>Ga0210410_10000976_pt1 | contig 27751 bp, 28 predicted proteins | sample IncBWC4MmetaG_FD_161058 | JGI IMG/M metagenome (GOLD analysis project Ga0210410, IMG submission 161058) | Forest soil microbial communities from Barre Woods Harvard Forest LTER site, Petersham, Massachusetts, United States - Inc-BW-C-4-M | ecosystem: Environmental > Terrestrial > Soil >... | reverse complement strand
CCGGTCGTACGAAGAAACAGGTGATGACCTGGGACTCGCGGAGGTACCGCATTCCCATTTTCGCGGGCGCCGTTCTTTTCACGCCCTGGACAAGTCAGGTGTTGGGTGAAAAGCCGCTCTGGCAATTCGATAATTTCGGTGTCTACGTGATGGCGGCCCTGACGCTTGCCGGGATCTCCTTCACATGGTGGGCGAGAATTCATCTCGGGCGTTTTTGGTCGAACGCGATCACTCGCAAAGAGGGCCATCGGGTTATTGACACCGGCCCATATGGCCTGGTGCGCCACCCGATCTATACCGGGCTGATCGCGGGAATGCTGGCGACAGGCATTGCGGTCGGAACACTGACCGCGATGCTGGGTGCGGTGCTGATCTCGCTCGGCATGTGGCAGAAGGCCCGCATGGAGGAAGAATTCCTCACGACTGAGCTCGGCGCGGAAGCGTATGGGGCGTATTGCCGGCGCGTTCCGATGCTGATTCCATTTCTGCCACCCGGCTGACGCCGCAGGACAACCGCATCAGTCAGGGTTTCGGCGGCGGCATCGCAGCCGCCGCGACAGGCGGCACGAGATGGCGTGGAACGATGATGCGCTGGCCAAGCGCCAGCGGTGAACTATCCGACAATTGATTGGCCTGGGTGATAGACCAGAGCGGCACGTGGTTGAGCGCCGCAAGCTTCGGCAAGGTATCGCCCGAACGGGCAACCCACTGCGTGCCGCTGTCCCACAGTTCAAGTGGAGCGTCGGAGGGAACGACGAAGCGAAGCGGCTCCGCCTTGTCCTTGGTTATCAGCGGGGTCATTGCCAGTTGGGCAATCATATTCACCAATTGTTCGTGCATAGAGTCCATCTTGTCGATGTTAATGTGGGTGACTTCCGCGTGCTCCTTCAGATCGAAGCTCGCGTAGTGACCCTGATAACCGTTTTCCGCCACCACATCGCCGCCGCCAAGTACGCTGTTGGACAGGAAAATGTTGATGTAACGGTCAACGTTAAGCGGCACCTTCGGGCTTGCGTGAGCGGGATCAATCGTGACGACCAGGCGCACCGGGATGTTTTCTGACTGCAATATGTCGGCGAAGATCAAGGCGCAAAGTCCGCCCATCGAATGGCCGATCAGGACGATCGGCGCAGGATCGTCACGGAAGTCGCGAATGGCCTGGGCGGCGATGAGCCGGCAAATCGTGAACTCGTTGACATCGGCCCGGATACCGGCCTGTTCGAGACGCTCGGTGAGGCGGTCCATCCCGCGCGAGAAGATCGGACCCAAGGCGCCACGGAACAAATACACGCGCGCCTGCGGCTGCGTAGCGGGCGGTACCACGGGCGCGGCCGTTGCGGGTGCATCGACCGAGCGCGCAGCCGGACTGGCGAGCGCCAGATCGAGACTAGGCGAAAAGATGCAGGCGGAAAGAGTCGCCCAGATCACTACGGCCGCAACTTGCGTCGGATTGCTCACGCGCTTCCACCTGCCACTTCGACGTACAGGCACACCGGACCATGAATGCCGGCGGGCCACGCCACCCAGCGATCCCGGATGATTTATCGTCGAGGAATTGGTAGAATTTGCGGCGCGCTCCTCGCGCAGGTGACGGCACTCGAACCGAGCTATTTACCGCACCGCCGCGGTGCTTGCCGTACCGGGGCTCACCGCGCTTGCTTCTCCATGCCGGCGCGGCTTCTGTGCCCCTGAAGCAGGTACCGATCGGCCGAAGACGACTGCGTCGATGGCGCTTATCACCTTCCGCTGCATGATCTGGTTCTTATCGATGGATATGTGACCGACGCCAGGTACGTCCTGCACGTTGACATTCTCAAGCGTGCCCTCGAATTGCTTGTTCTTCTCGACCGGCGTGCCGGCGCCGTTGGCGATGTAGAAGTTTATATAGCGCCCCACACGTCCCGAAAGGCTGGTACGAAAGACCGAATCCAGGCCGATTGCCAGCTTAACGGGAGCACCAAGCCGATCCAGTTTGGCAACCATGTCGGGTAGCGCGGTCGCGCCCGAGGAATGCCCAACCAGAATGATAGTCTTGAGTGTGCCACTTTTGTATTCGGCCGCGGCTTCGTCGGCGAGCGACGACCATGAGGCGAAGTTCGCGACAGTGACCGGGATGCCCTGCGCCTGCAGCTTGGCCGCAATGTCATCCAGACCCAGAGAAAAAATATTTAGCACGCCGCGGAGCAGATAAACGTGAGCAGTCGAGGCTCCCAAGGCGGGTTTCGTCACGGCTCGCGCGGGGTCTACACCGACCGGAAGGAGCAGCAGGAATGCGATCGCTATCGCTTGCAGCCGACGCCATGATGCCCGGCTGAGAAAGGAGGGCCGACCGAAAAATCCGGTGTCGCCGCGATTTGGCTTCATTGCTTGTCCTCGAAGGCTGCAAAGGGTTGCACCGGGTGACCGTAGCGCCCGCGTATACGGAACTGCAACAAGAGTGGGGTGAGCAGTTGCGATTTTGTCGGCACAACGTGTCTCTACCGCAACACAGGTTTCGAAATTCCTCGATGGCTATCGCCAGGTGCAGCGCTGGACGAACTCGATCAGTACCGGGGGGTGCAGGGCCGTTTATACCTGTGCAGTCATGAATGCAGTGGCCAGCCTGGAGTTGAGGATCATTTCTTCTTGCCACGAGAACCGTCCGCACATGTTTCTTGTCAGGGGCGATTGCTGTTGGAGTCCGGAAGATTCGCTGTTCCTCAAATAGATTTCCCTGATAATTCGGGTAGGGAAACTGCCTAAAAAGCGCCTGATGCTCGGCGATTTGTGACTTCGCGATTGTCTCTGGCAGCCAAAGAATGCAATTTTCCCTATAAAATTCCCTGTTAGCAGGGAATTCGGCTGGAGACGGCGCGATCAGCACTGCGTCGCCAGCCATGAGTTCAAGAAATGAAATCGGCCGCTTCCTCAATCGCTGCGATTCATTCCGGCCGCGATCAGCGAAATTCTTCAGCCGACGTCGTCATGGAGCAGGTGAAAATCCGAGGCTTCGTACCCACTCTCGCCGAGACACGAAATGGATCAGACAGGAGCAGAGGCGTAAGCTTGGCGCATCCGGGCAGGGTCCAGACATGAACGCAAACCTGGAAGAACGCGATGTGGGTGGCTACTCGGTCGCCTACCGGCGCGACGACACCAACTTTCCCGTCTATGTGACGGCCGCGCTGGCCGCGGTGTTCGTCACGGCCGCCTGGATCACCGGCGAAGCCTATTGGCTGGCATTCGCCTTGGCGGCTGCCGGCTTCACCTACTACAACATGCCCTTGCTCGAGACCGGGCGGCCCACCATCGGCGCCAATCAGTATGGCATCTTCATCCAGGCCTTCGGACTGATCCGGTGGCGCGCGATCGAATATATCGGTCTGGCGGAGATCGCCGAGCGCGCGATGACCGTCCATGAGCTGCAGATCGTGCTCAACGCGCCGCTCGGCAGCGCGCTCGTGGCCGACTGGCGCAAGCAGCCGAGCTATCGCCGGCTGATGCGCCTGCCGTGGCGCATGGACCACAACGGCGTGGTGCGGGTCAACGTGGAACCGTTCGACCAGCCGGCCGACGAGATCCACCGCACATTCCTCAGGATGTTGCGCTATTACCGGAGCTAGCGCATGGAACCCAACGCCACCGCCGCCCGCAACGCCGGCGCAATCGGGACATCCTGGCATGCAGCGACCATCGGGCATCCGGGGGCTCCGGCCCGATCCGCTCCATCACGTCTTACTTCGTTCAGCCGCCGAACGCCTCATCGCGGAAATGCGCGTCCGAGATCTGCGCATCCGGATGGTGCGTGATGGTCATGAACCAAACGAGGCTGAAGAACAGCGACCATGCTGTGTCCCAATAGACCCAGTTCATGTGGCTCCTCGCTTGCGCAGGCGCCGGTCCGGCCTGTCCTTGGCCGTGGTGCCTGGATTGCTTCCACCCCGTTCCGGGCACCTTGTTCGCGGCGAGCGCCGGATCATGACCCGATCGAAACTGATCGGATCATGCTCCAACGCCCGGCGACGCTGCTTTGACGTCAATTGCTTATTGTACGACTTCTCCATGCAGCGCGAGGTCGAGGCCCTCGCGTTCGACATCCTGCGTCACGCGCAGCCCGACGAACATCTTGACCACGAACAGGATGATCAGGCTGACCACGGCATCATATACGAATACGGTGGCGACGCCGATGCACTGGTTGAAGAACTGAGCAACGTTCCCCTCCAGCACGCCCGCGGTTCCGCCATATTGCTCGACCGCGAACACCCCGGTCAGCAGCGCGCCGACGATACCGCCAACCGCGTGCACGCCGAAGCAATCCAGCGCATCGTCATAGCTGAACAAGCGCTTCAGCCCGGTGCATCCCCAGTAGCAGACAGCGCCCGCGGCCACGCCGATGGCAAAGGCGCCGACGGGGCCGACGAAGCCGGAAGCCGGCGTAATGGCGACGAGGCCCGCGACCGCACCGGAGCAGATGCCGACGACGGTCGGCTTGCCCTTCAGCGCCCATTCCACCAGCATCCAGGTGAACCCGGCGACAGCGGTGGCAATCTGGGTCACCAGCATGGCCATGCCGGCCTGCATGCCTGCCGACACGGCAGAGCCCGCGTTGAAGCCGAACCAGCCAACCCACAGCAGCGAGGCGCCGATGAAGGTGAGCACCATGTTGTGCGCCGGCCCGGTCTCCTTGCGCTTTCCGAGCATGATTGCGCACATCAGTCCGGCGACGCCGGCGTTGACGTGCACAACGGTGCCGCCCGCGAAATCGAGTACCTTCACCAATGCGGCATCGTTGCCGGAGGAGAAGATCCCGTCAGGTCCCCAGACCCAGTGCGCGATCGGCGCATAGACGAAAATCGCCCACAGGCCGATGAACCAGAGCATGGCCGAGAATTTCATGCGCTCGGCGAACGCGCCGGCAATCAGCGCCGGTGTAATGATCGCGAACGTCATCTGGAAGCAGATGTAGACGCTTTCCGGGATGGTCGCAGCGAGCGGATTGGGATTGCCAATACCTCCCTTGCCGATGTCGCTCAGGATGTCCTTGAGGAACATGCGGTCCAGGCCGCCGATAAAAGGGGTGCCAGCGCGAAACGCCATGCTGTAGGTGACGAGCGCAAACAGGATCGTGACGAGGCAGGTGACGGCGAAACTGGTCATCACGGTGTCGCCGACGTTCTTCTTGCGCACCATGCCGCCATAGAACAGCCCAAGGCCCGGGATCGTCATCATCAGGACGAGTGCGACGGAAGCGAGCATCCAAGCGGTGTCGCCGGAATTGGGAGTGCATTTCTCGAGAATCTTGCCCCCGCAGGCTGGCGGGCCCGCGTCTTCCGCGAATGCGATGTCACTCAGTAGAAAGCAGAGCAGCGCAGTCCCCAAGAGAGCAGCCACGAAAGGTACGAGTCTTTGCCGCGCGTATTTCCAGGATTCCATTGTCTCCACTCCTCGTCACAAGAGATGTCGGTTAAGATTTACCTAGCCTTCCCCCAGTCTCTCCATTTGCGAACGCGAACGGCGCGTTCGATCGGGCGAGGCGAGGATGTTGTCCTCGCCCGCCGGTTCCCTTCTCGCTGTAGTTTGAATGGCCGTCGTGATCGCGCCGCTCCGTTGCTCGGGGGCGACAACAAGATCCGTCCTGACGATGGCGCAAAAGCCGACGCTATGCTCGGCGCTCCGGTGAATGCGCCGGCCTCAAACGACGGGAGATTGGTAGCGAATGGCCCCATGGCTTACCGGCCTTTCCCCGCTACTTAGCCAGGGTCGGACAATGCCGTTGACGTTCCCGCATCCAATTTTTAACCTTTTCAATCAAGATTCATGCCATCGATGTTGTGCGCACAACCTATTGATTTGTCATCGATTCCAGTTCGCGCGACCGGAACAATTCGGCCTTTTGCCGATTCTTGTGGCAGCCTTGCCTATGAAAACGGCAGTGCTGGACCCTTGAGCAGTCGCACTTTCGTGGAACTCGCACGCTGGGCAATTTCCGCATAATCACGTACGACAAACCACGTTGTGATACGTCCGGCTTTCCCATCCGCGTGTTGGCTTGCCAGCCGATCAGCGTGACGAGCTGTTTGCGCACAGGCGTTGCTTCGTTTTATCCCTTTCGGGTTTGGAGCGCCCATGCCGATCCCGGTCAAATATCCCGGCGTCTCCGTCCAGGAGATCCCCAGCGGCAACGTCACCATCACCGGTGTCGAATCCACGATCACAGCCTTTGTCGGTCGCACGGTGAGGGGGCCGCTCGCGCCGATGTACTGCTTCAGCGCAGCGGATTTCGAGCGCTCCTTTGGCGGACGGACCGCTGGTTATCCGCTGGGTGATGCCGTCTGGGATTTCTTTGGCAACGGCGGCAGCCATGCGATCATCGTGCGCGTGTTCAAGGCGCCGGCCGGAGCGGGGGACGGGCTGGCGCGCGCCGAGCGCGGCGGATTGACGCTGGTGGCGGCCGCGCCTGGCGCCTGGCCCAATGGCCGTCTGTTGATGTCGATCGACGCCACGCTTGGCTCCGTCGATTCGTTCAATCTGGCGCTGACATACAAGGCGCCCGACGGCAGCGAAACCGTCGAACGCTTTCAAGACGTCTCGATCAAGGGCGACGCCGGGCCGCACAGACTGGACCAGGTGCTGGAGACGCAGTCACAGCTCGCCCGCGTGCCGAGTAATCGGCTGCCGACGGCCACGCCGACGGCAGTCACCGATGTTCCGTTTGCCGGCGGCGCCGACAGCGCCGGTCTTGATGCCGCGGATCTCACGGGCGATCCGGAACTGCACACCGGCATCTACGCGCTCGACGATGTCGATCTGTTCAACCTCATGTGCATTCCGCCGGATCCGGCGGATGCCGACTACGGCGATCTCGAGACGCTGTATCAAGCCGCGGCGCTGTATTGCTTGAAACGCCGCGCGATGCTGATCCTTGACCCACCGAAGGCATGGAGCGACCACGCCCGCCAGGGCAGGGTCGACCAAATCCAGCTGACCGATCTTGGAATCAGCGGACCGAAGCTGGAGGCGCGCAATTGCGCCGTCTACTTCCCGCGGATCAGGAAAGCGGATCCCAAGACCGGCCAGATCGAAACTTTTCCGCCCTGCGGCGCGATTGCCGGGATCTTCGCGGCGACCGACAATTCGCGCGGCGTGTGGAAGGCGCCGGCTGGCATCACGGCCGGCATCGGCGGCATCGCCGGGCTCGAGTTCGACCTCAACGATGACCAGAACGGGCAACTCAATCCCCTGGGCATCAACTGTCTGCGCAATTTTCCGGTCGTGGGTCCGGTAGTGTGGGGCGCGCGCACGCTGCGCGGCGCGGATATGTTATCGGACGATTATAAATATGTTCCGGTGCGGCGGCTCACGCTCTTCATCGAGGAGAGCCTCTATCGCGGCACCAAATTCGCCGTGTTCGAGCCCAATGATGAAGCCCTCTGGTCGACATTGCGGCAGACCATCGGGGCTTTCATGGCCGATCTCTCCCGGCAGGGCGCGTTTTATGGCTACGACGTGGCCTGCGACCGGACCACCACCACGCAAGCCGACATCGATCGCGGGGTGGTCAACGTTCGCGTCGCCTTCGCCCCGGTGAAGCCGGCCGAATTCATCGTGCTGCAGATTCAACAGCTCGCAGGCCAGACTGCACCGTAGGGAGTTGCCCGGATACCATGGCATCTGAGGGGATCATTTTGCGCGACGCCAAACAGGGTGCCGTTCCTGACATGGTGACGTTTCTGGCGCGTTCCGTCCGGGGCCTCGAATGGCTGGCGGCGGCCGAGATCGAGACGGAACTGGAAGGCGAGATCATCGAAGTCGGGCATCGCGAAATCATTTTCAATGCGCGCCATGATTCGAAAATATCGCAGCTCGGCAGCATCGACGATCTGTTCATCGTCTGCGGGACAATCGACGCCGTCGACCGCACACGCGCGAGTCTGTCGAGATTGGCGGAGGGGTTACGAAAGCTTCCGCTCGCGCGCTTCCTGGCGAAGGTCGAGAAGTTTCGCCCCGTTCGGCGATCATCGGGCTTCGAAGTCGTCGGCAGCTTTCTCGGACGCCGGAACTATAACCGCAAGGAGATTGAAACCTCAGCGGGAGAAGCGATCGCCGGGATCGTGAGCCTGCCGTTCTTCGATCACGATTTGATTGATCCGGGCGCCGTCGATGTCAGCTTTCGAATTCACATTCGGGATACCCAGGCCATCGTCGGGCTCCGCGTCACCTCGCGTCCGCTGCATCGCCGAGATTACCGGACAGCCTCGATCCCGGGCGCGCTGCATCCGCCGGTGGCGTTTGCGATGGCGATGCTGGGCGGCGCTCAGCCGGGTCATCTCATCACCGATCCATGCTGCGGAACCGGAACCTTGCTGATAGAGTCCAAGCGTCTGATGCCGGATACCATGGCAGTCGGCTCCGACTTCAGCGAGGTCTCGCTGCAGGCTGCGCGCAACAACGGGATCAACGGCGGTTGCGCGTTGTGGCTCGCCAGAGCCGACCTCGGCCGATTGCCGTATCGTGACGGCTCGGTGGACTGTGTGCTGGCGAATTTGCCATGGGGGCAGGCCGTGCAGCCGGAAGGAATTGTCCGGAACGATATTGGGTTGGCGATCTCCGAGATACTCCGCGTCCTTGCGCGCGATGGCAACGCCGTTCTGCTGATGCCGCCTGCCGACGACGTGCTGGATAAGAGGTGCCGGACCCTGTGGCCTATTCCAATAAGGGTGGCCGGGCGCTGGACCACGATTTACGTCGTGGCCGGCAACAAATATGCGAACAGGCATCCGGCCTGTCTCGATACGCGCTACGGGCCCTCGCTGCAGCGGATGTGGGACAGGTTTGGCGATATCGCCGTCGTCGGAGCGCCCGCTGATGGGGCGGCGTAGCCTGGGCCTGTTCGCGCTTACTGCGCCACTTCGCTCCATTCCGGACAGGTACGCTGCTCGACCGGAATCAGCCACGCCCTGTAGTTGGTCTGGTCGATCACCTCGGCGGGCAGGATGATCTTCTCCGGCACGGGTTTATGCTTGAGGCGCATGTCGCGCGTCACAAGCATCAGGTTCAGGAACAGATCTATCATGTCCTTGAAGGCGAGGGCCTGATGGAGATCGCCGGCCAGAATCACGTCGTGCGCAAGCACGACTTCATCTTCCTGCCGCCCGGCGTCGAACACGCCATCTCCAATTCGGGTCTGGCTGATCTGGTTTTTCTGGTGATCACCTCGCCGGTGACGGATGACGAGAAGCCGCTCTAGCTGATGCGAACTGCGAGGAGGTCATTCCCGGGCGAAGCTCATTCAATCTTGGCACGATCGAATAATTGCCGTGTGGTCGTTCCGTTGGCATGGTTGTCGATGATGCGAAGCTGGGTGCCGGCGCCGACAACTTCAAAGAAGAGCTTGTCGTCCTTGGCGTTGTCGCGCCAACGTCCGGGCTCGTTGGCCCATACGACGCGATTGCCCTCCAGCCGGCATCGATAGGCCCAGACGAAATTGTCGATCGGGCGCGCATAGGTCAGCATCACGACACCGTCAGGGGCGGTCCTCGTTTGCATGAGTTTGGGATCGCGGTCCGTGATCGCTGCCATCGCCGTTCGGCAAATGGCCTGGGGATCGAATGACGGCTCGGCGGATGCCGGCGATGTGACCGCCAGGACCATCGAAACTGCCACCAAATCGCGGAGGAAACGCATTTTCATCGGATGGCTCCAAGGCTGGTCCTCGGCTATCATGCCCGAATCTGGACCGGTTTGCCCCACCATGCCCGATGGCTCCGCCTCTTCCCATCTCTATCGTCCGAAACTCGCCACCGTGCTGGCCGAGGGATACAATCTCGGCTGCTTTCGCAGGGATATGCTGGCGGCATTGACCGTCGGCATCGTTGCGCTGTGAGCGTCATCCAGGGACCATGCGCTGAGGGCTGATCTGATCGATTAGGAAGATCTCGTGAACTGAATGATCACGAGGTCTCCACCATGTCTAAGAATAGTCGTAAGGATAGCGATACGGATAGGCATGCGCCTATCCTCAAGGATTCTGCAGACACGCTGCAGCGTGTCGAGATCATCACCGGGACCGGCCGGCGACGGCGCTGGTCGACCGATGCGAAGGCGGCGATTGTCGCGGAGAGTTTCGCGCCGGGTGCAACCGTGTCCGCGGTGGCACGACGACACGACATCAGCGCAAGCCTGTTGTTTCTGTGGCGTCGTCAAACGACGCGGGCGAAGGTCGCGGAGCGCGGGGCCGGATACGTGCCGCCTGGCTTCGTGCCGGTCGCGATCACCGGCTGCGGGGGCGAATTGCCGTCGCGCAAGGAGCAGGCGGCAATCGAGATCGAGGTCGGCGCGGTTCGCATCCGTGTCAGAGGGACGGTCGACCGGCGGGCGCTGTGCGAGGTGCTGGCGGCAGTCGGGACGGTTGGCCGATGATCGGGCTGCGACCCGGGTTGTCGATCTGGATCGCGACGCAACCGGTCGATTTCCGTCGCGGCATGGACTCGCTGGCGATGCTGGTGAGCGAGGCGTTTGGAGCCGATCCGTTCGACGGCGGACTTTATATCTTCCGCTCCAAGCGCCGAGATCGCGTGAAGATCCTGACCTGGGACGGAAGCGGCCTTGTCCTTTACTACAAGAGAATCGAGGGGCAGTTCACCTGGCCGCCGATCAAGGAAGGCGTCATGCCGCTATCTCATGCTCAGCTCTCGGTGCTGCTCGATGGCTCAGACTGGAAGTGTGTGCCGATGCGGGTTGTGGATCAGCCAGCACGAGCTGGTTGATCCGTATCAATAGTAGTTCGTCACTCATGCGGAGTTGTTATAGAATCACTCTGCATGAGTGATTTGCCTTCCGATCCAGCATTGCTCCGACAAACCGTGATGACGCTGTCGTCACGGCTTGCGGCGTTGTCGGTGGAATGCAGCACGCTTTCGGCCGAGCGTGATGCGGCGATCGCCCAACGCGACGCTGCAGTCCAGGAGAACGACAAGCTCCTGATGATCCTGTCCCAGTACAAGCGCACGATCTTCGGTCCCCGCTCCGAGACACTGGATCCCGGACAGCTGTCTCTCTTCATCACGGCACAGGCGGCTCGTGCCGCCGCCAACGACGACGTGACCGGAGGCGGGCTGCCTGACGGAGCGGAGGGCCGTGGAAAGCGACCGGCGCGACGCAATCGGGGGAAGCTCCCGGAGCATTTGCCGCGCATCGATGTCGTGATCGATATCGAGAGCCACATCTGCCCCTGCTGCGGCGAGCGGCTGCACAAGATCGGGGAGACCGTCAAGGAAGCCTTCGACGTCATTCCGATGCAGTACCGGGTCAAGCGCATTGTGCGTCCGAGGTACGGCTGCCGGGGATGCCGCCAGGGTGTGCTGCAGGCACCCGCGCCGGCCCAGGCGATCGATGGCGGGATGGTGACGGAAGCCTTGCTGGCCCACATCGCGGTGATGAAATACGGCTACCAGCTGCCGCTATACCGGCAGGAACAGATGTTCGCCGCGCAAGGCATCACGCTCGACCGGCAGACGCTGGCCTCGTGGATGCGCCGCGCCGCCTGGTGGCTGAAGCCGCTTCACAGGCTGTTGCGCGACACAGTGATGTCCTACCCGCGGCTGTTTGCCGATGAGACGCCGCTGCCGGTTCTCGATCCCGGCCGAGGCAGGACCAAAGTCTGCCAGTTCTGGGCGATCGCCACCGATGACCGTCCGTGGGGCGGCCCGGCGCCGCCGGCGGTGGTCTACATGTTTGCCGAGGATCGCAAGGCGATCCGCGCCAAGCAGCTGTTCGGCGACTACCACGGCATCCTGCAGGTCGATGGCTATGCCGCCTACAAGGGCCTGATCAAGAGCGGCGGCCCTCTGATGCAGCTGGCGTTCTGCTTTGCGCATGCGCGGCGGAAGTTCTGGGACGTTCACGTCGCGACCAAGTCGCCGATTGCCGCGGAAGCGCTGCAACGGATCGCGATGTTCTACGCCATCGAGGATCGCATCCGCGGTCTGCCGGCGGCGCATCGGGCCGCAGTGCGGCAAACCGACACCAGGCCGTTGATTGAGGACTTCAAACCCTGGCTCGAGGCGCGGCTGTTGGAAGTCTCGAAGAAGTCCGGTCTGGGCAAAGCCATCCGCTATACCCTCAACCATTGGGACGGCCTGACGCGCTTCATCGATGACGGACGCATTGAAATAGACAACAATACGGTCGAGCGCAGCATCAAGCCGATAGGGCTTGGAAAGAAGAACTATTTGTTCGCGGGCAGCGAAGGCGGCGCCGAGACATGGGCCATTCTCGCGTCGCTCATCAACTCGGCAAAGCTGCAAGATATCGACCCACGGCACTATCTGACCGACGTCCTCGAGCGCATCGTCTCTGGACGCACAAAGATCAATCAGCTGCACACGCTGCTGCCGTGGAATTGGAAGGCCGAGCGCGACGGTTCGGAGGCAAAGCTCGCCGCCTGATCAGTTCGACGGCAGAGCATCTGGAACTTCCTGCGCGTCGCTGGTGTCGTCATAGATTTCCTCGCGGATCACGCGCAGCGTCACCTCGTGTAGATAGACTTGCAGCGCCCTCTCCAGCTCGGTGAACTCCGGCAACAGGATCTTGTCGACGAAGCCCCGCGACGCGCGGACCATCACAGTGTTGCGTCGCTGGCGGTGGTAACGAAACGGCCGTAGCCCGTACCGGCGGCAAAGCGCCAGAAACAGATGCCGCGACCATTGGTCAGGAAGTGAGAATTGCTGCTCGATCGGGGGATCGTGACGAGCCAGCTCCTCGACCCGGGCGCGTACCCGCTGCAGCGCAGCTTCCGCCGCAAGGCGCTCACCAGCAGTTCCAGCACCCACGAACAACGCCTCGATCTTCCGAAGCTTCTCGCGCAGCTGAGAATCGCTGGTCATTCTGATGCCCCGTTGCCCGCTCCAACCCGGGATCACCCCATCACCGCTCAACGGCAGCGTCAATCACCCTGACCGCGCAATCCAGAGCATTCCGCGCAAGTCAAGGCCGGGCACGGTGATTCTCCTATGACGCTCACGTTGCGCTGCCGCTGTCGATGGCGATCGCTGTGGCCTCGGGGGTGTCGCCGGAACTGGGATTATACGCCGCCGTCATCGGCGGCTTCCTGGTGTCGGCACTGGGCGGCAGCCGGTATCAGATTGGCGGTCCCGCCGGCGCGTTCATCGTTCTGGTGGCGGCTACCGTTACTAAATTCGGCCTCGATCGGCTTTTGCTCACGGTTTTCGTGTCCGGCTTCATGCTGACGCTGATCGGGCTGCTTCGGCTTGGCGCGCTCATTCGGTACATTCCACATGCGGTGACGGTCGGCTTCACCTGCGACATCGCGGTCACGATCTTCGCCAGTCAGATCCGGGATCTCGGCGGTTTGACGCTGCCCGCCGCCGAACCGGGACCGCTGTTGCCGAAGCTCGCCATGCTCGGCCAGGCCTTGCCGACCATCAGCCCGGCCGCGTTCGCCGTCGGCGCCGGATCGGCGCTGCGGCGCCTGCTGCCGACCTGGCCCGGGATGCTGATCGCGGTCGTCCTTGCTTCATTGGCGGCATGGCTGTTCCATCTTCCCGTCGAGACCATCGGGAGTCATTTCGGCGAACTGCCGCACGGCTTGCCAGCGCCTCGATGGCCATCGATCTCGTTCTCATCGCTGCGCGAGATTCTCCCGGAGGCGATATCCTTCACGCTTCTTGGGGCCGTCGAGAGCCTGCTTTCAGCCAAAGTGGCTGACGGCATGACGGGGCGCAAGCACCGCTACAATATGGAAGTCGTGGCGCAAGGCCTCGCGAATATAGCGTCAGCCCTGTTCGGCGGCATCAGTGTCACCGGTACGATCGCCCGCACGGCCACCAATATTCGCGCGGGCGCATGCAGCCCGGTCGCCGGCATGGCGCATGCCCTGTTTGTGCTGATCTTCATGCTCGTCGCCGCTCCTCTGGCGAGTTTCATCCCGCTGTCGGCCCTGGCCGGTGTGCTGGTGGTGGTGTGCTGGAACATGGCGGAAAAGGAGGATTTCTTTTTTCTGCTGCATGACTGGCGCACCGGCAGTGTGCTGATGGCCACCTTCGGCTTCACGCTGGTAGTGGATCTCACGTTTGGCATCATTGCCGGATGCGTGCTGGCGGCGGCGTTCGCCGTCGTCGACCGCGTCAATCACTGGCGGCGCGCTGAGCCCTGAGTCGTTTTCAGCGCGGCCGCAAGGCCGAATCACGAGGAGACCGCGGTGCACATCCCTCGTTCCATGTTTGCCTGGGATCGCGACGGCGCTTTGGACTTTGCCGCGGCGCGCGGATTTGGCGCTGTTATCGCGAGCGGAGAAACCGGCCCGATCAGTTCGCACGTACCGTTCAACATTTTGCGGACATCCGATTCAGTGACCGTGCAATTCCACCTGTCCGCGCGGAACAGGCTGGCCGAGCTTGCAGATGGCCGGAAATCCGTTCCTTAGTTAACGGCTCTTCTAGACGCGCGGCCGCAGCGAACGCTGCATGTCCATCGTGTAGGTGTAGCGGCCTTCCGGATGGGTCGTGACCGTCACCTCGAACAGCTCTTCACGTTGGCCGTAATAGCGGCGCACCATGGTGAGCGCAGGCGATCCCGGCTTTACTCCAAGCGGCTTTGCGAGTTTTGCCGGCATCCCCCGCGCAAATACCTCGAGCTGGGCATATTCGATGGTCTCGCCATACATCTTCGCGATCTGCTCATGCACGGGCGTCCGGCCGTGATCGCGCCGGTCGACGACGCCGGCAAATTTCCGCAACACATAGATTTCGGTCCAGCCGAGCGGCGCGGTAAACGCGTCGGCGCGACGGACGGCTTCAATCAGGAACCAGTGTTTGCCCGGCTCGCATTTCAACAGTGCGGCGAGCTTGCGGTCGGCCGTGATCTCGCCACTGCGCACGACCTGGCGATAGGTTTCGTTGGAATATCGCAGCCATTCCGTCAGCGATTTGACGCTGTGGGTGAACAGCACCGGTGGCTCGGCCGCGATCACAACAGAGCCGAGCCCGGCGCGGCGAACGATCAGGCCTTGCTCGGTGATGATGCGTAGCGCCTCGCGCACGGTCTGGCGGCTTGCCGCATAGCGCGCCATCAACTCGGTCTCGGTCGGCAGGAGATCTCCGACCGGATAGGCGCCGAGCCTGATCGCTTTCTGCAATTCGGCAGCGATGTCGCGATAGCGCGACGTCTTGGGTGTTTCCTGTTTAGGCGGCATCGCACTGAACCGGGCTTTGGGATTTCATCGACGCAAGCGCGGCCTCGAATGCCGACAGCGTCGCCAGCACCTCGGCTTCCGCGACCGGATACGGCCGCCTGCCATCGATCGCGTCGACGAATGCATCGAGTTCGGCGCGCAGAACGTCGGTCGCCGGGTAGCTTTCCTGCTGGGGCTTGCTGCCGGAATTGCGCCGGATCAGCGTGGTCTCATCTAGGACCTCGGCTGAGCCGTTTGTTCCGAACACGTGAACCCGCCAATAGAACGGCGTGGCCCGGATGGTCGAGAGCGTGCCGGTGACGCCGCTGACGAAATCCATCATCAGAACGGCCGTATCGAGCGGCGGCGGGCCAAGCTCGCGCGAATTGAGCTGGGCATTGATGCGACGTACTGGCCCCAGCAGGCTGACGAAGGCGTCCAGCACATGCAGCCCGGCGCCGGTCAGGCCGCCGCCGGGCGATTCTTCCTCGGATAATCGCCAGCCCGCCGTGATGCTTTGCGAATTCTCGTTGCTGTTGTGGCCCTCGATATGAAGGATCGTGCCCAACTCGCCGCTCGCCACCACGTCCTGCAGCGCGCGCATCGACGGCCAGAAACGCCGGTTGTGTCCGATGGCGAGCGTCACTCCCGCCGCGCGGCAGGCGGCGAACATGCGTGCCGCGTCGGAGCGGCGCAACGCCAGCGGCTTCTCGCAAAACACCTGTTTGCCTGCGGCGGCGCACGCGATCACCTGCGCCGGATGCTGCGAGTGCGGCGTCGCCAATAGAACAGCGTCGATGGTGGGATCCGCGAGGACGGCGTTCAGATCGTCGGTGAGGGCCAGATCGTGTTCGCTGCAAAAGCTCCGTGCCGCCGTCATGTCGGGCTCGACGCCGCGGACGATTTTCAGGCGTTCGTGGCCGCGGGATGCCTCGACGAGATTGCGGCCCCAGCGGCCGAGGCCGACGATTGCGCCTTGGATCATTGGGAAACCTTTGTTGAATCCGGCTGTTGCCGGATCGCCTCGATAATAGCCGCGCTGTCGCTGCCCGGCCCCGCGATCGCAATTGCGGTGCGCAGCAAATCAGCCTGCGCCTCGGTCACAGGCAGCCGAAGACCTTGTCGCGCGGCTTCTGCCAGAATGAGTTCGGCATCCTTGAGGGTTTGCGAGAGGCGCGATTGCGGCCGAAAATGTCGGTTCAACATCTTTTCGCCCTTGGTATCCATGACGCGGGAGTAGGCGGCGGATTGGCGCGCCGTCGCCAGGAAGGTCTGTCCATCGAGCCCCATACGCTCTGCCAGAACAATTCCTTCGGCCAGCGCCGCGCGGTTGTTTTGCAGGATCAGGTTGATCGCAAGCTTGGCGCGGCTGGCGTCGCCCACTTTTCCAACGCGCGTCCGCTGCGGACAGAGAATGTCCAGGAGTCCGTCGACGGCGTCGATGGCAGCGGCGTCACCGGCGACCAGCGCGGTCGCGGTGCCGTCCCTGACCTCGGCGCTGGTGCCCGAAATCGGCGCTTCGACAAAGGGAATGCCGGCACTGGCAGCGCGCCTTGCAAGGCGGATGATCTCGTTCGGTGCGCAGGTCGTCGTGCAGATGATCACCGGGCGGGCAGGGTTGTTTTCGAGATCGGCGAAGGCCGCCTCGGCCTCTGCGCCGCTGTAGACGGCGATGACGATTACGCGGCAATGGTCGGCGAGTTCGCGCGCGGAAGCCGCCACCGTCCCCCGATTTCCCCTGAGTTTCGCGCATCTGCCCGGATCGATGTCGAAGCCGATCACGGGAATGTCCGCGCCGACCAGGCGCTCGGAAAAGGCGGTCCCGATCAGACCAAGTCCGAGGATTCCGACCGGCGCGTCAGCTTGCATGGGCAACGTGCCTCTTCCGTCAGTTCAGCGCGCTATTTCGCCTCGATGCCGGCAGCCTTAGCTTCCGCCGTCCATCGCGTGATCTCGCTGCGGATAAAGCTGCCGAATTCGGCCGGAGGCATCGTTGAAACAACCATGCCGAGGTTGGCAAGCTTTTCGCGGACCGCCGGCGTCGACAGGATTTTTTCGCTTTCGGTGTAGAGCCTCTTGATGATCGGCTCGGGGGTATTGGCGGGCGCCAGCAGGCCGTACCAGATCGTGGCCTCGAAGCCCGGCATGGCCTCGGCGAGTGCGGGCAGGCCCGGTGTCAATTCATTTCGCTTCGGCGATGTCACGCCGATGCCGCGCAGCGTGCCGCCCTGCATTTGCGGGATCGCCACCGAAAAATCCGCAAAGGCGAGATCGATCACGCCGGCGATCACGTCGGTCACCGCCAGTGGCACGCCGCGATAGGATGCCGAGATGATCGACATGCCGCCTCGGCTCTGCAATTGCGCGTTCGATATCTGCGAGGCACCGGAGCCGTAGCCGGCGGTCATGTTTTGGTGGGTTTTCGCATATTCCATGAATTGCGAAAGATCCTTGGCCGGAAAGTCAGGCTTGACCAGCAGCACCATCGCGGTGGTTACGGTCCGCAGGATCGGCGCAAAATCCCTGGCGGGATCGTAGGGAAGGTTTTTGAGCATTGAGACATTGCTGGCCTGGGTCGTATTCGTTCCCATCAGCAGGGTGTAACCATCCGGTGCGCTGCGCGCGACCTCCTGGGCGCCGATGCTGCCGAGCGCGCCGCTGCGGTTCTCGATCACGACGGTCTGCCCCAAGGCGTCCTGCAGGTGCTGGCCGAGCATCCGCGCGACCTGGTCGGGGCCGGCGCCGGCCGGAAACGGCACGATGATCTTGATCTGCCGCGTCGGATAGTCGTCGGCGGCGGCATGGCCCTGCGCCCCCACCATCCCAAGCAGAACAACAGCGGCGAGAACACCCGGTCGCAGTCCCATCCGTTCGCTCCCTGACATTAAGGCCTCTCTACGAACGCCCCACGGAATTATACGGACAAAGTTGGCCTAGGCAACAGGATGGGCAGCGGTGAAAGGGTTGGCTTGATTGAATTGTTGATAAAATGACCGTATAAATGGCTCAAACCATAACAGGACCGGGAGCGGAAAATTGGACACCAGCGAACTATACGCACGCGGTCTGCGCCGGCGCAAAGCGATGTTCGGCGAGGCGGATGTCGAAAAGCGAATGGCGGCGGCCGGCGAATTTGGCGCACCGCTGCAGAACATCATCAACGCCTATGTCTACGGGGATATCTGGGAACGGTCGGGCCTTCCCAATGATATCCGCAGCCTCGTCATGCTCGGCATCACCGCCGCCAGCAACAAGCCTGCCGAGTTCAAGGTCCATGCCAAGGGCGCGCTCGCGAACGGATGCACCAGGGAGCAGGTGCAGGATGTTCTGCTGCTGGTTGCCATGTATTGCGGCGTGCCGGCCGCGATCGAGACCAACCGCATTGCCGCGGAGATTTTTGGCGAAGCGCCCGGCGCGCCGGTCAAGACCTAAGCAGATGTTGCAATGAAATCCGTTCCAACTATCGACGCCCACCATCATATCTGGCGGCTGAACGATCTCCCGTGGCTGTCGGGGCCGCAGATGCCGCGAATCTTCGGACCGTATCAGCCGATCTGCCGCGACTATCCGATCGCGGAATATCGCAGCGACATCGCCGGCTGCGATATCGTCAAATCGGCCTACATCCAGACCAACTGGCCCTCGGGGCGGAGTCTTGACGAGGCTCAATGGGTGCAGTCGGTGGCCGACGAAACCGGCTGGCCGCACGCCAGCGTCGCCCACGCGGACCTTGCCGATCCCGATGTCGGTTCATTGCTGAAACGTCTGGCCGAACTGCCGGCCACGCGGGGCATCCGGCAGCAATTGCACTGGCACGAAAATCCCCAATATCGCTTTGCGCCGCGCCCCGATGTCATGAACGATGCCGATTGGCGCCGCGGATTGGCGCGGCTTGCCGATCACGGCTTGCTGTTCGAACTGCAGATCTTTGCAAGTCAGATGCCGGATGGCGCAAAGCTTGCGCGGTCGTTTCCGTCAACGACCTTCGTGCTCGAGCATGCCGGCATGCTGGAGGACATGTCGCCCGATGGCTGGCGGCTCTGGCGCGAGGGCATGACGGCGCTGGCCGCATGCTCCAACGTCAACGTCAAGCTTTCCGGGCTCGGCACCTTCTTTCATGCCTGCCGCGACGATTTGGTCGGCCCCATCGTCCGGGAGACGGTTGCGATGTTCGGCGCGGATCGCTGCTTCTACGGCAGCAATTTTCCGATCGAAAAACTGTGGACGGATTACGCCACGCTCTATCGGACTTTTCGAAACGCCATCGCGCATCTTGACGAAGCCGGGCAGGCCGCGATCCTGCACGACACCGCGGCGCGGCTTTATCGGATCTAGCTTCGCATCAGGAGAGCTTGACGATCATCTTCCCGAGCGCCGATCGCGACTGCATAGTCTTGAAGGCCTCGCGGAAATTCTCGAACGGCACGACCTTGCCGACGACCGGCTTCAACGTGCCCGATGCGAGCCAATCGAATAGCCGGGCGATCAGACGCGCATGGGTTTCCGGCTCGCGCTTCTGGATTTGGGCCATATCGACCCCGAGCAAGGCGCCGCCCTTGAGCAGGGGAAGGTTGAACGCCAGCGCTGGAATGGTGCCGGAGGCGAACCCGACCACGAGATGCCGGCCGCGCCAGGCGATTGAGCGGAATGCCTGCAGCGCAACTTCGCCGCCGACGGGATCGAAGATGACGTCCGGACCATGACCGGCGGTCAGCGTCTTGAGCATGTCGCGCCAATCCGCCTTGGTGTAGTCCACGACATCGTCGGCGCCGAAGCTCGTGGCGAATGCGCGCTTTTCCGGCGTCGAAGCCGCAGCAATGACGTGCGCGCCCAGAAGCTTTCCGAGTTGCACGGCGGCGATACCGACGCCGCCCGCGGCCCCCAACACCAAAAGGGTTTCGCCCTCGCGCAGGTAAGCGCGTTCGCTCAGCGCATAGAGCCCCGTCAGATAGTTGGCCTGGAACGATGCGCCGGCTTCCGCGGCAACCCGCCCGGGCAAGACTTTTAGCGCCACCGAAGGCACCGTGATGTATTCGGCGAGCCCGCCGGAACGGGCCATGCCAATCACGGGCATGCCCGGCGTGAACGACGAAACATCGTCGGCGACGGCATCGACAATTCCTGCGAACTCGGTGCCCGGCACGAACGGCAGCGGATCCTTGGTCTGATAAAGTCCCTGCACCTTCAGGCCGTCGACAAAGCCGATGGCGGCAGCTCCGATCCTGACGCGGACTTCGCCGGCCGCGATGCCCGGCTGGCTGATCTCCTTGATGGAAATGCCGTCGATCGAATCGTAGTTTTCGACGACGACCGCTTTCATGCCATTTCCTCTTGTTCCCCTCGGGGTCGGCAGCTGCAAGGCCGAATTTACTCGGCGGCCTGGACTTGGCGGTCGATCTCGGCAGCTCCAGCCCTGATCAACGGGATCAGATCGCGTCCGATGGCAATCGTGTCGTGCGGGTTTTCAAAACCGCGCAGCAGGAACGAATGGATGCCGAGGCGGTAATATTGCAGCACCGCGGCGGCGACCTGTTCCGGTGTCCCGACCAGGCACGATGTATTGCCGGGGGCGCCGGTGGCGCGCGCTATTCCCATCCACAGCCGTTCGTCATGCACATCGCCGCGCGCGGCGAAGCCGAGCAGACGTTCGCTGGAATGATTGCCGGGTTGCGGTGCGGCGCCGGTGTTGCGTTCGACATCCGCCAGCAGGCGGTGCGCCTTGTCCCACGCCTCGCCCTCGCTTGGCGCCATGATGGGGCGCAGCGACATGTTGAAATCAGCCTTTCGCCCATATTTGGCGGTGCGCCTGCGGAAATCGTCGAGCCGGTCCTGCGTCTCCGCGAGTGGCTCGCCGAAGATCGCGAACACGTCGCAATATTCGGCGCCCATTTGCAGCGCGCCGTCCGACGATCCGCCGAAAAACAGCGTGGGATACGGCTGCTGATAGGGCTTGATGTCCGAATAGGCGCCGGCGACCCGGTAAAACTCGCCGTGGTGATCGAACGGGGCCTCGCTGGTCCACATCCGGCGCATGACATTGAGATATTCGCCGGCACGCCGGTAGCGGTCGTTTTTGGGCAGGAAGTCGCCCTCGCTGGCCTGATCCTGGTCGGTCGTACCGGCGATGATGTGGAGCGACATTCGCCCCTGCGTGAGCTGGTCGAAGGTGGCGACCTGTCGCGCCGCGAGTGCGGGGGCGACGGAGCCCGGCCGGTGTGCGATCAGAAATTTGATCCGCTCGGTATGGTCGGCAGCATACAGCGCGATGCCGAACCCTTCGGCCGCCGACGCATAATATCCGACCAGAACGGAATCATAGTCCCATTGCTCGTGCAGGCGGGTGAAGTCGATCACCCACTCGCGCGAAATCTTGCCCTTGATCAGGTGAACCGCGACCCCCTCCATCTGGGTGCCGATCATACCGGCGATCTTCACGGGCATGGCTGCTCCTCCAATCCAGGGCGACTGCTGCGCCAATGGTCCGAATGAAACCTGCAATGATCCACGAAAGCAAGAGCTTGGCGCCCATGCGCTAATTGAACGCCATGCCGCCGCTCATCGCCACCGTCTGGCCGGTCATGTAGGGATTGTCGAGCAGCATCATGGCCGCCTGGGCGACTTCATCCGCCGTGCCGAAGCGGCCGATTGGAATCCGGCTGACCAGGCTTTCCTGCCCCTTCATCATGTCGGTTTCAATCAGGGAGGGCGCCACCGCGTTGACGGTGATGCCTTCCTTGACGAGCCGCGCGGCATAGCCGCGGGTCAGCCCTTCGATACCCGCCTTCGAGGCATTGTAGTGCGGTCCGATCGAGCCTGCGCCGCGGGCGGCGCCCGACGATATATTGACGATGCGGCCCCATCGCTTCGCGCGCATCGTCGGCAGCACCGCCTGGGTGCACAGAAAAACCGACTTCAGGTTCACCGCGATCGTCCGATCGAAGTCGGCTTCCGTGAGATCGTCGATCCCGCGGGTGATGGCGATGCCGGCGTTGTTGACGAGGATGTCGACCGGCCCGAGCTCGGAATTTACCCGCTGGACCATCTGTGCCACGGCGTCGGCTTGAGAAACGTCCGCGGCGATCGCGATGGCCTTTCCGCCGGTTCCACCAATGCTTTTCACCAATCCATTGGCTTCGTTGGTGCGCTCGCGATAATTGATGGCAACGGCGACGCCGGCATCCGCCAGCCGCTGCACGATCGCAGCCCCAATCCCGCGCGAGCCCCCGGTCACCAGCGCCACGCGTCCGCGCAAGGTTGCTGTCGTCATCGGCATCACCATTTCGTTGTGCATTCGATATTAGGCGTCGGCAGTCCCGCCGCAAAACAAAAAGCCGGCCGCAATGTGCGACCGGCTTTCTTTTGTCAACGCCGGTTCGGCGTTCAGTGCCCGGCAGGCGCCGAGTAGCCGCCGGAATAGCGGTACGCGTCGGACAGTGCGGCCGGAGCCGGCCAGGCCGCGTAGGCATCGGCGTTGCGGTTCTGCTGGTGGGTCGCAACCGCGCGGTCCGCTTTGCCATGGTGGCGCTGCGCGGCCGTGGCGAATTGCACGGATGCCGCAACGAGCAAGGCGGAGCCGAGAATGGTAAGCATGGTCTTGCGCATTTGAGTTCTCCCTTTCGCGCTTTTCGCTGGCGAGGCAAACGCGCCTCGCGTGTCAGCGCTCTTTCCGAGATGGCGATGGCCGGTGCGGATTATTACGACCCCGCCAATCACGAAGCGGCGAGCAAATTTCCTGGTCAAAAATATTTTCGGCTAAATATTCAGCAGCGGCTTTCGTCAGTCTGTAATAGACTGCCTGTGACCGATCGGGTTCGATCAGGGAATACGCGTGTTGCGGGTGAGACCGATGAAGAAGATTTTGCTGCTCATTCTCCTGACGACGTCGCCGGCCTGGGCGCAGACCCAATTGACGCCCAAAGCGACGGCGCCCAAGGGCGCGGCGGCGCGCGTCGTCGATAACTGCGCCCCGATCGGCCGCACCGCGAAGGGCGAACTGGTCTACTCGATCAAATGCGACAATCTGCCGGCGCCGCCCGCGCCGCCGCCACAGGCCGAAGTCATGGAAGCGCCAGCGGCGCCCCCGGAACCCGAGGTTCAGCGGAGCGGCATTTTCGGCTGGTCCTATGACCGGCGGCAATAGAGCGACCGCGCCGGGCAGTCGTTGAAACCAGCCTTTTGGGCTGGAATGGTCCTTGCTTCCGCTAATCCCGGCTGCAATGGATATTGCGGAACCCTTTTTTCGCAAACCCTCCAGGCCCTCTCTGAGAAGATATCGATGAGCCAACTGATTGTCCGCGCCGGCGAGTTCACCTTCCAGGCCCGTTTCGAGCAGAAACTGGCGCCGAAGACCGTTGCGGCATTTCGCAAAGCCATGCCGTTCGAGAGCCAGGCGATCCACGTCCGCTGGAGCGGCGAGGGGGTCTGGATGCCGCTCGGCGATCTCGATTTCGGCGTGTCCTATGAAAACCACACCAGCTATCCCGCGCCGGGCCAGATCATCCTCTATCCCGGCGGCATCAGCGAGACCGAGATCCTGCTCGCCTATGGCGGCGTGCATTTCGCCAGCAAAATGGGCCAGCTCGCCGGCAATCATTTCATCACCCTGACCTCGGGGCTCGAAAACCTGACCGCGTTCGGCAAGAAAGTGCTGTGGCAGGGCGCGCAGAAAATTCGCTTCGAGGAAGTCTAGGTGGCTGAGGCCGGTTACCCGCGCGATCTCCGCGGCTACGGCCGCAACCCGCCCGATCCAAAATGGCCGGGCAATGCGCGCGTCGCCGTGCAGTTCGTGGTGAATTTCGAAGAGGGCGGCGAGAACAACATTTTGCACGGCGACCGCGCCTCGGAGGCGTTCTTGTCCGACGTGCTGGGCGCGCAGCCCTGGCCGGGCCAGCGCCACGCCAACATCGAGTCGATGTTCGAATATGGTTCGCGCGCCGGCTTCTGGCGGCTGTGGCGGATATTCGGCGAACGCCAACTGCCGGCCACGGTGTTCGCCGTCGCTACCGCATTGAAGCGCAATCCCGAGGTGGTCGCGGCCATGAAGGAGGCCGGTTGGGACATCGCCAGCCACAGCCTGAAATGGATCGAGCACAAGGACATGTCGGAAGCCGGGGAGCGCCGGGAGATCGCCGAGGCGATCCGCGTGCATACCGAGGCGACAGGCGCCCGTCCGCTAGGCTGGTACACCGGGCGCTCGTCGATCAACACGGTCAAGCTGGTGATGGAAGCTGGCGGCTTCCTGTACTCCTGCGATTCCTATGCCGACGATCTGCCGTACTGGATCAAGGGGCCGGCGGGCCCGCATCTGGTCATTCCTTACACGCTCGATGCCAACGACATGCGTTTTGTCAATGCGCAGGGCTTTGGTGGTGGCGATCAGTTCTTCACCTATCTCAAGGACAGCTTTGATGTCCTCTATGCCGAGGGCGAGACCTCGCCGAAGATGATGTCGATCGGGCTGCATTGTCGCGTCGTCGGCCGTCCCGGACGCGCGGCGTCGCTGATGCGGTTTCTCGATTACATCATGAAGCATGAGCGGGTCTGGGTGCCGACGCGGCTGCAGATCGCGCAGCACTGGCACGCCAATCTCGGGCACCTCGCCGCCAACGCCTTCGACATTGGACAGTGAAAGCGCGAAATGCTTCAGAAAACGCTCGCCGATCTGAATGCCTGCAGCAAGGACGATTTCGTCGCCGCGCTCGCGAACATTTTCGAGTATTCGCCATGGATCTCCGAACAGGCGGCGTCAGCGCGGCCGTTCGCGGACGTCAATGCGCTATTCGCCGCCATGAAGGCGGTGGTCGATCGCGCGCCTTCCGAATTGCGTCTGGCCCTGATCAAGGGGCATCCCGATCTTGCCAACAAGACCCAACGCGCCGCGGGGCTGACTGCGGAATCCAACGACGAGCAGAACAGCGTCGGCCTCGACCGGTTGTCGGATGCCGAATATGACGCGTTCGAACGCGTCAACAACGCCTATCGCTCAAAATTCGGTTTTCCCTATGTCGTCTGCGTTCGCCGCCACACCAGGGATTCCATCCTGCGCGATTTCGAACGCCGGCTGCCGAACGACGCGAATACCGAAATGCAGACGTCGATCGCGGAAATCTGCCGGATCGCGGCGCTGCGTCTCGATCAGCTGGTGGCGTCGGACGACCGGCTCGCGGTGCACGGGCGTCTGTCGACCCATGTGCTGGATACCCATAGCGGTAAGCCTGCAGCCGGGATCGCCGTCGAACTCGTCGAATTGTCCAGCCTCGGCGTCAGCCGTGTGGTTACGCGCACCGTCACCAACTCGGACGGCCGCACCGATCAGCCCTTGATCGGCGGCCGCCCGGTGCCGATCGGGCGTTACGAATTGGTGTTCAGCGTCGGTGAGTATTTTTCCGCGCGGGGAGTGTCGATGTCGGACCCGCCGTTCCTCGACCAGATTCCGCTGCGATTTTCGGTGAGCGATCCCGAAGGCCATCTCCACGTGCCGCTATTGGTCACGCCATGGAGCTACGCGACGTATCGGGGGAACTGAAAGGGGGGTAGGTTCGCTCTCACGGCGTCATTGCGAGCGAAGCGAAGCAATCCATAGGATCGCAAAACAAGTATGGATTGGTTCGTCGCTTCGCTCCTCGCAATGACGGTAGTGGAGATGCCTACGAATCCTTTCCAAACTTCTCATGCAACGCCGGCCACAGCCGGTCCGGCTTGAACGGCGTAGCCGTAAAGCGGATGCCGGTGGCGTCGGCGATGGCGTTGCCGAGCGCGGCGGCGACGGGATTGTACGGGCTTTCGCTCATCGATTTCGCGCCCATCGGCCCCAGCGTATCGGACGTATCGGCGAACAATACTTCGGTCCGCGGAACGTCGGCGAAAGACGGCAGATGATAGTCGCGAAATTTGGGATTGACCACGCGGCCGCCGTCGTCGATCACCATCTCCTCGTACAGCGTCGCGCCGAGCGATTGGGCGACGCCGCCTTCGACCTGACCGCGGCACTGCATGGGATTGGCGACCCGGCCGGCATCGGCGGCTTGCACGCTCTTCAATATCCTGATCTCGCCGGTGCCCTTGTTCACGGCGACACGGAACCCCTGCACGTTGAAGGCGACCGAGCGCGGCGTGCCTTCAGAGGTGCCGCTTGCGACCAGCGTTCTGCCGTTGCCGCGCGCCGACTTTGCCAGCTCGGCAAACGACAGGCTTTGCCGGCCGCAAATCACAGCCTCATTCTCAAGCGTGCAAGCGGCGGGATCGGCTCCGGTGATGTGCGACGCCAGCGCCTTGAGGTCGCGCGCGAGATTTTCCGAAGCCGCCTGCGTCGCGCGCCCGGCCACAAAGGTGCCGGCGCTGCCATAGGCGCCTGTGTCGTGGCCGCCATGGGCGGTGTCGGATTGCCGCAGGTGGATGCGATCGACCGTTGTCGCCAGGGCGGTCGCGGCAATCTGGCGATGCACCGTAGAGGTGCCATTGCCGAACTCCGCCGTGCCGACCGTTAATTCGAACCCGCCATCGTCACGCAGCGAAATCTTGCAGTCAGCCAAATGTCCTTCAGGCGGGACGGTATCGATCATGGTCAGCGCGATGCCGTCGCCGATCAGCCACTCGGGGGAGAGCGTGTTGTCAGCCGTCTCGGCGGCCATCGCGCGCTCGACCAGATCGAGGCACTGGTCCAGCCCGTAAGAGCCGTAGAACACGTCAGTATGTTCGGGGCCGGGCGGCGAGCGCATGGGATCGCCGGGTTTGACGATGTTGCGGCGGCGGATTTCGAACGGGCTGATGCCGAGCTGTCTTGCAAGTTCGTCGATCGCCGCTTCCACCGCGATCAGCGTTTGCGGCAGGCCATAGCCGCGGAAGGCGCCTGACGGCACGGTGTTGGTGTAGGCGGCGACGGCATCGACCTTCTTGTTCGGGCAATTATAGACGCCGATGCATTCGCCGACGGCGTGGAACAGCACCGGCCCGGCATGATTGCCATAGGCGCCGGTGTCGGAGAGCACGTCGAGCTGCAGCGCGGTCAGTTTTCCGTTCTTGTCGGCGCCGGCCTTCACGGTGACGCGCATCGGATGCCGCGTCGAGGTCGCGACGAACTGCTCTTCGCGGGTGAGTTCGAATTTTACAGGGCGTCCAGTCTTCATCGCGGCGAGCGCCAAAATATCCTCGACGAACATCTCCTGCTTGCCGCCAAAGCCGCCGCCGACCCGTTCGCAAAACACCCGCACCTTGTCGGGCGCGAGATCGAAAATCTCCGCCAGCGCGCGCCGCGTCAGGAATGGCACCTGCGTGCTGGATCGAACGTTCAGGACGCCCCTGGCGTCGACCCAGGCAAGACCGCCATGGGGTTCCAGCGCGGCATGCTGGACCCGCTGGGTGGTGAAGGTGCCCTCATAGGTCGCGGCCGCCTGTGCCAGCGCGGTGGCGACGTCGCCATATTCGCCGTGCCTTTCCGCGACGATATTGCGTTTGGCATTGGTGACGCGATGCTCCGGCGTCTTGTCGGGATGGATCACGGGCGCGCCCGGCGCAATCGCCTCTGCGGGATCGACCACGGCGGGGAGGATTTCGTAGGCGACCTTGAGGCGGCTGCAACCT
>Ga0210410_10000975_pt1 | contig 27762 bp, 23 predicted proteins | sample IncBWC4MmetaG_FD_161058 | JGI IMG/M metagenome (GOLD analysis project Ga0210410, IMG submission 161058) | Forest soil microbial communities from Barre Woods Harvard Forest LTER site, Petersham, Massachusetts, United States - Inc-BW-C-4-M | ecosystem: Environmental > Terrestrial > Soil >... | reverse complement strand
TCTCGATGATGTATGACGAAACCGAAGAAGATGATGTGCAGGCGACCGACGACGCTCTTGCGGATTTTGGCAAGTTTCACGAAACTTATCTTTCGCCGAGTGCTCCCGGCCGTCAGGCCTATCTCATCTACAGCGACCGGCCCGTGATCTTCATTTTCCCCAAGGGGGGACACACCGACTGGAACCGGATACGCGCGGCAACCAATACGTGGAACCCGCCCCCGTTGCTCATCTATGAAGACCAGCCTGGCCCATGGGGAGCTGCCGTTGATGGTCTTTATGCATGGGTAAACCCTGGGAAAAAGGGGTGGGCAGCGGATGGCAGCAACTGGGGAGAACAGTATCTGAACGACTTCTATCGTCGGATGCAATCAAAATACCCCGACAAGATTGCCGTAGGAGCTGCCTGGGCGGGCTTCGATGACAGCAAGGCCTCATGGAGCCTTAACCGGCACATGTCTCAGCGCTGTGGCGAAACCTTTGCCGACACGGTGAAGCTGTGGCGGCAGTACTACCCCGTTGATCGTCCTTTGCCCTTCTTGTTGATTGCGACCTGGAACGACTATGAAGAGGGCACGGCGATTGAGCGCGGACTGGCCAAGTGCGGGCCTGACTCGCAACCGCGGCCCGGACAGTAATCTCTAAGCCACTCGAAACGGCTTTCCCCGATCCGTTGCCCGGCGGCTCATGGTTAATTCAGCAGGGTTCAACTGTGAACCGTAGTGAACCTTGTTAATGATGGAAAGAGGTCGGCTGCGTACCTCGTCGTAAACTCGTCCAAGGTATTCGCCAATCACCCCCACGCACAGAAGCAGAAGCCCCCCCACCAGGAAGATCGCAGCGGCCACGCCGTAACCCAAAGGATTGACCGGGCTCTTCGAAAAAACCGTGCAGATCGCCAGAATCGCTGCTAAAAAAATAGCAAACCCCGCCAACCCGAAACTAAGCCGGAGAGGTTTATAACTGAAACTCGTAATCGCGTCCATCGCGTACTTGATCCGGCTTAAGAACGTGAGTTTGCCTTCGCCACCGGCCCGGTCTTGCCGGTCATAGAGAACCACCCCGGTCTTGTAACCGACCCACGCACGCAGTCCGGGCAGGTACCGGTTGCCTTCCCGCAAGGAGTTGATCGAGTCTACTGCTTTTCGATCAAGCAGGCCGAAGATTCCCGCATTCAGCGGAATGGGAAAGTCCGAAATCGCTCCGAGCAAGCGATAGAAGAGAGGAAACAGTTTGGCTAGAATCTTCCGCCGTTCTTGCCGGCTTCTCCTCACCGCGGTTACAACTTGCGCCCCGTTCCGCCAGGCGGCCACCAATTCTGGCACAACTTCCGGCGGGTCCTGGAAATCGCCGTCCATTAAAACAACCGCATCGCCACGCGCGGTCTGCAGGCCAGCCGAGATCGCCCCCATATGCCCCCAGTTGCGCGAGAGGTCTACCACTACAACCTGCGCATCCTCGGCTTGCAGCTCGCTCAACACCTTCAAAGTTGAGTCCGTGGAGCCATCATTTACGTAGACCACTTCCCAGGTTTCACCGACTTGCTTCATGGAGTCGGCAAGCGCCGCATGAAACGCGCGTACGATTTCCTCCTCATTAAAAATAGGCACCACAACTGAAATCATCTAACTGCTCCTTGGTTCGTCACTAAACTGCTCGCCACCCTACCATTTCCAGCTTCGTATGAACGGAGAATTCGAAGTTGCACGTCATTCGGACTCTGCCTGGAACATTCGCACTTTCCACTGCACCTCCGTGGGGGTCAAGACCGCAACGTAACGTGCACGGACGTGCTGCGTTGTCTGAATTTTTTCGTGGTCCAGGAGTTGCATATCGTATTCAACCGTGTCCACCAGTTGAATAGACAGTCCTTCCGGCGAGTAAAACACCAGTTGAATATCGTGCGTATCGTCGAGATAGCGGGCCTGGATTCCTAGTTTTGCCTGATCTTGAACGGTGCCTGCCAGTTTTTCCCTGGCTGTACCCACGAAATCTCGATCGAGCAAATCCGCGCTATTCTGCTCAAGTGCGGCACTCAAACCGCGCCAAGCTTTCAGATAGTCACGAATCACCGCCGTTTCGGTCTGTTTTTCCAGAGTTCGCGGCCCCACCGAATCCGTGGGCTCTATGCGCACCACAGGTTGATCGGACGCCAGCACAAATATCGCAGCGAAGATGGAGCACCCAATCAGGAAGAGCCTCCGAACTATCTGCGCTTGCCTGGCTCTTTTCATTGCCCTTTCCCCCAATGAATCTCATTGCCCAAAACCACGCCGGTTGCAACCGAGAGGGTTGCTCCGTTGTAGGCTGGCATCTCTGTGCGTGCGATCCCGCGTTTGAGAGGAACGTCTACAGTGGCCTCGCCGCCCGTGTAGGTCTCCGTAAAAGTTACAATCGTCCCGTCCGGCACTGCATTGCCGGCACAATCCCGCACCGGCTCGGTTTCCAATGTCATCCTCTGGCCTGACGCGCGGGCATTCATTCTCAATCTGCACGGATCGCCCGGAACCTGCTGAATCACGCGCTTGCCCTCGGCATTTCCGACGCGAGCCTCAAACTGAGCCGCGCCTTCCTTGGATGCAGAATCCATCTTCGTCCAAGCCACGCCATGGCGCGTCAACACGGTTCTCATCTGCGGAACGCCCGCGGCTCCCGACAGCTGAAACGATACCTGCGTCGGCTGCAGGACAAGATTCTGAAACCTGTCGAACACATACGCGACGCCGCTGATGCCGTCATGCAAATCAACAGGCAGGCGTGAGGGCCTGGCGATGAAGCTCAAAGCCGCTGGCTGATTCGCTGCGGTGACATCGAAGGCACCGTTTTCGGTGGACGAGCCTCCCACAAGCACGATCAGGTAGTGGCCGGCATTGTGGAGATCGCCGGAAGCAAAGGCTGCCGGCTCTCCTAACTGCACCTCCCGTCGCAGTACCTGTCCGGGCCCCACGATGTACAGCACTGCCTTGCCGCTGCCCGTGCTTGGAATCGAGAACGCCGTGCCGGCTTCGATAGTCTTGGGCAACCGCAGGCCATTGGTTTGCGCGACCGCCTGCGCACTCGCAATCCAAATCAGACTTGCAAACAAGATTGAGAGTCGTGATCTCATTGGAACCGGCTTGAGCTATATGTCGAGGTGACCACCCGCTCTGTCTTAATCTGGCTGGCGATGTCTGGTGGGATAGAGATCGCAAACGAAACCGGCGTGTCGGGCAATAGTGCGCGCTCGACATATCCATCCGAAACCCAGATCAGTTGGCCGCTGTTGTCGTAGAAAGTTCCCAGGACGTGCGCCACATTGACCACTTGCCCGCTTTGATTGCGCAGTTTTCCACTCAAGGAGGGTTGGGGTCCTGGATTCAAATGCTGATCTTCAATTTCAACCACCGGGTCCGCCGACGCGGCGATGAGGGTTGACGACGGCTGCATGTGAACACTGTCTACCTGGGACAAAGCTACATTCTTAAACTCAATCAGAAACGGCGTAACTTGCTTGGGCAACAGAACGTGAGAAATCTTGTCAAAGCTGTCTTCGGTCGCGATCGCGGTTCCGTCTTTCGCCAATAGCGTTGCTTTGACCGTGACAAAGGCCGGAACAACGTCTTCGTTAAGAAGCTCGCCCATGACGACCACTCGCCCGCCGCGGTCCACGGGATGCATGTCCACGATGCGCACGTGCGGCGACTCCACATCCTGAGATCCCCAGTCATCCTCAGCGCCGCGGTAAATCACATCCCAGCGCAGATAGTTCACCGGGATCACTTGTGGAGGCACGCGAGGCTCCCTAACGAGGGGCCAGACAACCTCCCAACGGTCACCGGCTTTTGTCACCTGCAAGTTGCGCGTGTCCGGGAATGTTCCCACCACCGTGGACCAACGCAAGTTGAGGCGAACCTGGGCGTCGTCGGCTGAAGCGTGCTGCGGCCGCACATCGAAGCTGTCGAGGCTTGCGTGACTACGAAGGCTGGGGTAGCTACCGGTTAAGTCGCGGACGAAATCCAGTTCCGTGAATTCGCTTTTGTTAGCGAGACTGGAGTAAGCGTTATCCCATGCTTGCTGGCCGATTTCGTCCGCCAGATTTTCGACCGCCGCTTGGGGTGATGAAGAAGGACGCAGCAGACGAGCTCCGGTGCCGGCCGTCGCGCTTGCGGATTGAATCGGCCAAACAGTGCCGCCAACGATTAATGCAATTGTCACCGCCGCAAGGAGGACAGCGAGGATGCGCCCAGTGCTCACGACGTCAGCCTCCCCAGCACCAGATTCTCATGGGCGGTGGATGGCTCAACCACACGCCCTCTGTGCCAGCGTTTCTCCGGAATCAGCACCAGCAGTATCGCCAGGATGCTGCTGCCAATGGGAAGGGATCCCCACATGAGCCCCTGCCAACGCGGAGGAATCTGCGGCGCGTTTACCGGCATCGCAGGTGGAACGTCTTCTTTGCTCCATACCGAGATGGTCTTGTCTTCGAGATCATCGACCTTGCGCCAGCCCGCAAACACCAACAACGGCTCGTAGTAAGGATCCCGCATGAATACCCACTTCAGGCCGTAACGGTCCGCGTGGTGAAGCATGGCGCTCAGCGCCTCGATGCCCGGCTTGCCAAAGTACTTGGAACTGCTGAGCGCACCAGCGCCATACTGAGTCAATTCCGGGAGCATACGGCCGGAGTTCCATTCGCCATCGACGCTGCCGGCGTCGGTCAGAACCGCCAGTCGCGAAATCTTGTTGCCAAATCCCAGGGTCACGTAGCGGTACTTGTCGTGGCCGTCACGATTGAGCCATGAGGCCACGGAGTCCACTTTAAAATCCGCGGCATCCGCAGGCCGATAGGTTGCCCATGCCACGGCCAGAGCACAGCTCATAGCGGCTGCCATCGCTAAACCGACGACGGCTCGCAATTGAAATCGATCGATAAGTTCGGTAGCAAGGAGCCCTACAAAAGGTAGTGCGAGCAGAGTTGCCCAATAGCTGAAGCGCTCCATGGTCAGCACTTCAAACGCCCGGCCCAACAGCAGCCGCCCCACCGGGGTGGTCCCTCCCAGTCCCAACAAAAATGCCAGCCAGAAACCCAGCAGTAGCGGCCGGAGTCGGACAATCCTGGAGCCTCGCAACAAGATGAACGGCAGGGCAAGAATCAACGCTCCGTAAGGAATCACAAAGTAGTTCAGGCCCCATAGGGGACTCAATATGTAATTCGCGCGGCTGGGATGTGGGATCGGTGTCTGCGTCACCGGATAGTGAATCAGCGCAATCCAGAACGGCAAAAGCACGACCGCAATCGCGGCCCCGACAAGCAGTGCAATGCTGCCGGTGCGGAGGACGAATGCCGGAACCGATACTCGTTCGCCATCCTCACGATCCAAAAGCACCAGTGCCAGCACAGGCAGCGCAAACAGCAAAGACCCGAAGAGCAGCGTGGCGTGATGGGCGGCCGCCGCGGCCACAAGGAGCGCTCCACCTTTGAGAAAAGATCGCCAGTTGCCATGCCGGACCCAGTTGAAGAGATACGGCAGCGCGTTCAAATAAAGAGGAGCGGCAAAGGTCGTAGACAACTGTCCCGCGGAGTAGACCAGAAAACACTCCGAGCCGAGAAAGACACTGGCCAGCGCCGCGAATGCCGCCGCGCGCCGGTCAACCCAAAGTAAGGAAAAACGATAGATGCCGACTGCTAGAAGCAAAATAGCGGCGAACTGTACGACCATGTAAGCCATGTCCAAACCTACGAGCCGAGACATCAACGCCAGCCACTGCTGAGGCAAAGGGGGATATGTGGTCTGTGAAAAGCCGGCATACCATTTTGGGTTCCAGGGATCGAACCAGTTGTGCAAGTAATGCGATGCGAAAAAAATATGGAAGTTCGCGTCGTAAGACTTCAATGGCAATTTCATGAGCAGCAGCGGGGAGTGGACCACAAAAGCCGCGAGAAAGATCATGCTTAACGGTATCGGTTTGGTCGTAGACACGGCGGACTCAGTTCTGTGCACAGCTGCCTCTCGAACGGTCTTGGATTCGACGCGGTCATTCCGGGTTGCTTCCGCAAACTACAGCCCCGGCCCTTGGCATAACAAGAATCCAGCCAACGCCCAAGGCCTTTCCTGAATCGAAGACCTGTGGAATTGACTGATCGGATGGTGACAGGTTGAGTTCCGCGCAGGGATGGCTGAAAACCGCGTATGTCTCCGTGCTGGTTGTGGCGCTTGCCGGCGTCCTTCCAGCACAGACGTATAGAGTGGGTTCTGGCTCATCCGACAAAGCCCAGAGCATCGCCGAAGCAACGCCGACTGCGAACAAATCGCTGGGCTGGGGATCGAACATTCAAAACGCCCGCCTGGCACGGGCTGCGGAGTTGGCCCTAAAAAACGGAAACTATGCGGCGGCGGTGGACTACGCTCAGCGGGCTGCGCAGGCAACTCCCAACGATGCGCAGCTATGGTTCTTGCTCGGGTACGCGGCGCGGCTTGACGGAAAATCGCAGCTTGCAGCGGATGCCTACAATCGAGGCCTCCGTCTGAATCCGTCGGCGCTCGACGGGCTCTCCGGACTGGCGCAGACCTACAGCACGATGGGCCGGACTGAGGAAGCCGAACGTCTCCTCAACCAGGTGCTTTCGGCTGATCCAAAACGGATCAACGATTCGGTGTTGCTGGGAGAGCTTCTCCTGCGAGCTGGCGAGTACGAGAAAGCACTCGATTGGCTGGGACGAGCGGAACGAATCCAGCCCAGCACCCGGCCGGAATTGCTGATGGCACTCTGCTACGAGCATTTGAAGCAGCTCGATGTGGCGAACCACTATCTCGAGTTAGCCAGGCAGCGTGCTCCAAACAACCCCGAGGTTCAACGATCGCTGGCGGGCTACTATCGGGAGATTGGGAACTATCCGGCCGCCATCGCCGCTCTGAAATCGATCCGCCATTCGATGCCGGATGTGAAAGCCGAACTCGCTTACACCTACCAGCTCGATGGCCAGCAGGACGAGGCTGCGAAACTCTATGCGCAGGCCGCCGGTGCCGCGCCCCACGATCTGGGCTTGCAGCTGTCTGCGGCGCAGGCCGAAGTGGCTGTCAGTTCGGTTGAACATGCGGAACCTTTTCTCCAGCGAGCCACAGCCATTGACGCGGAACACTATCGCCTGCACGCGATCCGCGGGGAAATTGCGCGCCTCCAGGAACACGATGCGGACGCGGTTCGGGAATACAACGCTGCCTTGGCTCACTTGCCCCAAAGCCCCGTCGAGGGCCCACTCTACGGCATTCAGCTGCACATGGATCTCACCGGACTGGAACAGAGCTTGGGGGACCCTACCAGCGCTCATCGCCATCTTGAAATTGCGCAGACTGAAATTGGCGCGCTGGACGATCGCGGGCCCAGTCGGCCGCAGTTTCTGCGCCTGCGCGCGCTAATCAAAATGACCAGTGGCGACCTCGATGGCGCTGGAAGCGACATCCGGGAGGCGCTGGCGATCAACCCAAAGGATCCCAACAATCTGCAACTCGACGGCGATCTGCTGGTGAAGCTCGGACGCACCGAAGAAGCAATTGCCGTATATAAGAAGGTCCTCGCGATTGACCCAGTCAGCCGATTCGCCCTCACCTCGATGGGCTATGTTTCCCGTGAAGCGGGACAGGACCAGGAAGCCGAGAAGTATTTTCAACGACTCGCGGCAGCCTATCCAACTCTGTACGTGCCCTATCTCGCGCTTGGTGACATGTACACAGCGCGTCGAGACTTCACAAAAGCGGAAGCCGCCTACCGCAAGGGCTACAACCTCGCTCCAGGCAATAGTTTGATTGTGGCCGGAGGCATGAACGCCGCGATCGAAACCCATCACTTGCCCATGGCGGCGGAGTGGCTGAGCCGTGCTACCAGGGAGATGCAGCAGGAACCTCGCCTCATGAGAGAAAAAGAGAGGTACCTGAGTTTTAAGGGCGACTACCGGCAATCCGCTGAAGTTGGCCGAGAAGCCATCAAGAAGCTTCCCAACGACAGAGATGTGGTTGTCTATCTCGGATACGATTTTCTTTATCTCCAGCAATACGACGACCTGCTGCAACTGACATCACAGTACAGAGACGTGCTGCCCAAAGAGCCGGACATCCCGCTGCTGGCTGGTTACGTTCACAAGCACGCGGGACAACTCGATCAGGCGCAGAAGGACTTTAGTCTGGCGCTGGCTCGAGATTCAAACGTGGTGACCGCCTACGTAAACCGCGGATACGTGCTGCATGATCTCCATCAACCAGCCGACGCCGCATCGGATTTCGAGGCCGCCCTTAAGCGCGAACCGAACAACGGCGAAGCACACTTGGGACTTGCCTATGCCAGCCTTGATCTGCATCGGCCTCGCATCGCCCTGCGAGAGGTAAAACTCGCGGAGGAAGAATCGGGTGATTCCATGCCTGTCCACCTGATCCGGGCGACAGCTTATGGGCAAAACGGAATGTTGTCGAAATCCGCTGCCGAGTATCGCGCCGCCCTGAAATATTCGCCAAATGATGGCCCCCTCCACCTCGCCCTGGGGGACACCTTGTACGGACTGCGGAAGTACCACGAAGCGATCGAGGAACTGCAAGCGGCCCAGCGGCTCTCCCCCGACAATGATGTCATCTACGCGCAGCTAGCGCGCACCTACGCTCAACTGCAGGATCGAGAGCAGACGCTGCGATACGTACAACTGGCGGAGCAGCACATCCCGCCGGCCCAGCCCGGAGCAACCGATCCGCAGCGTGAGCAAAGCAGAGTATTGGTATCCACAGGACAGGCTTTGAGCCTGCTGGGAGATCAGAACGCCGCCATGGAGCGTTTTGCAAGAGCGCTCACGGCAGACAGCGATCGCGTCAGTGTGCGGCTGGCGATTGCCCGGCTCATGGCGAGCCAGGATCATCCCGATGATGCCCGGCGGCAGATTGCACTAGCTCTGATGGAGGCGCAGACCGGAGAGACGCTGCCACCTACAGGGGAGCAGCTGATCGAGGCGGCCGACTTATTCCTCGGTATGCATGATTATCAATTGGCGCAGACCTATCTCCAACGTGCGCTGGCAGCAGGCGCGCCTGACACGGCCGTACGCATTGGCCTGGCCAACACCTACCTGGCGCTCGGGGACACAGCCAGGGCGCAGGGCCAACTCTCCGCGATCAACAGTACCGCTGACAGTGAGCCGAGTTACCAATATCTGCTGACCAAAGCTGCCGTGCTTCGCCAGGAACATCAGAACACGCAGGCGCTTACCGCTTTTGCCCAGGCCGCCGAGGCGGCTGGTGAGGATCAAACCGCGCAACAGAATCTGCTGCAAGCCGGAGCCAACGAAGGCTTGAGGCTCAACCCCAGAGTAAGTTTCCTTTCAGATTTCTCCGTGGCGCCGATCTTCGAAGATACGACGGTTTATATTCTGGACGCCAAGCTGGACGTCACACATCCGCTGCCGGGCCGCCAGGCGCTGCTGCCGCCACCCCGTTCCTCCCTTGAGACGCAATGGACCGGCGCGTATCATCTCCACCTCGGTGCTTTGCCCGACGCGAGCGGATTCTTCCAGATGCGGAATGCCCGCGGGCAAATATCGTTGCCCAGCGCCGACTCGATCGTCAACCGTGACACCACCGACTACTCGTTCAACTTTGGGCTGAATCCCACGATTCATCTCGGCAACAACGTGTTGACCTTCAACACCGGCATTCAGGAAACGGTTCGCCGGGATTCCATGTCTCCGGTAGCAATGAATCAGAATCTTTTTCGCCAGTTTCTGTACTTATCGACCAGTTCATTTTTCAACATGGTTGCAGTGAGCGGTTATGCCATTCGTGAAGCCGGCCCTTTCACCGAGAGCGCTCAGCATTCGCGGGACCTGGCTGCGGCGCTGAACTTCCGCGTCGGAAGGCCGTGGGGAAAAACTGCCTTGGTGACAGGATGGGGATCCCGCGACGAACAGTTTGCTCCGGTGGTTCGCGAGTTCTACTACACGTCCGCCTATCTCGGAATCGAACACCGGGTTTCCGACCGCATCCGCTTCAGAGTGGTAGCGGAAGACTTGCGAACATGGCGAGTGCAGGGAAGCGCGTCCGCGATTGCGCAGGCCCTCCGGCCTGCGGGAAGCGTTGAGTTCGCTCCAACCCGTAACTGGAGTGTGCAGGCGTCGGTCGCCTACTCCCGGAACATGGGATTCCACATCTACGACGCGGTCCAGAGCGGCTTTGCCGTCTCCTACGCGATGCCGGTCCACCGCGGGTTCAAGGACGAGCGTGGAGAAGTCGAACTGCAATACCCGATTCGCTTTTCGGCAGGTTTGCAGCAGGAGACCTTCTTCAAGTTTACGGGCGGTCAGAATCAGCAGTTTAAACCTTATGTTCGCATCAGCTTGTTTTGAAATAGGCATCCGATGAAAATCTGTTTAGTTGCGACTTTCCCTCCCAGTGGCCGTCAGTTGAACGAGTACGCGTTTTATCTGGCGCGGGAACTACAGCGAAATCCAAGCATCAGCTTGACCATTCTTTCCGACGAACTGACCGACTACGAGTTCGCCACCGACGAGGACGGAAAGTCGCTAGGAGCCCCGGACCAACCGGAGCTGCCCGGCTTTGATGTGATCCGGTGTTGGAAGTTCAACAGCCTGGCGACTCCGGTGCGATTGCTAAACACCATACGTAGACTGAAGCCCGACGTAGTGTGGTTCAACCTTGTATTCTCCAGCTTCGCCACTCCAGAATTCCCGGTTGCCGCGTTTGCCGGACTGTCTGTACCAGCTCTGACTCGCGCTCTTGGCTTTTACACCCATGTCACTCTGCACCACATTCTCGAGCACGTCGATTTTGCCAGTGCGGGAGTGCGTCAGGGAAAAGTGTTTCGCCTGGGCAGCAACGTCGCCACCAGGACCTTACTCAAGGCAAACTCGGTATCGGTCTTACTTTCCGGATACCGGCGCACTCTGATGGAGAAATACTCCGCTCAAAACGTTCTGCTAGGGACGCACGGCACCTTCACCCCCTGTCCAAGTCCCCCGGACTTCTCAAAACGCGCTAACCCGGAACTTCGCATTCTGGCCATTGGACACTGGGGAACCTATAAACGGCTGGAGACGCTGATGGACGCTTTTCCCGCTGTCTTAAAAAAAGTTCCGAACGCCAGGCTGATCGTCGCCGGGGCCAATCATCACACGAAAACGGGATACTGGGAATCAATACGCGAGTCGCAAAGCACAGGCTCGGGGGTTGAGTTCCGCGGATATGTTCCGGAAGAAGCAATTCCTGACCTCTTCCGGACAACCACGATTGTGGTTATGCCCTACGATTCCGCAACCGGATCGAGTGGCCCGGCCCATCAGGCTTGCGAATATGGAGTTCCGATCGTGTGCGCTGACCTTGCTGATTTTCGTGACATGGCGGCGGAAGAGGATATGGCGATCAATTTCTACAAAGTCGGCGATGCAGCGGATCTCGCCGACAAATTGGTTGCAATCTTGCAGTCTCCGGAACAGCAGCGTCGAATGGCGGAGCACAACTTTTCCGCGGCGATGCGCATGACCATGGCCAGCGTCGTCCGCAATTATCTTCGCTGGTTTGAGCTTAAGAAGTGTAAAAGAGACCTGCGCTCCTCGACATTGTTTCCCGATTTGCGCCCCTTTTGGCGGCGTTCTCCATTCCCGCGTCTCGGTGGTTTTCCGTCGGGCTGGACATTGCGCTCAAGCCTCTCGACCGGGGCCGGAGGCAACAAGAACGGTCGCCACGACCTCGAACCCGCAGAACCGAGCCGGCAATCCACACGGCTGGCGGATCCTCATTCCTGGCACAGATCGAAAGCGACCAACGATCAGCCGGATGCGGATCGATATCAATCCGGTCCACAGCTTGCGGATGAGTTTTGAGTTGGAGCCGGGTTTGCGCATCTTGAAGACTCAGCAGCGCTGAATCTGCCGCGCCAGGCCAGTCGGCGAAGCCAACGGTTGACCTCGTCATCGATTCTTTATCCACGAACTCTTCAATCGTATCCCCGAAACCGCACTATCCCGTTGGACCAGCCGATTGCCAAGTGTAGGTTGGACTACGCTGCCAGCATCACGCTGCCGAGGATCGTGAAACCAAGCAGACGAAGCGGACGAATGTCGCGGCTTCACCTCCCAAGAAGAGCGACTGTAGAATCGAGGACCTGCTCGGCTGTCTAACCACCGAGGAAACTACTCGGTTGCCGAGCGTCGCAATTGTGCTCCCGCGTAGCGCCCTACGAATGAACCTTAGTCAGCCATAGAGGTAGTCTGGCCTACGGCCGGTGGCAGCCGGACCTTCGTAGGTCTGGGTTTGCTGCAGAAGGCCCACGCCCGTCGTAATGTACTTCCGGCATCTGGAGGCAAGCGACCCATCAAGGTACGGTGAGCGTGACCAGTTAAGCGGACGAGGCGATGTGTGCGGTAGCCATCCGGAACGGAATTGTCCGCAAGTTTGGCGTAAGGCTCTCGAAGAGGACAACATGAATATCGGGCACAGAGTTCTCGCGGCACTATCCATTGTCGTGTTCTTTTCCACGCTGTCTGTGGCGCAGACGCCCGTAGCTTCGAAAGAAGTGTCGGTGCGCGGCGTTGACGATTCGATGAAGGGATGGAAGCCGGTCTGTGTCCTGCCGTCCTGCAACCCTGGCGGAAGGGGAATCCCCACCGCAACCTCGCAGACGATCCACCATGCGAAGCCGTCTAAGGACGGCAGTTCGATGAAAGTGTCACTCAGCGGGCCGCAGTATACCAATGCCCTGTGGACATACATCGCCGGCGCCGACGATCACGCAACATCCTTCAGCATGAGCCTCTGGGTCTACCCAACGGCCAAAGCCTCGGTCGCTGGGTCGTTCGAGTACGATCTGTTCGACTTTTCCAAGTCTTCGGGGATCGAATTTATGTGGGGGTCTCAGTGCAATCAGGTCAACCGCCTCTGGCAAATCTTCGATCAACTCCACGGACACTGGATGAACACCTCAGTTCCATGCTCCCTCGCGCCAAACAAATGGCACTCCGTGCGCTGGGATGTTCACCGCGTGTCCGGAGACACCAACCGATGCAGCGGCAAGCCCTGCATGTATTACGACAGCCTGACGGTGGATAATGTTGTGCACCCCGTGAATGCCAAGTATCCCGCTGGCTCTTTACCGCGTGGGTGGACGAGCGCAGTTGGCTTCCAAGTCCAAATCGATATAGGCTCAACCGGGCCGAACGTCACGGTAGATGAATACCTCGATCTCGCCGACTTTGTCGCGATCTGAGGGGATAGCGCAACAACCCACCCGCCCCCACCCGCCCGCTCTACCACGGCAGACGCCTCCCGATCGGCAATACTGATTTGCTTGTCGAGTTTGTGCTCGGCTTCCATGTCCGAGGCAACCCGGACAATAGGCTAACAATCAAAGCAGCCGAGTTGATCACGCCGCCAGGAGTGTTGCCGTGGGAAATCGTATTACTTTCATCTTCGTCGCGGTGTTGTCCGCGCTCGCTTTTCACCAAGCAGATGCGCGTCGGGGCGCTGCTTCCAGGGGCCAAACCACGTCAGTGCTTACTTATCAGTACGACAACTTGCGAAGTGGAGCGAATATCAACGAGACGACGTTGAGCCCTTCCAACGTTCACCTGAGTACCTTCGGCAAACTCTACTCGTTTCCGGTGGACTCGCTTATTTATGGACAACCGTTGTATGTTCCAAACCTGCAAATTGCTGGTAGCGCACACAATGTGGTGTTTGTCATAACCGAGAAAAACAGTGTTTATGCGTTCGATGCCGACAACCAGGTCGCCACGCCTTTGTGGCACACCAAAGTTGGTATTCCGGTTCCATGTAGCGCCAACCAACCGGTGCCGGGTTCCAACTGCAATCTGGTGTATCTGACCTCCGTAATCGGTATCACTTCGACGCCGGTGATTGACCTCAGTCAGGGCGCGCACGGCGCCATCTATGTGGAGGCCCGAGTCTACTCCAAGATCACTGGGAAATACTGGCACGTTCTCCATAAGTACGATCTCTCGACGGGAAAAGATATGCCGGGAAGCCCGGCGGTGATCAGCGGAAGTGTTCGCGGCACCGGCAGAGACAACGTCAAAGGTTTCCTGACCTTTAACCCACGCTCAGAGCAGGACAGAGGGGCGCTCCTCCTGGCCAACGGAATCGTCTATGTGCCCTTTGCCTCTATCAATGATGCTCCGATGTTTCACGGCTGGATCTTTGGATATGACGCCACTACCATGAAACGGCGTTACGTGTTCAACACCACTCCGAACCACAGTTCGAATCATGGCGGAGCCGGTGAGCAAGGTGGGATCTGGAATGGAACGGTAACTGCCGACGCGAACAACTTCCTCTTCACCACCACTGGAAACGGTACATGGGACAACACCGTGGCCGACTGGGGCAATACCTACCTGAAGTTAACCCCGGGCACTAGCAAGTTGAACGTCGCTGACTATTTCACTCCGCAAGCTCTCGCGTTTGATAAGAACGACACAGATCTCGGGACCAGCGCCGCGATACTGCTGCCCGATCAAACCGGTACCTACCCACACGTGATGGTGGGCGGGGACAAGACCGGAACCGTGTACGTAGTGAACCGCGACAATATGGGTCAATATCACAGTTCCGGAGATCAGATACTGCAGGAACTTCCGGGGGCAGTGGGCGTCCACGTACATGGCGCCGGGGACTGCAATGACACTCATAACGACTGCAATTACGGTACGCCTGCATATTGGAACGGAAATGTCTATTTTTCCGGCGTGAACGATAACGTGAAAGCCTTTGCATTCGCCAATGGGCAATTGTCAGCGCCCATGTCGAAGTCGCCTACGACTTATGGCTTTCCCGGCGCCACGTCCGCAGTTTCTGCAAGCGGCACGACCAACGGGATTGTGTGGGTGATTGAGCCCATTAAGTCCATACTGCACGCCTACGACGCCACCAATCTGGCGAACGAGTTGTACAACAGTACTCAGGCGTCCGGGGGGCGGGACGCACTGCGATCAAATGTGAAATTCGCTCCCCCAACCGTGGTGAATGGCAAGGTCTACGTGGGCACGAAAAATGCGGTGGTCGTATATGGCTTGCTGAGATAGACCGACGCGTTGCATGGCGCGATTTTGTGGATGGTGGCAAGAATCTCAGGTACAAGCGCGAGGGGATTGCATTGGGATAGCCTGATCCCGAGAAACGCAAAACACTGATGTGAGCTTTATAGCTCAGACGGTCACCTCCCCAACCGAGTACTGTGGACTCCAGCCTCCACAATCTGTCGCCATGTGCTGCGCCACCCTTACTAAGCCAATAACCACCGGCGTAATTGAAAGGACAAATATGAAGAACTTTATCAAGCTGTTACTCGGTACCAGCGTTTATTTACTTGAGCAGTCGGATCGCGCGAAAGATGTGCGCGACCGCGCCGCTCACAAGATGGATGACTTCCGCGATGTTGTCCAGCAGAAATATGAAGATGCGGCTGACCGAGTCGCGAAGGCATCAAGAGCCATTCGCGGAGAAGACAACCATGTTCTCGGCAACGGCCTGCGCCTTGCCGCAGGAATAGGGGTCGGGGTCTGTGTTGGCCTCCTACTAGCGCCTGCCAGCGGCCAAGACACGCGGAGCGCGATAGCGGGAAGCGTTCAGCAATTGGGTAACAGAGTCCGAAAACAGGTATTCCCAGGGAATGCTGGCTCGGCTGCAACCGCTACCGCTGGTTAACTAAACGGGGGACGCCCCCTTCATCACTTTTGATAGGAGACCAACCATGGCTGAAGATCAATCGAAGTGTGCCTGCTTGCCTCCGGCTTCGAGTTCGAAAATAAGTTTGCGAGCGGAAAGTGTTGCACTGGCGTTAGCTGTCGTCGTTGGGCTGGGGGTCGTTGCGAGCCCGTCGGCACAGGCACAGACTTATAAAGAGTCCGTACTTTACTCGTTCAGGGGCACCCCAGACGGGGCAAATCCTTGGACGGGTTTGATCCGGGACAAGTCGGGCGACTTCTATGGCACTACCCACGACGGCGGCGGCCCCGGTCAAGGAACAGTGTTTAAGGTGAGTGCAAATGGCAAGGAGATGGTGCTGTACAGCTTCCAGGGGTACCCGGACGCGGCGCATCCGGAGGCAGGGTTGGTCCGGGACGCGGCGGGCGACCTTTTCGGCACAACGACGTACTACGGCGGCGCTTTTCTCTGGGGGGCAGTGTTCAAGGTAACGAAGGCCCGCAAGGAGACAGTGCTGTACAGTTTCACCGGCGGGGCTGACGGTGGGTACCCAACCGGAGGTGTCGTCCGAGACGCGGCGGGCAACCTTTACGGCACTACCGTTGACGGAGGCGACGGCTCCGGATGCTACTACGGCGGCTGCGGGACAGCCTACAAGTTGGACGCGTCGGGCAAAGAAACCGTGTTGTATAGCTTCACGGTCGGGAGCGACGGGGCATCTCCCGCCGCGGGATTGGTTCGGGATTCGGTGGACAATGTCTACGGCACGACTTACTACGGCGGCAATGCCGCCTGCAACAAAGGTGGAAATTTTGGCTGCGGTACGGTGTTCACGGTGACTAAATCCGGGGACGAGACCCCGTTGTACACCTTTTCTGGGGGAACGGACGGGGCATATCCATACGCCGGTTTGCTCCGGGACGCGAAGGGCAATCTCTATGGCACGACTTCAGAGGGTGGCGATCTCAAGTGTGCTCCTCCGTATGGCTGCGGAACAGTGTTCAAGCTGACCAAGGCGGGCAAGCTGACCGTGCTCCACAGGTTCACTGGAGGCGTGGACGGCGCAGGTCCCAATGGAGGTTTGATCCGGGATCCGGCCGGAAACCTCTACGGCGCAAGCGGCGGTGGAAATGGGCGCGTGTTCAAGCTGACGAAGGCAGGGAAGCTGACCGTGCTTTACAGATTCACTGGAGGAGTAGACGGGGCTGGTCCCAACGGAGGTTTGATCCGGGACGCAGCGGGAAACCTCTACGGGACTACCATAGGCGGTGGCGACCTCAATTGCAATCTCAACGGGATTGTCGGCTGCGGCGTGGTTTTCAAGCTTGTTGAAGGTGGTTGAGGTCAGCTCTTTTCGCAACCGGCGTTGGCGTCAGTTGATGGACTGCAGTAGCGACGGATCCGCTGGTATCCATCTGGTCTGGCCGCAGGGTTGACCTGCGACTTCGTACTCAGTCTGCAAGCTTGCTCGCAGTCACGCAGTTGGTGCTATCAATGTGGATGGGGCGGCGCTGGTGCCGTTGTCAGATCCTGCGATCGGCGGGTCCCAGTTCTCGGGTCTTGGCCTTCCGCGTTTCTTGGTGGGCGACCGCCCGTTTCGAATTGCCAACCGAGCTGCAGGCGAATGTGCGATGAACTCCCGAATTCGCAGTTTGGCTTTGTACAGCTGAGATTTCGAGTTGCCCACCGAGCAGCCCAGCATTTCAGCGATCTCCTGGTGTTCATAGCCCTCAACCTCGTGCAGCAAAAAGATTGTCCTGTAACCAGGGGGAAGCTCTTTCAGTGCGCGCGTTAGTGTGATCCGGTCGACGCAGCCTGCCAAACCCCGATCTCTGGTTCCGTATTCGTGGCGTGTCTTGGTGCTGTCGTCGGCGTATGGCTCGTCCAGCGAAACTTGGCACAGCGACTTCTTGCGAAAATGCATCAGTACCGTATTGACCGCAATGCGGTGCAGCCAGGTTGAAAATGCGGAGTCTCCACGAAAACTCGTGATCTTGCGGAACATCTGTAAGAATGCGTCTTGCGTAAGATCCTCCGCTTCCGCGACATTACCAGTCATGCGCAAACATACCGAGTAGATCCGTGCTTTGTAGAAAAGAAACAGCGCGGCAATCGCATCGGAATCGCCGGTTTGGGCGCGCTTGACCAAATCGGAGCCCAGAGGAACCGTGTCGGTAGTGCCAGAGCCGCTAATCACCAGAATGTTCTTATCCGGCCCCGAGTCCAATGTGTGGCTGACGCAACGAAGTGTGTTCATCGAATCCATACTTTGAGAGTAGAGTCGGAATCGAGAATGGTCTATCGAGCGCAGTCTGTAAGAGTTTCGATTTGTTGCTGTACCACCCTTGAGCCAAAAGAAGTGTTCAGGTGAAAGCTAAGAACCGGAATTGGCGGTCGCGATGGTTCGTAAACGTGAAGGAACTCTTATGAGCAAATACAGAGTCAGCCCGATGGTCTCGACGGCACGATTGGTTTATTCCTTAGTTGAGCCCCAACGCGAGGGGCGCAGGGCAGGCGTCGGATCGGAACCTCCCCGTTCGCGGCCGGCGTTTGCCTTCTTCAGTCTTGTGTTAGTTGTTGTCGAGTGTCGTTCCCACCGTAGTTTCTGCACCATACGGGCGTCCACGCCACTACCTGCGTGAGGTCTTGAAGGAACTCCAGATAACGTCACATATGTCGCTTTGCCGCTAGGGGCGCGGCGCGTGAGCAATTGTGCTCAGACGCCCTGGCCGTTAGCTTGATAAGTTGTTTCTAACAGTGGGGAGGTTCTTATGAGTGCATTTCGCATTGTGGTAGCTGACGATCATCCTATATTCCGTTTCGGTCTGAGCTCGCTGCTCGAGTCTCACCAGGGCTGGGAGGTCTGCGCAGAGGCCGCCGACGGACGGGATGCGGTAGAAAAGTGCAGGCAGTTGAAACCAGACCTTCTTATTCTGGACATCTGCCTGCCAGAGCTGAATGGTGTGGACGCGGCCCGCCAGATCCTGAAACAGAATCCGGAGCAGGTAATTCTGGTGCTCACCGCCGTGGACTCCGAGCAAGTGGTCCGAGACTGCTTAGAAGCAGGTGTTCGCGGATGGGTTTTTAAGTCGGACGGAACCCAGGACTTGATGGCAGCAGTGGAGGCACTGCAACGCCACAAGACCGCCTTCAGCGCCCGAGTGTCCGATCTGATCATGGACGGTTACAAGCAGAATCGCGAAGGTCCGCCCGCAGCCAGCGTGCCCAAATTGTCACCACGGGAGCGCGAGGTCGTGCAACTGGTGAGTGAGGGCAAGGCTTCCAAGGAAGTCGCCACCATACTGAACGTGACCGTGGCGACGGCGGAAACGCATCGCAGCAATATCTTGCGCAAGCTCAAACTTCATTCCGTCGCCGAGTTGGTGCTGTATGCGGTGCGGAACGAACTCGTTCACGTGACCTTTCCAAATGTGCTGCGCTTCCCCGATCCCGGGACGCAAAGGATTCGCCGGCGTGCATCTTCTGACTACCCTGCGCTTCCCAAACCCAGCAGTGTCCCGGCAGTCGTTGTCCCTCAGAGCCTTAACTGAGGACATGGCTGGCTTGGATTTCGTGGCCTTTCCGGGTTGAACTTATGACCCGGACGGCCGTGCTGCAACGGCTTGCAGTCCGCGCTGGGATCGGAAGCTTCACCAAATAGGCGCAGTTCTGCTGCGGGAGAAAACTCTTGGTCTCACAAATAGAATCGGTCAAAAAAGGGCGCGACTTCGACCCAGGGAAATTCCTTGCTGCCATCGGCGAGGGGCGGAGGGTCGTAACCATTCTCAAGAAACAAACTGTTCAAGACTCCCAAGGATCTCAGGCTGCGAGCAGTGAGTGTGCACTTTTGAACAGTTCCTCAAGGCCAAAGTATTGACACTGGGCGAATATGCACTCGCAGGTTCGATTGACGCGTCAAATCAAAATCGTTCTTTGCATCGACGATAACGCAGATGTGCTTGAGTGCGAGAAGGAATTCCTCGAAAGCTTTGGGTATACCGTTCTGACCGCTCCCAGCGGCGGCAAAGCACTGGAACTGGCTTCCATCCATTCGGTCGACGTTGTCATCGTGGACTACGTCATGCCTGAAATGAACGGACACGAAGTTGCCCTCAAAATGAGACGGCTTATGCCGCAAGCGCCAATCATCATGTTATCTGGCGCTGTCGACGTTCCTGAGCAGGCGTTGAAGTCTGTAGACGCTTTCATAGCCAAGGACCAATTGGCCAGCCAGTTGCTGCCCGCAATTGAATCGATTAGCCAAGGCGATTTTCGCCGAAGCCATCAAACGAAATGGCAAGGCCAAGAGTCCGCAGCAGAGTAGAGTTCGGTTTGTTCGGAATGAAATTCTAGTCGTGGAGAACGATATTCAGAAGTGAACTGTGAACCTGCAGCCCGCTCCCCTCATTGTAATCAACAAACCCCAATTTTCTGAAGCGGTTCATGAAAAAATTGACCCGCAACCGGGTGGTGCCTATCACTCTGCGAGAGTTTCTTGACTGATCTTGGGGATCACAGTCTCGGGTACGCCTTCCTTTCCGAAATGAGCAAGCAAGAGCAAAATCCGAGCTAGTCGCTTTTCGCTGGAATTGAAAAGTTGGTCCACTAAATCCTCTTCGTATCGGATGTTCCGTGCTAACAGATACGCTACGAAAAGATCCGAGAACGTGTGTTCCCGGTGGAGCGCAAGCATCATTGCCTTCTTGTCAATTTGCGGAAGTTCGCAGTCCGTCATTGCGGTTGCAGACCCCATGCGCAAAGGCTGTCCAGCCAGCCCCCTTCTCCGGAGAATTCTCCCTCGCCCAATATACCCAAGCTTGCTTCTTTGCCAATCTTTGATACGACGGTGAGTCTTACCTTGCCGGTGTGGACGTAAAACACCGCGTCAGTGGGATCCCCTTGAGCAAAGATGGTTTGCTTCTTTGCAAAATGCACAATCTTCCTGCCCTCACCCAGGGTGGCGAGAAATGCATGAGGGTCAAAATCGCGTCTCTTCTTTGCTGCCGAACGGGTACCCATTAGTTGTTCCCGTTGCAGTAATATCACATGTCGATTGTGGTGGTCTGTTGGGCACCGCACCTACGCAGAAGACTCTTGTTCGTCCGCCCGCCTGAGTTAGAGCCTCGTTTGAACTGAGGGGAATCGCAATGATAAAGCCAATGTAGGATACCCTGCAGAAGCTTTGTGTTTGGGGGAATACTGTATACGTTCCGAGTCGAAAAAGCAGGGTTCCGGGTTCCCGTATCGGGGACAGGTTTTCGGCCGCGATCCTAGTGTGTCGAAAGGCGCGTTTGTGGAAAGCAAAGAGCTGCAAGTCGTGCAGTCCGGGGAGCGGACGAACTCTGCCGGAAAGCCAGTCAGCAACATAATACTTCTATCGATCTCCGACAGGGACTACCGCTCACTGCGCCCTCATCTAGAATACGTAAACTTGCCAAACCATTTAGTCCTGCACGAGGCGGGTGGAAAGCTAGACTTTGCGTATTTCCCGAATCGAGGTTTGATTTCTCTCGTGGTCGTAATGAAGGATGGCAAAACGGTCGAAGCTGGCATAGTTGGAAATGAGGGCTTTACAGGAACACCGGCGGCTGTTGGCTTGAGCAGGAGTCCGCTTCAAGTGGTCGTACAAATCACGGGGGATGGGTTTCGGGTCGAGATCGCAGCGTTGCAAAACACTTTGGAATTCGCTCCGCACCTGCAACTAATGTTGGGCCGCTATGCCGTTGTTCGGGGTATGCAGGTCGCACAAACAGCCGCGTGTAATCGGTTGCACGATATCGAGCAGCGCCTTGCGCGGTGGTTGCTAATGGCTCAGGATAGAGTGGATTCAGGGTCGCTGCCTATCACTCATGATTTTCTCGCAACCATGCTAGGGACAGATAGACCTACCGTGAGCTTGGCAGCCGGTGTTTTGCAGACGAAGGAGCTCATCAAGTATACCCGTGGCGCAGTGCAGATCGTGAACCGCAAGAAACTTGAGCAGTCCGCCTGCGAGTGCTACGCGGTGATCCGACAGTACGACGGCGAGCTTGGCCTAAAATCTCGGCAGTGAAGACTCGCCCTGTGGCCAATCGCCGACTCGAAAACGCGTTGTTCTTGATAAATGCCCTGAAAACGAATGCCAATCTTTGATACGACAGTGAGTCTCACCTTGCCGGCCTGGATGTAGAAGACTGCAGCGGCGTCCCCCCTGCGAGAAGATCCTTTGTTTCTTGGGAAAGGTCACGACTTCCTACCCTCGCCGATGGCGGCAAGGAATTTCCTCGTGTCGAAGTCAGGCTTTCGTGGCCGATTTGTTGGTGGCACCAAAATCCTGCTCCCAGAACAGAGCTAGACTTAGTAATAGCTTGCCAGAATCGCGATCATCAAAAATGTTCACTTGCTCGTGATGTAAGCACTGCTGGAAAAGAAGAAGGCCGAACCTTGCAGGCTCCGGCCTTGAAGATAAAGCAAGGAAAGCAGTCGTGAGGGTCTGAACGTCGATCACTGTCGATTGACACTAACCCATGACTGCGCGGTCGAACACAACGAATAATACGTTGCCCACCACAGTGCGACTGGTCAAAATAGCACATTTGTGAAAAAACTTTGCTGATCCTGCGGCAAGTAAGCACTGATCCTCGCGACACTCCACTGCGTGGTTTCTAATCACGAAGAACGATGTTCCCCTCGACAAACGTCAAACTTGTGGTTCGTCCCATTCTCAATTAATTGAGTCTCGTAGCGTTCTGCCCAATCAGTTTCCCGACTTCCCCAGCGTCCGCTCCGCGGGGGAGAATCTAGTCACCACAGGTCTAGTGAACGGTGATCAATTCTGCACAGACAGTGAATCACGCACTTGTGTAACGTGCCGAGTGAAAGTCAAACACGCAGGAAACAGAAACTAAGGAAGAGGACAAATATGAAACTGCTAACAATTTCTTTACTGGTTCTGTCGTTGGTGGGCATCGGCGCTCATGCCCAAACCGATACCGATGCGGTGAAAATCAATCTTGGAACAGCCGACCGATTTGCGTTACTAGGTGGCAGCGGCATCAGCAACGTCAGCGCGCGGACTTTCATAACCGGTGACGTAGGTAGTTCTCCGACACCCACGGTGAAGGGAATCAAGCCTTCGCAAGTGAATGGCCACCTGTACCGCAAGTCCAGCCCAGTCACGGCTGCGGCTCAGAAGGGTCTGACAGCGGCATACAATCAAGCCGCCGGCGCCAAGTGTGGGACCGTCCTCACCGGCCAGGATCTGGGGGGAATGAAGCTCATTCCGGGAATTTACTGCTTTGCGACAGCCGCGCAATTGACCGGCACTCTGACCCTGGACGCTCAAGGGCATTCCAACTCGCAGTGGATCTTCCAGGTTGGCACAGCTCTGACGACCGCCAACAATTCCAAAGTAGTCATAAACCTGGGCGGCAAGGGCGGAAGAGGGTGCAACGTGTACTGGCAGGTCGGTTCCTCCGCCACTGTTGGGAAGGGCAGCATTTTCGTGGGAAAGATTATGGCGCTGACAAACATCACACTGAGCGGCGGCGTCTTGCGGGGCAAGGCTCTGGCCCGCAACGCTGCGATCACAATTTCCACCCGGGAGACGGTTGACGGTCCTCACTGTATTAACACCGGCGATGCGGATGCTGACGCTATGGCTTCCTCTCAGAACTAACTGAACTCAGGGATTAGGCCGCAGGCTGGCGCTACTTCCTGGGAAAGACTTGATTCGAAGGCCCGGCCCTCGAAACTCCAGGAATCCGAAAGTTAGCTGTTTTGAATCTCGGACCTGGAGACGGGCATCGAGAAAGGCGGAAGATTGCGGGAAACTTTCCGCATGTCGGAATTAGGTCGGAGTCTCCCACATTGCGGGAAGTAAGGTAGGAGTCTCCTGCATATGCGAGAAAATATCAGGGATTTCTCGCATGCCAACGATAGGCACTCCGGGCGCGCGCTTCGCCTGTGTCACGGTCCAGGACCAGCTCTATACGGTTCCAACTGGTGGGCTTTGGTCCTGCCCTCAATTCGCGGACCCTGCGCCCTAGCTCTTCCTTGGGTGGACGGCCCATGCGTTTGTTCGTCTCTTCGCCCACTTGGCTCGGGCAGCCTTAAGACGAGCGCTGTGCTGGTTAATACCAACGCAGATAGTTGAATAGGACGATACCTGTGTGAACACTCTGTAGCAAACGCCCACGGAGTGCCGACCTTGTTAGTTAGTTTGGTCGTTAGGGCCGTGTAACCGCATTCTTTTGAAGAGTGACCGCAGTCTGTGCTAACAGCCTGCCGTTTGCCGATGCGCCCGTCTTCATAGCGATCTTTGTTTTAGTCAGTATTGTTCCCTCAGAGTGTGCAGTCGTTCCAATGGCCACAGAACCGGAAGTCTGCCAGAAGATGTTCTTGGCCCGGGCGCCGCCTTTCAGGATCACCCGCGTAGCGTTGGCCTGAGTAAGAGTTCCCGCTATCTGGAATATCCAGACAGCGTTTCGGCCACCCGAGATCGTGACATCCGTTGATATTAAAACACGGGTATTCCATTTGTAGAGGCCGGGAACGAGGGTTAACCCGCCAATCTTTCCGCCTCCCAGATTAATATGATTGGGGTGTTTTCGTCCGGCGGCGTTGGCGTACGCGATTTCCATGTCGCGTACAGCCTTGGTGAGTAAAGAGGGGTCAGTCACCCTGCATGGAAGAGGACCCTTCGCATCAACGGAGTAAACTGTCCCTTTCCTAATTTCTGAACATTTCAGATGGATAGCCGCTCCAGTGATTGGACTGGCTCCAACATCGCCATTGATAACAGATCGAAAGACGTCTGTGATTCCGGTTTTGGTCAAAATCGCGAAAGGACCCGCTGTTCCAAGGCGCACCGGCGTCTGTCCGGTGAACTCGACGGCGTTAGTCGCAAATGTCCATTCAATGGGATTGGCCATTGCAACTCCAGCTGCGTTCTTCGCCGCCGTCGTAACCCTGGCGGTATAGCTGGTATAGGGGTTGAGAGCGGACGAGGTTGGCGTAAAGGTTGCCACAGTGTTTGCGGCATTCATGACGACGGTACCGGGTACGTCGTTTCCCGTTGTCTCCTTGACCGTGAACGTGAGCAAATTTCCCGCCGAGAACGAGTTAACCGTTGCCGAGTCCATCGGCTGGCTGAAGGTTGCGGTCACTGCGGTGCCAGTTACAACGTTATCACTGGTATTTATGCTGGTCGGTACGTTCGTGGCCCTGTTGCTTGGGCTTGACGAAACAACCGTGAGTTCTGTAGCCGCACCGACAAGAGTGCCGGGAGCAACGGTAACACCGGGGTCAACGGAAGCAAAGACCCTTCCGATTCCGCCAGTGGCAAGCAAAGCGGCGATTAGTAACGTCTTAAACATGGGTGGTTTGAATGAGCTTTCGAATCCGGTCATTTTCTTTGCCTCTTCTTTGCCTCTTTTATGAGCAGGCCGAGTCACTTGACTTGCGGTGTGAGCACTGTTCAGAAAATAGATGTGGCGCAGCAGATGGATGAGCTTGCTGTCTGCATATGAATATGCGGCTGCGCCCCCGGAGGAACACAACGACCGTGTGGGACGCATAGTTCCTCGACACCCGCTGCCACGTTACAACGGCGGCATACTTGGTAACTGCTCAAAATTGCTCAAGTTTCAGGAAATGGTGGTCCGCACCCCGTGGGGGTTCAGCGCGTGTCGATCTCAAACGCCCCGGTCATTCCGATTTTACGCACCGGTCCAGTTATAATTGGCGAGTCGTGCCATGCTGCGGAGATCACCAACTGACGCCAGAACTGACGCCAGCACATATAGAGAGGTTTTCGGTTTTTTGCTTGGAATCAGATAAGTCATTCTCGCATAGATGTTTAGGTTGAAATAGGGGGCCCGTAGCTCAACGGTTAGAGCAGCAGACTCATAATCTGTTGGTTGTAGGTTCGAGTCCTACCGGGCCCACCAGCGACGCAGTTCATCTGAAGACTGTGCACCGACCCGCGTTCGGTTCCGCACCGCGACTTGAGCAGCTCCGAGATGGACTGTTTAATCCGCCCAAAATAAACGAAGGCAGCCTGCGAAACTGTGCAGACTGCCTCCTTCATACTGCTTCCGCGTTCTGTTTGCAGGACGCCGGGTTTACTGTTTCAGGCTGTTTCTTCCGGTGTGCTTGCCGGTGGCCGTGCAGTAATCCTGGTCTCCCTGGATGCTGAGCACGGCGCCGCCCACATCACCGCCCTGCTCAAGCACCGAGCATGCGCCTCCGGTGTGGTTGGCCGGGAAGACGCCCACCTGGGTGTAGTGAGAACGGAACACGCCCATGGAAGCAACAGGAAGGAAATCAGGATAGGTATTCACCGCCTGAGTTTGCGCCGCCCCGAGCAGGGCCTTAACCCCGGTCGGTACGATCTTGAATGTGACCAGGCGCAGAATGGTCCAGATCGGGTAGCTTCCGGAAGTCACGTTCGCGAAACTGACGATTCCGGGGCAAGGAGCGGTGCAAGTCGGGAGGGTTCCGTCCACGTAACCCAAGTTGATGGGGTCAACGCCGTCCACTTGCAGGTATCGGATGGCGGGCGATTTGCCGGCCAGGTTGCCGACGCCCCAGAAAGCATAGCCCAGAGCGTCTCCGGTGGCCGCAGTCCCGATCTCCGCTACCATTTCACCGGTACCGATCACCCGCTGGCGCGAACCGGCGCCGTTGGAGAGGTTCAGGGGATTGCCGCAAGGCTGACCGGGGCAGGTTGTGCCCTGACCAGTCGCGGGGTTCACATTGAGCTCCTGGGTCGAGTTGGTTTCCTGGTTCCGCGGGATGTTGAACTCCATGGTGTTATAGGTGCCAGAAATGGGCTCACGCAGCAGAACATTCATGGGCACCGTGGCCTGCCCCGGGATTGAAGTGGTGTTGCTGGTGTGCGCATAGCCGCCGTTGAGAGCCAAGGTCAGATCACGGCGATTGATGTTGAAGAAGGATGTCGAATCGCCAAAATGACCTGAATTTTGTCCGCTTCCCTGTTGAGCATTGACGATAACAACGATCGGCTCGGCTCCGACGGAAAGGGTCTTGGTGACCGGCACGGGCTGGCCCGTGATGGGGTCATTGCCGCTGATGGCAAAAATAGCCGGAGTGGCGGATTTAGTGCTAAAGCTGCTTTTGACCGGAGTTCCAACCGGCCCGGGCCCATAACCAAGTCCGTTGTAGTGGACGGTATCCAGTGAGGCCAAGGCACGATTGGTGGCGAACAAGGCGTCCTCTGGGCGGATGTCGGTTAGCGCGGCGTTGAATGCCTTGCCCTGCAAAACGGCCATCACCGGCGCGGGAATTGGAGTATCGGTGAGCGTCGGGATCAGGTTGTCTCCCGTCGTCCCGGCCGGTACCAGAAAGTTGAAAGTCGACGCTGGAGCGGCAAAGAACAACTGATTGCCCACGACCGAGTCAACGCTCAAGTAAGCGCATACTTTCGTAGGAGCGCTGGAGTTATCCCAGGCTACCCAGATATTCCCCGTCTCCAGAAGGCCGGTTCCGCGGTTGTCGACTCCCTGAGCTCCGTTTTTCTTGCTCCAGATGAATCCCCCGCAAACCGATCCTCCAGAGCCTGGGCCCGCAGCCAATGCGAAGGCATTGAACATGGCAGAGGAACCCACTCCGCTAAAGTAAGGCACAACTGCAAAGCAGTTCACTCCAACAAACATCATCAAGGCTAGCGACATAGCCGCCGCCATTTTTGTGGCTCTCATTGTCATTTCAGTAGTCCTCTCGGCGCAGGAGCTTCGATGCAAGGTTTTCCCAGCGCGGCCTCAAGGTTGCCCTCCGGCTGTTACACTCCGATGACCTGCGTGTGAATGTTCGGTTAAAATTGGCCGCTGATATGGCCCAGTGGCGTGGCCTCGCTTGTCTGATAAGCCTTAGCGGCGGACGAGGCGTCCGCCGCCACGTGTTTCTCCGATCCTCCCATCGGGTCGAAGCCTCGGTATGAGATAATTTTCCCCATCAACACCGAGAGAAACTATGGCTCAACGCAAGGTTTTCTGCGTCAAGTTGCACCGGGAACTTCCCGGCCTGGACGAACCGCCCTTTGACACGGAATTCGGCAAGAAGATTTACGAGA
>Ga0210410_10000973_pt1 | contig 27826 bp, 27 predicted proteins | sample IncBWC4MmetaG_FD_161058 | JGI IMG/M metagenome (GOLD analysis project Ga0210410, IMG submission 161058) | Forest soil microbial communities from Barre Woods Harvard Forest LTER site, Petersham, Massachusetts, United States - Inc-BW-C-4-M | ecosystem: Environmental > Terrestrial > Soil >... | reverse complement strand
GCAAGATCGTGGAGCAGGGCCGGGCGAAGAAGCTCACCGTTCTGAAGTTCAAGAAGACCAACCAGTACAAGATTCAGCGGGGCCACCGGCAGAACTACACGGCCGTGCAGGTCAGCGAGATCAAGCTGTAAATCATCGAGAGGAATTGAGTCATGGCACATAAGAAGGGCGGCGGCTCGTCCACAAACGGGCGCGATTCACATGGACAGAGGCTTGGCGTAAAGCGGTTCGGCGGGCAGTTGGTGAACGCGGGAACGATCCTGATCCGGCAGCGCGGCACGAAGCACCAGCCGGGCGTCAACGTGGCCAAGGGCAAGGACGACACGCTGTTTGCGCTGGTACGGGGCTACGTGAAGTTTGAGGACAAGGGCAACCGGGGACGCTTCATCAGCGTGACACCGGCGGCGGAAGCAGCGAAGGCCGCGAACTAAGTCCGAAGGCATGCGAGCGGCCCCGGCGCGAGTCGGGGCCGTTTTGTCTTTATGGGTGAAAGAAAGAGTTTGTAACAGTAGAGGGCACCCACTTCGGACAAAGTTCACAAAAGAAGAGTGAAGAATGTTTGTTGATGAAGCGAAAATTTCGGTGAAGGCGGGGGACGGCGGAAACGGTTGTGTGGCGTTTCGGCGGGAGAAGTATGTGCCGCGGGGCGGACCTTCGGGCGGCGATGGAGGGCGCGGAGGCAGCGTTTACCTGGAAGCGAATCCGAACGACAACACACTGCTGCGTTACCGGTACAACCGGGAATTCAAGGCGGACCGCGGGCGGCACGGAGAAGGTTCAAACTGCACAGGCGTTTCAGGTGACGACACGATTCTGAAAGTGCCGGTGGGCACGCTGGTTTTTGATGCGACGGGCAATGTCCTGTTGGCGGATTTGAAGCGGCCAGGGCAGCGCTTGCTGGTGGCGCAGGGCGGGCGCGGCGGGCGCGGAAATCAGCATTTTGCAAAGCCGTGGCACCAGGCGCCGCGGGAAAAAGAAGAAGGCGAGGCCGGGGAAGAACGGAATTTGCGGCTGGAGCTGAAGTTGTTGGCGGACGTAGGCTTGGTCGGATTTCCGAATGCGGGGAAGTCCACGCTGATTTCGGTGATCAGCGCGGCGCGGCCGAAGATTGCGAACTATCCGTTCACGACGCTGGAGCCGAACTTGGGTGTGGTGAACGCCGACGGCGGCACGGGCGGGCACGGGACGGAGTTAGGCCGTACATTCGTAGTGGCAGATTTGCCGGGGTTGATTGAAGGTGCGAGCCAGGGTGCGGGGCTGGGGATTCGCTTTTTACGGCACGTGGAGCGGACGCGGCTGCTGGTCCATCTGATTGATACGAGCGACATGGCGGAGATGGACCCGGTGAAGGCGTTTGAGATTATCGGGGGCGAGCTGGGCGCGTTCAGCGAGAGGCTGCTGGAAAAGCCGATGATCGTGGTGGCGACAAAGCTGGATGCCACTACGGACCGGACGAAGCTCGAGGAGTTGCGGAAATTCTGCAAGAAGAAGGGGTTGGAATTTCACGCGATTTCGGCGGCGGCCGGCGAAGGCGTGAAGGAACTGGTGCGGGGAATCGCGGATGCGCTGGATAAGATTCCGAAGGAAACACTTGAGGACGAAGGCGAAGTACAGGAAATAAATGAGGTTAACGAGTTGGAGGATGAAGAGGGCGCAGAAATCTTGGATGAACAAGGGGATATCGGGGAATGATGCGGGTCCCGGAAGCAGGATTTCGTGAGAGAATTCTATTGGGGAACATCCGGGAGGCAGGTTGACGACTGCGCAGGCTAACCGTACGGCGGCAAAACACCATCCACGAAGAATTGCGATTTTTGGCGGCTCGTTTGACCCCATCCATTCCGGCCACCTGGCTGTAGCGCGGGCAGCAGACCGGCGATTCAATTTTGACGAAGTGCATTTCATCCCCGCTAGCCGTCCTCCGCATAAATTGAAGCAGCATCTGGCGCCGTTTCCGCACCGCTTTGCGATGGTGGCGTTGGCGGCAACGGAGCATCCGCATTTCGTGCCGTCGCTGGCGGAAGCGGGAGAAGATTTCAGCGGGACGCAGCTGCACTATTCGGTCGATACGGTGCGGTATTTTCGGCATGCGTACCACGGCCAGGGCGACCGCATATTTTTCATCATCGGCGCGGACGCGTTTCTGGACATCCCGATGTGGAAGGAATACGAGACGCTGCTTGGACTGTGCGATTTCGTGATTGCGAACCGGCCGGGCATCCGTCTGGAGGCGCTGCGGCTGGTGATTCCTCCGGACCTACATGGGCGGCGGGACGCGAAGCGCGAGAAGGAAGAGGAGACCGTCGCGCACGGCTCGCCGATTGTGGCGCGGCTGGACAGAACGACGGTGTACCTGCTGGAAAATGTGGCCAGCGAAGTGAGCGCTACCGATATTCGGCGGAAGGCGAGCCGCGGGCAATCGATTCACGGGCTGGTCTCCGCACGAGTGGAAGAATATATTTTGAAACAGAGGCTGTACCGGTGAAACTCGAAAAACTACCGAAGGGCGTGCGACTGGCGGTGGAAGCCGCGCAGGAGAAAAAAGCGGGCGCGATTACCGTGCTGGACTTGACGGGCCTCGGCGCGTTCACGGAATATTTCGTGATATGCACCGGTTACAGCACGCCGCAGCTGCAGGCGATCTGCTCCGAGGTGGAGGATGTGCTCTACAAGGAGATGAAGCGCTCGCCGGAGCACCGCGAAGGGAGCCGGTCGGCGGAGTGGGCGCTGCTGGATTTTGGCGGGTTCATCGTGCATGTATTCGGCGAGCAGGCGCGGCGTTTTTACGATCTGGAGCGGTTGTGGCGGCAGGCGCCGTCGCTGGTGCTGCCGGACGAGCCGGAAACGCACAGGCGCAAAGAGCTTTCGGAAAAAGCGGGATAGAAGAGAGCGGTCAGGAGTGGCTGGCGCGAACGAGATGGCGCGTCCGTGTTTTCGCAGATTTCCTTTCCGAGTTGAGTTCCAGGCATTCGAAAAATCCAAGAGCACAGGCAGGAAGGCCTGTGCCACCGGGGTAGGCTCGCGGGATGAAGATTTGCCTGCTAATGATGGGGAAGACGCGGCGGCCGGAGATGATTGCGGCGCTCGGTGACTATGTGAAGCGGATTTCGCGGTCTTGTCCCGTTGAGATAGCAGAGGGGCGAGATCTGACGGCAGTGCTGAAGCGGCTGGAGGCGAACCGGGCGGCGGCTTCGGTGCTCCTGGATGCGGGCGGCAAGGTGTACGACTCCGATGCCTTTGCAAAGTGGCTGGGAGAGCAGCGGGACCGCGGGATTCGTGAGGTGATTTTTGTTTGCGGGGACGCGGATGGATTTCCCGACAGCCTGCGGGAACGCGTGAACCAGAAGCTTTCGCTGAGTCGGATGACGTATTCACATGAGTTGGCGCGGGTGATGCTGGCGGAGCAGATTTACCGGGCGTTTGCGATTTTGTCGGGGAGTCCGTATCCCAAGTAGGTCGTGCGCTCCACGTTCGTCGCGAATTGCGATTGTGAGGCAGGTGCGTTTTCTGGCGTTCCGTGAAATGATGTCGAGCGGTAAAGACTATGTCCATACGCATTGAGCCGGATAAAGACCAGCCTTCGGTGGCGATTGAAATACCCATTGAAAATCCGTTGCCAGACTATGATCTGGAACAGGTCGAGCAGCCGACGCCCAGGGACATTGACGGCCTGCTGGTTTCGCAGGGATTTCGCGATTTGGTGGACGACGCGCGCGGTGTGCTGACGGAGTTGATGTGCAACCCGCCTCCCTTGCCGAACAACACGCATCTGGTGGACCTGGGGCTGTCCCATGTTCCGGACTTTGAGATTTCGCAACTGACGGGTGCGATTTGTCCATCGGACGATGAAGTATACCGGCCGGGTTTGTGGATCGTATTGAAAGACAAAAAATCACCGGCGAAGCAGTCGCTGGGCGAAGTGGCGATGGAGCACGCACGAGTCATCGCGCATGAACTGGTCAAACGCCTCGGGATTCAATAACAACATCCTGTTTTCTGTTTTGAACCTCGCTTACCGGTTTGCGGTGCCACAACTTGACGTTTCTGGCGCGACTCCGCAGACTGGAATAATCCATACGAAATTGCGCGCCTGACGAGGAATCGGAGTCATGCCGGAAGGAAAAGGACTGCTGATTGTTTACACCGGGCCGGGCAAGGGCAAAACGACTTGCGCGCTGGGCACGGCGTTTCGCGCGGTGGGGCAGGGGTTGCGCGTGCTGATGGTGCAGTTCATCAAGGGCTCGTGGCACTATGGCGAGCTGGACGCCGCGAAAATGCTGGGCGACGACAAGTTTGAAATCCGGCCAATGGGGCGGGGTTTCGTGAAAATCGGCGGCGCGGAGACGGATCCGGAAGATATCCGGATGGCGGAGGAGTGCTGGGAATCGGGCCGCGCGGCGATTTACAGCGGGACATACGATCTGGTGGTGCTCGACGAGATCAATTACACAATAAGCTACAAAATGCTGGACGCGGAGAAAGTGGTGGAGGCGCTCGCGGGGCGGCCGGAGCAGGTGCACGTGATCTGCACGGGGCGAAACGCGCATCCGAAGCTGGTTGAGGCCGCGGACCTGGTGACGGAAATGAAGGAAGTGAAACACCCGTATACGAAGGGTATACTGGCGCAGCGGGGGATTGATTACTGAGGGGAAGCCAGGCTAAAGACTGCAGAAAAGGGACTAAAACTTTTCATGTCGTGGTTTAAGCGAGATAAAAAATCGATTGACCAGGTGACTCCGCCGGAAGAGCGGCGGGTGCGCACGGAGGGGCTGTGGATGAAGTGCGAGTCCTGCCGGGCGATCGTGTTCCGAAAGGACTTGGAAGAGAACCTTTTCGTGTGCCCGAAGTGCCAGTTTCATTTCCGGGTGAATGCGAAAAAGCGGCTGGAGCTGCTGTTTGACGGCAAGTGGACGGAGCACGACGCGGGAATGGTTTCGACCGATCCGCTGAAATTCGTGGACACCAAGCCGTACACCAAGCGGATTAAAGAGGCGCAGAAGAAGCTGGGGATGAACGATGCTGTGATCACTGCCGAAGGGCAGCTGAACGGGAAGCCGGTAATCTGCTGCGCGATGGAATTCGGGTTTATCGGCGGCTCGATGGGTGCAGTGGTCGGGGAAAAAGTAACGCGTGCGATCGAGATGGCCATGGAAACGCGGCAGCCGTTGATCGTGGTGTCGTGCTCAGGCGGCGCGAGAATGATGGAAGGAACGATCAGCCTGATGCAATTGGCGAAGGTCTCCGCGGCGCTGGCGCGGCTGGATGAGGAAAAGTTGCCGTACATTTCGGTGTTGACGGACCCGACGACCGGCGGCGTGACGGCGAGTTTTGCGATGCTTGGCGACCTGAACATTGCAGAGCCCGGCGCGCTGATTGGTTTTGCCGGCCCGCGCGTGATCGAGCAGACCATCCGGCAGAAGTTGCCGGAGGGTTTTCAGCGCTCGGAATTTCTGCTGGAGCACGGATTCCTGGACGCCGTGGTGCACCGGAAGGACATGAAGGGCTTCATTTCCAGCGCGATTGACCTGCTGACCTCCTGAAATGAATTACGAAAGTTCGGTTCACTATTTGCTTTCTTTGGGCCGCGAGCTAGCGGCGCCCACGCAGGCGGCCGCGGCAAAATTCAACCTCGAAAACATCACCCTTTTGTTGGAGCGGCTGGGGAGGCCGGACCGGGCGTACCCGTGCGTGCATATCGCGGGAACGAACGGGAAGGGGTCAACGGCGGCGTTTCTGGAGAAGATTTTGCGCGAGGCGGGATTCCGCACCGGGCTGAATACCTCGCCGCATCTGGAGCGGATCAACGAGCGCATTCGCATTTCCGGGGAAGAGATTGCTGATGAGCGCTTCGCGGAGATGTTTACGCGGATCCATGCGGCGGTCGAGGAGTTGCTGGCCGAGGGCAAGCTGCGGGCTCACCCGACGTACTTTGAATGCGTGACCGCGGTGGCGTTTGAGGCGTTTCGGCGGGAGCGCGTGGATTTCGCGGTGATTGAAGTGGGCCTCGGAGGGCGGCTGGATGCGACGAACGTGGTGATGCCGCTCGTTTCCATCATCACGCGCATCGACTTTGATCATGAGAATTACCTCGGGCACTCGCTGCGGGAAATTGCCTCGGAGAAGGCCGGGATTTTGAAAGCGCAAGTGCCGGCGGTGTTCGCGGCGCAACTTCCCGAGGCGCGCCATGTGCTTCTGCAGCGAGCGGCGGAGCTTCGTTGCCCGATGGTGGAGACGGGCGAAGCGTATCGCATGGAAGGCGAGGACATCAAAGACGGCTGGGCGCGGGCAACGGCGGTGGAAATCGCGAGTGGGACCGGCTACTTATTGGAGCCAAGACTTGCCGGGCGATTTCAACTGCAAAACGCCCTAAATGCGGTTGCGGCTGCGCGGATTTTGCAGGGCCGCAACTACCGCGTTACCGATGAGAATATCGTGACCGGGATTGCCACGACGGAATGGCCTGGACGATTGGAACGGCTGCAAACCCGGCCGGATGTCTATCTGGACGGAGCGCACAATCCCAGTGCGGCGCGCGAATTGGCACGGTTTTTGGAAGAGAATTTTACAGGACGCAAGGTGTACCTGATTTTCGGAGCGATGCGCGACAAGGCGGTGGACGAAGTGACAGGGATGCTTTTTCCGCACGCGCATGAGGTCATTTTCACGCAGCCCGGGACGCCACGGGCGGCGAGTGCCAGGCAGCTTGCCGAGATGGCCGGGGATCACGCCAGGAAATTCGCGGTGATCGAGGATGCGGAGCAGGCGCTCGAATCGGCGCTCGCGAAGGCGGGACCAGAGGACGCGGTTTTCATCACCGGTTCTCTCTACCTGGTGGGTGAATTACGGCACGCCTGGAATGCGCGCAGAAAGGTCGCATCGCGATAAAAAAGACCGTAGAATGGGGCTTCTTTCGGGTGGTTGCCGGCCGCGCGGCCGGCGTTCTCTTTTCTAGGAGCGGGGAAATGCCAGGACGAAGAATGGGCGCATGAAAAAGCCGAAAACCACGGGGAAAAATACGAGAGCGCCGCTGGTGGGAATTATCATGGGCTCCACGTCGGACTGGGAGACGATGGAGCACAGCGCGAACACGCTGAAGCGAATCGGCGTGCCTTACGAGACCCGCGTTGTTTCCGCGCACCGCACGCCGGATATGCTTTTCGAATATGCGGCGAGCGCTGAAAAGCGCGGGATCGAGGTCATTATTGCCGGTGCCGGCGGCGCGGCGCATCTGCCGGGAATGGCCGCCGCGAAGACGGTGCTGCCGGTGCTTGGCGTGCCGGTGGAATCGAAGGCGCTGAAGGGATTGGATTCGCTGCTTTCGATCGCGCAAATGCCGGGAGGCATTCCAGTTGGCACGCTGGCGATCGGCAAGGCCGGTGCGATCAACGCGGCGCTCCTGGCTGCGGCGATTTTGGGGAGCAAGCACCAGGCGATTCGCGAATCGCTGCGTGCGTTTCGAATCGCGCAGACTAAGAAAGTCCTCTCGCAGCCCGATCCGGCCGCCGCGGCGCGAGCGGCGTTGAACGCGGTACACGCGCAACTTTCCGGAAAGAAAAAGAAATGACCATCGGCATCCTTGGCGGAGGACAACTCGGCTACATGCTGGCGCTGGCTGGTTACCCGCTGGGGCTGCATTTCCGGTTTCTGGACCCTTCGCCGGAAGCGCCGGTGGGCCGCATCGCCAATCGAGTTACCGCCGACTTCAATGATCAGCAGGCGCTGGAGAAATTTTCGCATGGGCTGGAAGTGGTGACCTACGAATTTGAAAATGTGCCGGTGGCAGCGGCGAAGTTTCTGGCGGAGCGCGTGCCGGTGTATCCGTCCGCGGTGGCGCTTGAAGAAGCGCAAGAACGTTTGCGGGAAAAGCGATTATTCCGCCGGCTGGAGATTCCGACGACGGAATTTGCAGAGATTGCGAAACGGGAAGATCTCGACGCGGCGCTGAAGCAGGTCGGATTGCCGGCGATGTTGAAGACTTGCCGGATGGGCTACGACGGGAAAGGGCAGTGGCTGCTCGGAACGCGGGAGGACGTCGAGAAGGCGCGGTTGGAATTGCCGGGTGTTCCGCTGATCCTGGAAAAATTTGTGCCGTTCGCGCGCGAGGTTTCGATCCTGGGTGTGAGAGGTCGCGGCGGGGACATCGCGTTTTATCCGCTGATTGAGAATCATCATCGCGGAGGAATTTTGAGGTTGTCGCTGGCGCCGGCACCGAACCTGACGGCGAGCCTGCAGCAAGAAGCGGAGCATGCGGCGCGGAGGGTGCTTGAGGCGCTCGGCTATGTGGGCGTTCTGTGCATCGAGTTTTTTGAGATCGGCGGGCGATTGCTTGCGAATGAGATGGCGCCGCGGGTTCACAATTCCGGCCACTGGACGATTGAAGGCGCGGTGACGAGCCAGTTTGAAAATCATTTGCGCGCGATTCTGGGGATGCCACTCGGTTCGACCGCAGCCGTGGGCGTTTCGGCGATGATCAACCTGATTGGCGAAATTCCGGAAAGTGCGGAGGTGCTCAACGTTTCAAACGCGCACCTTCATCTTTACGGCAAAGAGCCTCGTGCGGGGCGAAAGTTGGGACACGTGACCGTGCGAGCGGATCAGTTCGAAAAGCTGCAGCAGCGTCTGAGCGCACTTCCGGGATTTTTTCGCCGGCCGGAGTATTGCCTGGAAAAGGCGTTGCCGGAGCTCCTCGCGAAGCGGGCGTAACATTGAAAGCGAAAAAATTACTGGTTCAGGATCGCGATGGACTTCAGAGGCGGTGGGGGCGGAACGGATTTGAGGAAGTTGTAGATTTCGGCCAGATCTTCGTTGGAGATTACTTTTGCGGTGTAGGGCGGCATCTGGCCGGTGGGCTCGCGGACATAGCTGAGGAAGGCGGAGAGCGGAATCTGCGGCGGGCCGAGGCGTGTTCCGCCGGTTGATGTGGAACCCTGACCAAGATAACCGTGGCATTCGTAACAGCCGCCTTTGACGAAGAGCCGTTGGCCATTGCCGGGATTTGCCGTAGTTACGGGTTCTTGTTTCGCGGCCGGCTTCAGCGTTTGCAGAAATGCGTAGATGTCGGCCAGGTCTGAGTCAGACGCTCTGTCGCTGCTAAAGGGCGGCATGACACCTTTCGGTTTGCGAACAAGTTGAAGGAAGGCTGGAAAGGCGAGCGAAGTGGAAGCGATTCGCGGCACACCGCCACCTGGTCCCGAACCGGCAACGCCTTCTCCTTCCGAGCCGTGGCATTTGTTGCAGCCGAGATTTTCAAAGACGGTTTTTCCCTTCTGCGGATTGCCCGTCGAAACTTTGCTTGATTGCCCCTGGCTGCGGACTGTGCGAAGTTCCTTGGATTCGGCCGCAAGCGGCATGATCGCCAGTGCTGCCGCAACCGCCATATAGCTGCGGATTTTTTCTGTCCTCATCGTCCATCCTCTAGCGCGGCTGCGTGTGAACGTCAACGAGCGCCGGCTCTCCGCGTTTGACGACATCAAGCGCACGGCGAATCGCCGGCCCCAGGTCCTTGGGATCGGAAATCGGGCCTTCCGCATACAGACCCAAGCCTTGCGCGAACTTTGCGAAGTCTATTCCGGGATCGTCGATGGTCGTGCCGATCTTCACGCGATCGATGCCGCGGCTGTGGCGATCCGCCATGATCTGCACCTGCATCACTTCCTGATGATAGGCACGGTTGTTGTGCATGATGGTGAGCAACGGAATGCGGTGATGCGCGGCGGTCCAGAGAACTCCGGGCGCATACATCAGGTCGCCGTCGCACTGGATGTTCACTGACAACCGGCCGTGCTTGCGGTTTGCAAGAGCCGCGCCAACCGCGGACGGCGCCCCGTAGCCGATGCCGTAGCCGCCCGAGCCGCCAATGAACTGGTAATACTTGTCAAAATTCCACAGCTTCGTGGGCCAGCGGCTGACAAACTGTATCGTTGAAACCAACGACCAATCTTCGTCTTTGATCTGCGCCCAGAGTTCCGCGCACATGCGGGCAGTGCTGATCGGGCTTGCGTCCCAGGCGTAGGTGGCGGCTTCGCGGGCGTTTTCGAAGGTTTGTTGATGATCGACCGCGAGTCTGGCGCCGCGATCCTGCAGCACGCTTTTGCGAGATGCGGAAATCTGTTTTTTCACGGCTTCGATCAAGTAGGGAAGCGTGGCCTGGGCGTCGGCGGCCATGTCGAGATTCACTTCGGGATAGCGCTGGAAATTCTGATAATTGCTTTTGAAAAATAATCCGGTGGAGCTGATGCTGACGAGCTTTGCTCCGGGTTTGGTGATGGGCCGCGAGGTGCGCTCCATCTGGTCGCGGTAGGAATGAATCGCGCCCCAGAAGTCTGCCAATTCGAGGCCGAGAATCGCGTCGGCATTTGAGATTTCTTCGCGCGCGCGCCAGGTCTGGTTAAGCGGATGGCGAGTCGGGAAATTCATGCGGCCGCCCATATCGACAACCGGGGCTTGCAATGCTTCGGCAAGTTCGACAAGAAGAGTCATGCCAGCCGCAGTGCGGGCTGCGCGGTCGACGATTATGACGGGATTTTCCGCAGCAACCAGCAAGCGCGCTGTTTCGGCAACGGCGCCGGAGTCTCCTTGAGGAGGTGTGGCCAGGGCGAGGCTCGGTATTCTCAATTTCGCGTCGGAGGGGATGGGATTTTCCTGCAGTTCGCCATCAGCGATCAGCAACACGGGCATCATCGGCGGCGTCATGGCGATTTTGTAGGCGCGGACGGCCGACTCGGCAAATTGGGGCAGGGAAATCGGAAGATCGTCCCACTTCGTGTAGTCGCGGAGCATGGCGGCGGCGTCTTGTACGCTATGCGTCCATTCGACGGGCGGCATTCTTTTTGTCGCGTCAATAATGTTTCCGCCGATCACGATGACGGGAACGTAGTCGCAATAGGCGTTATAGACGGCCATCGACGCGTGCTGCAGGCCGACCGTACCGTGGGCGAAGACCAGAAGAGGCTTTCCTTCAATCTTTGCATAGCCGTGCGCCATGCCCACGGCGGATTCTTCATGGAGGCAGGTGATGAATTCAGGATCTTTGTTTCCGCCGTAGTTGATGACCGATTCGTGAAGGCCGCGGAAGCTGGAGCCGGGATTCGAGCAGACGTAGTCGATGCCAAGTGATTTGATGACGTCCACCATGAAGTCGGAGCCGGTGCGGTCCGCGGTCAGCACCTCGGCGCGAGAAGGCGCTTCAACTTCGGCTTCAGGCGACATCGCTGGCGGCGGGGCCGCACCGCGTTCGGGCGCCGGTTGCTTTGCCGGCACGCTGGGCGCAGCAGCGAGCGCCGCGGCTCCCGCTGCTGCGTTGCGCAGAAAATCGCGGCGAGGAATGCCGTTGTTCTTTTGTTTTGCCATGATAAGACCCTTCTGGTGGGACAACTTTTATCACACGTCCCGACCCGGAGCCAGCGAGAAGCGTCGTCACACTTGCAGGACGTCGCCTTCGCGGGCGACGAGTTCGTAGAGGACCGGGTTCACGAAGAAGCCGAGGAACAAACGGGAGAGAAGTCCAGCGACGACGACAATCGCGAAGGGCTTTTGGGTGTCGCTGCCGACGCCGGTGGACATGGCAGCGGGGAGCAATCCGAGGCAGGCGACCAGCGCGGTCATCATGATCGGGCGCAGGCGGAGGAGCGAAGCCTCCAGCGTGGCCTCGCGGACGTTTTTGCCTTCGAGGCGCAGCTTGTTGATGTAGCTGACCAGAATGACGGCTGTTTCGACCGAAACACCGAGAAGCGCGAGAAGTCCGAGGGCACTGGAAACGCTGAGCGGCGTGTGCGTGAACTTCAGGGCGATCAAGGCCCCGACCGGCTCGGTGAGGACAACGCCAAGGGCAATGGTGATCGGAAACTTAAAGTTTCCGTAGAGCGCGAAGAGAATCATGAAGATCAGGAAAACGGCGAGCGGGCCGATGATGTAAAGCTGCGCTTTGGCGTCCAGCAATTCGCTGTATTCGCCTCCCCAGTCGAGGCGGTAGCCTTCGGGAAGATTCACTTTATGGGCGATGGCCTGCTGGCCGGACTTGACGATGCCTTCGAGATTCCGCCCTTCGATCGAAAACTGGATGCCGATGTAACGCGAATTGTTTTCGCGATAGATGAAGGAAGCGCCGGTGGATTCCTTGAGGGTGGCGAGTTCGGAAAGCGGAATCTGCTGTCCGGCGGGAGCGGGAACGAGCAGGTTGCCGATTTCGCGCGCGTCCGAGCGGAACTTCGGGTCGGCGCGCACGACGAGGTCGAATAATTTTTCGCCCTGAATCACCTGCGTTGCGGCCTGGCCTCCGATGGCAGCTTGCACGACCGCCTCAACGTCGGCCACATTGATGCCGTAGCGCGCAATTTTCGCGCGATCCGCTTCGATGAGCAGACTGGGCTGGCCAAGTTCACGGACGACGGTGAGCTCCGTGAAGCCAGGCGTCTTTTCGAGGATGTTTTTGATTTCGACGGCTTTTTTCTCGAGCACGTCCAGATCGCGGCCGAAGATTTTCACCGCCAGAGCGCTCTTAAGGCCTGTGAGGGCCTCGTCCACGGCGTCCTCGGCGGGCTGTGTGAAATTGAAGATCACGCCGGGGTAGGCGTCGAGGTTTTTCTGGAGGTCGGCGATGAGCTCTTCTTTTGTGTGGATAGAGGATTGCGACCAGGACTTGTCGTTGTACGGCTTCAGGCCAACGTAAAATTCGCAGTTGAAAAAGCCGGTGGGATCGGTGCCGTCATCGGGCCGGCCGAGCTCCGAGCCGGTGACTGTGACCATCGGGTACTTGATGAGCAGGTCGCGGACTTGCGGGGCGAATTTCGCGGCTTCTTCGAACGAAATGGTATACGGCATCGTGGCGCGAACCCAGGCTGCGCCTTCGTCGAGGTGCGGGAGGAATTCTCCGCCGATCAGCGGTACGAGCAGGAGCGTCGCGCCGAAAATCACCAGCGCTACGACGAGGGTGACCGTGGGGTGGTTCAGGCACCAGCGCAAGCGGCCGGCGTATTGATCGCGAATCCAGTTGTAGACGGGGTTCTGTTTTTCCTTCACGCCACCCTTGAACCAGTAGGAAGCGAGCACGGGAACGACGGTGAGCGTAAGAACGAGCGCGCAAATAAGGGCGAATCCCATGGTGTCCGCCATAGGGTGAAATAATTTGCCCGCGGGGCCGGTAAGCGCGTAGATCGGCAGGTAGCCCGCGATGATGACGGCGACGGAATAGAAGATCGGCCGGTCGACATCGCGCGCGGCGGTGAGGATGACGTCGGTCAATTCGTATTCGGTGCCGTGGCGCAGGCCGAGTTCGCGGTAGATGTTCTCGACCATGACAATTGTGCCGTCAATGATGATGCCGAAATCGATAGCGCCGATGGACAGGAGATTCGCGGCTTCGCCCGTCAGATGGAGAAAGATGAAGGCGAACAGAAGTGCGAGCGGAATCGTTAGAGCGGTGATGATGGCGGCGCGAAAACTGACCAGGAAAAAAATCAGGACGATGAGGACCAGAACCATCCCACGAAGAAGATTTCCTTCGACGGTGTCGGTGGTGATGCGGACGAGATCGCTGCGGTCGTAAAACGGCCTGACTCTTATGTCCGGCGGCAGCAAGGTCTTGTTGATCTCTTCGGTTTTTTTCTCGACGCCTTCGAGCACGTTCTGGGTCTGCTCGCCGCGGCGCATCAGGATGACGCCTTCGACGGCGTCGTCGTCCTTTTTTTGCTTGCTCTGAAAGCCGAAAATGCCGAGGCGCGGGGCGTGGCCGATTTCGACGCGGCCAATATCCTTAATGCGGACGGGTACGCCGTTGGAACTTCCGACCACGACCTCACCGATGTCTTCGGTGCTCTTCACCAGGCCCAGGCCGCGCACGTAATAAAACTGTCCACCCTGCGTGTAAAAGCCGCCGCCGGTGTTGGAGTTGTTGGCGTTCAGCGCGGTAACCACCTGCACTACCGGCAAGTGATAGTTGTAGAGCTTCACGGGGTCGAGGAGGACGTGATATTCCATCGTCGGTCCGCCAAAACCGGAATCGTCAGCCACGCCCGAGACGCTTTTGTAGGCGCGCTCGATAATCCAGTTTTCGTAAGTGTGCAATTCCATGGGGGAGCGGTCCGGACTTTCGAGCACGTAGCGATATACGAGGCCGCTGGGGCTGAAGAGCGGGGCCATGCTGGGTGTTACGCCCTGCGGCAGCGTGGCGTCGCTGATGCGCTGGAAAACAATTTGCCGCGCGAAATAGGGATCAACTCCTTCATCAAAGGTCAAACGTACATCGGATAGCCCGTAGAGCGAGATCGAACGCATCACCTTTAGGCGCGGCGATCCGTTCATCGCTAGTTCGAGCGGCAGCGTGGTGAGGCGTTCCACTTCTTCCGCTGCGTGGCCCGGCCATTGAGTGATTAATTCCACCATCGGCGGTGAGAGGTCCGGATAGGCGTCCACCGGCATCTGCCGGAAAGACCAGGCACCGGCCACGGTGATCAATACCGTCAGCATCAGCACCAGGAAGCGTTGTTGAAGAGCGAATTGGACGATGCGATGAATCATCGAGGAGTCTCCGGAGCGCTCTTCCTAGTGCTGTATGGAATTCTTAAATTGCAGAAACAAGCTGCCGTCGCCGACGACTCGTTCCGATTCTTTCAGGCCGCTGGTGATTTGCGTGCGGCCCTTGGCGCTTTGGCCCAGAGTGACCAGGCGGCGCGCGAACTGGTTGGGTCCCACCTGCACGTAAACAAACGGCTGATTTTCCGTATCGCGAAGAATGGCCGGGTCGGGTACGGTGATAGCGTCGGGAATGGACCCGGCCTTGACGGTCGCGGTCACGTACATGTCTTTCTTCAATTTTTTGCCCGGATTTTCGGTGACGATACGGGCTTGCAGCGTGCGCGTGTTGGGATCGAGCGCCGGAGCGAGGTAAGAAATTTTTCCGTGGAAAAGCTCCGGGTAACTATCGGTGTTGATATCGACTGCGTCTCCCAGGTGCACGAACGGCAAGTCGCTCTGATAGACATTCACGAAGACCCAGACGGTGTTGGTGTTGGAGATGGTGAAGCATTGCGTGACGCCGCTCTGGAGCAGCTGCCCGGGGCCAACGAGCCGCTCGACAATTTCGCCCGTGACGGGAGCGAGGACAGGGCTTTCCGACGTGGGCCGCACGGCATTTTTAATCAGAGATTCGGGGTCCTTCACGCCCAGCGCGCGAAGCGTGTCCGAGGAGGATTCTAGGTCCGCGTGCGCCTGATTGCGGTTCGTTTCCGCCTGCTGCAGGTCGGCCTCGGAAATGGCGCCGTGGGTAAAGAGGTCTTGCGCCCGCGTAAACAGCTTGTCCGAAAGGGTGTAGGCTTCGCGGGCTTTAATGTAGGTGGAACGGGCCGCGGAGTAGTCCGGGCTGGTGACGGTGAGGAGCGGCTGACCGGCCTGCACAAATTGGCCAGGCGCCACCAGAATTTCGTGAACCGGCCCGCCAATCGCAGCGAACACAGGTGTGGTTTCAAACGCGTTGTAGGCGACCGAACCGGACAGGCGAAGCGCGCGCGGAAGAAAACCTTTTTCTACGGGCACGATTTGCAGGTGGGCCATCTGTTCTTTGGGGACAGTGAAAAGTTCGGCCGTATCGGCTTTCGACTCGGAAGAAGTGAACGAGGTCATCTTGGATTCCTGCTCACCGGGGCCGGAGCCGCAGCCCGACAGAGCGGAGCCGAGTGGAAGGGCGGCGAGCGCAATCATCATGGAAAGGGTGGTGCGGCTTCTCATGAAAGGGTTCATGGCAGATTCCTTGTGCCCACGGCCTGGCGCATTTGTTCGAGCGCGAGCATGTAACTTGCCAGCGCCTGGCGGTAGGCAAGCTGATTGGCACGATAGGTTCGTTCGGCGTCGAGATAGTCCAAAAGGCTGGCAGCGCCTTTGCGATAGGCGTACTCGCTGATGTCGCGGGACTGCTTGGCCTGCTCGACGTAGCCGCCCTGGTAAAGCTGAATGATCTGGTCGTTGGTCTGCAGATTGGCGAAGGCGGTGACGACGTCGGTCGAGACCTGCTGCGTGGTTTCACTGGCTTGCTCTCGCGCCTGGATGATGACGAATTGTGCGCGCGCGATCTCTCCCTGGTTTCGATTGAAGATGGGAAGGGGCATGTTGTAGAAAAACGAGCCGCTGCTTGCGCCGGCCGTGTGGGAGTAATCAAAGGTGCCAGTAATGTCCATCTTGCCGTTGGCTTTCTGCAGGGCCAGTTGGCTTTCGGCGGCGGTGACGGCTTGCTGGGCGGCGCGCAGGTCGGGCCGGTTCAAGGACGCAACATTTTTCAGGCCGATCAGGTCGGCGTGCACCGGTTGGTAGTCGAGCGTGCCCTGCACATCGTAATCATCGGGAACGGTTTCGAAGCCGAGCAACTGCCGCAGCGCCGCCAGGCTTTGCAGCTTGGCGAGTTTCGCGGCGGAGACGTCGCTCTGAAATTGTAGCAACTGCAGTTTGATCTTCAGAAAATCACCTTCGCTGATATCGCCCACGCGAAAGCGCTCCTTGCTGATGTCCACGGTCTTCTGGAAGGTGTCGAGGTCCTGCTGCGCAAATTGAAGCGTGGACTCCGCGAGGAGCACATCCACGAATTGCTGGCTGACGTTGAAGACCAGTTGGCGCTCGCTGTCGGAAACGAGCGAGCGCACGACGGCGGTCTGGTCCTTCGCCGCCCGTAGGCGGTGCTGGCGTTTTTTGCCGCGTTCGAAAAGATAGCCAATGCCGGCGTCGAACTGCGCGGACTGGTCGAGATAGTCCGCAGTGAGCTGGTTGGGCTGGAAGATGGGCAGGAATTGTGCGTCGAGGCCCAGCGTGGGATTCGGGCGAAGATTCGCGGTGATTTCTTCCGCCAAGCTTTGCTGGATAGTGGAGCGCATGGCCTCTAACGCGTGGTTATGCAGGAGCGCCAGGCGAATGGCGTCGTCCAGGGAAATATACGTCGAGGCGGCTGGTGACGATGCCTGCGGAGCGGGCGCAGCACTCTGCTGGCCTGCGGCAAACGCCGGTGACAAGAGTAATGCGAAGACCAAAAGCTGTACTTGCCTCAAGTGAAGACTCCTCGCGCGTCACGGTGAGAGCGACGCACGACAATGGGGTCGAGAGATTGGGGCCGAATGGGGACTCCCTAGGCAGCGGGCGGCGCGCGAGGAGCGATACTGCGGGGAACCACAAGGGGAACGAAAACCGTGACGCCGGAGACTTCCAGCCGGTTGATCGCCGGCGCCATCTCGACGATGAGAGAAGGAGTTGGGACGGTAGTGCCTGCAACGGAGCAGATCGGGCAGACGTGCGAATCGAGAGCGCGGGAGTTCAGATCAACGCAACAATGCAATTGCACCACGAAAAGGACGCTTCCGAGGAGAAGGGCCAGGCAGAAAAACCTCTTTGATTGTTCAAGTATTTTGCCGGAATCCATTCAATTTGTGCCTCTGATAGTACACCCTCAGGCATTCAAGAGACACCTGTTAACGCCCTTCCATGTCGCAACCTGCGCCGCCCGTCGCCTGGGTTCGAGCAAAGCTGAATCGCCTGTGTCCCGGCGGAGGCCAGCCCGGTGCCAGGACGATTTTGTCCTCCCCGTCACCTGGGAGCAAGGCAGTTTGTGGCAGAAAAAAGGCGGGGTTGACAGGTCTCCCCGCCGTGGCGGATAGTGCCGCAGTCGGAGGTTGCCCGATGACCGCGGCCCAGCGAAACTTTTCACGTCGAAGCCTGCTCAAGGCGCTCGGATTAGCCGGCGGTAGCTTGGCCGCCGGCGGATGGCGGTGGCACGGTGCGGCAATGGCTCAAGACCCGCCACCCGCTAAGGCTCTTGAAACTTTCACCGGGCCCGGAGCGAACCCGCATTGGAATTCGGTCGGCCTCTATCTGACCGAGCCGCAGAAAGTGCCGCTGATTTTGCTGACGGACCGTCCCGTTCAGCTCGAAACGCCGCGCCACTATTTCCGGACAGCCTTCACACCGAATGAAGCCTTCTATGTGCGGTGGCACCTCGAAGGAATCCCCAATCGCGTGGATCTGAAGCAATGGAAATTACATGTGGAGGGGAACGTCAAGAAATCGCTGGCACTGAGCTTTGCCGACCTGACGGAGAAGTTCGAGCCCGTTTCCCTCGCCGCAGTCAACCAGTGTTCGGGCAACAGTCGCAGCCGCCTGCAGCCTCGCGTGCCCGGGGCGCAATGGGGAAACGGCGCGATGGGCAACGCGCTCTGGACCGGCGTGCGCCTGCGCGAACTTCTGGACATGGCCGGCGCGAAGAGCGGGTCGCTGCAACTGCAGTTTCAAGGACTGGAGACGGGGCAAGGGCTTGCGGGATTCGGCTCGAATCGTTTTCTCAAGTCGCTCGACCTTCTGAATCCCGTGGTGGATGAATGCATCGTGGCATACCTGATGAACGGCGAGCCGCTTCCGATGCTGAACGGTTTTCCGGTGCGGCTCGTCGTCCCCGGATACTTTGCGACGTACTGGATGAAATGCCTGACGTGGATTCGCGTGTTGGACGCGCCCGACGACAATTTCTGGATGAAGACGGCGTACCGGGTGCCGGATACGCCGCGAGGCAGCACAAGTCCGGAGGATGTGAAAGCAGGTAAGGTGAAAACCGTTCCGATCGAGCGGATTCCCGTGCGATCGTTTCTCATCTCACCCGATGGATCTTCGAAAATCCCCGCCGGGTTAAGCGTCGCGCTGCGGGGTATCGCGTTCAGCGGCCATGGCCGCGTGAATCGTGTGGAAGTTTCAGATAACGGCGGAAAAACGTGGATGGAGGCGACTCTCGGAGAAGACCATGGTGCGTACTCGTTCCGCACCTGGGAAGCTTCGTGGAAAGCGAAGTCGCCCGGACGCCATTCGCTCGTTGTGCGCGCGACGGATGAAAAGGGCAACACGCAATCCGATGAGCCGGTCTGGAATCCCGGCGGATACCTATGGAACCGCATCGAGCGGCAGGAACTGGTGGTGGGAAATGCCAGCTGAAGAGAGAATCGCGATGAAAAACAGAGCTTTGGCGATTTTTGTGGTGGTATGTGGGGTGGCGATCACGGCTGGCGTTGTTTACGCCGACTTGAAAAAGGGTTACTACTCTCCCGATCAACTCGGTAGCATCCAGCAAGCGGCTCCCGCCGCGCTTACGCCGGACTCTGATTATGAAGTCTCAACGTACCCAGTGCCGACCCCGGAGCTTGCACCCGGTGACGGCCGCCAGGACGTTCAGATCTATTGCAACACCTGCCACAGCCCGCGCTACATCACCATGCAGCCGCCCCTACCCGCCGCAACCTGGGAAGCCGAAGTGAACAAAATGCAGAAGGCCTATGGCGCGGGGATACCCGAGGACACCGCTCGCAAAATCATCGAATACCTGCAGACCTACTACACGCCGGAGACCCGGAAGCCATAGGCCAGTTGCATTCACCCTATGCGAAGACTCGAGATCCAGCCCGGAGGCATCGTATCGCAGGACTGGGCCGAGTTGCCCCGGTGGGCGGCGTGTCAGCTTCCGGTCCCTCCCTTCCCATTCCCCTTGGTTCGTGCGTAAACTGCCTGAGTCCGCTGTTGTGGAGGTTGGCCATGATTTTGGATTTTTATGGACTGCGCGAGCAGCCATTTGGGGTCACACCTGACCCGGCATACTTGTACGCGAGCCGGACGCACTGCGAAGCGCTGGACTCGCTCACCGAGGCGATTCTAGGCGACCGGGGATTTCTGGCCCTAATCGCCGAACCAGGCATGGGCAAGACGACCCTGCTGAATCAAGTGCTGGAGGGATTGCGCGATACCGCTCGAGCGGTCTTTCTTTTCCAGACGCAATGCAACTCCCGCGAATTTTTTCAATACCTTATGAATGAGTTGGGAGTCGATTCCACCGGCATGGGGCTCGTGGCCATGCACAACAAACTGAATGAGATTCTGTTTGCCGAAATGTTGGCTGGCCGGCGTTTTGTCCTGATCGTCGATGAGGCACAGAACCTGGATGAATCTGTCCTCGAAACGATCCGTATGTTGTCGAACTTTGAGACGGCACACTCCAAACTAGTGCAAATCATTCTGGCCGGACAACCTCAACTCGGGGAGAAGCTGCGGGGGAATCAACTGGCCCAGTTGTTGCAGCGAATCACGGTCGTGCAATATCTTGAGCCCTTCTCACCGGAGGAAACGACAGGCTACATCAGGCACCGCCTCAAAGTAGCGGGGTATAAAGACGAATCGCTTTTCGAGGCAGGGGCCCTGGCCCTCATTGCCGAGCAAAGCCAAGGCATTCCCAGAAATATCAATAAGATCTGTTTCCGGTCATTACTGGAAGGCTATGCTGGGGGGGTTCAGAGTTTATCTGTTAACCTCGTTGAAAAAGCGATCAGCAGACTTCAATTCATAGCCACGACGCGTCCGAAATCGATTTCGGTGCCAGTGTCATTCACCATGCCTCCATCCAGCAATTCAGACCAGTTAGTAGCCCTTCCTTCGATGCCATCGCTTACCTATCAGCCGCCCGCTGCTTTTCGCTTGCCTAGTCGGGGGATTTGGATGGGCGCATCAATTGCTGTGCTGTTGGCAGGGAGTTTGATTCTCGCACAGTCCTCCATGATGCAAACGGCAGAGATGAAGCGTGGCAAATTGACCGCAAACACGAGCTTCGTCGGACACGTAGCAACGGAAATGAACAGATCACGCTTCAGCGTCCGGGAAGCAAGAGAGATACGTGAAACTCCCACAACGAAGATTGGCGAGCGAGGCATGCCCAGCGTGACCGCAATCCAAGCGCTTACTATGGGCGACGATGCCCAGGTTGTCGTCGCGCTTGAGGAAGCAGTTCAGTACGAGTCGGCGCGGCTTGACTCGCCAGATCGCATCTATTTCGATCTGCATAAAGCCAGACTTGGCCCATCAATCGGGCAGAAAATAGTTCCGATCGATGATGGAATACTCAAGTGGGTGCGAGTCGCACAAAATAGTGACGACGTAGTCCGACTGGTTCTCGATGCGGAAGGCGCCAAAGACTTTTCCGCGAAACTTCTTTCTGATCCGTATCGTCTGGTGATCGATGTTCGTGCCCAATCGCAGACCTCCGGAAAGTACGGGCAACTTTCCTTGGCGCGTGAATTGGGTCTAAAAATCAATCGTATCGCTATCGACCCAGGCCATGGAGGATATGACACAGGCACAATGGGACCACACGGGCTGCTCGAGAAGGACCTTTGCCTGGATGTGGGGTTGCGCCTCGGCGAGTTGATCAGGGAAAACTTGCCGGGCACGGAAGTGGTCTATACCCGTAAAGATGACAGGCACGTGTCGCTCGAGGAGAGAACGGCGATTGCTAACGATGCCAACGCGGACCTCTTCCTCTCGATACACGCAAACTCGAGCGACAGTCGCGAAACGCGTGGGGTGGAAACGTTTTACTTGAGCCTGGCAACCTCGCGAGAATCCCGGGACCTGGCCTCGCGTGAAAACGCACTCGCGGAATCGTCCCTTCACAATCTTCCGGACATGATCAAGAGGATTGCGCGCAACGAAAAATTCACGGAATCAAAACAATTCGCCGTGGATGTCCAGCAAGCACTCGCAATGCAACTCCAGCTTGTGAGCCGTCAAGAAGCAAACCGCGGAGTGAAGCAGGCGCCTTTTGTAGTTTTGACCGGTGCTAATATGCCCGCCGTGCTCTCGGAGATTTCCTTTGTCAGCAATACAAACGATGAAAGTCTGCTGTTTCAGGGTAGTCAACGCCAACGCATTGCCGAAGGCTTGTACCGCGGCGTCGCGTCTTATCTCCACAGCGTGCCTGGCCCGCCGTCGGCAAAGCCGAACCTCGTCGGCGAAAATCACTCCACTGTATCAACGACTTCGCGACCCCGATAAATCACGCGAAAACCAATCGAGCTGCGGCGTCATTCGGGGGCGATGCCTTCGACGATAAAGATGCGGCTCTTCGCGGAGCTTTGCCGCATCGGCTTGATCGCTTCATAGGCGGGCGAATACTCCCAAGCGTGCGCCTTTTCCGCGCTTTCGAAGGCGATCACAACGATGCGCTTTGGCGCCTCGCCCTCGACCGGCTGAATTTTGCCGCCGCGAACAAGATAGTGGCCATCAAAAGACGCGACCGTTAGAGGCACCTTTTCCGCATACTTCTTAAAGGCATCGGGGTCTCGTACATCCACCTCCGCGATGACATATCCCGGCGGCGTCCTCGCCTGCTGCGCACGAATCAGATGGGCGCCGGCAACGCCAACGGAAACTCCAGCAAGCACGGCCACCGCCAACTTGTGGTTCGACTCCATAAACTCATCCTCCGCTGTGTGTTTTTGCGAACAAGCACCAACCCCTACAACAAGATCGCTTAGATACGAACACATCTCGCGGGGCTAAGTCCACCGCTCAGTCCAGGCCTCGACAGGTCTGCAAAACCAGAAACTGCCCAAGGGCCTCTAGGTTCGGCTGGTTGCCGCAGGGTTTAGGTGGATGCTACGATGCTGGGTTCCATGAGTCCCAATGGTCCCAACCGGCCCCGCATTGGCATCCCCTGGCGCACGTCCGAGGAAGGCCGGGGCAGCGCGTCCGCCTGGCAGGGCAAGACCCGCTATTACGCCGAGGCGGTCAAACGGGCCGGGGGTGAGCCGGTAGAGCTCTCCCTGATCGATTCCGAGCGCCTGCAAGCCCTCCTGCCTACGCTGGATGGGTTTGTCCTGCCGGGTAGCCCGGCGGACGTGGCTCCCGAGGAATACGGCCGCAGGAACATGGGGAAGTCGGAGCCCGCTGACCTGCCTAGGGAGCAGACGGATCGGGCCATCCTGAACCATGCGTTTGCGGAGAAAAAGCCTGTCCTGGCGATCTGCTATGGATGCCAACTCTTGAACGTGTATCTGGGCGGGACGCTGATTCAGGACCTTCAAAGCGAAACGGGCACGAGCCTGGCGCACCGCCGGAAAGATTTCAATCCCGAACCGCCCGATGACCCGCGCCACCCGGCCCAATTTGAACCGGGCAGCCGCCTGGCGACCCTTGCCGGAGCCACGGGAGCTGTAGTCAACAGCTCACATCACCAATCGATCGAGCAACCCGGACGGCAATTGAAGATTACGGGACGCTCGTCAGACGGGATTGTCGAAAGCGTGGAATGGACCGGCGACACAAACTGGGTGACCGGCGTGCAGTGGCATCCGGAACGCATGGAAGGCGATCCTCTAGCCGAACGGTTATTCAGCGAATTCGTCGGCGTGGCGCGGGCGGCCCACAAGATTCCAGCAGGGAAGCCATAAGGGCGCCGACCAACCTGGAGAACGAGTTTACGAATCAGACTATGGGGGAATCATGATTTCATTGGCAGGGAAAGCGGCACTGATCACCGGTGGTTCGCGCGGCATCGGAGCGGCGGCGGTCAAATTATTTGCGCAAGCCGGCGCGGACGTGGTGTTCAGCTACAACTCCGCCAAAGAAGCGGCCAAGCAGGTGGAACAGGAAGCCGCAAAACACGGCACGCGCGTCGAAGCATTCAAAGCAGATGTGGGCAAGCACGACGACAATCGCAAACTGGTAGAGCACACCATCAAGCGTCTTGGCCGGCTGGACATCCTGGTGCCGAACGCCGGCGTCTGGAACCTGGAAGATCTACCCATCGAGCGAATGTCCGAGAAGCAGTGGGACGACATGATTCGCATCAACCTGAAGAGCGTGTATTCGGTGATTCACTTCGGCGTGCCGCACATGATCAAGCAGAAGAGCGGGAAGATTATTCCGATCAGTTCCACGGCGGGGCAGCGCGGTGAATCGCTCCATACGCACTACGGGGCTTCGAAGGGCGGCATCATTAGCCTGACAAAGGGACTGTCGACGGAGCTTGCGCGGCACGGAATACTGGTAAACAGCGTGGCGCCGGGGTGGGTGGCGACGGACATGTCGAATCCGGTGCTGGATACAAAAGCGGGACAGAAGATGGCCGCTTCGGTGATTGCGCTGGGGCGCGCGGCAACTCCCGAGGAGATTGCCGGGCCGATGCTGTTTCTGGCTTCCGACCTGGCGAATTTCATGACCGGTGAAATATTGAATGTTAACGGGGGCTCGGTGCTGTGCGGTTAGGCAAGAATACTTTCTGGGTGTGCCCGGCGATGGCGATCCTGCTGGCGTCACTCGCGGCGCATGCGCAGAATCCGGATATGGTGGCGCCGGAAGCGAGCGCGGCCAGAGCCAAGCAAATCCTGGCTCAATTGATTCAGAGCATGGGCGGGCCGGCCTACCTTGATATGAGGGAGCGCCAGTGCGACGGGCGCCGAGCGGCGATCGGGCACAACGGTGCGCTGGCCGGTTACGTGCAGTTCAAGGATGCGTGGGAATTTCCGGACAAGAATCGCACGGACTACGTCGCGCATGGACGCAACACGCTCTTGGGCTACATGATCGGGGTGCAGGAGCTGGATTTGTCACACGGCGGGCTGGTGATCACGCTGTTCAGCGGCGAACACGGCTGGACGATGGACCGTGGCGGAGTATCCGAGATGCCCGAGGATACGGTTGTGGAATTCCAAGAAGCGGTGCGACGGAGTTCGGACAATCTGCTGCGGCTGAGTCTGAAGGATCCGGAACTCGGTTTCCATTGGGGCGGGCAGGATACGGTGGATTTGAGAGAAGTGGATTGGGTGGAGATTACGGATCAGGAGCAGCGGGTGTACCGCCTCGCCGTGGACCGCTCGACGCACCTGCTGGTTCGCAGCGTAGTGCGCGTGAAAGACGAAAACACCGGCCAGCAGCGCGAAGACGTGACGATTTTCACGAATTACCGGCCGAACGGAGGCGTGCAGGTGCCCATGCAGGTCACCCGAGAGCGCGACGGCCGCCGCATCGCCCAGGTTTTCTATGACAGTTGCCAGGTCAATCCAGCCCTCCCCGCGGACTACTTCACCCGGGATGCCCTGGTCCAACGATTCAAAGAGACTGGCGGCAAAAAAGCCAAGTAACTCAATCCCTAAACCCCGCCAAAAATAGCCCGGGGATCGCGCGCCCAGGGTTTATCATCCTTCAAAAGGCTCAGGTCGAAGGTCACTGGACGGCTTAGTGACTGTGTATTAGCCAGAAGAGCAGCCTCTATCAGGCGGGCTGGAAGCCTGCTAAGTTAGAAGGTCCCAGCCAACCAGTGAAAACGCGACCGTGCCGCAGACGGCGCTACGGACGGTTGTCATGACAGGCCGCAGGAACGGATGAAAATGAAGGCTCGGCGGGTTTCCGGCTTCAGCCTCACGGAACTTGTCGTAGCGATGGCGGTGGCCATTGTTCTTATGGCCGTCGCGTTGCCATATTTCTTGCGCGCCTACCGTTCTTACCAACTCAGCGGCGCAGCCACGCAGGTGGCCGACATACTACGGTTGACGCGTTACGAAGCCATTCGGCGCAACAGAACCGTGAATTGCGTGATAGGGCCGGATGGCACTGATCCGACGAGGACGGACGCTTCCATGACCGACGTAAACGGCAACGCGTTGACAGGAATGGGCGCGCGGGCGATCTCACTGGGCGCGGGCGGAAATCTGGTTGCTGCTGGTTCATGGGCGAGTTCTCTGCCTTCTAGGGCGGCGCTTGGCGCAACTACCCCCACAGCAGTTCCGCCCGCCGGGGGCACCATTCAATTTGACGCCCGGGGCGCCTTGATCGCGGGCAACGTGACCGTTTTCTACCTGAACGCTCCCGGTTCTCCGGATAGTGGATTCCGGGCCGTGCTTTTGATGCCCGCGGGATCGATTCAGATTTGGTCGAGCGACTCGGCAGGAAACTGGCTACAACTGCGATGAATGGGCGACTTCATCTGAACCGCGCGAGAACGACGGCCGCCAAAGGCGGCCGTGAGCGCGGGTTCACGCTGGTGGAAATGCTGATGGCCACCGTCATTGTGGTGGTCGGCCTGGTGGCCGTGGCGCAGCTTGTGCCGACCTCGATAATGATGAATGCCAACAATCGAAACGATGGCACTGCGCTCGTGATCGCCCAACGGCAAATGGATGCTTTGCGGGCGGTCCCCTTGACCGCGACTACCTTTGCCGACCCGCTCGGCGTGACTTGCCCGCTGGGCCAGACGTGCAATGTCGGGGACCCCAACCAGCCGGGACAACTGGTGGGGAATCCGGTGGTGCTATTCAACAATTCGCCGATCATTAATTTCGCACCCTCGCTGTCGGTGCCCGGGTACGGATACACGTACACCGACCTGAACGACCCCACAGGGGCCGTCAACGATGTGCGCTGGGCGGTGGTGACGGTGACCAATGGAACCGTGACTGGCAAACGCATCATCGTCGGCGCCTTCCGACGCGGGATGAAGGCGCCCACCTATCCGGTTTCGCTGGATACCATGGTGTCGAAATGAGAACCGCGACGCGGCAGCCGGAGCGCGGATTTACCATCCTGGAATTGATGATAGCTACGGCCATATTCCTGGTGATCTGCGGAGCGATGTTTGCATTGTTGCAACTTTCGCAGCAGAAATATTCCGGCGAGACGCAACTTTCCGGAGCGTTTCAAGAGACGCGGTTGGCAATCGACCAGATCGTGCGGGATTTCAATGTTTCCGGCTATCCGTCGCAGAGTATGTTTTCCAAACTACCCGCAGACACCACTCAATACGCGCAAAGTCCCGTAGCCTGGAGCCCGAACTATCCAGGGGTTCCCTGTTCTGTGGGGGCGGGGGGCGGACCGTGCACGACGCCGGGCGATTTTGATTTGATTCTGGAGACGGATTTGGGGAATGGCGTGAGTTGGATCCGTTACCAACTGAATGGCACCACGCTCTCTCGCGCGGTGGTACCGAAAACGGCGGGAGCCACTCCGGATGCGGCCACATCGGTTGCGGGCGTGATGGTGCCTTTTCTGACCAACGTCGTGAACTCCGTGGCGCAGCCTATCTTCAAGTACACCTGCGATACACCAACGGGGCCGCAGCCGTGCTCTGCTGCGGGAAACTACGGAGTGCCAAACAATATCCGCGACGTGGATATCACGCTGATCGTGATGACGCGGCAACCCGACCTGCAGACACGGGCGCTGAAACTTGTAGAGCTAGACGGCCGGGGACACCGGGTGAATCCGACGAACTAAGACCCAGGAGACGAGCCAAGCGAAGGATGATGGAATACATGACGGGCCATCGCCAATTCGACAAAAGCCAGCGGGAACGGGGCGTCGCAATGCTGATCGCGATTTTTGCACTCCTGCTGATCAGCGTGGTGGCGATTGCGCTGATCGTTTCCTCCGGTACCGACTCGGCGCTGGCAAGCAATTACCGAACTTCCGCGAGTGCCTACTACGCGTCGCTCGCGGGCATTGAAGAAGCGCGCGGACGCCTGCTGGCGACGAATGCCAATCCGATTGCGCTTCCTGCGACGCCAATGGGGTTAACCAACGTGGTCTACATTATTAATCCGTTGAATGGAGAGACAGTCACGCCAGAGGACGGTTCGAACCCGTCGACGTATCCGGACAACGAATACAAGCAGGAATTTGGAGTGGACGTATCCACGCGCATCATCACGAAATTCAATTCCGTTTCCCCGGTGGCCGGGATGCCGGGTCCCTTGTACAAGTGGGTGCGAATCAATGCGGTGACGGAACAGTCTCTGGGTGACGCCCCCACCGGTAACGGTCCCACTGCTGTGGATGTCAACGGAAATGGAACCGTGGACGGCGTGACTCCCCTCTTCTACGATCCCGCGAATATGAACGCATCGAGGACCGCGATGGCTCCGGGACTGGTTGACGCGATCGCGCCGCCGGCCACCGCGTTGCAAGCGCTGGAGATTACTTCCTATGCGGTGCTGCCCAACGGCAGCCAGAAGATGTTGCAAACCGTGGTTCGGCCGCTGGTGGAGTTTCCAAACCT
>Ga0210410_10000970_pt1 | contig 27936 bp, 28 predicted proteins | sample IncBWC4MmetaG_FD_161058 | JGI IMG/M metagenome (GOLD analysis project Ga0210410, IMG submission 161058) | Forest soil microbial communities from Barre Woods Harvard Forest LTER site, Petersham, Massachusetts, United States - Inc-BW-C-4-M | ecosystem: Environmental > Terrestrial > Soil >... | reverse complement strand
CGCCGCCAGAGCGGTCCTGGTAGACACTGAAAACTTGATTACTCGAAAGTCCCTCGGCGACAGTATAGTTCTGAAAATGCCCGTTCTGCATGTGGCTGACGCCATCAGGGGTGGCAATCCAGAGAGAACCGTCGTGGGCCACAGCGATCTGGAGTACCACTTTGCTCACTAGCCCCTGTTCCAGGGAATACTGACCAAAATGTCCTTCCCGGAATCGAAAGAGTCCGCCGCCGTACGTTCCTATCCACAGGTCGCGGTTCTGATCCTCCGCCAAAGCCCAGACGCAGGAGTTTAAGAGACCGTCCCTTTCTCTATAAACCTTGAAGCGCTCTCCCTCGAAAACGGACAATCCGCAATTGCCGCCAACCCAAACCTTGCCATCGTAGCTCGATAGTACGGCCATCGGGGTGTCGTTGGGCAGCCCATCGCCGCTCGTATACATGCGTATAACACGATGTTTGAGCCGAATGAGGCCGTTTCCGTTTGTCCCCACCCACAGCTCGCCATCCTTGCCGGCGTAGAAGCTGCGCGCACGGATATCATGCGCCGGAGTCTCAAGGCGGTCCTCGATGGCACGATACAGGCCTATGCCCGAAACAACCCAGACACCACCTTGTGGGTCTTCATAGGTTCGAAATGCCGCCGTTCTGGAAACCTGGTACGGATGCAACCGGGCAAAAGGGCGGCTGCCGCGACGCACGATGCCGGCTTCCGTGCAATACCACATTGTTCCACTACGGTCCTGGAACACGTTGAAGATTTGATCGTCATGCACGCCCAAGCTGGCCGCCAGACCTGGATGTTCGATGATCCTGTGACCGTCCCACTCGACGAATCCTCGTCCAGTGATTAGGAGCAGATGACCATCCAGTGCTTCCGCGATTCTGTTGACTGACAATGCGGATATCACTGGCACGAATTTTCCAGACTCTTGCCGATAAAGACCATGGTTGGTCCCGACCCAAATCACACCGTCGCGGGTCTGGTAGAGGGATTCGGCCTGGTCGCTTGCGCCTGGGCTCAGCTGGTAATAAGTCAACTGCGCAGGGTCAAACTGATTAAGTGCGGCCGCAGGTATAAGCACGACCCCGGCATGCGTCCCCACCCAGAGGTCACCGTTCGACGCCTCCACCAATGAGTCCACGGCACCTTGTGGGGGCGCGCCCGGGATGTGAAGGTCGATCGGGATGAACTCCCTTCCGTCGAAGCTGGCGAGGCCTGACTCCGTGCCAACCCAGAGGAGACCGTTCCCGGTTTGAATTATGGCGTTCACGATGTTGTCTGGGAGACCGTCTTCAACTGTGAAGTTCGTGCGAATGTAGTCATCCGTAGTCCGGCTAGAGCCCAGAGAGAGCACAGCGCCTGCGAGCGTCAACACGCAGACGAAACAGCTTCGAATTGATATGCCGCCGCGCGGCTTACGCAAGCTCATGAAGGCCTATACGCGTTTGGTGAAGACTCAAGTTCGTCCGTTTCTTCGTCGAATCACGTCAAAGCAGAATGATAGTACTCTGACTCGGGCAAATCCTCCCTAATGTCCGAGATCCGGCACCACGAGAGTTGTTCTCATCCCCCTCTAAAGTTGTAGCGCGCCCAACCGCCACGGGGTAACCAAAAGAGGACTCCATCTGGGTTTGTTCGCAGAACAAACACATTTCATCATCCCGGTGTAAGACCTGGGGAGGCGATGACAATGTGCGAACAAGCCTTGAAATCCGTGAAGCCGTCCGGTCACTGGATCCGAACGTCTTAGCCGAGGTCCACGCTTTGCAGGACAATTTAGAAAATTATCGCTGGCCTTCGCGTATGGTTACGATTCTATCAAGCACTCTTGGCGATCTAGCTCCTTTGCTGACGTCTATCGGGGTCTATAGCGTGGTCGCCTCGGTGAACGTTGCAGGATCGTTCGGGGTCACGCCGCCAACGGTGGATTAACCGCTTCTCACTCTGTGCGCATGGCGACGATTGGGTCGATTGCCGAGGCACGCCTGGCTGGGAGATAGCCCGCGAACAACGCTACGAGGAGAAGTAGGAGGGAGACGGCGGCGATGGTCGGGGGATCACTCGGGGAAAGGCCGAAGAGCATGCTGGCGATGAGCCGGGCAGCCGCGAGGGCGGAGGGAATGCCGATGACTATCCCTAACAGAGCTAGCGCAAGTGTTTCTCGCAGTACGAGCCAGAGAACATTTTCGCACTGGGCTCCCATAGCGACGCGAATGCCGATTTCACGGGTGCGGCGAGTAACCGTATAGGACATGAGTCCATACAGGCCAATGCATGCAAGCAACAGCGCAAGAACCGCAAAGAAACCGGAGAGCATGGCGGTGACGCGCTCTTTCGCTAATTGCTGACTCATCACCTTGGCAATCGTTCCCGTCCAAAACGGATATTCGCGTCCGAGCGACTCAATCTCACGGCCCACCGTTTTTGCAAGTCTTTCGGGAGGTCCCTTGGTGTGCACGATAAGGCCACCCCATGCAGGCGGAGTTTGCAGATAGGAAAGAAAAATAACCGGTGTGGCCAGATCGCGGAGATCGAAAATCCGTGCATTGCCTGCAACGCCCACGATTTCGATATTTCGATTCGCTACGATGCGAATGCGCTTCCCGATGGCGTCGTCGTTCGGAAAAAGGCGTTCCGCGAGACTGCTACTCACGATCGCAACATGCGGATGCCGCTCATCATCTGTCTGATTAAAGTCCCTGCCGCGAACCAGCGGAATTCCGAGTGTTCTGAAAAAACCCGGCGAGACCATCGTTCCATACGCCCTCACCTTGACAGTTATGGCTGGATCGCCTGACTCGAGCGACACGTCGTCCTGCCATCCTACCTCCCGGCCGCCAACTATCGAATTGTTTGAATAACCGGCAGAGAGCACACCGGGTATGCTGGAAACGCGTTCCAGCAGCTGGTCGTGATAACTATTCATGTCCAAGTCTTGGTATGCGCCCGGCCTTGGATACAGAATGACTTCAAGCACATTGTCCATTTGGAATCCGAGATCAGAGGATCGCAATCTTTCAAAGCTTTTCGCTAGAAGTCCTGCACCCAGTAGCAAGACAAGCGAAAGCGCAACCTGCGAGCTGACCAACATTTTTCCCAACCTGCCAGTTCTCTCAGCCAAACTGTGCGTGCCCTGCTGCAGTGCGGCCGCAGGATTTAGTAGTGAGCAACGCCGTGCGGGCACGATGCCAAACAGAATCCCTGTGAAGACCGCCAGAAAGATAGTGAAAGAGAGCACCCGCAAATCGGGGCTCAAATCGAGAGCGACCAGCATCGAGTCCCCCTGCGTGATGAGAAGCAAGAGAAGACGACACGCCCAGTAGGCGAAGACCAGCCCTAAAAGTGCGCCAGAGAGGGAGAGAGCCAGGCTTTCGATCAATACCTGACGCACCAACGACCAGCGGCTCGCACCAAGGACCACGCGCATGCTCATTTCATGGCTGCGAGCCGCTGCATGTGCCAACATCAGATTTGCCAAGTTCAGGCAAGTAACGAGCAAAGTCAATCCGGCTAGGCCCGTGAGAACAGAGAGAGGCCGCGTAAACTGGGAGCGTAGGTCCTCGGCGACGCCTACTGCAGCCGATGAGACATCCAGGCGCATCGAGAGGTATGTCTGGAGTCGCGACCCCTGCCGGGTGTCAGCTGTTGCCCGAAGCACTCCCGGCCAGAAGGATTGGAGTTGCGCTCGGGCCTGCTCGATGCTGACGCCGTCCTTTAACCGACCGATCACAAACAGCCAATATGCCCCACCCCTTTCGAGGCTAAGGGTTCCATCCTCGATCAGAGGCGCGGCAGTAATCGGTAGGGTGATTTCTGGCGGCTCCCCTCTAGTCAATCCGGTGAACCACTTTCGAGTCACCCCCATGATGGTGAATGGATGCCCCTCCACGCGAATCTGCTTCCCCACAACGTCGGGCACGCCTCCAAGGCGACGCTGCCAGAACTCGTAGCTGATCACGGCCACTTCTGATGCCGTGCCGTTACCAGGATCAGCATCCCCCGGGGTGAACAATCGCCCCAGATACGGAGCCACGCCGAGCTCAGAATAGAAATTTCCCGTGACCCAAAGCAGGTGGTTCTGCGAAAGGACTCCGTTCACTTCCACGTTGAGCATCTTGCCGACATGCCATTGGTATCCTAAGTCGACTCCGATCAATCCGGTAAAAACGCGCTGGCCGCGCTCGAGCTCCCGGAACATGGGATAAGAGAAAGGGACTTTGCTGTCGAGGCGGATCAAGGAAACCTCGACGAGGCGCTCTGGCTGGCGGACGGGAAGGTTGCGAAGGAGCAGAGCGTTGATCAGAGTAAAAATGGCGGAATTCGCGCCGATTCCTAGCGCGAGCGAGAACACCGCAACGGCCGTGAAGCCGGGATTTTTACCCAGTCCACGGAGGCCATAGCGAAGGCTCTGCCACAGGGTTCCGATGGTCGTTGCTCCCGAATCACAGGTTTCCGAATCTCAACAAATACGCCAACTGGAGAGCCGTTTCAAGCCCCTGGTTCCTGAGACAGCACATCGTGTGAGGACCACGCGGCCGCATAACGTGCAACCCGTCACTCGGGAACAATCGCCGGTCGCCGGCCCATCCTGGCAAATCGCTGCTTCGCTGCACGAACTTTCGCCAGATACATCATTCTTGACACTGCGCCTCTTTGAGAGAGCCCTTCTGACACTTCCGCGACCGGGCACCGCCGCACGTTGACTGAAGCAAGTGCCAGCTACAACGGGTTACTCCAAGGCTGGCCTGGCAGATGACGGCTGATCCTGTGCGCCGTCGGTTCTCCTGTCATCGCGGAGCCTGGAGGCGCTCGGCTCAAGACGCCGCGTCAGAATAGCGTTTTCGGTGGAGACGCAGCGACCCACTATCGACAAGCCGACTTATCGGGACTTAGTCGCGGGGTGGAGTACCGCTATTGTGGTTGTTTGTTTAGCTTAAATATAATTGTGATCTTGCTCTGAAATTCAACGGGGTTCTTGCGGAACACGTCGGGCTTAAATTCCAGGTGTTTCAGCGCATCGGCCGCGAGTGATGATGGCAGCGCGGGGGACAAAGGAGTTTTAAGGGCGTCTACAGGTGGAAGGGTGGTGTAGTAGAAATCAATCAGTCTTGAATCGATTACTCTTCCTTTTCGCCCGACCACTACCAGGAAATGCGCGGTGCCCTCACCATGTAATTCTTTCGCGACGCGATGGTATTGTGGCTCAATGGGTGTCTTCAGGAGGGCTGATGCACATTGTTGGGAGATTTCCGCCCTCCAATGCCAGACAAATGGAATTACGCGCTGATAAACAAGTTCAAAGTTGAGAGGCATGCATCCCGACTTGTCGGTCTCGTTAGACTCCGCAAGTAGACAAGCGGCATGCCCTAGCAGCGCGTCAGCGGGACCGGGCACCTGCCGATAGCCCTTGGGACAATTCGGGAAACAGGCGTTCACTTCCTTGCGGGGTATTGAAGGTTGCCCGGGCACATCGTTAAGGGGAAGCTGCATCCAACTCGCTTTATGAAATCCAATTCCGCAAACTACGGGTGAGTTGTCCTCTTGAATTGTCCGCTCCCTGGTCTGTGCCGTCGATGACAGCGCAAACAGCACTATGAGGCCCGCAATACGATATATCTTCACAATCATCTTACGTCCGCCCCTTCGCGGCTCGGCTCATTCACCCTTGCAGAGTTAGAACGATCGTAACAAGAAAACTTGCAGAACTTGGTTCGTAGTTGGTTTCAGATTTCCTCAGCCCCTCTGCGCGACTCACCCACTGGGGCAATTTATATGCGGGCCCGCCCGACTTAGCAGGAGCTACGCGACCTTGCATATACCGGCGTGCCATGGCCCATGCAAGAAATCCAACTGCAATCGTTTTAATGATTCCGGTTACAATGCATCTTCCGGTAGGCAGTCTGGTCTGTGACGGAATGGATTGAATTATGCTGTTCGTGCAGAAAAAAGTTGTATCGATATCTGTTCTGACCCTTGTATGCCTCGCGTTTTTGGCGGGTTACGGATGCCAATCTGCGGCGAATGCTCCAGCACGCTTTCCTTTTGCTTACGTGCAGGACGACTGCGGGCCGACCGATGGCGAAGCCGTTAAGTTTTACTTCCTCCGGAAACAAAGCGAGTGTGGAAAGTACGAGGAACCGTTTGTTATGATTTCGATCAACGAAAATCTGCCTAAGTCTGCTCCACAGGACTATTCGATAAGGTCAGGCCGGTGGGCCGTGCTCGCGTCACGTTGCTTGAAAGCAGGGCAATGCGAGAGTGCGACTTCCGGTACTCTACATCTGAGGAAGTTCATCGAAAGGCAAGGTGCCTCTGGCGAGTACGAACTCCATTTCCAGGACGGAAGCGTCGAAAAGGGCAGCTTTGAGGCGACGTGGTGCGCCGGACCGCGTATGTGCGGCTAGCTTCTCCCGTCTATCACGAGTCCGCAACAACTTCTCAGAGCGCTCTCCGCGGCATCGATGAAACGCTGTCGCTCGCGTTACGCCGCCACATGCGTTGTCGGGCAACACGGGAGGCCGATATGGTTCATTCTTCGCGAGCACCGGCCCAGGCTATGCGGCGAGTTAGTTAGCTAACGCCACGGTGGCGACGTTGCGGTGCGCGCGATGTGAGTTGGGACACCACCTGCTCAGACCGGAAGACTGCTTGGTACGTTGTTGCATGACCGCAGGTGCTCCTTGCATGAAAAGTCTTCGCAAATAGGAGTTACCACGTTTGCTGATACCGAGCAGCTTCTGCTTGCCGCCGGTGGAGTGTTCACGCGGAACTACTCCCATCCAGGCGGCGAACTCTCGACCCTTGCTATGGCCGCGATGACTGCGGTCGCCGTCACAGGTCCGATACCCGGGATGGCCACTAGCCGTTGGCAGGCTTCGTTTTCGCAAGCAGTCTTCTTGATCAGCGCATCGGCTTCGTCGATGAAGAAAGAAGGCCTGCTTCCAGTTTTCAAGAAACTGAGTTACACCCATCGCAAGGAGTACTGCCGCTGGATTACCGAAGCCAAAAAGCAAGAGACGCGACTGAAGAGATTAGATAAAGCCATTGAAATGCTCAAGAAGGGAGTCAGCACTCCTGGGTAGAACAAAGTCACGCGAATTTGAGAGCAGATAACGGAGAACCGAACACCGCTGCGAGCAACACAACAACATAACTTCTCGGGCGAGTGCGTTTTGAATCGGCAGGCCAGTACGCTCAGCGCGGTCGCCGCTGGGGGTGTCCTGAGTGCAAGCGTGCGTATCGAGCACCACGAGCCACCTTCCGAATTGTCAAAGGAGGTAAACGTATGAGTTCCTATGTGCTTGGTTTTCAGGACATCGACAAGACAAAAATCATGGTGGTTGGTGGTAAAGGCGCGAACCTAGGGGAAATCTCCAAGGTTGAAGGAATATGCGTTCCAGATGGCTTTTGTATTTCCACCGAAGCCTTTAAGAGAATCATTGGGGAAACGCCGTCGATTAACAGACTACTTGATCAGTTATCGCTTCTAAGTGTGGAAGACCGGAATAAAATCAGTGAGCTCAGCGGTGAGATTCGCAGGCTCATCGAAGGGATAGCCATCCCTGAAGACATTCATGAAGAGCTCGCCCGCCATCTCTCCAGGCTTGGAGGAGAAAATGCCTATGCAGTACGATCCAGCGCAACTGCTGAGGATTTACCGACGGCCTCCTTTGCGGGCCAGCAGGATACGTATTTGAACACCATTGGAAAGGAGGTAATCCTAAAGCACGTCAGCAAGTGCTGGGCATCGTTGTATACCGAGAGGGCGGTCACCTACCGCATTCAAAACGGCTTCGATCACCGCAAAGTCCATCTGGCTGTGGTGGTGCAGAAGATGATCTTCCCGCAGGCGGCAGGAATTTTGTTTACCGCCGATCCCGTCACTTCCAACAGGAAGGTGTCGTCCATTGACGCCAGCTTCGGCCTTGGTGAGGCCTTGGTCTGCGGCCTAGTGAATGCCGATGTCTATAAAGTACGTAACGGCAAGGTTATCACTAAGAAGATATCCACCAAGAAGCTGGCTGTATTTGCCTCACAAGATGGCGGCACGAAAGAACAGGAGATTGAGCCTGAACGGCAGAATAGGCAAGCGCTCACGGATGAGCAGATTTTGCAGCTCGAGCACATGGGCAGAAAGATCGAAGAACATTTCGGCCACCCCCAGGACATCGAATGGTGCTTGGTGGATCGCACGTTTTATATTGTCCAGAGTCGGCCGATCACCACTTTATTCCCAATCCCTGAAGCAAACGATCAAGAAAATCACGTTTATGTATCTGTCGGCCATCAACAGATGATGACCGACCCCTTGAAACCATTGGGATTGTCGTTCTTCCAGTTAACAGCCGCTCGACCCATGTATAAAGCTGGTGGAAGGTTGTTTGTTGATGTTACACAAGATCTGGCCTCACCTGCTAAAAGAGACATCATCGTCAATGTCTTGGGAAAATCCGATCCGCTCATCAAAGACGCACTGATGACCATCTTGGAGCGAGGAGATTTTATAAAATCGCTACCGAATGACATAAAAGAACCGAGTTCCAGTAAAAGCAATCAAGGCGTGTCGCCTGCTGGTTTTCAAACACTAAACGACTACGATCCCCAAATCGTTTCTGATTTGATCAAGAGCAGTCAAACATCGATAGACGAGTTAAGACGTGACATCCAAACAAAATCAGGATCGGTTCTATTTGACTTTATCCTGGAAGATATCCAGAGATTAAGGAAGAGCATATCTGACTCACAAAGTTTTGGCGTGATTATGACCGCTATGAATGCTTCATCATGGATCAATAAAAGAACGATGGATTGGTTAGGTGAAAAAAATGTAGGAGACACGCTTTCTCAATCTGTACCCAACAATATCACTTCGGAAATGGGTCTAGAGTTATTGGATGTCGCAGATGTGATTCGTCCTCATCCAGAAGTAATTCAGTACTTGCAATATGTAAAAGATGATAGTTTCTTGGATGAATTGGTTCAGTTTGATGGTGGAGAGGAATCCCGAGACGCCATCTATACTTATCTCAACAAATACGGAATGCGATGTGCCGGAGAAATCGATATTACCAAACCTCGTTGGAGCGAAAAACCAACGACACTCGTCCCGATGATTCTTGGCAATATCAAAAACTGTGAGCCTAATGCCAGCCATCTGAAATTCGAGCAAGGACGACAGGAGGCTTTGAACAAAGAGCAAGAGTTATTGGAACGATTGAAGCAATTGCCGGATGGTGGACAAAAAGCCAAAGAAACAAAACGGATGATCAACCTAGTCCGGAATCTCAGCGGTTATCGTGAATATCCAAAATACGGCATCGTCAGTCGCTACTTCGTTTATAAGCAGGCTTTACTGAAAGAAGCCGAACGACTTGTACAAGCCAACGTGATTCATGAAAAAGAAGATATATACTACCTCGACTTTGAGGAACTTCACGAAGTCGTACGCACCAATGAACTGGATTACCAGATCATCAACAAGCGAAAAGACAAGTACAAATCATATGGAAAACTAACTCCGCCACGTGTCATCACCTCGGATGGTGAAATCGTCGCCGGTGAGTACAAACGAGAAAATCTCCCAGCCGACGCCATCGTTGGTCTTCCTGTTTCGTCCGGAGTGATAGAGGGACGCGCACGTGTCATCTTGAACCTGGAAGATGCTGTTCTAGAAGATGGCGATATCTTGGTCACCTCCTTTACGGACCCTAGCTGGACACCGTTGTTTGTATCCATCAAAGGCCTGGTGACCGAAGTTGGTGGACTGATGACCCATGGAGCAGTCATCGCACGTGAATATGGCTTACCAGCGGTTGTCGGAGTTGAAAATGCTACCAAGCTGATTAAGGATGGGCAACGAATTCGCGTGCATGGAACAGAAGGGTATGTAGAGATCCTATGATGGAGAAATAGAATAGAGGAATAGAGGGAGCGATTGCTATGGCGATCGCTCCCTCTATTCTATTGCACGCGTCTCCGCGGGGCCGGCTTCAGTTAGCTTTCCAGCTTTCCAGTCCGTCGTATCAGGGCTTGTTGAAGCTGCGCTTCTTTTTGCCGAGCAGCTTGGCGAGGTTGTCGGTCGCGGCGGTGAGGTCGGCCAGCTTCTCGGGCGCGGCCGCTTCCACCGGCAGCCCGGCGGGCGAGACGACCTTGTCGACCGCCCACCAGCTCGGCCAAAAGGTGGGCCGGGCGGCTGCCTGCCGCGCGCTCAACGTGCCGCGGGCTTCGCTGTACCGCTGTACCGCCACCTGCGCCCGATCAAGCCGACAGCTCCGCCCGCGCCTCGACCGAGCCCGACCCGCGCCTTGTCGCCTGCCGAACACCAGCGCGTCCTTGAGGCCCTGAGATTCGCAGCGCGCCGCTCAGGTTTGACCTGACGTCTACATCGGGTCGCCTTACTTTTCACACCTTCTCACGATGGGCCACGCGACGTTTACACACTATATAGTCGCTCGAGATATTTCCTTCCGGCTGCCTGGCTTTGCTTTGGTGGAGTAAAGAAGACACGAAGCCACAGCTCGTCTGGAGCATCGTACTGGGCTCCAAAAATCTCCTGTGCCTCGGGTGTTAGAGACGCCATCCCCTCGCCACTCCTTGGGCCGGTACCAACGAGGATGAGTTTTCGGACAAGGTCAGGCCGGTCGATGGTGAACTGCTGTGCGATGAAGCCGCCCATCGAGAATCCGAGAGCGTCGAGTTTTTTAATGCTGAGGGCCTCGGTGAAGGCGGCTGCGTGCTGCGCCATCTCTTCAATCGAAGCCAGAACTTCGCCGCTGGAGCTGGGCTCTAGTGCTCCAATCTGTGCACGCGCGCCTAACCTGCAGCATGGAAAAGAGTTAAGCCCGCGCTGATCACGATTGGCCAACTAAAGCCGACCAACCGCCCTGTGCTGTATTCCGCTGACGATTAACGCTCCCCGTTCATTCACTCCTGACCACCCGCTGTCGGGAATTCCTGCCTTTCATCGCTAAATAGATGCGCTCAGCATTCTGGTACCACACACTGAGCCACAGGAGGAATCGGCAGATGCGCGTCAAAATCATGTCAATCCTTGTTAGCGGCACCATCTTCTGCGCTGCGCTCGGCCCGCTGGGCCATTCGCCTTTGTGCGTACAGAGAAACGGCAGAGTGTGTGCACCGCGAGGCCGGCTATGAAAGCCGCAGCGGTTTTCGGGTTACGGGTCTTCGTCCTCACGTTAGCTCTGATAATCGTTTTCGTGATCGCTACCAATGTCGCCGGCGTGAACCGCTCGCCCGCGGGCGCGCAGCTGACCGCGCCCAACCGGGCGGCCGAGGCACAGCAAGCGGCTGCGATGCTTCCTCCCCTCCTGGTCTATACTTTTCTGATCTCGCTGGTGATGGCGTGGATCATCCAGAGGTCGCGCTGGCGCGGATGGAAGCTGATCGCAGCGCTGATCTTCACGTTCTACGGATTGATGACACTGACCAGCCAGATCGAGACTGTCGTTTATCTGCGCGCGAAGATGCCCTCGGGCCTGATCCAGCAGCTCTTCCTGATGGGAGCCGTGGTCGCCATTTTGTTTGTGCCGATAGCGGTGCTGATCATGGGCAAGATTCGCGGCCAGGAAGAGTCTCCGCAACTTGAACGCGCCTTCCGTCCCGCAGGACAATGGGCGCGTCTCGCAGCTCTCGCCGTTGTGTACGCGGTGCTGTATTACGTTTTTGGCCGTTACGTGGCATGGCAAAATCCGGAGGTGCGCCTTTATTACTCCGGATCTGCGGAGCTGGCGAGTTTCTTCGAGCAGATGCGTTCTACAGTCGTAACAACGCCATGGATGCTGCCGCTGCAGTTTGTCCGCGGGTTGCTGTGGGTGTTGTCCGCATATCCGGTGGCCAGGATGCTGAAGACAACCCGTTCGGAAACCGCCTGCACAATTGCGACGCTCTTCGGGGTTTGGAGCTTCGCGCTGCTGATGCCGAATCCCTTGATGCCGTCATCGGTTGCGCGCAGTCATTTCTGGGAGACGCTCTGGTGCGATCTGCTCCTGGGGGCAATTGTCGGTTGGGTGCTGTAGGGAGCGGCAAACATGCAGGCAACCTCAGGCCAGGAACTGCAGTGGGAGCACGGCGAGAAGCTGGGCTAGACACAGAGTTCCGGCCGGCGGACGATGAAACTCCCTGGTCAGGATGCACGGCAAATAGGCAACATCTTCGAAAGCCGCAGTCGGGAACCCGTAACCGCGAAATAGCCGAGGGTTTTGGCGGAGGCAACTTGGAATCGACAAAGCGCCACTGGACCATTTCCCTGCTGTGGACGAACCTGTCGGTGGCTGTTGTAGTTCTGATCCTAGTATTGGGGAATCAGATCTCAAGCGTGCAGGAACTGGAGCACGTTCTAGCCTACGCGCTGGTTTACGCCAATCTGGTTGCGCTTTTCGGCCTTTTGCTTGTCGGGGGCCTTGCAAAGAGACTGGCATTGCGCAAGCTTCCGGTGATGCCGGCTGTTCCGGTCGGCATCGCCCTGGTTGTGCCTGCGGGCTGTTTGCTAGTGCAGGTGTTGTTGATGGCGATTGGTGTTGTAGTGCCAGAGCACTTTTGGCGGGAGTACGTTGCCACACTACGAGTCTCTGTACCGCTCGCCGCAGTGTTCGGGTTGGGCGCATTTCTGCACGCGTCGCTGCGGGATCGCCTACAAGCCACGGAACAGGCACTCCGCGAAAAGGAACTGGCGGAAGAACGTGTCAAGAAATTGGCGGCGGAAGCGCGGCTGCACTCGCTAGAGTCACGGATCCAGCCACACTTCCTGTTCAACACGCTGAACTCGATCAGTTCGCTGATCACCATAGATCCCGCCCGTGCGGAGCAGATTGTTGGCCGTTTGGCAGCGTTACTGCGCGCTTCCCTGGATACGAGCGGTCGATCGCTGATTCCTTTGCGTGAGGAGTTGGCAATAGTCGAGAGCTACATTGATATTGAGAAGGCCCGTTTTGGCGATAAGCTGGTCAGGTCGGTAAATGTGCCCGCCGCACTCCAAGGAGTGAAGGTACCTCCGATGTCGGTACAGGCGTTGGTCGAAAACGCGGTAAAGCATGGAATCACGCCAATAGTGGGCGGCGGAGGGATTTGCGTAGCTGCGACGGCCGAAGGCGCCAATTTGCGGATCGAAGTCTGTGATTCAGGGTCCGGCTTCGATCTTGCTATCGTGCCGCCCGGTCATGGTCTGGACAATTTAATTGAACGACTGAATGCTCTGTTCGGGGACAAGGCCCGGCTGAATGCATTCCGGCGAGATGGCCATTCCGTAGTAGAAATGGTGTTGCCCCGCGTATGAAACTGCGCGCTTACTTGGTTGATGATGAGCCTTTGGCGCTGGAACGCCTGCGCCGCCTGCTGGAGCAGACCGGGAGAGTAGAAGTGACCGGCAGCACGACCGAGCCGGAGCAAGCTGTCGCAGCACTCACAGCGGACCCGCCCGACGTGTGCTTCCTCGATATTCAGATGCCGCGCCTGAATGGCTTCGATGTCCTGGCGCAATTGCGCCGCCAGCCAATCGTGATCTTTACTACGGCATATGATCAGTACGCGCTCAGGGCATTTGGTGTGAATTCTGTTGATTATTTGCTGAAGCCAATCGAGCCGGAAGCCGTGAAACGAGCGATCGGGAAGATTGAAGCATTGCGTGAATCTGGACAGGTTGTTCAACCTGATATTCAAATTCTCTTGAAGCAGATTACGGAGTCGGTTCGGGAGGCGGCCCCGAAATACCCTGAGAGGATCGCCTCTCGACTCGGAGACCGTATTTGGTTTCTTGACCTTAGCGACATAACGCATTTTTACGCCGAGGACAAATTGACATACGCAGTTTCCGACGACAAGGTCTACTGTGTGGACCACGCGATCGCCGATCTCGAAAAGGAACTGGATCCCAGGAATTTCTTCCGCATCCATCGCAGTACAGTCGTGAACCTGGCCTGGATACAGGAGGTAGCGTCGCTCCCCGGAGGAATGTTGAACATTCGCCTGAAGGACATGAAGGGAACTGACCTAACTGTCGCACGTGACCGCGCGCGTGAGTTCAAGATGCGAGCGGGTTGCTGATTCTACGTTGGGTCATACTCAGGCGTCTTTACGTACTTGTTATACGATGGGATACGTGCGGATTCTACGAGAAGCGATGCAGCAAGGGAATTCACAGAGTTGCCCGAAGCAGTCGGGGCCGATCCCTGAAATCTTTCCAGATTCTTCTGCGTATCCTTATCATAAGGAGCACCGATGAGAACCGACATGATCGGTGTCGAAACGCTGATCCTTGTTTTTCTGGCCTGGTTCATTTTCGGAGCGATCTTTTTACTTCGCAAGAGACCGCCCAAAGCGGAAGAGACCAAACGCGTTGCCGCAGCTAAGTGGGGCATTGCACTGCAAGGTGCCGGTTTCGTTTTGGTTGGGTCCTTTCACCGCGCATACTGGTGGCCGTTCGCTCCTTCACGTCTTGGCGAGTTGACCTTGGCCGCTGCCGCCGTCGTCCTGGCATACGCCAGTTGCTTTTTTTGCCTCCGAGCGGTGCAGACGCTCGGCAAGCAGTGGACCTACGAGGCCCGCGTCATTGAAGGACACGAACTGATCACCCAAGGACCGTACGCCCTGGTGCGCAATCCGATTTACCTCGGAATGTTTGGCCTGATGGTCGCCACAGGCTTGGCTTACACCACCTGGTGGGCTTTGCTCGTTGCCGTCGTCATATTCCTTATCGGCAACCGAATTCGTATCCGCTCCGAAGAAAAGCTCCTCCGCGAAACTTTTGGGGTACAGTTCGATGAATACGCCAGCCGTGTCCCTGCCTTCTTCCCCCGCCACCTTTGAGGCGATTGGTCGCGCGCTTGGATTGCTCGCCTCACCACGACCTCACTGCTCGCTTCCACGCCTGCCAAATTGGAACACCGAATTAACATTCACAGTCAACCCATCTCGGCCGCTACACCCATCGCGTGGCCATCTCCAATCATCGTCTGGTCTCGTTTGCTAACGAGAAGGTTACGTTTCGTTGGCGAAATTCCGCTCACAACAACGAAAAGAAGTTGCTGTCTCTCTCTCTCGATGAGTTCTTGCGCCGCTTCCCAAGTGGCGGGCCGGTGGCTTCCAGGGATGTGGTTGAACCGGAAGAACCCACAATCGGGGCGTTGTGACCGGCATTCACGTACGTCAATTCTCCCGAATCGCGGCGGCAGCGGACAACGTGTTCTGGTCGGCAAATCTCAGTGAAGCCGGACATTTCATTCACGGTTTCGAATCCGCCTGGCTGCCGTCCTCACTGCTGCGAGCCGACCGACGGCATGAGGTCACCGACGCGCTGCTTGCCGCTGCGCGGCATTCAACGGTCGAACTCCACTTTCAAAGGGCCTCGCCGGAGCGGCTGAAAACGCTATCGCCGCCACGAGGGGGACCGCTACAAATCCAGAAGTAGTTGACGGTTTTGCCCTGGGATCATCGCTAGCGAAGGACCGCCAGCATTTCCGGGCCTAGTCGGCCACGAGCCTGATCTTGCCGCTCGCCAAAACGCGCGTGAGATCGTCAAGGCAATGGATGAGTTCAAGAAAGTTGCGCCAAATGCGGGTTCCTATGTAGCGGAAAGCAGCTTCTTCGAGCGGGGTTGGCAGAAGTCTTATTGGGGACCGAACTATGCCAGGCTGCGCGCCATAAGAATGAAATACGATCCTTCTGGGCTGTTCTTCGTCCATCACGGCGTGGGCAGCGAAGTGGAGCGCCGACGGCTTTACGCGTTTAGCGTGAGTGGTAGCCCCTTATTCTGTACCGTCAGCTCCGCGCCAAGAGCCGCCATGTGGGTTTCTTTCTCTTTTCTGAGCGCCGTAAGTGTAAAGTGGAAAGGATATTGGATAACCTTGGTCTGCAAGTCCCTCTTTCCCTTCAGATCATAGGTCGATTGCTGCTTTCGGAAGGCGAAAAGACGACATAAAGCCTTGGAAGAAATTGGCGGCTGTCGCGAAGCCGGATACGCTGCTGGCCTGGTACCGAGAGCTCATCGCCAACAAATTCGACGGATCGAAGTTCCGCCAACGAGTCGGTCGACCGCGAATCTATGAGGAAGCAGAACGGTTAGTCGTGCAGATGGCGAAAGAAAACCCCAGCTGGCGCTACGATCGCATTCGAGGCTCAGGGTGAAGAGACGGGGAGATGCCAGAGATTCGCTGAGTTTGAGGCGGAACGGATTTACCACAGAGTTCACGGAGGTCGGACACTGAAAGTAGGAAGGGTTGGGGGAACTTTGTTGGGTTAAGGCGCGTAATTACTGTACTGTGGGAACTATGGGAACTTTTGGACAGGATTTGATTTTTGCGCTGCGAATGATGCGGAAGAATTTGGGGTTTACGGCAGCGGCGGTGCTTTGCCTGATGTTGGGAATTGGGGCCACTACTGGGATTTTTACGGTCGTGAATGCGGTTTTGTTGCGGCCACTTCCCTACTCGCATCCCGAGCAGTTGGTGCGGGTGTATACCGAGTTTCCTACGTTTCCCAATGGCGGTTTGCCACGGTTTTGGACTTCGGCGCCGGAATTTTTTGATTTGCGGCGGGATACGCACTCCTGGGCTTCGCTGGACGCTTGGCAGACGGGCGGGACTAATCTGGGCGGGCAGAGTCAGCCGGTGCGCGTTACGGCGGCTAGCGTTAGCGGTCGGTTGTTGGAGGCTTTGGGAGTTGCGCCTGTTTCGGGGCGGTTGATTTCGGCGGCGGACGATGTGCCTGGGGCGCCGCTAGTGGCGGACATTTCATATGGGACTTGGAAAACTGTGTTTGGCGGCGATCCGGAGATTGTGGGGCGAGAGACGCGCGTTGACGGGAAGAAGTGCACGATTGTCGGGGTGATGCCGGCGGCGTTTCAATTCCCCCCAGGGGAGAGTGATCCGCCGAAGGTTTGGACGCCGCTGCAGCTTGATCCTGCGAGCAAAAATCGCGGCGGGCATAACTACTACGTATTGGGGCGGCTGAAACCGGGGGTCTCTCCGGCTGCGGCGCAGGGAGAGTTGGCGGCGCTGGTGCAGGCTTATGGGGAGCATAAGTCGCCCGATACACACAGTTTCGATCCGAAGAATCACACGATTGTTAGCTATCCGTTGCACGCCGAGGTGGTCTCCAGTGTACGGCCGGCGCTGCTCGTATTGCTTGGAGCGGTGGCGTTTGTTTTGCTGATTGCTAGCGTCAATGTGGCGAATTTGTTGCTGGCGCGGGCGGAGGCTCGGCGCAGAGAGATCGCGATCCGCGAGGCTCTGGGGGCTGGGCTGGGGCGGTTGGCGCGGCAGTTTGTTACTGAGGGAGTTTTGCTGGCGCTGTGCGGGGCGATTTTAGGATTGGGATTGGCTTATGGCGGGGTGCGGTTGGTGCAGTTGACGAATGCTGGAGGGATTCCGCGAGCCGACGAGATTGTTATGGACTGGCGGGTGTTGATTTTCACTTTAGGGACTAGCTTAATTACTGGGGCGATTTTTGGATTGGCTCCGTTGGTGCCATTGTTGGTCAGCGGAATTTCTGGGTCGTTGAAAGATGCGGCGGGCAGCACGACGGCTGCAGGCGGGGCGCAAATGTTTCGGCGTGCGCTGGTCGTCGGTGAGTTGGCGATGGCTTTGGTTTTGCTGATTGGTTGCGGGTTGATGTTGCGAGCGTTTTGGAAGTTACAGGAAGTGCATACCGGGATGGCGCCAGACAACGTGATCACCATGCGGGTGTCTCTGCCTAGCGGAACATATACGGATAACAAGAAGATTGCAGGATTTTGGGAGCGGTTTGAGGAGCAAATTACCAGCTTGCAGGGGATGCAATCCGCGGCGCTGGTTTACGGGATGCCGCCCATGCGGGCTCCAAATATGAATGATACGGACTTCGAGGGATTCGTTAAGCGCGAGGGTGGGCCGATTGAGAATGTGGATTTCGATCAGGTGGTGACTAAAGATTATTTCTCGACGATGGGGATTCGGTTGATGGAAGGGCGGCTGTTTGATGATCGCGATACGGCAGCGGGGACGCCGGTAGTGATTGTGAACAACACGATGGCTCGGACGTTTTGGCCGAATCAAAGTGCGATTGGGAAGCATGTGCGGCCGAATAGCGGATCGAAGGATCCCTGGAGCACCGTGGTGGGCGTAGTGGACGACGTCAAGAACGCTGGATTGGATCGACCCGCGGGTACGGAACTGTATTTGCCGTACGGGCAGGCGGAGAATTTTGGGTTGACCGATATGTATGTGGTGATGCGAGGGCAGTCGAGGGATCCGCGAAATCTGGTGGGGACGGTGCGGGAGCGATTGATTTTGATGGATGCGTCGCTACCGCTGTCGGATGTGCGGATGATGGATGATGTAATGGAGCGGGCGCAGGCACGGCCGCGGTTTTTGACTCTCCTGTTGAGCTTGTTTTCGGTTACGGCGTTGGCCATTGCTACTGTGGGGATTTATGGCGTGGTGTCGTATTCGGTGGCGCGGCGCACCAAGGAGTTTGGGTTGCGCATGGTATTGGGCGCGCAGGGCGGCGATGTGCTGGGATTAGTCATGAAGCAGGGCGCCCTGATGGTGTTGATCGGTCTGACGGCAGGTCTGGTAACAGCGTTGCTGTTAACCCGATTGATGGCCAGCGTGTTGTTCGCCATTTCGCCAACCGATGCGGCCACGTTCGCCAGCGTAACAGCGGTGCTGGCGGTGGTAGCGTTGGCGGCGTGTTATGTCCCAGCGCGACGCGCGACGCGCGTGGATCCCATGCAGACGTTGCGTTACGAGTGAGGCGGCTTCTTTGTGGACTCACGAGCGGCGGGCTGAAGCCCGGCACCTACATAACGAATGCGCCGACCATCAGGACCTGGCTTGAAAGCCGTCGCTCTTCGTTGACTCGCCTCCTAAAATGTTATCTGGTCTCCCGGGAGCAGGACTAACCTCAAGATATCTGTGCTAGACCGATCAAAGTTTATCGGGACTAGGCGGCCTTGAAATGGGCGAAGAACCTTTAGCGAAGGAGGAGGACCAGCTTCCGGGTTTTCGAGATCCAGTATTTCTTGAACCATCCCTCCGACCCTGACGAATGCGGCTTCTTGGTTTACACGTATGCGGAGTTCCGGACTCACTCCAAAATTCTTCGGCAGAATTGTGCATTTCACATCGGTGATGGACAGTGTAGTGCAGAAATCATCCGGACGATTTCCTCGGCGGGCGACGGCTTGCATTAGTTTCGTCTCCTCTGGTGCGGATAGAAGAACGGCGCGAGTGATGCGACCCGAGGCAGTTTCATCCGCCATGAATACCAACCGAAAGTGCGCCGGAGAGTCTGAAAAAGGCAATTCGTTGCGCAGAGTCCGTTGGTTCAATTGGTGCGGCGCCGATGAGAACTTCGGTCGCAGACGCCAATCGGAGTCGCGTCCGGTTGTCAGGTCCTTCGCGAACGAAAGTGTAGTTGGCAGTCTCATATCCCAGTAGGGTTTTGGTTGAAGGCTCAGTGCCGGCAGGGTATATCGGGCTTGTTATCTGCATGCGGAAATCTGGTGTGAGATCAAAGTAGCCCGTGATGTCGTAGCTGCCCATTTGCAGGAAATAGGCGATGGCAGGTGGAAGAGGGAGATACTCGACGATAGTGCGACGGAGGCGCTCGTTTTCAATTTCCCGCAAGCAACCTTTTGCTTGGCGCTCGGACAAGGCCAATAGGAACTTGTCGGAAACTCTGCCAGAAAGACGGTTTCGAAGGCCGCTGGTTCGGTGACCTCAGGTTAAGAGGTGTGAGAGATGGTCTTCACGAATTCGCAAATTGAACGTGATTTTTTTCGCCAGCCCACGTCGTCTACGAGTTCTACACAACTGAAATCGCTGGCTTCGGCAGATGATCGGTAACCCTACTGGGAGTTGCCGCCGAGCTGACGCAGCAGCTCTATGGATCGAACGAAGTCTTGCCAAGAGAAACAGGCCGTCCTACGGGGAATTGAAAATGGGTCTGGCCCGTTCTTCCGGCGATGCCGACTCCGGGTGCTCGACCTTCCAGCGCATGGCAGCACTGATCCGGGTGCGCCCGCTGGGGTGATCAAAGAAGATGAACTCCTCGACCGGCCCTGGATCAAGTTTGCGATATTCTCCCAGCATCAAATCTACGTTGGCCTCGCCATCGGGTTGACCAGCAGCATTGAGGCCGTACATGTCCGCCTCGAACTCCATAGTGCGCGTGATCGTGTTGGTCACGGGCGTCATGAGAAAGAAATAAACGGACAACCCGATAATCGCCAACGGCAGCACGGCCACGTCGGTAATCCCCCGGATGCCCCAGTTCTCTCCCCAGCGCGCAAGGCCAAAGTTGATGCACCTGTTCAGGAACGCGAACCCTATCACCACCACGACCCCAAACATGACCAATCCCTTGTAGTCGTGGTTGAGAACGTAGTGGCCCATCTCGTGTCCCATGGTGGTCTGAATCTCGGGAAGGGTGCATCGTTTCAAGAGATTGTCGTTCAGCGAAATTCGCTGTGTCCCGGCGAAGCCGCTGACGTTGGCGCTAACCCGATTCGATTGCTGAGAGGCGTCGAACTCGTAGACGTCGGTTGCAGGAATCCCGTTTGCGCGTGCCATGCTGAGGATTGGATCCCTGATCCGGGAATCCTGTAATTTCGTGTACTTATTGAATAGAGGGGAGATGTACACCGGAGCGATCAGGGACACGAACGCCAGAAAAAGGATGGTCACCACGGCGCCCCACACCCACCAGCTCTTTTCCAGGCGCCGCACCAACCCGAAGAGCGGTACCATGAGCATCCCGCCCAGCACCACGCCAATGGTCAGCATAACAGCCTGGTCCCGCATCCACGGACCGAACCTCTGATTCAAGAGCCCGTACTCGTGCTCGCGGAAGTAGCCTTCGTATACGGCGAGTGGGAAGGTGAGCACAGACACGACGATAATGAACTGAACCCAGTATAGCGCCGTCTGGAGGGGGCGGAAGCGCGTAATGCGCTCGGCCAGATCACGCATTTGCATCGACCATCGGAACCTGAGCAGCAGCCACATTACGACGACAGTCGAGAGAAAATCCCACAAGAGCAGCCAATAGCCGCCCTCGAAATAGGCGTTGGAACGAGCCCGTTCTGCGGGCGGCATCTTTGCCAGATATGCATCGACGGCTGCCCTGACGTCCAATGGTTGTGCTGCTGCGTGCCGATCGGCGACAGGCGGGGTAGGCGCCGGGATCACGCCGGGGCTCTGCGCCGTCGCAATGGGAGTGAGGACAGAGCACAGTAGAACGAACCGAAGAACACATCGCGTTACACGAACCATTTGTTCTCCTCATGCAGCCGTCGTTTCCGTGAGGAGTATACCCGAGCCAAGCATCGCCATGAATCGCGACCTGCGTTTGCGCTGTGATCAGTTCCTTCCATTCCACCACGAAGCTTGTACGAGGTGACTTTCAGCCCTTGACCTATGAAGGAAACCAAAGCGGCAATCCAGAAAATTGCAAATCCAACTGGGATGCTTCGTTCAAGAACTCTTCCCATGACATCTCCGCGATTCCCGCATTATAATCGGATCACTCGACATGCTTGTCGACATCGGCGTTCCTGCCGAGAAGGAGGTGATCCAGTGAGGTACGGTTTACGTTGACGTAATAAAGGAGGCGCTCGCGAGGTTACCGAGCGCCTCTCTCTTTTTGTCCCGCCGGTCCGAATTATTCTGCGCCTTAAGCTCATCCAGTGCCTGATGCAAAACACTCCATACCCGTTTGGTGTCGCGAGACGCATCAAAATCAGCACGTATTTAAGCAAATTAGATCCATCCGAAAGTATCGACTTCTCGATCGGTAAATCTCAGATTTCCGGGAATTAACGTAGTACCGTTGATGCCGCCCATACTAGTCCAGTTGAGCGCTCTCCTCTTTAGATCGGCTTGGACCTTTGCGATGCGATATGATTCCTCTGAGGACGCACGGAAATGAGCGACCAAAGTTGGATTGCAGGAAGGGTCCGGTAACGGCCGTGATCAGGACTTACGGCATCCGATTTCCTCCTGGCCCCTAACTCGGGCAGTACACCAAGTTGGGAATCGATCCTGGTCTTTCCATCGAGTCCGCCCAAGGTGGGGTCAGTTAGCCCGTCTCAATTTCCAAAAATGCATCATGGTCGAAGTAAAACTCAACAGCTCGCAGAAGAGTGGTCTGGTCCGCGGCGGGATTCTGCATAGTGGCGTTGGCGACCACATCCTCTATGGTCGCGACTTGCAAGGCATAGATGTACTCAACGCCGTCACTTGTTACGATCTCGGCGTCTGGGTCATCGAGTTCCTCAAGATCTAATACGATCGCACGTTTGTCAGCCCTCCACTCGATGGGGTCTTCTAGGAAAGCGGCATGCGTAGACGGCAGACTGCCGATTCTGAGCAACAACTCGGATACCAGCATCGATTGGATCAGCAACTGACTTTCAGCGAATTTACCTCCAAAGATCCATGTCCTTCTTTCCCGGGCTGGACACGATTGTCACGGACTAATGAAATCCTGACCTGTCTCTGGCGAATTGATACAGTGGCAGTGAAACGATCGGATCCGCGAAACGCGCTCGGATTCGGTGGGATACCGAATGATCGTGAATAATCCTTGTCTAAATCCTTCAAAATGAGCCGGCCAATTTGTTGGCCTCGTCGAGGGAACCGAAAAAATCGCGATCTTGGACTCCAGTTGTGCCCCAGACTGGAGTGGCTCTATTTTGATGTCTGTATTCAGAATGAAAAGAATAGTGTTGCTCAGTTCCCCGGTAGCTCAATGGTAGAGCATTCGGCTGTTAACAGAGAACTCAAAATCCAATAACTCGTTTCTCTGGCGTCAGTTAACAGCTTCCGGACCATCCCCAAACACCTATTTCTTGACCCAGGATGTCCCCAACATTACTTCCGTCCGTCTTCCACGCCACGGCATACTTCACGTAGTCAGCCGAGCGGAACCAATCGGAGACCCGCCTCCGGTTCAGCTCCGATTAGGACTAACAGAGGAAATGCGCTGTTCTTAGTGGAGACTGAAGTTCTCCGAATTGAACGCTGCGCGGACAAACGGGGGCAACTACTCGTATTTCAGCGCGACCATCGGATCGACGCGCATCGCCCTCCGCGCCGGGACATAACAAGCCAGCAACGCTACGAGAGCGAGCAAAATGGCCACGCCCGCGAATGTTTCGAAATCGGTCGCGCTGACCGCATAGAGCAAGCTGGACATCAGCCGCGCCAGCCCGAACGCCGCCACAACGCCGATGGCAATCCCAATGCCCGTAAGCTTCAGACCTTCGCCGACAACTAGCCGAAAAACCTCACGCCGTGGCGCGCCCAGCGCCATGCGAATGCCAATTTCATGCGTGCGCTGCGCCACCGAATACGAAATCACTCCGTAAATTCCAATCGCCCCCAGAATCAGTGCGAGCCCGCTAAACAATCCGAGCAGCACCAAAGTCATCCGCCGCGTCGCGACAGAATTGCTCACCAATTCTTTCATCGTCGAAATGGCGAAGAGCGGCTGATCTTTATCAATCGACTGCACCGCTTCGCGAATTGCCGAAGTCAGAGCCGCAGGATCGGCTCCGGATCTCACGACCAGATACATAGTGTTGGCGGCATTTTGCCGAAGCGGGACATACACTTCGAGCCGCGCTGGATTCGCCAGCCCGTAGAGCTTCGTGTCGCTCACCACGCCAACAATCGTGCACCACTTTGGCGGATTCTTCGCCGATGGATGGCCAAACATAAAGCGTTTGCCGATGGGATCCTCGTTCGGGAAAAAACGCCGCGCCGTCATCACGTTAATCATCCCTACGAGCGGCGCATTTTCGTTGTCGGCATCGGTGAAGGTCCGTCCGCGGAGGAGCGGAATTGCGAGCGTATTTACATAGTCCGGGCTGACGATGTGGTAGTCCGGATGCGGATAATTCCCAGGCGTTGGAAGAGCCATTCCTTCAATCGTAATGTCGGTGCGGTTGTGACTGTCTGTCAGGGGAAGCACGGTCCCCACCGCGGTGCCTTCGACTCCCGGCAGGACGCGCACCTTATCAAGAACTTGCTGCCAAAAATTCAGAACCGCCGGATCTTTGGAATATTGCTGCGTGCGCAAATCCAGCGACATACTCAACACGCGGTCCGGCCGAAATCCGGGATCAACTTCCAGCAAGCGGTACAGGCTTTTCATCATTAATCCCGAGCCCACCAGAAGAATGAGCGCCAGCGATATTTCCGCGATCGCCAGCGCGCCGCGAATCCGGTTTTGCTCCGCCCCTGCGCTTGCCGCTCGGCCGCCTTCTTTCAATTCCGATTGCACATCCGGCTTGGTCGAGTGCAAAGCCGGGGCCAAACCGAAAATAAAGGCGGCCATCACCACCACCGCTGCGGCAAACAGAAGGACTCCGCCATCCAGATTGACTGTGGCACCGGAGAGCATGTCCATCGGAATCAGCCGCGACATTCCGTCAATCCCGGCTAGCGCGAGCGCCAGGCCCAGAAGTCCTCCGAGAAACGCCAGAACAAGACTCTCCGTCAGCATTTGGCTGATGATGCGGCCGCGGCTGGCGCCAAGGGCAATGCGCAGCGCAACCTCCTTAGTGCGGCTGGCCCCTCGAGCGAGAAACAGGTTCGCCACATTCGCGCACGCGATCAGAAGCACAAACAGGACCGCGCCAAATAGCACGAGGATTGCAGGCCCGATATCGCCGACGAACGCGCCGCGAATCGGCTGGAGCGCCACACTGAACTGATCGTTGCTCCCCGGATATTCCTTCTCCAGGCGGGCTGCAATGCCTTCCATTTCCGCGCGCGCTTGCGCGAGCCTGAGCCCCGGTCCGAGCCTGCCAATCACAACCATGTCACGGCGAGCGCCTCGTTCTTTGGCATCTTCGGAATTATCCGTGAGCCACACGCCGATCGGCAGAAGTACGTCCGTCTTGTCAACCGAGCGGTAATTTGGCGGCAGTATTCCAACAATGGTGAAGCCGCGCCCATCCAGAGTGATCGTTCTGCCAACAACGTTTGGATCGCCTCCGAAGTGTGATTGCCAAAGTGAATAACTCAGCAAAATCACCGGCGGCGTACCGGCCTTCTCTTCTGATGCATCAAAATCTCGTCCAAGAAACGGGCGAATGCCGATCATGGAAAGAAAATTGGGAGAAACCGCATCGCCGCTGATATTTTCAGGCTGCGTCACGCCCGCGAGATTGAAATCGACACCGCGAACGGCGGCCATCTGCGAAAATGCGTGGCTCTGGTCGCGCCAATCAAGGAAGTTCAGGTACGACACGCTGACTGTCCCAACCCTCGGCGTCGTTTCGTTCAGAACGACCAGACTCGCGGGATCCTTGTACGGAAGCGGCCGCAGGAGAACGGCGTAGACCACGGAGAAGACCGCGGTGTTGGCCCCGATACCCAGCGCAAGTGTCAGCGCGGCGACAGCTGTGAAACCAGGATTCTTGCGCAGCATGCGCAGACCGAAGCGTATGTCCGCGAGTAACCGCTCGAGCCAAACGAAACTCCATACCTCGCGCGTCTCTTCCTTGACGATGGTTACGTTGCCGAATTTGCGCATCGCGGCGTAGCGCGCTTCTTCTGGCGACATGCCGCCCTCGATGTTGTCCTGCGTCTCTCTCGCAACGTGCTCGCGAATGTCCTCGTCGAGGTGCTCCAGCATGCGTTTGCGCTGCCTCATGATTCGCCCTCCTGCTCCCCCGGCCGCAGAATCCGCGCAATCGCTCCCGCCAGCTTGTCCCACTTACGGGTCTCCAGCGTCAGTTGCCGCCGGCCCTTCGGAGTCAGTTTGTAAAACTTGGCCCTGCGGTTATTTTCCGAGGTCCCTTCTTCGACCGAAATCCACCCCCGCTTGATGAGTCGGTGCAGGGCCGGATAGAGCGATCCCTGCTCGACCTGCAACACGTCCTCTGAATTGAATTCGATGGCCTTGGCAATGGCGTGGCCGTGCGCCGGCCCCAGCAGCAGGGTGCGGAGAATCAGTAGGTCCAGGGTCCCTTGCAGCAGTTCGATGCGATCGCGTTTTTCTTCAGTAGACATCCTAGGTGAAGGTACGGTGTTTCCAGTAGAATGTCAAGGTGAGCGATAACTCCGGGGTGGCCGACAATCACAAAAACGGTGTCGTCGAGCAAGAAGGAGTTTACGTGAAACGCAGGCGCTGCAACCGTCCGCGCTCGGCAGCCTTCGTTGAAAAATGTCTTCGGTTCGTAGCCGAACACTCTTTTGGCTTGTTGCCAGGTCGTATCAGTTCATGCCCCCATGTTTCGACGCCTTCGCTTAAAAAGGTCGCCCAACTATACATCCGTGCATAATTAACAGGACATGAGATGGGTACATCTGGCATACTCCTCGAAGGAGGTGCCATGGTTCCGCGAATCCTGTACTTACACCCGAAGACCTACAAACATTTGATCCGCTTGCGCAAACAGGCAGAGCGAGACGGAGCTTACCGAGTTGCCAAGCGATTGCAAGCAGTAGTGCTGAACTCGGAAGGGCGCACGAGCGGTGAGTTGGCCCATCTACTCGCGGCTCCACGTTCGAGGGTCTCTGAGTGGTTAGCACGCTACCAAGCTTTTGGCGTCGACGGGCTGCTCGAAGGACATCGCTCGGGCCGGCCATTGGAGCTGACGCTGGCGCAGCGGAAACAGCTCGACGACATTCTCGACAGCGGCCCAGTAGCCTACGGCTTGGATACCGGTATCTGGACCTCTCCGATGGTCGCCTGGGTCATCGAGGAAGAGTTCGGCATTCAGTATCATCCGGGCCATGTGCGCAGGTTGCTCCATCGTTTGGGCTTCTCGGTGCAACGCCCGCGTCGCGTGCTGGCCCGAGCCAGCGCTTATCAGCAAGATCGCTGGCAGCGCTACACCTATCCCAGGCTTAAAAAAAAACGCAGCGGCAAAACTGGGCATTGATCTTCACCGACGAAGCCAGCTTTCGCCAAGATTCTACCCTGCATACCACCTGGAGCCGGGTTGGTTGTCCTCCAGAAGTTCCCGTGACCGGACAGCGCAAGAGCGTGAAGATTTTGGGGGCCATTGAATTGTGGAAGGCGCGCTTCCATTACCGACCAGACACCGTCTTCAATGCTTGCACGTACCTCGCTTTCCTGGAACAACTGGCTCGCAGTTATCGACGACAGGGCGCCATATTAATTCAGGATAATGCCTCATACCATACAGACAGCGACGTATGGGCTTGGTTCGATGCCAATCGCCACTGGCTGGAAGTTCATCCACTGCCGTCCTACTCACCTGAGCTGAATCCGACCGAGCGATTGTGGAGATACACCCGCCAAACAGGGACTCACGCGAATCCGCTTCCTGTAATAGAATGAAAGCAAGGGCGTTGCGCGGTTCCCCGGTAGCTCAATGGTAGAGCATTCGGCTTTTGGATTTGTACTAATTCGTTGATTCTGCACCGTTTAACCCCGAAAAAGCTGCCTAAAACCGGGCCTAGTTGGACCCCACGATGGACCCAAAATGAATGGCACCGACACGCTTTCTGCCGAGCCGGGCTTTTTCTTTCGCTACTGCCATCCTGACATAGCCGAGAACCGAAGGGTTCGTTGCGAACTTTCCAGAACGCCGTTTGAACGGAGCCCCCCACCCGGAATTTGATCGGTTCGGTCAACACTAGCGTTTTGCCGGTACTAATCCCGAACATGCAGCCAACTTCTATATTGCCCATAGGTCGCGAGGAATCTCGGCGATTGTCTGCTGCAGAGTACTTGTCTCTCCCGCACCGGTGTGGAATCGAATGGCTCCCCTTGTATTCCAAGGGGAGCCATGAGAGACTTCCCTTGGAAGGCTAGGGGTACGAATGGATACGACCAAATTGGAATTGCTTCGCGGCACCTTGGACGTTCTCATTCTTAAGGCGTTGGTCTGGGGACCACTTCACGGTTATGCCGTTACGAATTTCATCCGTCGGCAGAGCGATGATGCTCTGCTGGTCG
>Ga0210410_10000969_pt1 | contig 27940 bp, 21 predicted proteins | sample IncBWC4MmetaG_FD_161058 | JGI IMG/M metagenome (GOLD analysis project Ga0210410, IMG submission 161058) | Forest soil microbial communities from Barre Woods Harvard Forest LTER site, Petersham, Massachusetts, United States - Inc-BW-C-4-M | ecosystem: Environmental > Terrestrial > Soil >... | reverse complement strand
CGGAACGGGAGCCCAGCCCTCGGGCTTAAGCGCGTGATTCAGAAGGTAGGCCACCACGCCCGCGACCATAAGCAGCATTCCGAAGGCGAAGGAACTCATGCCCAGCACCTGCTCGGTTTCGCTGCGGACGACCGAGAATCCAAGCAGCAGCATCGGAGTGATGCCGACGGCGACTGCTCCGAACATTCCGCCGGGAACGCGGAAGGGGCGATGTAGCTCGGGCTCGCGCAGGCGCAGGACGATGAGCGCTGCGAACTCCAACGAGAGGCTGGCGCCGTAGAGGAGAATGTCGATGGTTACCAAGCGCTCGAAACCTAAGCCGAGGCACATGGCCCAGCCGATTGCGCAGACCACAATTGCCACCCACGGTGCCCGCGAGCGAGGATGCAGTTTGCCAAAAATGCGAGGCAACATTCCGTCTTGAGCCATGGCAAGCGGCAGGCGCGAGTAGCTCATCACCAGGGCGTTGAACATTCCAAAGCCGCTGATCATGCCGCCGAGGGCGAGGCCGACCCGCAGCAGCGGACCGCCCAGCAGTCCAGCGATGTCCGCCCAAAATCCCGTTTCCCAGGCGCTCGAGGAAAGGCCGGTCATCCACATGGCGGCCACGGGAACGATGTAGCTGAGGGCCACGATCACGACCGCGGCCAGCATCGCCCGGGGATAAGTCCGCTGCGGACGCTCGACCTCGGTGGCGATGGTCGAAGCGTTGTCCCAACCCATGTAATTCCACATGCAGATGAGCAGGCCGGTGAGAATGTCTACCGACGACGTGGTCGGTTTGGTCACGGCGTGGGCAAGCGCTCCCAGCTTGAAGGGCGCGATGGCCACAATCAGGATGAACGGCGCGGACAGCAAGATCAGAAGCCAGAGCGACGTCGTCGATACCACGCGAACGCCGGCGATATTGAGCAACGCACAGACGATGACTACGCCGAGTCCAACCATCCATCCGCGATATCCCTCAGCGAACCAGGGGAACAGGCGCGTCAGATAGAGCACAAACAGGGTCGGGTAAATCGCCATGTCGAAAATCGAAGCCACCAGCGAGAGCCACGCTTCCTGAAATCCCCAGAAATTGCCCATGGCGCGACGCACCCAGGCGTAATATCCGCCTTCAAAGGGCAGAGCGCTTGAGAGTTCGCCGATCATAAAAGCGGTAGGCAGGCTCCACAGGATCGGAGTCAGCAGCAGAATAAGGATAGCCTTGCCATATCCGGCGCCGCGCACGATGTCTTCTGTGCCATAGGTGCCGCCCGACACCATAAAGAAGGTGGCGGCGACCAATGGCCACAAGGTGAGGCGAACGGATTTTTTCCGGCGGGGGACGATGCAGGGTGGCTGGATTTGTTGACGCGGCGCGCTAGCTGTTGCCAATTTCTATGTGTTCCTCCCTTGGGGCGAATCACTCTCAGCCACCTCGTCTCCCCTGGTTGCGAGGCTCCCGGTCAACCGCAAATTCCGGGCATTTCGGCGGAGTTAGTTCGCAAATAGAGATTACGGGAAATTCCTCCAGATGCAAGAGAATTTTTGAAAATATTTGTAAGCGGGCGGCGTGGTACGGAGGTAATGCCGCTGCCGCCTTTTCTTAGACGTTCTTCCAGAGTTCCGCGCGCGGATCTTCGGGATTCAGCTTCGCCAGTTCCCGCAGAATTTCCTTGGAGCGCTCATCGCGGGGCATGGGCACGGTCACTTTGATCTCGACGATCTCATCTCCGCGCGCACCTTCCCGAGTGGCCGACGGGACGCCCTTCTCCCGCAGCCGCAGCTTCTGCCCGGACTGGGTTCCGGGAGGAATCTTGAGCATGGTGCGGCCATCGATAGTCGGGACTTCAACCTTGGCGCCGAGCGCCGCTTCCGTGGCGGTCACGGGAACCGTGAGCTGAATATCGTCGCCGTCGCGGTGGAAGATGGGATGCTCGCCAGTGCGGATAATCGCGTAAAGGTCGCCGACCGGCCCGCCGCGCAACCCAGCATTGCCTTTGCCGGGAATCCGAATGCGCTGGCCATCGCGCGTGCCCGCTTTGATCCGGACTTCCAGCGGTTCGGTCCGCTCCACGCTGCCTTCGCCATGGCAGCTGGCGCAGGGGGAAATGTTCTTGCCCGTGCCCTGACAGCGCGGACAAGACACATTAAACTTCATGCGCCCGCCCGTCTGGGTGACTTGGCCGGTGCCCCCGCACTCCGGACAAGTGCCCGGCGATTCGATGTAGCCCTTGCCATGGCAGCTTCCGCAGACGTCGCGCCGGGTAATATTCAGTCGCATCACCCCGCCCTTGATGGCCGTCCAGAAAGGCACGTTGACCTGGTATTCCAGGTCGGACCCCGGTTCGGGACCCTCGTGCGCAGCCCCGCCCCGCCCGCCAAACATGCCGGAGAAGATGTCTTTGAACCCTCCGCCAGCAGCGCCGGATTTGCGGCCGCGCCCGCCGCCTTCGAACAGATCGGAAAAATCGAATCCGCCAAAATCGAAATTTGCGCCCTGACCGCCCGCGCCACTGGGTTGTCCGCCAGGGAACCCTCCGGGAAACCCGCCCGGTGCCCCGGCGCCCGCGCGGGCATACGCGTCGGCCGTCGCCGGATCAATGTTGTCAGAGTAAAACCCGAGCTGGTCGTAAATCTTGCGCTTCTTGGGATCGCTCAGAACATCATTGGCCTCGGAAAGCCCCTTGAACTTTTCCTCAGCCGCTTTGTCTCCGGGATTGACGTCGGGATGATACTTGCGCGCAAGTTTGCGGAAGGCCTTGCGAATGTCCTCGGCCGAGGCGGTCTTCTTGACCCCGAGGGTAGCGTAATAATCTTTGGTAGCGGCAGGCATGTTTCTTCGAGCATCCTACCAAACTCAGTTCTGGATCTTGTGTCTCCCCGCTTCGAGCACTCCGATGCGCTCGTACTTCGGCGAATCCACATAGACCGGAATGCGGTTGACTCCGGTCAAGGTTTGCGCGAAGACGTACCATCGGCCTTCGTCCTCCGCAAAATTCAGAAAATATACTTGCCCGTTCACTTCAAATTGCAATTTCAATCTCCCTGGGTTCCCAAAAACAAGCCACGGATTTCACGGATCTGTGCTGGTCTGCAAATCTGTGACAACCCGTGCAAATCCGTGGCCAAGTCCTTCGCTTATTTCTTGTCCTCTACATCCACATATTCCGCATCTATGACGCCTTCGTCTTTCTTGGCGTGGCCGTTCGACGATGCGCCTGCTCCCGGTCCTGCTTCTGGCCCTGGCGCTGCGCCTTGCGGGGGTTGGGCTGCTTTGTACATTTGCTCGGCTAGTTTGTGCGAGGCTTGGGTTAGGGTCTCGCGGGCTTTGTCGATGGCGGCTTTGTCTCCGCTTTCTAATGCTTTCTTGGCGTCGGCGATTGCGTTTTCTACGTCGCCTCGTTCTGAGCCGGAGATTTTGTCGCCTTGCTCGCGCAGCATTTTCTCTACACCGTAGACCATCGAATCGAGCTGGTTCTTGGCGTCGATTGCTTCGCGCTGGGCCTTGTCTTCAGCCGAATGCGCATCGGCTTCTTTCGCCATGCGCTCGACTTCCTCTTTGCTTAGACCGGACGACGACGTGATCGTGATCTTCTGGTCCTTGCTCGTGGCCATATCTTTCGCGGTCACGTTGAGGATGCCGTTGGCATCGATGTCGAACGTCACCTCAATCTGAGGCACGCCACGCGGAGCCGGCGGCAAACCGGTCAGGTGGAACTTGCCCAAGGTTCGGTTCTGCGCCGCCATAGGGCGCTCCCCTTGCAGCACGTGAACTTCAACCGAAGTCTGGCTGTCGGCTGCGGTCGAGAACGTTTCCGTCTTGCGCGTCGGAATCGTTGTGTTGCGCGGAATCATCGGAGTGGCCACGCCGCCCAGGGTTTCAATCGCAAGGGTCAGCGGAGTCACGTCCAGCAACAGCAGATCCTTGACTTCGCCACCGAGCACGCCGCCTTGAATGGCCGCACCGATCGCAACGACTTCATCCGGATTCACGCCCTTGTGCGGCTCTTTGCCAAACAGCTCTTTCACCAGAGCCTGAATGCGCGGCATACGAGTCTGCCCGCCGACCAGCACAACTTCATTGATCTTGCTGTTATCTACGCCCGCGTCTTTCATGCACTGCTTGCACGGACCGACCGAGCGCTGAATGATGTCTTCCACCATCGATTCGAGCTTCGCCCGCGTCAACTTCTTCACCAGATGTTTCGGACCGCCGGCATCCGCCGTGATGAACGGCAGATTGATCTCGTGCTCCATGGTGGTCGAGAGTTCGATCTTCGCCCGTTCCGCCGCGTCGCGCAGACGCTGCAGCGCCATCTCGTTGCCCTTGCCGCGCAGATCGAGACCTTCGTCTTTCTTGAATTCGTCAATCAACCAATCGACGATGCGCTGGTCAAGGTTGTCGCCGCCCAGGTGAGTGTCACCGTTGGTGGCTTTCACTTCGATCACGCCTTCGCCAACTTCGAGCACCGAAATATCAAACGTTCCGCCGCCGAAGTCGTAAACCGCGATGGTCTCATCCTTCTTCTTATCGAGACCGTACGCCAGCGCCGCCGCCGTCGGCTCATTAATAATGCGCTTCACATCCAGCCCGGCAATCTTGCCCGCATCTTTCGTGGCCTGCCGCTGGGCATCGTTGAAGTACGCCGGCACGGTAATGACCGCGTCGTTCACCTTCTCGCCCAGATAGTCTTCCGCCGCCTTCTTCAGCTTCTGCAAAATCATCGCGGAAATCTGCGGAGGCGTATGCTCCTTGCCCTGCGCCAGCACCGCAACGTGGTCGCCCGACTGGACGACCTTGTAGGGCACCATCTTGATCTCTTCCGTCACTTCGTCGTAGCGGCGTCCCATAAACCGCTTGATCGAGTAAACCGTATTCTCCGGATTGGTGATGGCCTGCCGCTTGGCCACCTGCCCGACCAACCGCTCGCCGGTCTTGGTAAACCCAACCACCGACGGGGTAGTCCGCCCACCTTCTTCATTGGGGATCACCTTCGGCTCGCCGCCTTCCATCACGGCAACGCAAGAGTTGGTGGTTCCCAAGTCAATTCCTATAATCTTGGCCATAACTGGCTCCTTCTGAATTAGATAAGTCCTGTGTAATCAGTTGATTCATGATTACGAACGATCCCATGCTAAGACCTGAGTGAATCGTTGTCAAGGTTTAGATGCGGGAGGGGGGATGTAGGATGCGATCTGTTGTCGGGTTAGACCTGCGGCTGCCACTGGGTCCTGAGTATGATCTCCGGTCGATAAGCGTTGTGGCGATCTTACGCCAGCACTAGGTTGGAAGCTGGTCGTTTAGAGCCATCCTAAAGAGCTTTGTCTGATGAGGGAACAGGTCTGGGCGGTTGCAATCGTACCAGAATGACCCTTGCTCGAACGCTTTAACCATGATCGCTTTCCTCAGATCATCGGTACCAACCTTAAAGGTATCATGCGAGTGACGAAGAAATTCGGTTAGCCAACGATCGTTGTTAAACATGTGCACAAGGACGAAGGCAAGGACGTTCGGCAGGTAATCGAGGAAGCAGGCGCGAAAACCCGGACGATACTCCCAATCGATGACCACCGTTTTTTGGGGCAGCTTAACTAAATTGCGAGGGTAAAAATCCCCATTACCAAAAATCTGGTCATCGAGCTCGAACCCAGCGCCAATGATTTCCTCCGCACGCGTAATCTCGTCCACCGAGAGACCTAATTCCAACCCGCGCGCTCTGTTGTTACGAAACTACTGAAGCCATGCTTGGAGATCGAATTCTCGCATCCAACTGCCCGCGGGATGCTGTAGAAGCCAAGCGATATCGATACGTCGAAAATCTTGTATAAGCCGGACGATCTCCAAGGAGAGCTCGGTCCCCAGGCCAGCGCCACCGTTCTCCTCACTCCAGCTGTATGTTCCGCCGTGGTAGTAGCGGACACAGACGATCCCGAATTGGCTGGCTTGTGCATCAAAGCCTAACACCTCCGGAATTTCTAAGAAATCAAAGTTGGGGCCGTACTTCTCGCGTATAGAAGGAAGAAGGGAGCTATATACACGAAAGTCTTCAGCACTCTTCGCTACTATTGGGCGGCTCGTGATGTTCACCTCCGCATTTTACATTGTGAAAACAGGCCTATTGTTTCGGCAAAAATATATTTGCCTCGCCCATTTTGGGCGAGTAGGCTTGCCTTGCCATTATGCGCCATTTCCGAACATGGTTGATGAAGCAGTTAGGAAAGCTGCTCTTGATGCCCGACTACTTTCGGGCGCTCGCAAAAGAATGGTTCAACATTTTGTTCGGAGAAACTTTGGTGGGAATCGGGTTTCTTATTTGGTGGGCGCTGGGGGCACCGACAAATCATGCGCTAGTGGTGGTTTTCGTACTTGCGATGTTCGTGGCTGGTTACTATGCGTGGCGTGCAGATCATTTGCGTCTGGAGACGAAGATTGAAATAGCACAACTACACACCCAGGAATGGACGATTCCACAAGGCTCCGTCAACGCCGGTCACTTAGCAAGGGCTTATTACTTTGAGGTACTCAACATGAGCGAAGGGGTCACCGTTGAGGATGTCAACGTTCAACTAAGAAGCATGGTTCCTGGAGTATCCAATCTTAATTGGCTCCCCATTCATTTACGCTTGAAGCATGATAATCCGGCTAATGGAAAAGGCTATGCTCGGAGTTTCAACCTGAATCCGCGCGAACCGAGAAACGTTGATTTTGTAACAGCACTCGAAGGGGACAATAGATTTAGCGTCAATCATGTGGCTGGGTGGGCAAACGATAAGGTGCCTTTCGAAACGGGTGGGAATCGCTTACAGGTCATGGTGACCGCCAAAAACATGCCCATATTGTTAGTTTGGTTTAAGGTCTGGCGTGATGAATTCGGACGAATACATTGCGAGATAGAGAAACAATAAAAGATCAAGGAAGTTGCTCGGTGGGATGGCCCACCCTTTTCTCTTAATTTTAACTCTCGAGGGTGCCCCGTCCTTGTCGCGTTTTCTGCGACAGGCGGGGAATTTGATCTCCCTCGGACAGGATGGAGCCGAAGCCGAAATCCCCGCCCTGTCCGTGCAAAGAGCGCAGGGACAAGGACGGGGCACCCGCTCGAACAACTCGTAACGAAAGGGGCGGGCCAGCCCCCTTTTTGGAGGATGTGATGTAAATTATGGGACGGAGGACTTGTTTATGAGTACCCTCTTCTTGCTCGCTCCCAAAAGTAAGAACAATCCATCGTCGCACCAGAAAGACTTCGATACCATCTTCAACACCGGTGTCGGACCGGACTACGGAATTTCGCACGGTCAGATCACGCGGATTTTCGTGGGAATGCGCATTATACTGTTCGACCGAGATCTTCAGCGCCAGGCGAGTGGCACGATCGTGAGGTATACGGCCACTACCAAAGCTGGCAACGGCGTGCAACGGTACGATGTGGAAGTCAGCAATTTCAGGCTCAAGAAGTACACCAATCCGCCGCGAGTTAACCGCTTCGGCGTCGCAATTATTTAGTGCGAAGTCCACTGATCACAGACGGGCCGGTGGCCCATTCTAGTCGCGTTCATTGCGACTGGAGTGGGGCCTTTGACGCCGGAACAGCGCCGCTCAAGCCAAAGAACGGCTTGAATGGGCCACCCGACCGGCAGGCGCGGTTCAACGCTTCTGGTACGGGTGGAAGATGTAGTCTTTCGCCTTCACCGGCGTATGGCACGCGTATCCGCAGTCTGAGGGGCTTTGGGGATCGGGCGTGAACTTGTCCGATGCGGCTTCGTAGTTGAACACCGCGTAGCCCCATCCTCCGCTTTTCGGAAATCTCTTGCTGTCCTTTTCCATGAGGAAAGCCTGTTTAAAGACGTCAGGCACATCCACGACGAAGGGGGCTTCCGTACTCTTCTTCGGCTTCCACTGGAGCTTCGCGATCATGGAGCCATCCGGGAAAGGCTGGCCGTTGCCCGGCACGCCGGCCTTGTACGCCTTGATCATCGTCGGATTGGCGACGATCACCTTGAGCACTTCGTCGGTGCGGGCGGACGAGACCACCGCCCAGTCCTCGTATCCCCGGAAGTCGGAGAACGCGATTCCGCTCGGCGATTTCAGCGAGTACTTGTCCTGGCTTTGCGCGTAAACGGCCACGGCACCGAGGACGGCGAGCACTGCCGTGGCGATCGCAATCGTGAACTGGCTTTTGCGCTTCATGGCTGATCCTTTTCCTAACTTACGATTTCCATTTGGCTCCTGAATCGGGCTCAGCATATCACAACCCCAATTCTTGATCCTCCGCAGCGCAGTTTTTTCTCCACGACTGTGTGGTGCGACCGTTCTATTTGACTCCCTTGTTGATCGCGGTAGCGTACTTTTTGGCCAGGCCATTGCCCACAAAGTCGTCGTAGATCCACATGAACCCGCCGACTATCCCGCATTGATTGTGCCAGCCTCGCATCACTGTCTGCACTTGGCTTGGGGTGTAGTCCTTGTCCCACACGCCCGGGAAAACCGGCACCTTGCCAAAATTCCAACCCGAGCATGGGTTGTTCCCTCTACCGCCGGCATAGGCCTGAAGATGTACTCCGTCTACCGTGCCCGGAAGGTTCTTGTTGATTCCTGAAACCACACTCTGCCAATAGCTGGCCATGACATAAGGATCGGGCAAGACGTGATAGCCGAGTTTGCCCACCATGACTCCGAACTTAACCGTAGTGCCCAGATCGTAGCTATTTTCGTCATCAAAATCGAGAGCATCCAGAGCCGGGATCGCTTTTTTCAGAGCCTTAAAATCCTTGTACAGAATGCTCTTCCGGCCGACACCTTGCGCCTTCACCAAAGCAGTGATGTTTTCCCAGTCACCAAAGTTGGAGGAACCGATGCTGAAGGTGACTCGTTTGACCGTCCCTGCTTTCTTTAACGTGGCCATGTCCGCGGCAAATTTCGGATATGTCTTATTGCCCACATAGACGCCCTTCGAAGTCAACGGAAACTCGCCGTTGAAGTTCAAGTCGCCCTGGGCATTGACTTCAACGCTCCAGACGATGGCTTCGGAGAAACCAGAGTGTTCGATTTCAGCTATGTTTTTCGGGACATTGAAATTCGCAGTCTTATAGTACGGGCCTCCACCAAAGATTCCTGTAAACCCCTTCTGAACGGGCGGGGATATCTGTTCGAACGCGGTCTGCGCCGGGGCTGACACCGCGAGTATCAGGAGGCAGGTTACAAGCTGAAGCAACGGAAGCACGAGACGGCGGCTTCCTTGGGAGAGACTTCCTTGGCAAAACCTGGGCAACAATCGAGTCATTTGAGATTCCTTTGATGTGAGCTGGTATAGGTTGCTGACGAGCCGTTGATGGAATGACCTACAGGACTTGGCAGGTTTCCCAGGCCCGCGTGGCATGATTCCCCAACTGGCAGCCTCCAAGTATCCCCTTGCCATGGCCAGGAGTCAACCGCCAGGGCAAACCACACTGGCCTCTCGAATGGAGGGGCCAGTTCTTGAATCGTGACGCCATGACTCTCTGTACTATGGCTTTGACAACCTTGCCAACTGGCCGGTCGCGGCGGCCTTTTGGCTGGCGGCTTGAATGCCCTTCGAAGCAGGCTGCCCGAAGACTTCGGGATGCAGGTAATAGCCCTGCTCCGCCGCTGGTTTGTCCTCCTCCGTCGGAATGCGATACGCGTTCGCATAGGCGTCGTGGCGAATACCGGTCACCTGCCACGAGACTTCCACTCCCGGCTTGTTCGTGCGGATCACGAAGTGATTGCTCGCGATCTTTTTGGCAACGATCGCTTGTGCGAACTGGCCGATTACAGTCAACTGGTAGCGGAAATCACCGTTGAGGGCCTCGAAATAATCGGGGAGAAGCACGGTCGCAAGTCCATGCCGGTCGGTCGTAATGTTCCCGTTATAGACGTTCATCATGTCGGGAGATTCGACGAACGAGTGGGAAAGATACTTGTTTGCGGGATCGAGCGGGTGATCGATTTTGAAGGATCCGCTGCCTTTGGTGAGCTTGCCAGTGACATTGAGATTGCCGGCATAGAACCCGTTGCCACTGGCGTCAACGCTGAAGACATTCGCGTAGTTGCTACCGTTACCCAAGAGAACCCAGCCTGGTGCGCCGCCCAGGTTCGTGAACACACCTGCTGACCCGCCTGGGCTCACGGTCCTCCCATAAACTCCGACGTTGAAGCCGGAGGTAGCGAAGGCATCGCCCAAGACACCGGCACCGGTCGAGCTGTTCGTGCCCCCATCGACTCCGTAGACTAAGCCACTAGTAGCACTCTCGAAGCCACTTATTCCGGAGGCCCCGTCTGTGGAGCTGCCGGTTCCACCAGACACGCCGAAAACAGCGCCCGTGGTAGCGTATTCATAGCCGTTGACGCCAGCTGCATTATTGGTCGTACTTGCTGTCCCGCCGTTGACACCGTAAACAGCGCCCGTGGTAGCACCCTCATAACCGTCGACGCCCGTCGCGCCATCGCTGGCGCTATTGGTCTGTCCACTGACGCCATGGACCTGACCCGTGCTTGCTCCCTCGAACCCAAAAACACCACCCGCACCGTCGGTGGTGCTATTTGTCTGTCCACTGACACCCCAGACCTCGCCGCTAGCAGCGCTCTCGAAACCCGTGACACCCGCGGCTCCTGTACTCGTGCTCGCGGCGGACCCACGGACACCGAAACTCGTCCCCGACGTGGCGCTGGAGGCACCGATCACGCCGACGCCGGAACCGACAACATCAACCGCGGCCTTCGGCGTCTTGGTGCCGATCCCCACGTTGCCGCCGGTTTCGAAGATGGTCGAGTTACCGAGGGCTGTGGCACCGGTCCAAATCGGGATGAAGTGCTTTGTGCCCTTCCCCGTGACCCCCGCTGGAGGAGGCGCCGTTGGCGCTGAGGAACTGGTCTTCGCTCCCGCTGCGCTCTTTGCTGAATTCGGAGCGGCATGCATAAACGCCGACGCCGGCAATCCCCCGAGCGTTTCCGCATCGGCTGCCTTGAGCGCATAAGGCACGCTGAGCAGCGCCACACGGGGCTGCTCGGGTTGTCCGGAAATCTGTGTGCTGATCCAGTGCACTTCCGCCGAACTGAACAGACTGACCGGCACACCTTCCGCACTGGCCGAACCTAGCAGCGCCGTGTAATGTCCAGTCGCGTCGGCCTCGACGTTCTGGGTCTCCAGCCACAGCGGCGTTCCGCCTTGCTGGTCTTTGTAAAGCAAGAAAGTGATGCCGACTGTTCCTTGCATGGGCTTGCCGGATTCGTCCTTTGCGATGCCCGAGAACTTGATAAGCCGTGGCACCTGGGTGGAAGCCGAACTTGAGTTCGTAACGGCGGTTTGGGCCAGAGCTGCGCTAATCAGCGCTGACAAAATACTGACGACGACGAAGCAGACGCGGAGCTTCATGGGATCCTCCTTTTTGTATCGGTTTAGTCCCCCGAAAACGGGCGACTGACGGGGCAGGCCGGGCACGTTCGTCGGCCCGCGGCCCCACCTTATATCACCGAACCGGCAGCAAAACAAGGGGGCGTTTTGCCTTAAGTTCTCCACCCACCCTGCTCCTTCCGGCTTTTCCTGAACCGGCGCGAAAGAGTCCGATTTGCCGCCGCTAAACTCCTGATCTGCAACGGTGGGGACCCATCCATGCCCGGCGCGTGACGTTCCACCCCTTCACGTCGATCAGCCGCGGACAGCATACCGCAGAACGATCACCCCCTTGCGGAAGCGTCGCTCCTCGACTAGCGCGAGGTCCAGCCGCACACCATCCGGGAAGAAGCGTTTTCCGCCGCCGACGACTGTGGGGCAGACAATCATTAGGAACTCGTCGACAAGACCCGCCCGTACCGCTTGCGCGGCGAGTTCAGGACCATCAACCGTGATGTCGTGCTCAGATTTGGCCTTGAGCCGCCGGACTGCGTCGGGATCGAACTCGCGCTCGATCCTCGTTCGCGCGCTGCGCGGCTTGGCGAGGGTCCTCGAGTAAACGATCTTCTCCGCCGCCTGCCACAGCCTCGCAAAGTCGAGCACGAACTGGGGTTGACCGCGAACCGTGTGCGCGGTCTCCCAGTACACCATGGTGTCGTACATTCTCCGTCCGTAGAGATAGGTGCCGAATGGCGATGCCAGCTGGTTGATGTAGGAATGCACCTCTTCGTCTTCGGGAGCGCCCCAGCCAAAGCGGCCGTGCTGGTCTTCCGTGTAACCGTCCAGTGACGTGAGCATTGAGTAGATCAACTTTGCCATGTCTCTCACCTTCCATACACATCAAGCACTTGTCCTGTGCTTTGGCATGTCCAAATCCATACTTGCCATTGTCCGACATGGTCAATGGTCCTGCTTCTCGATTGACATGCGCTGCGCACAAAAGCATGCTATCCGCATGTCAAAAACGATCCAACTCTGCAACGTCCCCGACGTTCTGCATCGCATCCTAAGAGCCCGCGCGGCAATCGCTGGCAGATCGCTGTCAGACTACCTGCTGGAGGAGATCAAAGAGATTGCGGCTCTGCCCACGCTGGCGGAGTTGCGGGACCGTCTGCATCGAAGGAAAGCGGTTGCCGTCGAGTTCGATACCGCCCGCTTAGTGCGTGAAGAACGTGAGCCGCGGTCGGCGACCTGACGCGACGGCGGTGTGGCACCTGGAGCATGGGCGACCGTTCGGACGACAGAAAGTCTACCGGCCTTCAGTCGTACTTCTCATACAGAACCGACTTCCGGTCCCAGTTCAGCGACTTCAGCAGTTCGCGATTGGCTTTGACCATCTTGTCCAGGCCGCAGATGTAGGCATGCATGTCGCTCCGGCCGTGAGTGATCGCGGGGACATGTTCCTGCACATAGCCGCGCAGGCCCTGCCAGTCAGGACCGCCGCGGCTGAGTGTAGGCATGTAATGAAAGTTCGCATGCTCGCCGGCCAGGCGCAGAAACTCGTCGTGATAGTAGATGTCCTTCTCGGTCCGATTTCCGAAGATCAAGTAGAGTTGGCGCCCCTGATGTCTAGCTTGCGCGTCGGCGGAGGAAGGGCGGCCTCGCCCGTCTTTGTCCGATCCAGGAACGGAACCAAGCAACCAATGCAGCATAGAACGAAAAGGAGCAATCCCGGTCCCAGTGGCGATGAAGATGGTGTCGCGCACGGGCGGACGCAGAATGAAATCGCCGAACGGTCCCTGGCAGGAGATCTCGTCGTCCGCTTTCATGTCACAAAGAAAGTTGGACATGAAGCCGTCCTGCACGCGGTTCAGGCACAAGGTGAAGCGGTTGTCGTCCGTCGGTGGAGAGGCGATTGAATAAGCTCGGATGATTTCTTCACCGTCGGTTTTTTGCGTTTTGAAAGACAGCCATTGTCCGGCAACGAATCCGAAGCGGGGCACGCCCTTCATTTCGAATTCAAGATGCTTGGTGAGTTCAGAGAGGCCGACCGAGCGGAGGAGGCGCGCTGTGAAGGTTTGGAAGGGTGACATGACGTTCTATAGATGAGTTTCGCAGATTGGAAGAAGCCGTGGACGATCGAAAGTCGGATTAACGGGGTTGAGGACGCACCCTGTCGCGCTGCTTATCCTCTAAGCACCGGAGCAAAACCCGGCAGTCCGCTACCAACGCTGAAAGCTCTTTCGATCCGATTTCCTCTTTAGGTCTGAACATCACGATCCAGTCGCCGACCCGCTCCACTCTAATCTCAGAAGACTGGAGCAGCGGAGGCAGCGTGGAGATGGGGGTGTTTGACTTCATTGCGACCACTGTTTGGGTGTATCCGAAATCGTCACGATGTTCAAAGTCGAAGGCAACGGTCTCGACCCCTTCAAAGACCCCCACAACTACACTTGAGCACCAATCGCCCGATTGCCAGAACGAAGATCGTGAGATATCGAGGGTCTCAGGAAGAGTACCGCCTCGCTCTGTGAAGCCCAGTTCGTCAACTGAGCCTTGCTGTCGCGCTTTCTTCATGCTTCCCCGCGCTGGAATTGAGCTAGAAGCTAGGAGCCAGAAGCCTACTCCACCGTAACCGACTTCGCCAAATTCCTCGGTTGATCCACGTCGCAGCCGCGGCGCACTGCGATGTGGTACGCCAGCAGTTGCAGCGGAACTATTTCCAGAATCGGCGACAACTCCTCGGGCGCGGGGGGAATGTAGAGCACATGGTCGGCGGCTTCCTTGATCTCTTCATCGCCTTCGGTGGCCAGTGCGATGACGATGCCGGAGCGGGCTTTCACTTCTTTCAAGTTCGACATCGTCTTTTCATACCGCACCATCGAAAGCTCATTGTTCGGATCGCGAGTTGCAATAATGACTACCGGGAGGTTCTCGTCGATCAGGGCGTTGGGGCCGTGCTTCATCTCGCCCGCGGGATAGCCTTCGGCGTGGATGTAGGAAATTTCCTTCAGCTTGAGCGCGCCTTCGAGCGCGATCGGATAATGAATACCGCGGCCGAGAAACAGGAAATCCTGAGCGCGGACGTACAGTTTTGCCAGACGTTCACAATCCTCGTCGCGCGTCAGCAGGTGTTCAAGTTTGCCCGGAAGGCAGGTGAGTTCATAGACAGCCTTCTTGGCTTGCTGTTCGTTCATGGTGCCGCGCACTTGCGCCAGGTAGAGCGAGAACAAATAAAGAGCGGTCAGCTGGGCAGTGAATGCCTTGGTGGAGGCCACTCCGATTTCCGGACCCGCGTGGGTATAAATTGTTCCCGCGGCTTCGCGCGTGATCATCGATCCAACGACGTTGCAAATGGCCAGCGTCTTCGATCCTCTGGCTTTGGCTTCGCGTTGGGCTGCGATGGTGTCGGCGGTTTCGCCGGACTGCGAAATCACCATGGTGATGGTGCTGGCGTCGACGATGGGATTGCGGTAACGCCACTCACTGGCATAATCCACTTCGACCGGCACCCGCGCCAGACTCTCGATCATGAACTTGCCCGCCTGTCCTGCGTGCCAACTGGTCCCGCAAGCCTCGATGTTGATTTTTTTCGCAGCCTTGAACTCGGCGTCGGAGATTTCCATTTCGTCCAGGAAGATATGTCCGGTATCCTGCGAGATGCGTCCCAGCGTAGTATCGCGCACCGCCCGCGGCTGCTCGTAAATCTCCTTAAGCATGAAATGCTTAAACCCACCCTTCTCGGCCTGAATTGGATCCCAAGTGACGTGTTGGACCTGGCGCGTGACGGGTTTTCCGTTGAAGTCGGTGAGCTTTACGCCTTCGGGGGTGACAATTGCTAGATCGCCGTCGCCCAGGAAGAATAGATCGCGGGTGTGATAGAGAATTGCGGGGACGTCGGAGGCGACGAAGTATTCATCCTTGCCCAGGCCGATCACCGCCGGCGGGCCGTTGCGGGCCGCGATGATCTTGTCGGGAGCATCGGCTGAAATTACTCCCAGGGCAAACACGCCAGTTAGCAGGCTCACCGTTTTGCGCACGGCTTCTTCGAGGGACGGTCGAGTGCCGTTGGTTTTGGCGAAATATTTTTCAACCAGGTGGGCGATGACTTCAGTATCCGTTTCGGTGGTGAATTTGTGGCCTTCTTCGATGAGTTTCTTCTTCAGGGTGACGTAGTTCTCAATGATGCCGTTGTGCACGACTACAATTCGCCCGGTGCAGTCGCGATGGGGATGGGCATTCTCTTCCGTAGGACGGCCGTGCGTAGCCCAGCGGGTATGGCCGATGCCGAAGGTTCCATCCAGAGGTTTGAGGCGGATGACTTCTTCGAGATTGCGCAGCTTGCCTTCGGCACGACGGATCTGCAGGCCGTCGCCATTGCTGCTGACTGCGATTCCAGCGGAGTCGTAGCCACGATATTCCAGACGCCTGAGCCCCTCGATGATGACGGGCACCACGCTCTTCTTACCCACATAGCCCACAATGCCGCACATATCAGCTCCGATACTGGTTGATTCTCGCCTTCGGGATTTCAGCCTATTGCGCTACGCAAGTGCCACGGAATTCCCTGGCGCTTCATTGTTGAATCAAGCAGCGCTGGGGTCCTTCGACTCCGCAGTTCCTCCGCTGCGCGGAGGACCTGCTCCGCTCAGGATGACATCGAATGCTCGCGATGACATTCTTTCTCGTCAACTGCGCCTCAGTCCTCGATGGAGAAACGGAATTCCTCGATCACGGGGTTGGTCAGAACTTCGCGAGCGATGCGCCCAATTTCCGCTTCCGCTTCCGCCCGGGCCAGTCCGCCGTCCAGCGTAAGCTCAAAATACTTGCCCTGGCGAACCTCCTCCAAACCTTTGTAGCCCATCTTCTCAAGAGCGCCATGGATGGTTTTACCCTGAGGATCCAGCACGCTCTTCTTCAGCGAAACATACACGTAAGCTTTCATGGGGGATGTTGTCATTATACGTGAGGGCCAACCAAGGTGCCATACGCGACCGGTTTAGACCATTCGGGCGAGCTGTGCATCCAGATCTGCCAATGCGCTTTGCAGGATTTCGCGGTGGCGAGGGTTCCGAGCGGCGTCGAGCTGTTGCAGCACGTGCTGGCGGGACAGCAGCAGGCCGTGCCTCTGGCGTTGGCTTGCGATTTGAGCGGGAGTGAGTGGTGGCCCGGCCGGGTGCTGAGCCGCGGCTTCGGCCTGCTGCTCCTCGACAGATTTGCTCTCCCATCCTCTTGCCACCCAGGGATTATACCTACCCGGATCACGGCGGCTGTCTTATTTGCGTCCAAATATTGGACAGGTGTTCTTGACGATCTGGCAAAAGAGCAGTACGAACAATTTGCGAAACTCGCCTGGCTGGCACGATAAGTGCCGAGTTGGCACCAAACATGCCACCCTTGAAAATAAAACCGTTGGTTATCCGACATTTGGGTTTATGATTCGCCGTAATTGGTTTTATTCGGGAAGGTTTGCTCGAGGGGGGCTTCCTTTGAAAGGCTCGCGCAAATGGACCCTGATCGCCACTTCGGAGTGGATGCAGATTCTCGCCGTTACGAAGCCCTGCTGCAAATGGCGGACCTGGTGGTGCATCACCGCGGCCTGCCTGAATTGTTACCGGAATTAGCCCAACGCCTGCACCAGGTGGCTTCTTTTGAAGTCGCCAGTTTTTCTCTCTACGATCCAGAAAAAAATGTGATGCGAATGCATTTCTGGGAAGGCAGTGACCGCCTTTCTGACCTTACCGAAATGCCGGTGGAAGAATCGGTCTGCGGAGTGGTGTGGGAAAAGCAGCAGCCCGTGGTGTTGCCCGACCTGGAGGAGGAAACCCGGTGTCTGCGAACGGTGAGTCTTCTCCGAGAAAAAGGAGTTCGCTCTTATTGCACGTTACCGCTGACGACCGCGCAAAAGAAATTCGGAGCGCTGGGTTTGGGAAGCTCCCGTCCAAACGCATATGCCGAGGATGATGTGGCGCTATTGCGGCGGGTCGCGGAACTGGTAGCGCTGGTGCTGGAAAATGCGATGACACGCACGGCTTTCCTGGAAGAGAAGGAACGGCTGGAGATGCTGCTGGAGGTGAGTACCACGTTGATGTCGAACCTGGATGTGCAGGAGTTGTTTCCGGTGATTTCAGGGCTCATCCGGAGGGTGGTCCGGCAGGAGTACGCCAGCGTGGCGCTTTATGAGGAAGCCAACCAATGCCTGCGCCTCTATGCGCTGGATTCGCCGCTTGCCGATGACGTTATCGGCGCCGATACGGTCGTGCCCATCGCCGAGTCGGCCTCCGGCCGAGCGCTGCTGAGTGGGGAAGCAATCATCCACGACCGGCGGGATCTGATGTCGCTAAGAAACCCTCTCATCGCGCGGATGCTGGAACTGGGAGTTCAGTCGTTCTGTTCTATTCCGCTGATTACTCGAAAGGGCAAGCTGGGGACCCTGAACCTGGGCAGCACGGAGGACCGGGCGTTTACTTCCTCCGACATCAGCTTTTTGAAGCAAGTGGGGGCCCAGGTGGCGATCGCCCTCGACAATGCCCGGGCCTACCGCGAAATCGCGGAACTCACGGACAAGTTGCGAAAGGAGAAGCTCTACCTGCAGGATGAAATCCGCTCCGTGCTGAACTTCGAAGAAATCGTGGGCGAGAGCCCGGCGCTGCAACACGTACTGGGGCAGGTAAACACGGTGGCGCCCCTGGACGCGACGGTGCTGATTCTGGGGGAGACCGGCACCGGCAAGGAATTGATCGCTCGCGCCATTCACCGCATGAGCTCGCGGAAGGACAGTAGTTTCATCAAGCTGAATTGCGCGGCGATCCCCACCGGGCTGTTGGAGAGCGAACTCTTCGGGCATGAGAAGGGCGCATTTACGGGAGCCATTAGCGCCAAGATTGGGCGCCTCGAACTGGCCGACAAAGGAACACTTTTTCTCGACGAGGTGGGAGACATTCCGCTGGAATTGCAGCCAAAATTATTACGTGTGTTGCAGGATCAGGAATTTGAAAGGCTGGGCGGGATTCGGACCATCCGGGTGAACATACGCTTGATCGCCGCCACCAATCGGGATCTGGCAAAGAGCGTGGCTGCGCGGGAGTTCCGCAGCGACCTTTATTATCGCCTCCATGTCTTTCCTCTGCACATGCCGCCGCTGCGCGAGCGCGGGAAAGATATTGAGTTGCTGGTGCGCTATTTCGTGCAGAAGTTTTCCCGCCAGATGAAGAAGCAGATTGAAACCATCCCCACAGAAGCCATGAATGCTTTGACCCGCTGGGATTGGCCCGGAAATGTGAGGGAGTTGGAGAACTTTATTGAGAGGTCTGTGATTCTCTCGGAAGGGACAACTCTCATTGTTCCTTTGTCAGAGTTGCGGCCGATTTATGAAGGGGCTCGCCACGATGCCACCCTGGAAAGTCTGGAGCGGGACCACATCCTTCGGGTGCTGCGCGAAAGCGGCGGAGTGATTGCCGGTTTGCACGGGGCTGCAGCTCGCCTAGGGATGAAGCGCACCACTCTCCAGTCCAAAATGCAGCGAATGGGGATCACCCGGGAAGACTACGAAAACTAGATGAGCATAACGCCAACGCCTACATTCCCCTCAGTTCTCTATTGCCGATATGTCGGCATTCTGCCGCGACCCCGTCAGTTCCCACCCAACTAAGACCCATTCAAGATTCGACTTTGTCCACGAGTTCCCGTCTTTACAAGGACTTGTGCCTACCGACGAGTTTGGCATGCAGGCTGCGGAAGGACCTGAGTTCTCATCCGTGAAGATGCGGGGAGGCTCGGAATTCAAATCGAGGATTGATGCGATCGAAAGATTTCGAGTGGCAAGGCTGTGTAGCGCCTATCCCCAAGGACGCTGGCACAGGGTTCGCGCAGGTTAGAGGAGAATCCTTTGCTAATCCAACTGGGTGCGGTGGCAGGCCGCAGAGGCGTCGGGGCAGTCAGCTCTGGCGAGGAACCCTGGAGTCGGCGCGACGAGGCCAACCCGGGACGTTTGTTTCCAATACTCGTCCAAAGTGACTCGGAAAGGCGGGATTCAGCCGGGCCGCCCATAGGAGACTTGCCGGCGGAGTTTGGTGGGGCTGCCGATCCACTGTATCTGTTTTCCTGTGGAGTGTTGTGGCATCGGCAGCGAGATGCCAGTGCGGGTTGGGAATTGATCCAGTTCTTGCGATCAGAGGACAGAGACGCGCGGGCGCTGGCTGCGGTGTTGCTGGCTAAGACCGAACATGCACGGCTTTTGGTTCGAGACCTCCGCCGAGCCCGGGCCCGTAACCCGGCCACACGCGATGCGGGTGGTCCGGCTGGGCAGGCGCCCAGTAAGGTGGCTGAAATGAATACGCCGTATGGGCTGGAAATCGTGGAAAGCTGTCTGACCTGCAAGTTGCGCAAGGAGCACTGGTTCTGCGGCCTCTCCCCGGATGTCCTGAGATTGCTGGGTGCGGTGAGTCATTTGAGCACCTATCCCGGTGGCGCCGTATTGTTCGTCGAAGGACAGATGCCGCGAGGAGCTTTCGTGCTGTGCTCGGGCAAGGCCAAGCTCTCGACCACTTCGCGTGAGGGCAAAGTTCTGATTCTGAAAATCGCGGAAGCTGGCGAGGTGCTCGGTTTGAGCGCCGTCATCTCCGGTGAGCCCTTCGAACTAACTGCTGAGACGGCTGGACCGTGCCAGATCAACTTCGTGGAGCGGGAGGCCCTGATGCGGCTGATGGAAAAGAATGGGGAGTTGGGGTTGCACGCTTCGCAGGCTCTTAGCAAAGAATTCCAATCGGCTTACCGGGACATCCATGATCTGGTGCTGGCCCGTTCTTCGGCGGGCAAGCTGGCAAGATTGCTGCTCTCGTGGACGCCGATCCGGGAGAAATTTGAACCTCCCGAAATCCGGGTGCGCGCCAGCCTGACCCATGAAGAAATGGCGCAGATGATTGGCTCGTCGCGGGAGACCGTGACCCGCCTGCTGAGTGACCTTAAGAAGAAGGAGTTGATTCGCCTGGACGGTTCTACCCTGGTGATCCGCAATCGAACGGCGCTGGAAGCGCTGGCTGCATAGTGACGGCTGCAGCCTGGGCAGACGGCCGGCTCTCCTCCCCGGCCGTCCACCCTCTTTAGCGTTGACACTTCCGCTAAAAGTGGAATCCAATCTCGGCGGTCAAGGCGCGCGGCGTGACATAATGCGTGCCGCTGAAGGTGGAGAAAAAGTTGTACAACGCCACTTTGTTCGTCAGGTTAATGGCCGTAAGGCGCAGGCTCCATTTAAAGCGGTCACCGCGGAAGAGGTTGTCGTCCCCCAGGCTGAGATCAAACAGGTTTCGGGGCGCAATGCGCTGCGGATTGTGGTCGTCGTTTTCTTTCCCCGGCGCCGGGATCTTCACATAGATGGATCCCAACCCCGCCGCGTCACAGGTGGCGAGCGCGGTTCCAAAGGGGCTGGGCGCAGCCAGTTTGCCGTCGCAAGTTAGTCCTGACTGAAATTCCTGGTCCGCGGTCAGGGGTAATCCAGTGATGTTGTTCACCAAGGCGACACGGCCACTGGGAATGGCCGCTCCCCCTCCATCCGCGATCGACGTCGAGCCAAAGCAGGTTGCAGTGGGCGCGGAGCAAGGGATTGCACCGGCAACCAGCCCGCTGTCGTATCTCCAGTTGAAGCCGAGCCAGGGCCCGGTTTTCCACGGCTGGTACTGAAGGTGCATCGTCTGATTGAATTTTTCGTCGTGGTCAATGCGGAAGACGTTGGTCGCAGGCAGAAAAGGTATGGCCGCGACTTGCGGAGGGAAGAAACGCGCGGCAACGCTGGACATCACCACCAATGCGGTGAATCCGTGGTAGTTCGGAACACTCACGCGAAGCGTGTATCCCGGGATTTTCGAATTATGCCACTCGATCGGAAACGCGATGGGCGAGGCGGCCACGACACCGAAATCGTAACCGCCGTGGGTGTACTTCCAAATGTACTCGCCGTCGACGACTACGTATTTACCGAAAGCTTGCTGCAGGCCCGCGTGGAATTCATTGCGCCACCCGGGTTGAATAGGTCCTCCCCTGCAGGGGATATTGGGCGGAGGCACCATGAAGGCGATAACCGGGTTGCTGCATCCGGTGCTGGCAATGACCAGGTTTTCGTTGAATGGGGATTCAAGCGTGCGGGCGTAAGAAACGCGCAGCACGGTACTACTAGGTTTGATGTTGTACGCGATACCGAGCCGTGGCTGCGCCTGGCCATCGCTGCTCAGACCGCGGTAGATGTCGCCGCGAATCCCCAGGTTGAACGCCCAGCTTCCCTTGGTGATCGTATCCTGGACGTAAAGTGCGGTTTCCTTGACGTCTGTGTGGCCGTGAAAAAAGAACGGAGTTCCGCCACGCGTCAAGTCGCTGACCGCGAGGATGGTGCAGGGAGGCCCCGTGGGTTTGCGGGTCACGGGATCGAGACACGAGGTACCCGGCATAGGCGCGCCAGTTACCCGGCTAAGCTGGAAGAATAACCCTAAGAACCCGGGATCGACGGTGCCTAGCGTATCGTTTTCCGTGAGGAACGTTTGTTGGTACGTTGCTCCCAACTTTATGTTGTGGATGCCTTTTGCATAAGAAATGTCCGAGCGCAGACCGGCGTTGGTGAGTTTGCGGTCTTGCGTGATGGTCTGCGCCTGCAGGTCGGGGGAAAAGTCGGCGAAGGGGTCAGCACTTGGGTAGTAGTTAAATTGGTCTTTCCGGACAAAACCGCCGAAGGTGAATACTGTGGACGGATTGAGCACGTGCGTCCAGCTGGGCGCGATGTTGAATGTCCCGATCTTCGAGCGCTGATCGGTCTGGCCGAGCAGAGCGCTGGTGACAGGGTTGATTGCCCGGCCTGCGGAATTGCAAGTGAATCCGGCGCTGCAGGTGTGAACTTGCTGGTCGAAAGTATTGGGATTTTGAAACCAGGACCGCGAATAGCCGAAGTTCAAGTGGAGGGAATCGGCTGGCGTGAGCTGGTAGTCCACGCGGTCGAACGCGTTTTGTTCATTGCCTTTATCGTGGATCACTTCGAACTCTGGCGGGTCAAGAAATCGGCCGCTGTCCAAGCCATTCACTGAAATGAAGTTTCCCCACTTCTGGCCGCCGTAGGCGAGATTGAAGTCGAGGTTGGAACTGCCGAATGATCCATACGAAGCGGTCACGCTGCCGTGAGGCGTGGTAACTCCCTGACCTGAACGCGTTGTGGCCACAATCACCAGGCTGGTCTTGCCTCCGTATTCCGCGGGAGGGGCGCCTTGGATTACCTCCAGCGAATCGATGGAATCCACGGGAACCTGGTTGGAAAAGATTTTGCTCTGCTGGTCGGTGATCGGCTGACCGTCGACCGAGAACGAGTTTGACGCGTGGTCGCCCATTCCATGAAACAGGCCGTTCGAGTCGGCGGCGATTCCAGGGGACGCCAGCGTAACCAGCGAACTCAATGACGACGAGGCGCTTTCGAGAGGGATCTTGTCGAACAATCCGCGGTCAACGTCGGTGTGAGCCGTGGGATCGTTCTCCAGCAAATCTCCCCCTGAACTTTCGACGGTTACGCTCTCCGAAGATCCAGCGACCTTGAGGCTGATCTTGATGTCCAACGGCACTGCGGAGCGGACCTCAACGTCCTGTGCGTAATCAGCAAAACCCGCACCCGTCACACTTAAATGGTAGGGATTGAATGGGACGTTGGAGAAGCTGAATCTTCCGGAACTGTCCGTGGTGGTGGATCGCTTGAAGGCGCTGACTGGGTTATGAATTTCAACCGCGGCATTCGCAACCACGGCGCCGGAAGGATCGAGGACCGTGCCGCTGATCGATGCAGAATTGGACTGCGCGTTGGCATGGAGACCTAACGCCAAAAAGAAAATCACTACAAACGCGGGGCGCAGCGAGTCTTTGTAAGAAGCCAGCATGAATTCCTCCAAAATTAGATGAGCTAGGGCCGACGAAATGGGGGCTGAAAAACCCAGGTCGATTCTTGTACTTGAATTCCTAGACCGCGGGAGGTGGGCGGATACGAAGAGCGGAAACGAAGCCGAACGATTTGCGGGCGACTTCCGGGGATGCCGACAGGACGGTGCGGACAAAGACCGGCACTGGCCGGTAGACTGCACTACTCAGAACGCCGGCATGGGCGACCGAGCAGATCGAACACTCATGGCTGGGAAGCTTGGAATTGTCAGCGTGGACGTGGACGGCTTGAACCACGCCGATAAAGGCGACCAGACCGATGCACAGCAAAGACAGCACGGCAAAGCATGTGTCCTTGCGCGAGCTGTCTCTGGATAAAATCAAACCAAGCGCCCCATTTCGATCTCAATTCTGGGTATACCGCGAGTTGGTCGTAAGATGCACCCCGATGTATTTGAGTTGCCATCCCAAAAGGTCACAGACCAAAGAGTTCGCGCAGGCGTTTGGTTTGGGCGCGGCTGACCGGGATTTCGGTTTGTTTCTTGTCGTCCAGGCGCAATTGATAGGAACTCTTGAACCAGGGTACGACTTCCTTGATGCGGTTGATGTTCACCAGGAACGAACGATGCGCACGCCAGAACAGATTGGGGTCGAGGCTGGCCAGCAGTTCCTCGAGCGTGCGGCAGTTGGATTGTCCTTCCATCCCGTTCGGGCCGCTCGTTACCACGGTGATAATGCCGTCTTCGATGGAGGCGAAGCAGATGTCTTTCTGACTTACCAGGAACAAGCGGCCGGTCGTCTTCAGCAGAATCTTGGAGGTCTGCGGCTTTTGCGACTCCAGCATCCGCATGAGGGTGTCTAATTTTTCGGACGAGGAGCCGCTGCCTTCTATCTTCGCCCGCGCCCTTTCGACCGACTGGGCCACCCGCTTCTTGTCGAAAGGTTTGAGCAGGTAGTCGACCGCATTCACCTCAAATGCTTTCACCGCATACTGGTCGAACGCCGTGGAAAAAACGATCTTCGGCAACACGATTTTCCGGTCCAGAAGTTTCTTGATTACGCCGAAGCCGTCCAGGCCCGGCATTTGCACATCGAGAAAAACCAAGTCGGGATTGTGTTCGCGGATGAGATTGACCGCTTCGACGCCGTTCTTCCCCTGGGCAACCACTTCGACGTCGCCAACATTCTTGAGCAAGAACGCGAGTTCGTCGCGAGCCAGTTGCTCGTCGTCCACAATTACAGCCGATAGGGGCATAGCGGTCCGCCACAGAACCGTGGCTGGATTCAGTATAGCGACCGGCTTCGACCAGGGTCAACGCGTCGGCGAGGCGATGGCGTTCGGTAACCCGCAACGCGGAGCCTTGCATTTCCCAATTGTCTTAATTGGGTTCAGGGTGTGTATTTGAAGATCACTCCACAGCCGGGGATTCGACCGTTGTTGATACAGAGGGTTCCCGTGCCGCCATATCGCGTAATGCCATAGATGCTGCCATCGCTTCCTTTGGTCATTTCATCAAGCGGCCCAGCGCCCTCGGGCCCCGCAAAACGGTGAATCACGGAATAAACGCCCTTACTGGATATCCGGTATATAAGTCCACAACCGCTGAAAAAGCAGGACGCATTGCCGCCCTGGTAGGTCGTCCCGTAGAGCGTACCGTTCAGATCCACAAGGCCGGTTTCTGGATTACACCCGCCTCGGCCGCCGAAGAAGTGGTGCAACGCGGTCACCGTGCCATCGGTGGCCAGCCGGAAGACTTCGCCGCAACGGCCGTTGCCCGCGCTGAAGGAGGCGGCCCCCGTAATAGTGCCCGCCGCGTCCCGAAGCAGGCGTCCGACAGGCCCCGAACCGTCTGTCCGTCCATCGCCAAAGTTGTAAAGCACAGAGAACTTGCCCGCCGTATCCAGCTCAAAAATAGTTCCGCCGCTACCGCCGAAATAGGTCTCACTATAAATGTTGCCTGCGGAGTCCCGAGTCAGATCGCCCTGGGAACCTTCACCTTCTTTATCGAGGTTATGTAGCACGGTGTATTGCCCCGTCTTTGTAATCTTGTAGATCACCCCCCAACCCGTTCCACCTCCTTCGGTGGCACCGTAGAGTTCTCCTTTAACCGAGACAAGGTTGTTGAATGGAAAACTTCCATTTGGCCCTCCAGTGAATGTGTGCAGTATGGTCAAGACATTATTCGTATCCAGCTTGAAGAAGATCCCGCAGCGGCAGTCGGGATCGCCTCCTTCACGGGCCGTGCCGTAGAGATTGCCCTCAGGATCGCGGAACAAAGGCCCCTGAGGGAGGGCGCCGTTAACTCCCCCCTTGAATGAGTACAGCACGGTCAGCGTGCCGAACGTATCCAGCTTGAATATGTTTCCACCGTAGTTGGCGCCACCCTGGGTTGAGGTGCCATACAGATTGCCCGCGCTGTCTTGGATTACCTGGTGGGGAAAACCTCCGTCCAGCCCGCCCGTGAAATCGTGGAGCACGGTGTAAGTCTGCGCCTGGGCAGGTTGCGCCGCAACCAGGCACGCCGCTGCGAAACCGAGAGCGGCTCTGAAGAAGCGCGAAATGCCAGATCCTATTACGTTTTTCATAAACGTACTCCTGTGAATTCGGTAACAAGGACTAACGTGACGGGAAACCACATGACGGTCTCATAGCTCTCGAAGGGGGAACCACCAAATCGGTGTCAATAATACACCTAGCAATGGAGGAATTGGGGCTGGCCCATCCGTTCCCACAGAAACATTCGGTTCCCCATCCTTCTCGCGTTCTTTGCGATAGGCGCTCTCCCGAACTGTGTCCCAAAGGCTCAGCTCAGAACTGCGTTTTTTCGTTGACGACATCACCTTAATTCGATAATCTATCAAAACATACATTATCTACGAGATAATTATCGATCTTTGACAATCTGACTTGGGCGATGGCAGTGGCGAAGCCACAGCGCCCCAATTGCAGCAAGCGCTCAGTCCCAGAATGGGACGCCCCGCCACCCGTAACTCCCATGTTATCTAGATTTTGCATATAACTCCTGAAAACTCAAAGATCTAGCATATGCTCAAAATCTAACTCGTTTGCTCTCTAGATTTTGCAGCGAAAGGGGGGAGGGGGGGTACCCGGTACCAAACAGTAAACTCCGTTCCAAAATGGGATAGCCGTATTCCCGGCGATCAGGCGACGTTCTCGAGCGCCAGCGCCATTCCCAGGCCGCCACTCATGCACAGGGTGGCAACGCCGCGTTTGGCTTTGCGCTTGAGCATCTCGTGCAGCAGCGTGACCGTGATGCGGGTTCCGGTGCAGCCGATGGGATGGCCGAGTGCGATGGCGCCGCCGTTCACATTGAGTTTATCGCGATCGAAATGCAATTCGCGGTCGCAGGCCAGGACCTGGGCGGCGAAGGCCTCGTTGAGCTCAATTAAATCGAAATCGGCCACGCGGAGTTGATGCTTCTGCTCCATTTTGCGCAATGCCGGGACGGGGCCAATCCCCATGATGCGCGGGTCCACGCCTACGGACGTTACGGCCACAATGCGAGCGAGTGGTTTGAGATTGTTTTTCTTGGCGAAGTCCTCCCTCGCGAGCACCACCGCTGCTGCGCCATCCGTGATGCCGGAGGAATTGGCTGCAGTGATGGTTCCGGATTTCGAGAACACGGGAGCGAGCTTGGCCATCTTCTCCATGGTCGCTCCCAGAAAAAGATGCTCGTCGCAGCTGAACGTTTGCGGACCTTTCTTGCTGGCAAGAGTGACTGGGGCGAGTTCGCTGTCAAATCGCTTGGCGTCGACGGCTGCTGCTGCGCGGGTCTGCGAGCAGAGAGCGTATTCATCCTGCTCTTCACGAGTGATCTTGTATTGCTCGGCGAGTACTTCTGCGGTTTCGCCCATCAACATTTTTGCCAGCGGACAGAAAAAGCCGTCGCGATACATGCCGTCGACGAGTTCCTGATTGCCCAGGCGATAGCCCCAGCGCGCGCCATCGAGATAATACGGTAAGCGAGACATGGACTCAGTCCCGCCGGCAAGTACGCAATCGAGATTGCCGGTTGCAATTTCCTGACGTCCAAGCGCGATTGATTTCAGGCCGGAACCGCAGGCTTGGTTCACCGTGTAAGCCGGAGCTTCCTGCGGAACGCCGCTGCGAATGGAAATCTGGCGAGCGGGATTCGGCCCTCCGCCAGCCTGACGGGCGTTGCCGAAGATAGTCTCCTCGATCTGATCCGGACGAACCCCTGCGCGCTCGATGGCAGCCTGCGCCGCAACTACTCCCAGGTCGGCGGCGGTCATGGAGGCCAGCGAGCCTCCGAACTTGCCGATGGGCGTGCGAGCGGCGGAAAGAATGTAGACCTCGTGCACGGGCGTCTCCATTTCCAGTCTAGCATTGGCCGGGAGCACGCTCGCCCGTGTAAGGTCCGAGGCAGTAGACTAAACGTTCATGAATTACATCTATGGGATTAACGCCGTGGCCGAGGCGCTGAAAGCCCGCGGTCGCACCTTTGCGTGGGTGGGAGTTGCGAAGGAGCGTCACGACCTGCGCCTGAAGCACGTCGTCGATGAATGCCGGCGTCAGGGAGTTGCCGTGCGCTTTGTGCCGCGCGAGGAACTCGATCAGATGGCTGGCAACAATGCGCATCAGGGCGTGGTCGCTGTCACCTCGGCGAAACAGTACAACGATCTTGAAGATGTGGTCGCCGCCAAACGCGGGCAGTATTCGCTTATCGTGG
>Ga0210410_10000968_pt1 | contig 27956 bp, 51 predicted proteins | sample IncBWC4MmetaG_FD_161058 | JGI IMG/M metagenome (GOLD analysis project Ga0210410, IMG submission 161058) | Forest soil microbial communities from Barre Woods Harvard Forest LTER site, Petersham, Massachusetts, United States - Inc-BW-C-4-M | ecosystem: Environmental > Terrestrial > Soil >... | reverse complement strand
TTGTTAGTCCCCGTCAGCGAAATTCTCTCGGTTGTGCCGCAGACGTTCGGCGTCGAAGAGATCAGATCGACGTGAACAAGAATCTCCAGACCCCATGCCGTATTCGTGGCGGAGGTAACATTGAACATCGTCGTTGGCGTTGCGCTGGTCGTGCTCCCGGCTTTGACATGTGTGACTCGGCGCGTGACCTGCGTTTGAGCTGCCGTACCACTTGTCAGACCTAAGCCTGGAGATTTAATCCAGACATGCGCGGGAGTTGCCGTACCCGTCCCCAGACCACCTGCGATGATCACATCGGCGGCGGAACCATTCGTCGCCGCGCCCGATTGCGTTCCCCCCATGATCGTCACGGTGCCTAGTGTCGAAGCTCCGGTCGAAGTGTTATTGCCCCCGCGAATGGTCACCGCACCTGTGGTCTGTACGGCTGCACTTGCATTCGTTGTGTCCCCGCCGCGCAGAGTGAGAGCGCCTCCTGTTTCCGTGGCTCCGCTGCTTGCATTATCGCCACCATTCACCGTTACCGCTCCGCCTGAGATGGAGGCCGTAGACCCGCCAGTAACATTCTCGCCCCGCACTGTCAATGCGGCCGTTGCGCCAGTCGTAGTAGCATCCTGCCCCGATTGCACGGTTACCGCCGCATTGGTGGCGGCGCCTTCATGGGCAGCGGAGGCGAATGGTTCCGTTGAACTTACGACCGTGCCGTTGTCCGTGATCGACGAATTTGTAACGCCGGGATTCGTGCCAATGGCCTTAGGGATGACATTCACCGCGATGATGGAAGTTTCCCCGATGGCAGAGCCCAAGTCGGTAGTCCCGCTCATCAAGTCCACAAAGTTGCTGGAATTGCAATACCAGCCGCCGTCGCTGGCGATCCCCGTAAATGCAGAACCGCATACGGCGATTTGCCCGCCTGCTGTGCCTAGGGTCGGCGTGGGAGCGTTAGACCCTACGCCAAGTTCATTGCTCACTACGATAGGGTTTGAAGTCGTGCCCGCTACTGCGGGCCATGTTAGCGTGGCCGTGCCGCTGGTTGAACCATAACCTGTGATGACGCAAGCGGTCGTATTCAGCACCCCGCAAGAGATCGCACTCGGGTTAATCGTTCCGCCGCTGGCAAAGACACTCAAGTTATCCGTAAAGACCGCTAAGGTCGTGGCTCCGGCATTATTGGTGTTCACTTTCCAGCGATGGGCGGTTGAGTCTGCCCACATAATATCGGTGCCGGATGCCGGCGTTCCCGCGCTCGCGCCCGTACCCTCGGGGCTGGAGATGCCTCCGTTTGTACTGCCTGCCGCTACCGAGCCGGGAAACGTCGTACCGTAGGCTCCAGTTCCCGTTCCCGTGTGCGTAAACGCAAAGGTCCCGCCCGCATTCAAGCCATTATTAGGGACAAACTGCAACGACAGGCAGCCCACGCCTGAGGCTGGTCCTGTGACCCATTCTGCTCCGCACAGTGTAGAGGTTGGGCTGGATTGGGAAGTACTGGAAGTGGCGGCGGTTGTGTTCGCCAAAGAGAAGAAATTTGTAGCGGCGGTGGTTGTACTTAGAGTAGTAGTGCCTCCTGGGCTTATATTTAGATTTGTAGAACCCGAGACTAAGGAAGACCACGGGTAGCCCGTAGTATTTGTCAAAGTACCTGATGCGGGGGTACCGAGTACGGGGGCAGTAAAAGTCTGAGTTCCCACCCAGGTGTTTGCATGACTGAGAGCGAGGGACGCAACAATTACCCCGGTAGTGGGAGAAATCGTTAACGTCCCATCGCTATTTGAAACAGACGAAACTGCCCCAGCGGCACTGAAAGCCCAAGCCGACCCCGTCCAATTCAGATATCCCGTAGACAGAGCTGGCAGGGAATTATTGAGAATACCTACAACTTCCTGAGTACTCGATGTGCCTGATAAGTCACCGGCGGCAGTAAAACTCCCACCGCCGGTGTGGTTGTTAGCGGTGCTTGCCTTCAGATTTATTAGAACCGTGGGATTAGTTCCACCAGAGAGTGTGGTAGCTACGATCACAAAGACATCGTAGGGTGTCGTAAAAGTTACTGGGCGTAATGCCGCTGAGGTGGAACTGTTCGTATCTACTGCTGCACTACACGTACCACCCCTCATACACCCATAGATTACAACACTCACCCCTGTGGGAGAACCAGAAGGAACTTCCTCAAAAGTTGCCCCATAAGCCCCGTTTGAGTTGACAACTACAAGACATTTCCCAACCCCGGCTGAGTTGACTGGATAGCACGTTGCCGCAGTCCCCCCGCTGGCCGTCAAAGTCCCAGAGGAGTTTTGAACTACCCCACCACTAGGTGATTGACTGAAGGCTGAAACCGTCGACAGAAGAAAGACGGCTATTAGCCACTTAATTCTCAAGATGGGATCACCCCACTTTCCGCCCGAAGGCTTACTCGCTAGTACGGTTGAGAAACATATGTAATATATCCCTCAACACCGGTGATGGTTCCACCAGTCACAAGGCAGAGTTCCTGACTAACCACCGGAGTTCTTAGCATCAGACCGTCGGAACTAACTCCGACAAAAATAGTAGTAGTAGGAATCGCCATAGCCCCCGTAAGAGCCGTAGCCCCGGTATCACAGGCGGTGCTAGTTACCGTGCCATACTCAAACTGCACTGTAGGGTTAGTCCCCACTACGGTAAACTGAAATTTACACAGAGAAATAAAGTTTCCCGTGGTCGGAGTGACCAGGGCAGTGGTAGTAGCCGAAGTTATGGCCACAGAGGCGCTAGCCTTTGCTACAGAGGGATTTTGACACGGGTCACTGCCGCTGGGCGCTGTGATGAAATAGCTGGTGATATTGGGCCCTACGGCAAAGGCGTGTGGCGCAGAAAGCAGTAGTGACATACTTCCCAGTACCACAACAAGAAATACTGCGATAACTCCAAACGTTTTGAGATTCTTCATGCTGCCTCCTTGAGTTGATTGATTCTGCGAAACTGAGCCAAAGTCACGCGCTGAATTTTCCCAGCGTAGTATACCTTATGGGGCCAGGCAACTTGTTCGAGTCTTACTAAAGTTTCTGGATAACAGCGACATCCGTAGATATCGCCGGCGTTGTAGTAACCCTGAGACTTTAATCCCAGAAGCATCTCGGGTGAAGGCGGATCGTCAAAGCGAATCAGTACATCTTCCATCAGTCTGTGGCTTGCTCTTTCCCGCTGATCGAGACTACCTCGCCAGATGTAGTAGTTTAATCCAAGGGCTTCACTTCTTGCCCGGGTCAACGCTGTACTCGCTTTACTCGCCTGTGTATGAGCAATCAACCGCGCCCGCGAGTGGGCAACGCGAAGCAGCAAGCCATCGCCTCTCGCAAGCTCGGCAGATCGCCCACCCGCCTGATACTGCGCCATGGCATGAGTAGCCACCAACTCAGCCACGCTTTCTGGGAATGTGCTGATAAGATGAGCCTGTTCCCGCACAAGATCCCTAACTCGTTGCCCAACGGGTCCCTGCATCTCTTGATGTAAAGCGCGATGGATCAAAGCAGTCTTTCCAGAGAGTCTTGCCGCTTCTCGCCAGGTTCTCGCATTCTTCCAGTAAAGACCAGTAATCATTCGCAGCGCAGCTTGCTCTGCGTATTTCTGGAGGAACTCTACGGCACTCAGAAGATGTGCTGCAATGCCGTGTCTCTTTGACTCTGCATAGAATCGCTCGAAGATTGACCAGATATCAGCGGCGTACTCACGCTCAACTCTCTGACTCGGTTTCCAGTCTTTGGGATTCAACGTCTTGTCCGTTTCTTAATAGTCTGTAAAGTAACTGGTCCAGCCGTTACCATTACCTGGGAGTTGATGGTAACGGGCTTAGGGGTAGAGACAGTTAATTCACGAATCTCCTTTGCCCTCATAATTGCCGCTCGTCGCCTCCCAATCATGTGTGGCTTACGGACAATCATGCTGCGGCTCCTTTGGGCAAAGGGATCTCATCAATTTTCACAGACACTTCAAAGAGTCGTGTGCGGAGACCACACTCAGAGTTGACGCAATAAGTCCCGCTCTCGCAGTCCTGCATTAACCAACCACAAGGACAAAACACCATCAAGTGAACACCGAACCCCCGAGCCGTCTTCATTACGCCTTCAGTCATGCTACCTTCTTACCCAATTTCGTGGAAAATATCTTGCGCGTAAATTCCGCAAGCGACATCGCATCCATACTGCCAAAGAACTTCTCAGACGTATAGTTCCTAACGAAGGCTTCCTTTGCGGTCTTCGCTGAGTCGAACCCGACCATGCACTTATCCTCAACGTCATCTCCGTCTGTATGGATAATATAGACCTTTTGGGCGTATTCATTAGGGCCGAGAAATACATCGACGGCATCGCCATCTACACCGATTGACCCTACAATGTAACCGTAGTCGTTCTGCATCTTGACAGACCAACCGAGACCACTTCGTACACTCCCTACGGGATTCTCGATAGCGATATGAAGCCCGGCAAACATGACGGTATTCTCAATCTCGCTGGGCATATCATCCTCACTTGCCGAGTCTTTCGCCTTTAATTTCTTTTTCTCCGTCTTCTTTTCTGACTTCTTATCTTTGCTATCTCCTTCTTCACCAAAACCACCCATTAACATCTCATCGGCTACGGGTAAAGCCTCGTCACTTGCCGCCTCAATATCTTCGTCTGTGATATTGGTGAATATGCCTGTGACCCCGCTCTGCTGCTTCAGTTCCTTCAGACTAGTACGCGGACTTGTGAGTCCGGCATTATACACGGCTACCACAGAGTCCGCATTCAACTTGCCAAGCTCCATCTGATCCTTGTCACTAAGACTGCGAACTGGATTCCATCTCCACTCGAGATCATCGGGCACTTCGCCCCACGTAGACATAGCAATTACAGGGAAAAGTTTTGTCGCTTGCGGATCTAGTTCTCTCTGCTGCTTTGCGGCGATAGACTCGTAGTAGATATGTTCCTCTCCCTCGTTAGTGGTAGACAATCCACCTGGAGTACGACCAAACATGCGAGAGTAGGGAATTCCTGTTGCTCCGCATATATCCTCTCGAAATGCCTCGTAGACATCAGCTACACCGCCGAAGCTGTATTGATGTTCGTCAAGACCACCCTCCTCGGGAAGAACCATCATGCCTTGATTGGACATCAGCTGGGCCTGGGCTTGAAGAGAGGAGTAAAATCTTTGCTGCGCTGCTGGCGAAGAGTTTAATCCCGACAGCATCCCAGCCAAGTCTTTACTTTTTAGGGCCACAATGTTAGCCCTGAAGATTAGTGAGGCGATATTCCAACTGGTATTGTCTCGCTTCTTCAACTCGTCGTACATGACCTCTACTTCGCTGATACCCCAATTCTGCTCGACCTGCTTCTCCCACACCGGGACATCTTTCCCAATGAACCTCACAATGCGAGAGGAATGCACCTCGAAGTTCTTTCCCGTCGTAGTGATAACTCGATAAGTCTCAGGAAGGCCAAACTCAAGAGGCTTGTCGATATCAGTACACAGATTCGCGCCGGGTACAATACCAGACCAGCGGTCAAGCGGAATAAGACCTCGATAGGAATCTAGCTCTACATCTTCGATCTTCAAAGGTTTATCAAGTCTCTTCTCATGACCTTTGATGACGATCAAGCCACCTGCGCCCCCGAAGAGACGCGCCCACTTCAATGTGGTGAGCATCTGATTCTGTGTTCCAGTCTTAGACACAACCTGCTCGAAACGCTTCATTTGTTTCGGATCCATCTCAGTTACTAGAGAGACCCAATTCTTCGTCATATCCTCCGCGGGTATCTCAATTACTTTTCGGATTATCCAATTGGACCTAAAAAGTGCCTGGAGAAGTATGTAGTTGAAAGATAGGCGGGTTAAATGATACTGAGTACCTTCCAGAAGGTTATTAGTTCCAAAGCCCAGCCGGGCAGCTTGATTAGAGAAAGAGTCTGCGGCCCTTTGCTGTTCTCTTATCCCCTCTCGCCACTGTTCAAACTTATCCACAGTAATATGTGGTTTATGGGTTCTAGTAGAGGCGCTCACTGAATTACCTCGGAATTAAATCGAGCTAACCTCTGCCTTTCACCACGGGCTAAGGCTGATTGTCTCATTTTTTCCCGAGGCTCAGCGGTACGTTTTCTCCCGAGGTTGACCAGATTTGTTGCCTTATAAATTATTCCGGTTTTCACTTCGTCACCAGTTCCTCGCAACCTTTTTTGTAAGTCACTCGTTCGAGTTTGCAGCTAGGCGGCGATTCAATCAGGCTACAATCGAATAACTCAGCCTTTGTGATGCAGGCTGCTGGGACGAAATAATTCACTGGGACGTGTCGAATACTGCACCCACAGACGAAAACTAAAGAAGCAACTGTGAATCGCAGGAGACTCATACGATCAAATGCCTTCGTAGGGCCATGGCTACAGCGTGAGTCGTAGTGTCAGCGCCTAATTTTAGCGCAGCGCTGTGGCGCAGATTCTTGACATAGAAGGGACTCAGTCCCATCATTTCCCCTGAAGTACGGCAGCTTTCTCCATCAGCCGCAAGCTGTAGAACATGAATCTCCCTATTGTTGATCTCGGGATGAGCTAAGACTTCTATCTCTCGTTGAGTCCACCCGCGAGTCATAGCTGTGCTCATGCGGCTAGTCTATAAGGCGCCATCTTGGTCTTTACTACATAACGCAGGGCATCAGGGGGGTCATCGTCTACCTTCATCGGCTCTTCCAAGCCTCTCAGAGCTTTCTTCGGATCCCACACATAAGTGGGAATTGTTCTAGCAGTCTGTGGGCACCTCTCGCGGTGTACGCGAATGCGACGAAGACCCATCATGGAAGAGGTGATCTTAATTCCCTCAGTTACATCGTTGTCGGCGTCAATATGCCAGATACCTTCAGAATTCAATTCGGCATCGAAGGATGCAGCTTCAGGCGGGATAATGACCTGAGCATTCTTGCCACCACACTTTGCCATAAATTTCTGCAAGTCGATGCGATACTCCCGCTCGGTCTTTTGTCTCATCTCAGCGCGGCTATCCCAATAGTACTCATCATCTACCCACAGGGTTGTACCGTCATCAATGACATAGAGGTAGACTTGAGGGTGATCGACTCCACAGTCCACGCCGATATACTCTTCAACTTTGCCCTCGCCCCTAAGTCTCTGAGGAGCAGTTGAATCGTCGTAGAGAAGGTCATCCGACCAGCAATCTTTGTAAATTGCCCCTTCTGCCACAACCCAAAGACCGAGAACGAAGCGCTGATAGTAGACACCCTTATAAAGAGCCTTGAGATGGCGCTTGTAAGCCGGGTCCAGATTTGGATTATCGTCAAGATCGAAGTGCTCCGACCACAGACTGCCATTGGCTCGAAGTTCCTTGTTGTCGAGGAGTTCTGTCTTAAAGGGATGATGAGGGCTGTCGGGATTTGTCGTGAAGTAAGCCCTAGCTCCGTAAGGCGACATGCGATTGAGCAACATGCGGACGAAGCTGGGTGGCTGAAGAACTCCCTCGTCTCCGTATGCCACACCAACTGTAAGACCGCGGACGTACTTCTCTGAGCCTTCATCCTTTGCGCCGATAACCAGCCACTGGGTCTTGAACATACGAAGTTCCCCAGTTTGCCGATTGTAGTCGTAATTTTTTGAGCCAATGAGGTCGAAGAGATCATTGAGGACGTTATTATAGACGGTCTGTTTTGAAACCCCAGTAATGACTCTCCAGCCCTGCACATTGTAGTCACACAACTGAAGGAGTTTTGGAAGCATGGCCCAGGTTTTGGCCGAGCGAACAGCCCCTTCCAGAATGTTGATGCGTCTGTCTTGATTAGGAGGTCGAAAGGCGAATTTGAAAGCCTTCTCACCATAAGGCTTGAGTATAGAATTAGGAGAAAGATAGCTGAGGGTATCCACACTTTATTTCTTTTCTTCCTTCTTTACTTCTTCACCTTCTATCTGACGGGGCACTGGACCATTTTTGAAAACATCAACTACTTCCTTCAAGCGGTCTGCCCCGCGAGAGTCTGAGCCGTGATCTGTTCCGAGAATACGAGTAGCCAGGGCGGCCGCCTCTGTGCGAGAGATCCAACGATACTTGATCCTCTCTCCGACTTGAACCTTTTTCCCGGAGTCATCTTTCTCGTAGATGGGTTCAACGTCAATGCCTGCGATAGCCGCTGCGGTTTCATCATCCAATTCATTGAGAGTCTTTCGAGTACCATCGATATTAACGAGGTTATAAATTCTGGCTCGAAGCATCTTCCCAATTTCGGCGTGAACCCACTCGGCCTGAAGTTCGTGACGCTTATTAAGGCGCTCCATCTCAGAGTTGATGAATTTTGTAACCTTAGGGTTTGCCAGAATCTTTTTAGAACTCTGGCGAGTGTCTCCGAAGGCTTCTCGCATGGCGCGAACCGGATCTTTGTGAGTAAGCCATCGGAGACAGAAGTGACGTTCCTGGGGGGTAAGTCCGTCCTCATCAAGTGGACTGATGGCCCTCTTAAAACGCTTAACGGGAGTGCCGGCCACATTCAGAGTCCCGGAGTTGGCGTAGCGGTGACATCATCTGAAAGGATTCAGGAATAACCGCGGCTCCCGCGAAGCGGAAGACGCAGCTTCAATTTGGGTGAGAGAGTAACACAGAGAAGAGAGATACTGTCAAGCGTAGGTCTAAAAGTGGGCTGTTCGTGCTGCAATTACAAGTCGATAGCGCTGTCCTGAGTAATGCTTCTTTAGCCCTAGGCGAGCCTGTTTGATGACTGCGCTCCGAGAAGACTGTCTCAGCACTTCGAGTTTAACTTTATTCTGGCGGTCACGCACAGTACCATAGAAGTGTCTGGCATCGGCACAAGATCGCCAGAACGTAGAGACTTGAAGATAGAGAATCACTGGTACTTCCTGGTCACAATCGCCTTCATCTGGTAGATTCCTTCTCCCGTAGCCCCAATCAGCGACAACGGTTTCCAGAACCAGCGGTAGGCCACGTAGTCGATGCCCGTCAGGAGGGCGGGTGGCCCGAGGGTGTCGCCCCAGCCCGGAATCGCTCCGCCATTTGCCGCAACCGTAGCGTGCTTCTTCGCGGCGATTGCCAATCCGAACGCGGCCAGGTGCGAGATCACGAATACCTTGCTCTTGAACACCTGCTTGTTCGAGGCTAGGTCCGGCTCGTTCCAGCGGCGGGTCTGCCAGAAAGAATCAGCGCTGCTTTTCGTAGCAGCAGAAGTTGTCGCACCATGATTCTTTGCAGTAGGAACAGAATGTGCCGTCGATGTCGTATCCGGCCCATCGTCGGCGGTATCGTTGATGGAACAGCCAGCACCAGATTCGCCTCCAATAGCTCGGAATGTCGTCGGGCATGTTTCCTCCTTTGTCTGCGGTTGCGAACTTGGAACGCACATCGGCGGATCGGTTTGAAATTGCCATCCGCGGCATTGCGGCTGCGGCGTGTCGGGCACCTGAGCCAGAGCGCAGCAGGTGAGAAGGAGAAGAGAGAGGGATTTCATGGCGTCACCTTCGCGTCTGGTAACTGTTGAATGCCTACCACTTGCGGGATATTAAATGCATCGCCATCGGGACCGCCGCCCTTTCCGCCATGCAATGCGTTCTCCAGTTCTGGCACGTTCGCATCGACAGTCTCCCAATACGTTTCGAGCGCATTCAAGCACGCCCCATCATAAATCTGGCGCTTAATGATGAATCTCAGCATTTCTTCATCCTTCCCTTCGGGAACCTGCCATCTAAACAAGTACTCGAAACACCTTTAGCTTGTTGATGTAGAAGCTATCTGCGCCGTCCTTCAGCGCCTTTTTCTTGCTCTCAATCGCTGCCGCCCTTGTGTCATAGCCGAAACCACCCTCTGCTAGTTCTATGGCCTCTTGGCGGGTCTGGGCCAATTCATAGACGTACTCTTCGGCTGGCGCGTCTTTGGAGAAGCGGGTCATGGCTGCACCTTGTGTTTAAGTAACCAGTTCTCGAATGCCTGATTGCAGAGCACTGCGGGTGAGCGTTGCGCTCGAAGCAGGGCGATTGCATCCTTCATCTTCATGCCCGAGAGCTTGAGGGCCAGTGCCGTTACGAGAGCCGACCGATTCAACCCAGCTTGGCAATGCACGAGCGTGAGACCTTCTTTCCGGCAAACATTGATCCATCGTGCAATAGCGTACAACTTCCGCGTCGGCGGCATGTCGCAGGAGTCAAACAGCCGCACCATCATCACGCTATCCAGTTCCCCACCAGCTATGTACTGCTCCCAAGGATAAAGGCTGATGACGTGCTTGAACTTCCCACCAAGACTAACGCCATGAATGCAGCCGCCCTGCCAGAGTGATTCGTCAACCTGCGTTATCAGCGGCACAGAAAAAGGTTTATTGCCCTCTCGTGCAATTCCCTCGATATGATGCGAAGTAAAATCGGCCTTGAGTTCACTATTCATTTTCCCATCCCCACACACAGCAGAAACACACCCAGAAATCTCGTCATTTCGCACGCTCCTCCCAGAAGCGGTACTTGTGGCCGTTGGCATCGCAGCCGTAGAAGTGGAGTTCGCTGTGATTAACCCCCCCGCCCATCGAGATGCGGAGCGTATCCGATTCGTGATATGGCCGGAAGAAGTCGCACGTTAAATCCCGTTGACTCCGCAGCGATCTATCCACGCGGTAGGCCACAACGTCCACCAGCAGCACGTTGACCGATAAGACACAGAGCAGGAACACAGCGATTCGGTTCATGGCTTCCGCTCCTCCAACATAGATACGATTGTTACGCCCAAGACAAACCACAGAAAAGGAAGTGGCAGCATCCATGCTGGCTTGTCGCTAACGTATATGATCAGGACGATGGTTACAACGCCCCACGCTAAGCCACTGCCTATAATGAATGCCACTGCCAAGAACGTTTTGATGAAATTCACCCGAGCCGCCTTTCCGCGATGGGGGTCAGCAAGAGAGCGAGAAGCGCGTCTTTGGAGAAGCGGGTCATGGCTGCACCTTCCTGCACCAGTACTTCGGCGGATCGTTCTCGTCGTGCTCAAGGATGCGGGACTTGTCGGCGCAGGTCCAATAATCGGGCGGTGGTACGCATCCGCCCGAACACTTCGGGTTAATGTGGAGCGCTGGCGTGTCAATCGGCTCGCAATGTATGCAGTCTAATGTTGTGAAGCCCGGGGGAAGCATTTGAGTCAGCACGCCGCTAGTGTGCTCCTCGTGCGTCCCGAACCCGCTAGTTCTTGCCTGTGCCTCGTCCCACTCCTTCTTCGTCCAAACCGTGCAGCCGGAATTCGAGATGGCCCACAGCCTGTCCTTGGCATGGACCACCGTTCCGTCTTTCGGGCAGTCCGAGATTACAAACGTAGATTTCGGCGCGGCCTTCTTCGGCTTGACAGCAGGCACGTCGAGCGACGACTCAGACGGTTCGCCATAAATAAACGCGGTGCAATCCATACCTGGAGAACAAGGGGGCACGACCATGACGTTCCCGCACTTCGCCCAGTTGTCGGTTAATAGCTCGCCTGCTACACCAACGATGTGATGACAGTGATTATCGCCATTCGTTTGCGCGGCCATCCCCACACAGAGCAGGAACACAGCGATTCGGTTCATGGCTTCCTCCCGTTTGGTGAGTACTTCTCAGTCATATCATTTCCGTACTTCGCGGGGACCGCCCGTTTCCGCATCTCGGCAAAGTAGGCCCGACATTCGGTAGGATTCGCATGGTAGAAGGCCATCATCACGTCATCGTTGGCGGGGTACTTGGGATTCGATGGCACGAATTGAGTAATGTGGTATTCATCCAAGCGAATCATCGGAGTATCGCCGCACGGACCTTCCCGGAGCCATTCGCTACCAGGCGATAAAGGAAATAGCAAGTGATGATGGTTAAGTATTGAGTTCTCGATTGCTGACTCTTTGTGCATGGCAACCTCTTCCTCTTGCCGCGCATAATACAATTCTCTTTTTTCGTTTTCGGTGAGTGGGGTGTTAACCACTAAATTCTCGCCCTGAGAATCTCCATCAGCCAAGGCCTGTGCTTCGGGCTTTACCCACCCCATGCATACCAGACCCTTGTAGGACGGCGGAGCGTCGGAGGTTACAACCAACGGTAAACAAACCGCAATAACTGAAAGTACAGTGATAGATTTCACGGCTTCCTCCGATAAAAAATGAACATAAGCAAAATACTGATCGCGCAGCCAAGTAAGTAACTCGGGAGATCGAAGAATTCCAGAAGCACGGCGAGGGATTTCACCCGAGCCGCCTTTCCGCGATAGGTCCACACTCGCACTTCGGCGGATAATCTACTTCGAGAGTTGAGCCGTGGAAGCACCTTGGGTCGCGCAGGTAGACGCGGGCCACGATGCCTGACACGAAGTATTGGCCTTGCGGGATCGCCTCTTCGCCGAACTCCAGCCGCACGGCACGGCGTTCAGAGACGTAGGGCCCACACGGTGATGGTTCAGAGGGGGCTTGCGCCATAGCCCACCACATCAGTTCTTCGATGTCGATGTTCATGGCTCAGTATCCCAATTCTGCCGCGATTTGCTTTGCGGCGCGGTAATGAAGCTGTGAGGATCGAGACCAAGCACGCTGAATCACTCCGGCCATGTACTCCAGAGGCGATAGGCCCTGTTTCTTGGCGCGTTTGGCAATGTGCCTCGCCGTTCGAGCCAGCCTCATACGTCGATGCTGCTTCGATTCAAGAATCTTCATTTCTTCTCCTCCGATGGCTCTGCGCCGGGGGCTAGAGCACGCTCGGTATCGGCTTCAAGTTCTTTGCGCTCTGGTATGAATCGTTTGCGGCAGTGGTAGCAGGGTATTTCACGCACCAGTTCCCTACCAATCGCTTCCCGCAGTTCTGCGATCTTGCGCTCGGCCTCGTTCCAACTTTCCCGCAGGCTTACCAGTTCCTTGTTTGTGGCATCCCGCATCAGGGCGCGTTCGGCTTTCAGTTCCGCTACCCGTCTCTCGGCGGCTTGAAGTTCCTGTAAGCGAGCATAAGCGCCATTCATGAAACCCGTTTCGATATTCCGTGTCAGTTCCGCTACCTGCTGCGCGAGGGCGGCGTTCTCGGCCCCTGCATAGTCTTCGGCTAACTCAAACGTGAAATCTTTCCTGTTGCTCGGTTTCCACGTTTGCCAAAACTCTTCCGGCGTCATTTACTTCTCCTTCCCCTGCTCCGCTTCCGCAGCCACACGCGCCCCGAATTCAAACCTACACTGGCACATCTAAACTTGTGGCCCTTCGGTATGTGAGACAGTAATTCGTCTCGGACATGTCTGTCCTTTACGCTCGAAGAGTCGCCATGGTTGAGCGCACCCGCTTTTACACTTCCGAAACCATGGTCGAACTCGGGCAACCGATATTTGACCCTCAAAATGGTCGGGCTGGAGAGATTTGAACTCTCGACCTCACGTCCCCCAGACGTGCGCCTTATCCCTTCTCCTTGGCGCTCAATGGGCGCACGTCCCGACCGCATCTCTGACAGCTTCCGTAGATTGTCAGTTTGGCGAATACGCCGCAATCGCAAAATGCCTGTTGCGGTCTTTTCCACTTGTCATTCATCTCACGCTGAAGATTCTCAGTCATGCCTGATACTCCTGGGTCTGGTATATCTCGCCTTGCGAGGCTAAGAGGTTCTTAACAGCCAGAACCTCCTGCTGCGTATCACAAGTGTAAGCCTCAACGACTCTGTCCCCTGACTCAGCCCAGACGATCACTTTTAGGCTTTTCTGCGCTTTCTCGATGAAGTCGCCGAAGTTGTACCGAGGAATACGCTCGATTGCCATGTGCACCTGCTTTCTATGTGCTGAGAAAGTGTAGCGAATTCTGTAAAGGGTGTCAAGTGAGTTAGTCCATCCCCGGAGTGAGGTCTTGCAGACGCTCACGCCTCATTATCTCCTCCAGCAGCTGCCAACCTGTTTCTCATGGCGCTGAGATTCGCCAATTCTGTCTGGGCTGTCTGCAAGTCCAGTTGAATGCGCTGGATCTTATTTGCCGTTACTGCGATCTCAGCCTCAATCTCTTCAAAGAGAGACTTTACTTTGTCCAGCACAGAGACAGGTCTCGCCGCACTGTTCTTGGGTGTAAGCTGAAGTTTTCTGTTGGCTGCTACTTGTCTCCTGCGCTTCATCTCGTCGGATCTCTCTTGCTTTGTCATGCCTGACCATGCGTTAGCTCTTGCTGCTGTCATAGTAGTGTTCTCCTTTGTGTACTGCGATTTTGTGCAAGCATAGAGACTTGACTTTTCCTTGTCAAGGGGCTCTAAGCCTTCGCTTTGTCGTATATTTTCCGCCACTTCCAAACATACTTATGTGCTTTGAGAAGCCACTGGTCTTTCGGATCAATTCTCAAGCTGGGGTACAGTGTTAAGGTTCTCTCAATATACCCCAGCAGGGTATTACACCGAGTGCATAGCAAAGAGCGAAGACAATTGCCACAGGAACTAATGCGATACTGTCTGCCGACTAAAAACTCATTGGGACAGCAGGAGTGGTCATGATCTTGTTGTGGGCGCTTCATAAATAAACGGCAGATATCACACAGACCTTTCTGTTTCTTTAGTCGAGATTCAAAGTATTGGGCAGCTCCCGGTCCGTGTCTCTCATCTCTCTTTCGGGCATTAATACAAGCCTTGCAGAAGATGCCGTAGACGTAGCGATAAACATTCTCGGGATTTGTTAAGTCATGAGGACACTTTTTTATTGGCGCATATCTCATCGAGATTCCCTCCATACCAGATATCTCTCTATCGCCCTTCTTATCAACTCGGATACGGGAGCGCCTGTTTTTCGAGACAGTTCCCTCAGATGTTGAAGTTGGGATTCTCTGAGAAGGAGTGAAATCATTTTCATGTTATATAACGTATCATAAACTTATATACATTGTCAAATTTACGAGAGGCCGGAAAATTTTAGCCTTGCCTTTGGAAATGCCTCACGGAAATAGATAGAGCCACCGAATTGAGGCGAAAAAGCATTCTTGGTTTCTCTGAGGATTCTCAGATGTTATCGATCTAGTTAATGCGAAAGGAAAGCGAATAACATTGTTAAGAGGCTCTTTACACTTCTCTACATACATTCGCTTCGCAGCGTCTTCGCTTCGCATATCTCATAGAATGATATATCGTAGCACGATACAATATATGCAATGCGAATGAAAAGCGAATAGAAAAAAGTGACGTGTTTACTCATTTGACACTTGACAACAATCGCGCTTGTGCGCTACACTCTTCACAGAATCGAGATCGTCTCAAGCGATCAGAAAAGAGAGAAACATGACACGCGTATCTTGCACACACACAGAAGCGCAGTATCGCAGCGCAGTCTGTGAACAGATCGAAAAAGCATATCACTCTAACTTCGCAGCGAAGACGCTAGACGAGCAGCTAGACGCTGTGCTGTATCGTCGCATCGATGAGCAGAAGAGACTGAGCGCAGCGCTAGCGCGTCAGCGTTTTTTGTCTGACGTAGCAGAGCTTAGCTCACAGATCGTCTACTCGAACGATGTCAACGTATTCAGCGAGAGCGCAGCGCAGAGCTACAGAGAGCGCAGTCTGAATCAAGACTGAGCTTTGCAGCATCAAATACTCTGTATCGCAGAGAGCACGACACGCGCTAGTTGTGTGTCGTGTAATGCACTAGAGCGCAGCACGATCTAAGCGCTCTATCGAGTCTCAAGTCTCGAAACGTGCATCTGAGAGAAACTACAATGTCAAAATCAGACAAGCTGTCAGCGAAAGAAGTAGCTGCAATGTGCAATATGACTGCGAAGAACTTTCGCAAGCACTTGCGCGAGAACTCGATTCAAGCAGAGCGCAAGCAAAAGCAGTATGAGTTCACGTCAAAGCAAGCTGACAAGATCGTTGCGCAGTTCGCTGCTGACGAAGAGATCGAGCAGAGCGAAGACGCGAGAGTCTAGCTTGTGAGATAGAGAGCGCTTGCACTTGTGAGCGCTCTCTTTCATGCACACTAGACGCGAGTCGAGCGCTCTATCAGACACATCAGTCTGAGAAAGCGAGGCACTATATGACACAGCAGAAGGCAATACGCATTATTGCGGATGACTTCGCAGCGGGAAGCGGAGAGACTGCGGAGAAAGTCTGTGCGGGACTACTCACTCTCAGCGGAGCGATAGAGTGGATAGTTGATGAAGTGGAAGACGACGAGTATGTGGATCACAGTAAGAAGTGGAAGGAAGCTGCGATCTACTTGCTGAGGACGGAACTTAAACTGAAATTAAGAGACTAGTGCTTGAGCAAACGTGCGGCAGTGTCAGTCACGGCTTGTGCTTGAGCTAGGCGCGGCTATGCTTGAGCTAACTAAGCTCTGAGGAGGCGTGCGCAGGTCGTAGCGGCGGTTAAAGAGCAGTACGCGGTCAACGAAACGACAAAGACGAAGGAAATGTTGGATGAAAATTCGGGCGGATATGAGGCGAGCACCCGCTTGCTGCTTCTCTTTATACTGCTGTGCTTTCTTGTGCTTGAGCTGATGCCTGTGCGCCCGTACTAGCGTTAGCTTGAGCCAAGAGCGCCTTTCTCTTCTCTCTTATTACTATGCACTGCTTGAGCATCGCTTCATGTGGATGGCGCCCGCTCTCGCGCCCTTTCTCGGGATAGGAGAGGTCCAGGGCCAGCGGTTTTCGTGGTGCCTTCAGCCTTACGATCACATGACCGTGTTTATCTGGCTTCAGGCGATCTTTCAGTGCCCGCCACGTCTCATCCGTTGAGAGCTTGAGCACTCGGCGACCGTCTACGGTAGCCAGAACCCCACACCCACAAGCCAACACAAGTTGACACAGTGCCGTTGAAGCTGAATGGCTCGCTGGAGCTTGAGCTGGGTCTTGGCCTTTGAGGTATACGGGGATTCTCATTGAAATACTCCGTTCTTCTTTCGATTTCCATCCACCCAGAACTTAATGACGGCTCGCATAAACCATGAAACTGGTTGATTGGCTTCCTTTGCCCACAGTTTGATGTGCTCCAATTCCTTATCTGTGAGCCTGATTTGTAGCAGGCGATCTCTGTTAGTAGGTGTCATGTACTTACATTACATATGATGTAAGTGAATGTCAAGTGGTGTCAGTGTCAATTGGTCCTTTCAGGGCACGCAAATTTCCCAAAACGTACAGACACAAACAGTGAGAGCAACCGGTGTCAGATTATCACGGTTAGTTCTGGGGGACTTTCAAGGTGTCGCGCGTATTGCGAAAAGATGACGATGCTAACTCGATTACATTCCTGATATGATATTTACTACATAAATTAACCTCTCCATTAAAAGGATAAGTCAACACTATAGACGAGTGGCCCAGTCAACAGTATAAGGCACTGGCGTACATTGAAAGTTGCTAATTTAACTTTATTTATAGGTGCATTCAACTCGCAATGTCGACCATTCCCCTATACCATTGACTCACCCATGTCCCTATACTGTTGACTCTGCCATTTTCAATTAGCTTGCAAAGGCTCAGTCTTTATGCTATCAATACACACATTGAATAGCAGATGCTACCCATATCTATCGATATAGAGAGTCAAAAATGAAGAATCTAGAAAAGACCAGAGTACGCACAGCAGTGCATCGCATCTACGAACTTTTTGTGGATAAGAAGAGACTCTATGGCAAACGAAGAATCCTCGCAAAAGATGCCCTCGATCAACTTAAAGGGTCTAAGCCTACACTTGTAAAGGCGCGTAAGCTCTTGGGGGTGCAATCAAAGAAGATTGCTGGTCGTTTCTGCTGGTTCGCGCCTAAACGCACACCTGAGGAGGCCCTGGGCAGAATAAAGAAAATCATCTACGTCTGTATGTTCTGTCCTACCAACCCAATTCCGGGAACTGTAAGATTTGATGCTCCCGCCTCAGAGAAGAGAATTCGTTGCCCATTCTGTCACGGCAAGAATGTGACTCGCACAAAATCATGGAACAGAGAAATTGAGGAGTTGAGAAAATATATGGTCTTTCATCATCTCGATTGTCCCATAAAAGATGTATTGCGGGCAATGAAAAGGCATTTAAAGTCCAAAATCTACACCTCCAAGAGAGAGTTAGGCATCCGAAACTATCGAGGAGAGGACGGGGTATGGCGTTGGGTTCACGTCTCGGAAGACGTGATTGACTGGTTGGGTCAACTTCTCTACGACAGGGGGCAGATCAAAGCCTCTGAAGTTTACGCCCTCGCTTTGAAAGAGAAGAGATGGGAAAGTCATGTGCTTTTAGAAAGGGCTAGAATAAAACTGGGGTCCATAAAGAAGCTGGAGATAAATGGCAAGGAATACTGGCGCGATAGAAATTATAGTCTGAATCGTAAGCCGCCTACTCAGTCAAAGGTAGAGGTACTAACCTTGGATAACGACGAGCCTGACTGGATGCCATCAACGTCAAGGGATCGCATGGATCGCTTGCGATGGTTGTCTAAGCAGGTAAGAAAGCATCGTGACGTACCAGCAGCCCACGACGAGGCGCTGGCTAACTTTAAGAGCTATAAGAAACAGATGCTACAGCGTTTCCCCGATGAGATGAGCCGCTGGCGTGATTGGGGCGACGGTGAAGAGAAGATAACGCTGGGTGAGCCGACAGCCCGAGTAGTGGGAAAAATCAAAAGAAAGGTGCATGTCGATGATCTGGAGATTACACTATGAGAAATAGAGAACGGGAGGCGATGGAAGAAAGGCAGAAGCTCTTGAATAAGTCGGAGCGCGGCAAGAGGCTGCTGAAGGAAATGAAAGACGGCGAGATGCGTGTAGAGGCGGCTAGTCAGATCGAGGCTCGTAATCCTAGAAGGCTCTCGCGCAAGATCAAGAAACCTGTACAGATCGACGGGTTGGAGATTACACTATGAAACCGGCAGTTACTCTCTGTGGCGTCTGCTCTAAGCCCGTACTCTGTGAGTGCAAGACAGAGCAGATGGCTCGGCAAGTGAATGAAGAGAACCCACACATATCGCAGGATGACTATAACAGGTACTACAGGGGTATATGGCATAATGGCCCTACACACCGCCCGTTCATGCAAGAGGCTCTAGAGAAAGCGGCAGTCATACTGCCAGACATCATCGAGACGGCAATATTCGGGCGAGAGTTCACGGCAGATGAGAGGGCTAAGATCAAGGAGAAAAAGAAATGAGCGATCAAGAGCTAATGAAGTGGCTCGAAGAACATCCCTGGCGGGATGGATTTGAAGGAGCTAAACTTGGAATATATCGAGACTCAGACGGCTATCTTGTGTTCAAGGGCGGCTTTGCTTTTCACGAAGTCAAGGCTTTCACGGCATTTCTAGCCGAGCAGGGACTACTCTACCCTGTAGATCAGAGCGAATTGATCTTATGTGACGAGAGGCATCAGAGATTCCTGCTGTGGCGGGACAACGACATCCAAGAAACGGAGTGCGGCTTGTGATCGCTGGCATTGTGGGTGCTGAGGAACGCAAGTTCACGGCGTATGGTAAGGCATGTGCGCTGACATTTATACGGCGCATTGTCTTAGACCCACAGGTAACAGAAGTATGCAGTGGCGAGTGCCCGCTGGGCGGGGTCGATAAGTGGGCACGTCAGGTGGCAGAGGAGCTAGGCAAGAAGTTCACGCCGTTTCCGCCTGAAGGTAGCAGCTGGGAGTTCTTCAAGCGGCGTAACCTACAGATTGCACGCTACTCAGACGCGCTGCACAACATAACGGTGCCATATCTGCCCGCAGGCTATACCGGCAGGCGCTTTGTATACTGCTATCACTGCGCTAACGATGTGCTAGAACCGCCCGCACACGTCAAGAGCGGTGGCTGTTGGACGCTAAAGAAGGCGCGAGAGTTTGGCAAGAAGGGGATACTGTATGTCGTAAAACAGGAGGCGAGATGATCGGTTCAGGGGGAGCCGGAGCCATTACGCTGTCAGAGGCCCATCAGGTTCTCATTGAGGTATATAACAGGCGTGGCTATCTCGTGTTCGTCGGCGTGGAGAAGAAAGTTGGTTTAAGGATAACGCGCTTCACAAATGGGGAGTATGGTGGCATCTATGAACTCCCACAGCCATTTATTCTGCTGCATCAGACCGACAGAGCAGACTGGGATGAGCAGTGCCTCATGTACAGAGAAATAATCGGAAACTACCCGGCGAACTACCCCCTGCCCGAGAATCCAGTCTTTATGAGAGGCTATACAGATTAAAGACTCGCGCCGCATAGCAGGGCCCGGCAAGGCGTAGCTCAGCACCTCCCAGACCAGCGGGAGGTTTTTTATTGGCTAATAGATTACCCCTCAGCCCCTTGACAAGCGTCGCCAGACTCTATACACTGAGAATGTAGAGAGAAAGTGAGGCAACGGCATGAATCAACAGGAACGCAACGCATTGGACAATCACATCACTGGGCATTACGGGGAAGATCAACTAAAAGGTGAGGAAGATCATCCCTTCAAGACATATGCAGAATGGAGAGGGCTATACCCGCAAGGCACATTCATTCTGCACAATACTTCAGAGACAATCGAGGAGGCCTTTGAGGGTAAAATGAGCCTCATCACTGAGATGCAACCTAGCATCATCGATGACGTGGCTGGAGAGTTCTGGTTCGACACTATCCGCTTCGATCTCAATAGCCTCAGCAAGGCAGAGATTGTGGAGTTCGTGTCAACTCTCGCGGCTGATGAGGTGCGAGTCAATGATGACCCAGAACTCACGGGAACTTGCCAGATCGAAGCCTGGTGGGATTAGCAGATCATATTCCTCAAGGAGGGTAAACTAATGTGGAAGCCTATGCTTGCGGCAACTGTAGAAGACGAGGGCCAGCTACACTTTCCCCTGCTTGCCAGTCAAAAGCTCGATGGCATCCGCGCTCTGATGCAGGGTGGCATACTGTACTCGCGCCGACTGAAACCCATACCTAACAAGTTTGTGCAAAGTCTCTTCCACAATTTACCCGACGGCTTAGACGGAGAACTGATACTCGGGGATCCGTTCGATCCAGCCTGTTACCGAGACACAATGAGCCTTGTGATGAGTGACGATAAGCCGCTTAACTTTTTCAAGGGAAAGACTCTGGTACTGTGGGTCTTCGACAAATTCTCTCCTCAAGGCTTTACTATTCGCCTGTTCGAGGCTTCTCGCGTACCTCACTCAGCCGTAGTATTTGTCCCTCACATTATGATTCACAACGTCACAGAGCTGGCTGAGTACGAGGAGTCAATGCTGGGCAAAGGCGCAGAGGGGATCATGCTACGCGACCCGCAGGGTAGCTATAAGCAGGGACGTTCGACGTTGCGTGAGGGTGGTTTGATGAAGCTCAAGCGGTTCCGCGACTGCGAAGCTATGATAACGGGCAGTTTCGAGTTGGAGCACAACGGCAATGAGGCGACAGTCAACGAGTTGGGCCGCACGCATCGCTCGTCACATAAAGCAAATAAGACAGGCTTGGATACGCTGGGTGGCTTCACTGTCGTGGGTAAGGGTGGAGACTATGACGGCGTAGAATTTCGCGTCGGGACGGGGTTCGACGCATCCACGCGCAAGAGTCTGTGGGCGCAGCGAGACAGCCTGAAGGGAAAGACTATTAAGGTGAAGTACTTCCCGACCGGCGGCAAAGACTTACCCCGCCACCCAATCTATCTGGGTTTCAGAGACGCAAGAGATTAGTCCTCTGACCCCTTGACACAATTCGCCTGACGCTGTACACTCACTCTAGATCGAAGCTACTCAAGAGCTTTGAAAGGAGAAACACATGATCTACACCTATCAGATTACCAGCGACGACGATCAGTTTTCCAACGAAGATATCCGCACTCTCAATACCGTTGACGCTTTGCCAGCCGACGCGAAAGAGTATACTGCCGAGCAGGCGGCAGCAATGACGCCGCCCGATAACTTCTTCGCCGCAAACTTTCCCACTTTTCGCATCTATCAGGACGATAATGAGGTGCTGTACTTTGTCAAGCGTGGCAACAACAATCGCTGCCTCATCTGTGGCGCAGAAGACTGCCTGAAGGATCACAGTGAGCCTGAGATGGAAAGGGAACGGCGATGAACAAGGCACAGCAGAATCGCATCCGTGAGTATCTCGAATGGTCGTGGAATTATGGCATCGCTGAGGAGATGGCTGAGAACACGACGAAAGACAACGGTCGCATGATTAGCATGGGCATTGCAAAAGGCGAAGAGCAGGATATGAGCGATCTTGTTGCCGACTTCATTAACCTGCGTTGCACTGACGGTGAGATAGACAATGAGTGGCTGCCTGAGACTCTAATCGATCATGCGCCGTTGCGGAAACTAATTAAGGCTCAGATGGTTGCGGTTGACTCACTATCGCAGACATCTCTGGGAGCGAAGCATCCCGGCGCAGTCTGCTCCGATTGTGGAGAGACAGTCACAGAGAGCGCATATTCGACAGGTCAATCGGGTTGCTGTGGTAAAGACGTGGTAGCGGAAGAAGAGTACATGAAGAATTGGAGGTCTGAATGATCCATAATGAAACCTTCAAGATCGAATTCGTCGGCTACGTGCTCGGTAGGAATCGCTACAGATTCGAGTGCCCGTACTGTCACTTGACGGTGAAGGTCGCATTCGCGCCTGATAGCACAAAGATGTGGAATCACGCCTGTGGCTCTCGCATCATTTATATTCAGGACGGCACTCGGCTCAAAGAGACTCTCGTAATGGAGGTGGCACGTGGCTAATGTCAAGATCGCTACACTCGAAAGGCTGGAGAAGCTGGAAAGGGCGGTTCGTAACGCTATCGCTCTGCTTGAAGCCGAGGATGAGGACGCCGGGCTGAATGAAGATCCGTCTGAGGCTCTTATCACTCTGCGCGAAGCACTGGAGGACAAATGAAATCCAAGAACTATCGCAAGGCTCTCGAAAGAATCCTCGATACTCTGCGAGGGATTGACACCCTCGATCTGACCGGAGCCGAGAGAAAGATTCAGGCTATCGCTCAGGAAGCGCTGCGGACTAAAGCTAACCAGACCCCTTGACAAGTCGGCACTCACTGCGCTATTCTGGTCTTGCGCTACTCAAGAGCGCAACAAGGAGAGAGACAATGAAAAGGCAAGAGAAGATCGAAGCCCTCGTGGAGATCAGAGACTACATGCGGGATAACGTAGAACTTATCCCCGAACATATCTGCAACCAATTCAATCTGCTGGCAAGAGCAATCGGCGTTGAAAGTCCCGACAATTGGTGCATATTCGGCATCAAAAGAACGCCGCCCAAACTAGCCTTCAATGAGTTACTGAAGAAGGAGGCTAATCGTGGCTAACGTCAAAACAGCCGAAGATTATCGCAAGTACAAGCGGACGGTGGATCTCTTCGTCACGGAGTTCAAACTGTCGCATCTCAGTACGGGCAATGAGAATCACTTCTCGTGGGACCGTTGCGACTGCTGCCAAGACGGCGATGGCGGAGAACGGTATGATCTCCTCGCTCATCAGGAAGGGAACTCTGAGGTCGTGAGCTTTTCCATCTGCGTAGACTGTGTCTACTATGTGAACTACAGCAGGCTCGATGACGCCACAATGCTGGCAATAGAGAAAGGCGGTGCAGCATGACCGACACAGAAAAGATTCTCGACAAGTTGGGTAAGATCAAGCGTCACATGGATTCTGCGAAGGAAATCGGCAACGAGGCTGAGGCGCAGGCTTTCGCTGGCATGCTTCAGAATCTCCTGCTTCGCCATAAGCTCGAAATGACGGACATCAACTATCAGAAGGAAATGCAGTCAGAACCCATCGTGGAGCAGCGCCCTGAGACAATCTACGACATGAAGCGCGGGCGAGTCTACAAAGACTTTCCCGACGTGGAAGTAGTCGGGCAGCGGCGCGAGTGGGCAGAGCGTTTGGCTGATATTGTGTCCAACGCCTACAGCTGCCGCTTTCTCGTTGTGCAAGGTTCTTCGATCATCTACTTTGTCGGACACAAGTCGAATGTGGCGATGGTCGAGTATCTGTATCTCACCATGCTTCGCGCCGCAGATAAGATGTCCTCGAACGCGGCAAAGAAGCAGCGTGCCGCGTGGCGTCAGCAGAACGGCGGGGCAGGCATGACGCCGAGGGGATTCAGAGAGTCTTGGCTGCGCGGCTTCTGTGAGCGCATCGGGCAACGCATGAAAGAGGAACGGGAGAAGTTCAATAATCCCACACAGTCAACCGCACTTGTACGTGTGGATAAAGAGGCTCTCGCCGTGCTGGATTACATGAACAAGTTCCGCAAGATGGCCTCTCGCGTTCGCGGGCCTCAGCATTTCAATGACGCAGGATATAGCGCAGGTAAGAACGCGGCAAATGGCTTGAATCTGAATCGCCCGCTGAACGCTGGCGGACCAAATCGACAGTTAAACTAGGCTGTCTTTAATCCGCGGGCCCCTTGACACGATATGCCTTGGTCTGCTATCGTAGTTCTGTCAGCGAGTACTCAAGACTTGCAGAAAGAGAGGAACACATGGCTTACACGGAGATAAACTTCAAGACGAAAAAGGAACTCAAGGCTTACCTGGCGTCGGGAAAGAGAGTAGATGTCTTTCAGCCAGGCATCGGCTCAGCGCCGCAGAACGGCACAGTGTTTCTCGAAGGTCCTCACTACCCTGAGCCCCACAAGTGGTACGCTCAAGGCACGATGAAGAACGGCTTTCTCGTGGCGGTGAAGTGATGGCAACCCAACTCAATCTGCCCGACTTCGACACGCGAGATCGAGAGGGAGCGACAGACTGCTCCCTCCCGTCTCAGATCACTAGCGCCGACGATGCCCTGCGATTCATTCTTGCGGGTAATGCGTACTTCACTGTGCGGTCACAGAAGACAGGCACACGCTATACCTTTCGCGTCAGTCGTGGGACTTGCTCACGCTGCGGTAAGAAGGACTGCAAGTGCTGGGCGAATCCCATATACTTTGTGTCTCTGCTGACGGGACCAGAGAACTCAACGAATTACAGCTATCTCGGGATGATTAAGGAGAAAGTATTCTCCTTGACGCGAGCCAGCAAGATGACCGATGAGTCTATGCCAGTTCGTGCGTTCCGCTACTTGTATCAGCATCTAGCGAATCGACAATTTCCCGCAGACTTATCACTTTGGCATGAGGGAAAATGCGGTCGTTGCGATCGTAAGCTCACTGTTCCCGAGTCAGTCGAGCGTGGCATTGGGCCGGAATGCGCTGCGATTATGGGAGGTCAGTGATGGAAAAATTCATTCGCTGGGGAACAGATCACGTTTTCGGGGTAGTAGCAGTACACGGCGAATCAAAGACTATCTGGCATGTAGTCGATTGCGCTGCGCCCGAGTCAGAGCAACCAGCCGTAGTAGCCAGCTACACAGAGAAATGGAGAGCCGAGATACATGCTATTCGTGGGTGTGGTTGTACACAGAACTGGCATCTGTATCACGGTGATAAACATGAAGTAGGGGGTGCATAATGACAACAATGGCACAGCGTTACAAATTCGATCTGGTTGTGGCGAAGCTCAAAACAGCGGGCTGGAGAGTCTACATCGGTCCCGACGCTGTACATCGAATGCTCGGGATAGATGAATGGATTCTTCGCAGAAAAGACGATAGGCTGGACTATCTATTCGTCTGTGAGTCGGGCGAGTGGAAACGCTGGCGATTCGTTCGTGAACCCTTCGGAGACTACACGATTGTATTTGAAAACAAGGGTAGTGGCAAAGATTTACAATCCCTAGTCAGTTCTCAAGGCTGACAGAAAAGAGGAACTATGGCGAAACGCAAGCTGATCGAAGGCAAGACCCGGATGCAGATCGTTCGGGAAATTCGCAAGCAACTGCGGCGGGCTGAGATGGACCCGGCCGTCAAGAAAGCGCGGCGTGCTCTGCTACGCGCACAGACTGGTATCTGGGGAGGTCAGCGTGTACAAACGAGCCACTAAAGTCTCTCTACCCGAGCAGAAGACTTTCACGAAGCCGAACAGCTACGAGGAGGTTGTGGCGAAGAACGAAGAGGTTCGCTCGATGCTGGACAGAAACAAGTTCGGCGTCTCTGAGGCAGAGATCGAAGCGGCCCTAAAGAACCCGCGTTATCGTTACAAGGAAAGAGTAGCAAAGCAGATCGACAAGGGGCGCATTCGCCACGACGCGGAGCGAATTGTGCGAAACACAATCGCCACAAAAGAACTGCCCGACGACAGACCACATATCCACATCGTAAAGAAGGGAGAAGCTCACTTCGTCTGTGGCGATGTGGCTTTCGCTGTCGATACGAAGGACCTGAATAAGGTCATCGGCGCGAATCGGGAAGACTCGCCGTTGGATCGACTCATGGATTCACAGCTTGCCGCGATCTGTCAACAGATGGGAATGAAGACAGAACCATTTGTGAGGGAACTTGTGCGAGACCCGATCAATCATCTCGTACAGTGGGTGTGGCTTAGAGATATCGGGGACCCGCATATCAAATTCAACGGCGAGCATCTGGAAAAGAATATTCACCTCTCACTTGACAGATACCACAAAGCTCTGCTATCTTGGTCTCCGAGTGCAGAGTCAAGGGTTGACGCCAAGACGGGCCAACGTGTTCCAAGAGCGCCGAGAAGCGAGAAGTCTATACTCATGTCGAAGACGTTTCAAGTGGTCGCTGTGGGCAGCAAGAGTGAGCCACACGTAGCCTCGGGAAGAGAGTCTGATCTGCTGAAAGCAGCGCAAACGTTCAAAGGCAAATCATTTACGTTCGCGGAGCTTTCGGTTGCGGCTCAGAAGTTCCTCAAGACGAAGCAGGACTGGGATATGATCTGCCTGCGTTTCTTGAAAGAACTCATCGGGCACGGCGCAGTAAAGGAGGTGACAGCATGAAGCTACTCAACTGGGCTGCGGAGAAGATGAAGCAACTGAGCGACTGGCACGGGAGAAAGAAGTACGGTGACATCCCGCGCTTTAACAAAGTCGCTCCGAATGTACAGCCGCCCAATCGGGAACAGAGGAAAGAAACTCGCTGGCGTGTGGGTTTCATGCGTACGGCTCACATGCGTATCGGCCCGCCAGTGCTGAGAGGGAAGCGCGCCGAGCGAGTAGCCCGACAGTGTGACCCGCGAAATCTTCTCGTACTCCCAAAGTCGAAAGGGGTGAGGCGATGATGCTCGAAGCCTTACGCGACTACGACATGCGGGATTACGATCACGAAGTTCGAGCGCAGTACCCGAATCCCATCGGCACGCCACAACGCCACAGAATTAGGACGCACAGATTCAAAATCGCAAGCCATCGCGTAACCGAGGCAGAAGGAGAAACAAATATGGCCACCAAGAAAGAAGTCGAAGCACCCGCAAAGAAGGAGAAGAAACCTGAAGCTCCCAAAATGTGGGGAACTAAGGACGTGGCGAAGCAACTCGGGGTGGATCCCAAGTTTTTCCGCTCCGTTCTGCGTGCTGCTGGCAAGGGCAGCGAGGGACAACGCTATGAGTGGAAGATCGGTGACCCGCTCAAGGCTGAGCGCAAAATGATCGAAGAGTACAAAGAGCGGCAGGAAGAGCGCAAAGCCAACGCGGCGGCAAAAACTGAGAAAGAAAAGGCCGCGAAGAAAAGTAGGAAGAAAGCTGCTCCCCCCGCAAAGAAAGCGGCCAAGAAAGCGAAGAAAGCCGAACCCGAAGAGGAAGTCGAGGAAACGGAGGTTGAAGAGGAAGAAGCAGAAGAGATGGAGTAATGCAGAGAGCCGGCGAGTCTGTATGATCGCCGTGTAATGCACTTCGCTAAGGCGAAAGGGTCTCAAGTCCCGTGCAAAAGGAGAGAAACTTATGAGTTGGTTAAAAGACAGTAACGGTAATCAGTGTAGTAGCGAGTACTTTGGCTCAGAAGAACTAGCGCAGCAAGCCTTAGACAGCCTGAGTAAATGTAAAAACTGTATTAACTGCTCGGGCTGCTCGCGCTGCTCGCGCTGCTCGGACTGCTCGGGCTGCTCGCGCTGCTCGGACTGCTCGGGCTGCTCGCGCTGCTCGGGCTGCTCGCGCTGCTCGCGCTGCTCGGACTGCTCGGGCTGCTCGGACTGCTCGCGCTGCTCGGGCTGCTCGGACTGCTCGAACTGCTC
>Ga0210410_10000967_pt1 | contig 27965 bp, 22 predicted proteins | sample IncBWC4MmetaG_FD_161058 | JGI IMG/M metagenome (GOLD analysis project Ga0210410, IMG submission 161058) | Forest soil microbial communities from Barre Woods Harvard Forest LTER site, Petersham, Massachusetts, United States - Inc-BW-C-4-M | ecosystem: Environmental > Terrestrial > Soil >... | reverse complement strand
CAATCAATACGACCAGGCCAATGTCCATCGGGCTGTCAAAAATCAACAGCGCGGCGTGATGCAAAGGGGCGAATTCCATAGCTTACCTGCCTTTTGAGTCGCTTCCCGTGGATTGATTTGTCGGGACTCTTCCCTGACTCAACGTCTCAATTATATCACGTTCGCGGCGCGCTTGGCGCTGGCCGTATTCAATACCATTTGCGCCCTAGGACACAACTGGAATTTCGGATCGAGCCACAGCGAGGCTCAAGTTCAGGGGAGCGCCGATTCGATCTCCTCGACGATGGCACGAGCCGCCGCTTGAGGATCGGGCGCCGCTGTAATGGGGCGGCCAACAACGAGGTAGTCGGCCCCCGCGCGAATCGCCTTTGTCGGGGTCGCGATCCGCGCCTGGTCGTCCTTCTTACTTCTTTGCGTTCGCCCGGTGCCGGCAGCGCCTAGTGGACGTATCCCCGGAACCACGATCAGGAAATCCTTCCCGCATGCTCGCCGGATTGCCCGGACTTCCTGTGGGGATGCCACCACGCCGTCCATTCCCGACTTCTGCGACAGGCGAGCAAGCTGTACGACGCGCTTGGAGGCTGGACCGGCGATCCCCACCCCCCGAAGAGCGGCGTTGTCCATGCTCGTGAGTATCGTGATCGCCAGCAGTTTGGGGGAAGACAATTTCGGGCCTGATGACTCGTTCCTAGCCTTGGCGGCGGCTCGCATCATCTCCAAGCCCCCCAGAGCATGTAGGTCCAGTAAATGGAGCCCCGGCAGGGCGACTGCGCTCTCCACTGCCCCTTTGACGGTGTTCGGAATGTCGTGAAACTTCAGATCCAGAAAGATGCCCGGCCCCAGCCCAGCCAATTTCTCCACTGCCGCAGGACCTTCCGCAGTGAATAACTGTATGTTTATCTTGAATATGCCAACGGTTGAGGAAAGGGATTGAGCCAACTCGAAGGCAGGGGGAAGCGAGGAAAAATCAAGCGCGAGAATCAGTTTCTCGCGAGCACGTTCGCTGAGGGACGTTTTGGCACCTCCAGGATCTCGATTCGCAAGGGGGTAATGCCCTTGTCCAGAATTCCCAGGCGACAGGCCACCATATATGAGACATCCAACTCGCGGTCGTCTATAAAGGGACCCCGATCATTGATCCGAATGAGCTGGGCGATATGCGTTTTCGGGTTGGAAACCCGCAAGAGGGAGCCGAACGGCAGGTCCGGACTCGCCGCCGTAGAGGAGTACATGTCGTACCTCTCGCCGCTGGCCGTCTTCCGACCCTGGAACTTGCGGCCATACCAGCTCGTTTTCGCCGTGAACACCCGAATGGGCTGGAGCGGCTTGCTGATGTGGGCGACCAACGGGGCTTCCAAGCCCTGCGTTATCAAAAACATTAAGGGCAACCAGCGAAGCGCGGCCCATAACATAAAGATTCGACTACGCATGTTTGTCTCCCGTAGTCATTTGGCTCTACAAAAATCCTAGCATGCGCCGTCGGGTGATTCAAGGACAATCGGCCTGAAAAGTCGCTGTCAATTCACTGATTCTAAGAACTTTAGTATCCATACACAAGTTTTCCACATGTTTTAGTGTGTCCAGGCAAGCGCTTGGCCGCGCAAAATTCGCCGTTCCCACCTGGACCGCCGATGCCCCCGCGATGAAGTATTCCAGCACGTCGTCCGCTTTTTCAATCCCTCCAAGGCCGATGACAGGAATCTTGACAGCACGACTCGCCTCATATACGAGGCGCAGTGTAATCGGTTTGATGGCCGGGCCGGAGAGCCCCCCGGTAGCCCGTCCGAGCCGGGATCGCCTCGTTCGGACATCAATGCTCATGGCCTGATAGGTGTTCGCGACCGTGAGGGCGTCGGCCCCGGCTTCCTGCGCGGCCCGGGCAATAACCGTGATATCTGTAACATTTGGCGAGAGTTTGACCCAAAGCGGGCGTCGAGCGGCCTGCCGGGCGGCCGATACAACCTCAGAAGCGAGTAGGGGGTCGCTGCCGAACTGGATACCGCCATGTGTCGTGTTTGGGCAGGAGATGTTCAGTTCATAGGCCGCCAGCCCTTCCGCTTCCTCGAGGGCGCGGATTACGGCCACATATTCTTCCACGCTGTAGCCGAAGACATTCGCGACGATCGCCGTCCGATACTGGCGCAGGGCGGGAAGCTTCTCCGCGATGAAGGCTCGCACTCCGATATTTTGCAGGCCGACCGCGTTGAGCATTCCTGAGGGTGTCTCGCAAAGTCGGGGAGCGGGGGCGCCGGCCATGGGTTCGAGGGACAGCCCCTTCACGACAATGCCGCCCAGGCGGTCTAAGTCCACGACGCGAGCAAATTCGACGCCATAACCGAAGGTACCGCTGGCAGCTATAATGGGATTGGAGAGGCGCAATGCGCCGACGTTCACCGAGAGGTCAGGCGCGGCGGAAGCAGTCACTCCCGAAATTTTATCATGGGGCTCGATTAGCTGTGTGGAAGGTTTGTGGAAAAGCCTCGGAAATCCCGGTTCGCGTCTTAACGCGCGCTTCGGGAGCGGCGGGCTCCATGCTAGGATGTTCACCCGATGCGCATCGTCGAAAAGACCCAATTGATGACGGCGACGGAAATCGACCGAACCGTCCAGCGGCTGGCGCACGAAATTGTGGAGAAGAGCGGCGGCACGTCGAATTTGGGTTTGATCGGAATTCGCCGCCGCGGCGTTCCCTTGGCAAAGCGGATCGCGCAGGCCATGCGCGGCATCGACGGAGTGGACGTGCCGGTGGGCACGCTAGACATCACGCTTTATCGCGACGATCTTTCCAAAGTAGCCGCGCAGCCCGTTCTGCAATCGAGCGACATTCCGTTCCCGGTGGACGACAAGGACCTCGTCCTGGTGGACGACGTGCTGTACACGGGTCGCACAATTCGCGCGGCGATGAACGGACTTTTCGATCTCGGACGCCCGAAGCGCGTGCGCCTGTGCGTCCTGATCGATCGCGGTCATCGCGAATTGCCCGTCGAGGCCACGTTCATCGGGCGGAGCGTGCAAACCAGCGACGCCGAAATCATCGAGGTTCGCCTGAACGAGATCGATCAGGAAGAGCGCGTGGTGCTCGTCGAGCGCCTTCCCTGAGACGCGTTGCACGCGTGCTGCACCCGACCAGGTTTCGGGGCGGTGTTTGAGGCCCGCCAATTTCGAGGAAAGTTGTGCCCTATCGCTTCGGCCACATGCTGGCGATTGAACCGCTCAGTGCCGAAGAGATTTCATTTTTGCTCGACCAGTCGAAACCCTTCCAGGAAATTCAGCAGCATCCCCTGAAAAAACTGGCGACGCTTCGCGGAAAAACCGTCGCGCTGGCGTTCTTCGAGCCTTCGACGCGCACCCGCGTGAGCTTCGCGACCGCGGCGGCTCGCCTCGGCGCGGACCAGATGAACCTTCAAGCGGAATCGTCGAGCCTGAAAAAAGGGGAGTCGCTTCTGGACACCGTCCGCACGCTCGACGCGATGAAGCCGGATTGTATCGTGATGCGACATAGTTCTTCGGGCGCGCCGGACTTTGTGGCGCGAAACCTTCTGCTGCCCGTCATCAACGCGGGCGACGGCACGCACGAACATCCCACGCAGGCGCTGCTCGACGCGCTGACGATCCGCGACCGGCGCGGCACTCTCGGCGGGCTGAACGTCACGATTCTCGGCGACATTCTGCACAGTCGCGTCGCGCGATCGAACGTTCATCTACTCTCGAAATTCGGCAGCCACATCACGCTGTGCGGCCCCGCGATGTGGCTGCCCCGCGAACTGGAGTGCCTCGTGCCCGCGGGAGCCTCGATTCGCCGGGTGGCGCGGATCGAGGACGCGCTCGAAGGCGCGGACGTTGTGCTCACGCTGCGGGTTCAGCAGGAGAGATTGCACGAGCCCGCGCTCGCTATCGATGAATACATTCTGCAATTTCAGCTCACGCCGGAGCGCCTGCGAATCGCCAAGCCCGATGCGCTCGTGCTGCATCCAGGGCCGATGATTCGCGGACTGGAAATCGATCCCGCCGTTGCGGACGGGCCGCAGTCCTGCGTCCTCGAGCAGGTCACGAACGGCCTCGCCGTGCGCATGGCGCTGCTCTTCTTGATGATCGGCGCGGACACTTCTTCCGAAAGGGATTCTTCGCATGCTGCTGATTAAGAATGGGCGCGTTCTCGATCCCGCGAGCGGGACCGCCGCGCCGCGCGACGTCTTGCTTGACGGGGATCGCATCGCGGGCGTCGCGCCGCCCGGGCAGCTTGCGTCGCGCGCGCAAGGCGCCGAAATTCTTGACGCGAAGGATTTGATCGTCGCGCCGGGCTTCATCGATTTGCACTGCCATCTGCGCGAGCCGGGCGGCGAATCGTCCGAGACGATCGAGACCGGGACGCGGGCCGCGGTACGCGGCGGTTTCACGGCCGTGTGCCCGATGCCGAACACGCGGCCGGTGAACGACAACGCATCCGTAACGCGCTCGATCCTGGAACGCGCTGCCGCGGTTTCCCCTGTTCGCGTGTGGCCAATCGGCGCGGCGTCCATCGGCAGCAAGGGCGAGGCGCTTTCGGAAATCGCGGCGATGAAGCAGGCGGGGATCGTCGCGGTTTCTGATGACGGCCGGCCGATCGCGACCGCGAAGCTTTTGCGCCAGGTGATGGAATATTGCCGCGCGCTCGACCTGCCGGTGATCGATCACTGCGAGGACAGCTCGCTGTTTGCGGGCGCCGTGATGCGCGAAGGAAAACAGTCCGTGCGCCTGGGCCTGAGCGGAATGCCGGCCGCCACGGAATCGCTGGCCGTCGCGCGCGACGTGCAGGTGGGAGAGTTGACGAGCTGCCGGTTGCACATCGCGCATCTCTCGGCGCGCGCGTCTCTCGAACTCGTGCGCGCCGCCAAGGCGAAGGGCCTGCCGGTCACGTGCGAAGTTACGCCGCACCACTTCACGCTCACCGATGAAGACGTTCAGTACGACACGCGCTACAAAATGAACCCCCCGCTTGCCTCGCGCGAGGATCGCGACGCGCTAGTCGCTGGGCTTGCCGATGGCACCGTAGACGCCATCGCCACGGACCACGCCCCGCACGAGGCTGCTCTGAAAGACGTGGAATTTGACCGCGCGCCGTTCGGAGTAACCGGATTTGAAACGGCGATCGGACTCGCGCTGGAATTGGTGCACGCGGGGAAAATTTCGCCGATGCGAATGGTGGAACTCTTTACGTCAGGGCCGGCGCGGGTTCTCGGAATGCAGCGCCGCGTCGCCGAAAATGAGCCCGCCGACCTTACGATTTTTTCCACCGACCACAAATGGACATTCCACGCAGCGGAATCCGCCAGCAAATCGAAAAATTCCCCATTCGACGGCCGCGAATTCCGCGGCGCCCCAGTGGCCACAATCGTCGCTGGCCGTATTGCCCACCAGCGATAGCCGAGAGAAACGAATCCACCGATGCACACAGATAAACGCTGATAAAAACAAAACGAGGATTTGCTGCGGCCTGAAGTGTGGGGTGTATGGTTTCAGCTTGCCTTCGGTTTTATCTGTGTTTATCTGTGTTCATCTGTGGATTCTATTTTTCCTAGTGTGCGCCGGGTTCGGCGGCGGGGTGCATGCCGTGTTGGGGAACTTCGTGGACGCCGCGAGTGGGCGGTTCCTGGTGGACGCGATAAAAATGATCGAGCGGGCCGGGACCTTTTCCGATCGAGTAACCTTTTTCGATCGCCTTGGTCACATAAGCTTTGGCAAGCAAGACGGCTTCGCGCAGCGGTCGTCCGCAAGCGAGCAGCGCGGCGATCGCCGATCCGAACGTGCATCCCGACCCGTGCGTGTTTTCGCTTTTGAGATGGTCGCCGCCGAAACGAAGCACCTCCGTTCCGTCAAAGAGAACGTCGATGGCCTTCTCCATGTGGCCGCCCTTGACGACCACCGCGCGCGCGCCGCGTTCGACGATTTTTCGCGCTGCGGCTTCCATCGCGTCGTGATCCTTGATCGAAATGCCGGAAAGCACTTCCGCTTCCGCGATGTTCGGTGTGACCACCGTCGCGCGCTTCAATAATTCTTCGGCGATATATTTGATTCCGCCCGCGTCGATCAAATCGGTTTCGCCGGACGTCGATTTCATCACCGGATCGAGCACAACGTTCGCGACGCCCGCGCGATCTAAAAACTCCCCAACGACCACGGCGTTTCCGCGATGGCCGAGCATTCCAATTTTGATCGCGGAAATTTTGATATCTTCGAGGAGAGCGTCAAGCTGCGCGCGCAGTTCCGCGGCGGGAGTATCGTGCACGGACTTGACGCCCTGCGTCGACTGCACGGTCAGGGCGGTAACGGCCGCGATGCCGTAGCAATTGTGCGCGGCGAACGTTTTGAGGTCCGCGGCGACACCCGCGCCTCCGGACGGGTCAAACCCCGCGATCGTCAGCACGATCGGCGGGGCCGAATTCACGTGATTGGACAATTCCCGGGGTCCCTCCGCGAAAAAATTCGTCCACAGAAAAATGGACCGGCTGCGCAAGCACGTCGCGCGAGCCGGCAATTTGCAATGTACGCGTGTGACTGTCCGCACGCAACATCTTTTTTCCCCCGCGTGACGGATTCGTGAAATTTTCGAGGACATTCGAAACAGATGGTATGCGGGATTGAAACTTGCAGTGGCGTTGATTGACTCGTCTGAGGCTCCTATAGCATCATTCTACTTCTCATGAAGAGAACTCACTTTCGCTTTAATATTTTTTTGCGCCCGGAACCCGAGGGCGGCTTCACCGCAATTGTGCCTGCATTGCCGGGCTGCGTTACGTACGGACGCACATTAGGCGAAGCCAAGAAAATGGCAAAGGACGCGATTTTTGGATACATCGAGAGCTTAAAAAAGCACAAGGAGCCAATCCCCAGCGACGACGAAACACTGGTCGCCTCCCTGGATCTCGATTATGCCCAAGCTTCCCGCCGTTAAACCGCGTGAAGTTATCCGATTCCTGGAACGAAATGGATTCATTCTCGATCACACTTCAGGGAGCCACTTCATTTTCTACCATCCGACATCTAAGAGACGGGCAGTCGTACCCCAGCACAATCGCGACATCCCAAAAGGAACTCTTCTATCGTTATTGCGCGAAGCGGGGTTTTCACGCGCAGAGTTGATCGATTTCCTGGAAGGGAAGTAAGGGAATCCACCCGTAAGAGTGGCTCCCTTTCGGAGGGCAGTCTCGTTCTTACGGGAACAAACCGCGGACCAAGGTCGCATCGGCGACGCGGCCGACGGCGAGAATGTAGGCGGCTGCGCGCGGATAGACTCGGAACTTGCGCATGGTTTCGTGCACGTCGTTAAACGCGCGGCGCATCACGAATTCCAATTTGGAATTGACTTCCTGCACCTGCCAGAAAAATCCCTGTAGATCCTGCGCCCACTCGAAGTAGCTGACGGTAACGCCGCCGGCGTTGGCGAGGATATCCGGAATGACGAACACGCCCTTGCGCGAAAGAATTTCATCTGCGTGCGGCGTGGTCGGTCCGTTGCCCGCCTCAGCGACGATCTTCGCCTTGATCTGGTCGGCGTTGTGCAGCGTAATCGCATTTTCCAGCGCCGCGGGAATCAGGACGTCGCATTTCAGCGCCAGCAATTCATCATTCGAGATGCGAGACGCTCCCGGCATGCCCACGACGGTGCCGGAGCGTTCCTTGTACCGCATCGCGCGCAGCGGATCGATGCCGCGCGGATTGTGGACGCCGCCGCGGGAATCGCTGATGGCCACAATTTTCGCTTTCTTCTCCGCCAGGAGCCGCGCCACGGCCGAGCCGACATTTCCAAACCCCTGAATCGCCACCGTCGCGCCGCGCAAAGAGATTTTCTTTACCTTGCAAGCCTCTTCGACGACGAACATTACGCCGCGGCCCGTCGCATCCGCGCGCCCTTCCGAGCCGCCGATCGAAACGGGCTTGCCGGTCACAACGCCCGGCGCTGCATGGCCGACCGTCATGGCATACGTATCCATGATCCAGGCCATCGTCTGCGAGTCGGTGTAGACGTCCGGAGCGGGGATATCGATTTCGGGCCCGATGATCGGCTGAATTTCCGCGGCGTAGCGGCGCGTCATGCGCTCAAGCTCGCCCTTGGACATGCGCTTCGGGTCGCAAACGATGCCGCCCTTGGCGCCACCGTACGGAAGGTTGACCGTCGCCGTTTTCCAGGTCATCCACGCGGCCAGCGCTTTCACTTCATCGAGAGTCACATTCGGATGGTAGCGAAGCCCGCCCTTGGCGGGCCCGCGCGACACATTGTGCTGCACGCGGTATCCAACGAACACCTTTGTCTGGCCGTTGTCCATTCTTACGGGAAGGGAAACTTCCATGACGCGTTTCGGCGTTCGCAGGATCTGGCGCAGGCCTGGATCGAGCTTCAGGTATTCCGCCGCCATATCAAACTGGATTTGCGCGATCCGAAACGGGTTCAGGTCTTCGCGCGGCGCCATGCGCGGAAGGATAGGTTGAGGGACCGCCTTTGCCACCGTGGCCATCGATGTTTCTCTCCTTGAGAATTGCGGTTACGCGCTGGCCGCGCGCCGCGCAGTGCCCCGATATCGCGCGCGACACTCGTCCGAACAGAAGTGCAACACCTGGCCCGATTGCTCCAACGGAAAAGAAATCTCGGATGAAACGTACGTGCCGCACCACGGATCGCGGTGCAGCGGAACCGCGGAGCGCGTTTCACGCGGCGTGGGCGCCGATCCCTGCCTCGCGTTCCCCAGGACGTGCGCAAACAGCTTGCGCACCACCCACGCGAGTCCGCAGCTCACCCAACGGTCGACTTGCTCTCGTAAATTCACCCGCTCGACGCTTCCCAGCGGCTCTTTGCGCCCCGGCTTGCTGCTTGTGTTCTCCGGTGACCGGTTCCGCACGCAGTTCGCAGCACTGGGCGGGCCGAGGCCCCTTGTCGGTCAGTTGACTACTTAAGTTCAATGCGCGATAAAGAGCTGCGCAATATTCCGCAGTGTAGTCAACCCGGAAAAGGGGTGTCAACGGTAGAACCCGGATATTTTGGGGCCAGATTCGCGGGAAACACGCCTGCCTGGTTTTCTAATGGATAGTCCTCCTATCTTGTTGTAAATATTGTCCTTACTATTAGAGGGCAACAGTAACTCCTACCCTGCGCGACGGTTTGTGCTGCGGGATTGCAATAACTATGTGAAACAAAGGTACTTAGTTGATGGCTAAGCGATCTCGGGAAGGCGCAAACGGCCCAGTTCTAAGGTTTTGCGGGGATTCGATCCGTTCCCAAATAGGAACGCAGCGCCTCAGGGATCAGCACGGAGCCGTCAGCTTGCTGAAAATTCTCGACGATCGCGAGCCAGGTGCGGCCCACGGCAAGGCCCGAGCCGTTCAGGGTATGCACGAATTCGCTTTTGCCCGTCTTGGGCTTGAAGCGGATGCCCGAGCGGCGTGCTTGAAAAGCCTCCGTATTCGAGCACGAAGAAATTTCCATGAACTCGTTCGCCGACGGCAGCCAAACTTCGATGTCGTACGTCTTTGAGGAGGCAAAACCCATGTCTCCGGTGCAGAGTTGCACGACGCGATAGTGCAAGCCGAGTTTCTGAAGGATTTGTTCGGCATTCCCGACGAGCGACTCTAGTTCGTCGTAACTCTGATCCGGCCTCGTGAATTTGAACATTTCCACTTTCTGGAATTGGTGCTGGCGCTTCAGGCCGCGGGTGTCTTTGCCCGCGGCGCCCGCTTCGGAGCGAAAGCAGGCGGTCCAGGCGCAGATTTTGATTGGGAGCACGTCGGTGTTAAGCGTTTCGTCGCGATAGAGGCTGGTGAGCTCAACCTCGGCCGTGGGCGTTAGCCACAAATCGGTGCCTTCGAGGTGGAACATGTCCGCGGCGAATTTCGGCAGTTGGCCCACGCCGGTGAGCGCCGCGGTGTTCACGATGAACGGCGGAAGAATTTCGGTGTAGCCGTTCGCCGCGTGCGTATCGAGAAAAAATGCGGCGAGCGCGCGCTCGAGGCGCGCGCCGAGGCCGAGATAGACCGCGAAACGCGCTCCGGCAATTTTCGCGGCGCGCTGAAAATCGAGGGTCCCGGCGCTTTCCGCGACTTCCCAGTGTGGGCGCGGCTCGAAATCAAATTTTGGAGGCGCGCCCCATCGGCGTACCTCGATATTATCCGCGGCGCCGTGCCCGACCGGAACCGAGCTGTGTGGGCGATTCGGCACCGTGAGCATGAAATCGGCCAGGCGGGCGTCGAGTTCCGCGATGCGCTCGTCAGCCAGCTTGATTTCCTCGGAGACTTGCTTCATTTCAGCGAGCAATGGCGAGACGTCTTCGCCGGCCTTCTTGCGGCGCGGGATTTCCTCGCTCGCCTTGTTGCGCTGTGCCTTCAAACGCTCGGCGGAGGTAATTCGCTCGCGGCGTTCCTGATCGATGGCGCGAAAGGCCGCGAAATCGATGGCCACGCCGCGATCGGCGGCCATCTTTTCAAATTCCGCGAGGTGTTCGCGAAAATATCCGAGATCATGCATGCGGGATAGAATACATGAAGAGGGCGATTCGTGAATTGTGATTTGTAAATCGTGGGGAGGGTTGACAGGTGACAGTCGCCGTCTGCACCCTCAACTGTTAACTCTTAACTTCCGCGCCGCCAGCGACTCTGCAGTCCGCGCATTTCGACCGTGCTAGCATGAATCGGAGACGAAAATGGCGGACCAAGTTCACACCGACGAAGTCATCGCGAGATCGGCGCAGCACGCGCCCGGAAATCTTCAATTCGTTCGCGTTCAGATCGAGGGTCCTGTAGCGCGGCTCACGTTGCAACGTCCCGAACACAATTTGCTTAACGAGCAGATGCTGCGCGAATTGACGCGCGGGCTGGAAATGGCTTCCGAAGATCGATCGGTGAAGATGATTGTGCTGGACGCCGCGGGCAAGGTGTTTTGCGCCGGCGTGGATATCAGCGAATATATGGGGGAGCGCGCGTTTTCGATGCTGGACGCGTTTCACTCCGCGTGCATCGCGATGGTGGAAGCCTCGCAACCGGTGCTCGTGGTCGTCGAGGGCGCGGCGCTCGGCGGCGGCGCGGAGCTGGTTGCGTTCGGGGATCTGGTCGTGGCCACACCGCGCGCGCGGTTTGCCGTTCCCGAGATTACGATCGGAATGTTTCCGCCAATGGCCTCGACGATACTCCCGCACATCGTCGGACCGAAGCGGGCGCTCGAGCTGGTACTGACCGGCGAAGCGATCTCCGCCGAACGGGCGCGCGACCTCGGGCTCGTGAACCGGCTCGTGCCCGAGGCGCAGCTGCAAGCGGCCGTGAGCGAACTGATCGGAAAAATCACGGCACAATCCGGAGCCGTGCTGGGCATGGCAAAGAAGGCGGTGATAGGTGGAATGGGATTGTCCCTGCGTGACGCCATGCAGAATTCCATGAACATTTTCCTGAACGAGCTGTATCGCCTGGAGGACTCCAAGGAGGGTTTGCGCGCGCTGCTTGAAAAACGCAAGCCGCAGTGGAAAAATCGTTAGGTACGCTGAACGCGTCTCCCCGCGGCGCGGGAGATACGCATGGACGACCCACAAATCATTCCCGATCCCGCCTTTCCCGAAAAATCAATCGACGCCACACCTGGGCACGAACCGATCTCTGCCGCTGAACCTCCCGCTGCGATCGTTCCGCAGATCGAAGCCGGCGAAGAATGGCGTGCGGCCGCTGCTGGCCACGAAGAGGCGGAATCACGGAGGCGCAGCTTCCGGCAGAATTTATATTTGCTGCTGGCGCTCGCGCTGGCGGCGTTCATTCTGACGTCCTGGATTCTGGTCCGAGTTGACTCGCCATTCGGAATTTTCGCCACCGGCCCTCAGGAAGTGGTGCGAGCGCAGCTTCGCGCGCTCGATCGCGGCGAGCTGAAACCGGCCTACGAGATGTTCTCTGCGCGCTACCGCTCCCAGGTTCCCTTTGGCGCCTGGCACGAGCTGTGCGTCGCGCACTGGCAAATGTTTCACGCGGATGTTGTCCGCGCGGACCAGCCGGAGCCGAGCGGCGCAAGCATCCTGCTCGAAATTTATCTCCGCGGCGCCGACGCCACGAATTACCGCGCGCGCTTCACCGTCGTCCGCGCGAACGGCCGCTGGTGGATCGACGATGTCCACTGGACGGAAGAGCCCAGCGGGCGAGAGTTTTGGCGCGCGTAATGTAGCCCTGCGTACATAAACCAGAATATGTCTTGCGAGATTTTTGGGTGAGTCGCAGGCTCCCAGGGAAATCGTATAGAGCCTACTCCAGGAGCGGCAACATGGCTTCCGAATACGCCGTCAACCGGGAGTAGTCGCGATCGCTTCCCTTAAGCCGTGCCAGCTCAACCGGTCGATGCAACACCCTTCTCCTCTGTTGATCCGATAGCGTTTTTCAAAAGGACCTGATCTTTCGGGCTGTACCCGATTAGACCTAAACAGGGCAGTCTTTTTCTGGAATCAACGCTCGCGAACAAATCTAGCCATTGAAATAGCCGCAGATAGGACTTCGGGTGAGTGTTGCGTCGACCTATTGAGACCACCAGACTTATCGGGAGTTAGCTGTGCGTTTGGCAGATTGTCTAGGATCCCTTGTCCTGCACGCTCCAGCTACTTACTAGCGGTTGTTGGGGATGTTGACGAGACGTCCAGCGAGGCGAGATAAGCGGCGATTGCCAACATATCGTCGCTCGTCAATTTGACAACCACCGGTATCATCAGGCTAGCCCACTCACCGGTTCGCTTCCCGTGCTTCATATCGTAAAGCTGGCGCACAAGATAGCTGGGAGAACGACCGGCGAGCCCCGGCACCGGGCCCAGACCCATCAAGTCGGAGCCATGGCAGACCGTGCACTGAATCGTCCTACCGCCGGCTCCCGTCATGACGAGTGCTTCACCCTTCTTGATGCTGCCCGTCGGCACGTAGGCGATAAATCCAGATCGAGGATCACGAAGCACCTCCATCCTTTCCACATCCTCGGGCGTCTCGATGACGCGATTACCCATAGGCTCTTTCTCATCTCCTGGCACCCGTAGAAATATGCCATTTGCGATCTTTGTCTTCGGGACTACGTCGGCTTCAACCACCCTGATCCACGGCGTCCATTTCATCGAGCTGAAATACTCAGCGGCGGCCTTCATCTCGTCATCAGTCATGGACTTCGCGAACCCAATCATGATGTTCGTGTTGGCCTTCCTGGTGTCCGAGCTGCTGCGGGCGCCACTCTTGAATTCGGCAAATTGCTGCATAATGTAGCTGTAAGGGAGACCAGCTAGGTTCGTGTTTACTGGACGCCCTTTCCCGTTAGGATAGTGGCAGAATGAGCAGGCGGTCACGTTGGGTTTGTGACCGTGGGCCACGATGTCCGGCATCGGCGGGTGGTCATTGGGAAACCAGTCGGCTGGGCCGTAGTTATCGCGCAACTGCGTGAGCGTGAATGACTGCGAGCTACCGGGAACATGTCGCAGGGACCCGTCATCTTTTCCGCCGCGTGCTTCGGAATCGGCGGTGTCAGACCGCGGACCCTCCGTGGTGCTGTCATAGCCGTATGCCCAAGCTGGGAGATCGGCGGGCAGTGCGCGTTTTGCGTGCCCCTCGGATTCCTGTGCCCTCAGTACCATGGGCGATACCACTGCACACGCCAAAAGCAAGAGACAAGTGGCTCTGTGAGAGAAACTCATGAATACCCCTCTTTAGGTCAAATCACGTCAAGTGCAGCGTTCTTCGTTCCGGTTTCATCGCCAAGCAAGCTTCCCTTCCTCTGAACAGCACGTTCGACTCGCAGATAAACTTCCGCTCACCAGGTCAGTTTGAGGCCCAACTGGATGTCACGATTCGAGCCCGATCCCATCACTGGGTCGCCCGCCGCCACGTCGGCAGTGGCATTGGACGCACCAAACGAATTACTCTGAACCGAAGGATCGTTGGCCGCCAGGTGACCGGCATCCACACCGCCGAAGACCGGATGGTTGAACACGTTGAAGAACTCGGCTCGGAATTGTGCAGTCAACCGCTCTTTGAACTTCCAATTCTTAAATACAGAGAAGTCCACGACCTTGAACGGAGGGTTGCTGAAGTTATTGCGTCCCACATTTCCAAACGTGCCGGCTGCCGGAGGTACAAGAACCGAACTACCCTTCACGTAACATCCGTATGTGTTCAAATCTGAGAGGTTGGCGTGGGCAGCACATTGACTCGGAAACGCGGGCCCGCCGAAAAAGGGAATTCCGTTTGGATTCGATTGAAAGTCCTTAGGATTACCGTAGAAATTCCATTCTTCACCATAAGTGTAGGGGTTGTTGACCTCGCCGGTGCCGCTGAAGTCATTTGAAAAGTCCTCAACGCCCCAGGGCATGCCAGTCTGCAACGTAGCGATCCCGGCGATTTCCCAGCCTTCCAGAATTTGTCCGGGTGACTTCCTGCCAGGCAGGGTATATGTCACATCTACAGTGAAGTGATGCCGAAGGTCGTAGTCACTGTTGCCGTATTGTAAATCGGGATTCGCATTGTTGAGGGGAATACAACATACGTCATTAGAGGAATTATCGTCGAGGGCGTGGCTATAAACATAAGTGGCGGTGAAAGAAAGCCCGTGTGATGTTCGCTGGGTCAGAACAACTTGCATCGCGTTGTAGTGGGACCTGAATAAATTCGACATCTGGTTGATGTACGACAGGTACGGGAATTTGGTTCCGTAGGGCGTAGGCGCGCCCCCGCTACCTATTGGAGGAGCGTTGACGTCCACGAGCCCGAACAGCTTCACCCCATGATTGCCGAGATAGCCCACTTCCAGGGAGAGGTTATTTGTGAGCGTGCGTTGAACGTCGAGGCTCCAATTTTCGAAATATGGTGTTTCTAGATTCCGAGCGAAAGCTGGGATAGCGCATTGCGCGGTGTCACTGCAGGTCAACTGACTCGCACCGGCGAAGATGGGTGTTGTGCCGTTGCTCTGCCACCCAGCGCTCAAGCTTGAAGTGCTGGGGTTGACCTCGGCGCCTGAGATGGTCCCGATGTTCTGGATTTGGGTGGTCCCCACAAAGAGTTGCGCTCCCGTTGGTACCGTACCGAGCCCACCGCCTGAACTCATGAATCCTGCGAGTTGCACGAATTCATGGAGTATGCTGCCGCTTCCGCGGATCACCGTCTTTCCGTTGCCCTGGACGTCCCAGGCAAATCCCACGCGCGGGGAGAAATTGTTGTGATCACCGCTATAGGCGGAAGCCTCGCCCTTGCCGACCTGTACGAATCCCGTGGAAGCGTTCGGATCGAAGTTGCCAAGGCGGTTGTTTTGCTCCGTGATGACCGTTTGCAGTTCGTATCGCAGACCGAGGTTCAGGGTTAGTCCGGGCAGGACGCGATAATCATCTTGCACGAAGAGTGCGTAATCCTGGTTATGCACATGCCGCACAGGGTCCCCCACGAAAATGGCGGACCCATTCCCCGCGTTTCCTAGAAGGAAATTCTCCAGCGCCGTGTTTGTGCCAACACTCGGGTCGTCCGGCCTGAAATTGATGCGACCCTTAAGGCTGTGTACATCGCCCCCGGTAGACCCCACGAGGTTCACCTCGCCACCGAACTTGAAAGCGTGTTTGCCGCGCAGATAAGAAACCTGATCGAGAAACTCCGTGTACGAATTCGGCCCGACGAACCGGGGCCAGTTTCCTCCCCCCAGGTTGGTGAAGCCGCTAATGTAGATAAGTGGCAGTCCGAAAAAAGTCGGATTGGTTATCCCGGTGTTGATTCCGTAGCCCGTCGGGATCCCGTTGGAGAGTCCCCACGGCGAGGCTGGATTCGCAGTGCGATCGGCGGACAGATCAGGCGCGTATACATGGGTGTAGCCAACCTTTGCCTCGTTGACCCATTTGGAATTCGGAGCCCAAGTCCACGCGCCGGTTCCGACGCGATTGCGGAAGGGAAGATTCGTCTCAGACCATGGCGCCGTGATTGCGCCTGGATTGTCAACCCACGTTCCGTAGTCCTGGCCGATGAAGAACATGCCACTCAGAGTGTTTTTCTCGTTCAGATGATAGTCGACCTTGGCCAGTCCGCTATACGTGCCATTACTGCTACTTAGACTGAACAAACCGGAGGGAACAACCTGCTGCGGAGATCCCGGAATCTCGGTCCCTAGGTTCGTCGGAAAGAGATTTTCGAACGAAGCCGTTGCGGGCGCGGGCGTGCAGCTGCCAGCCGGCAAGCCTGCTAATTTGGCGCTGAGCGGTGTCACACTAGCTCGTCCGGAAGGCAAGGCGTTGCAGGCATCCACGATGCTCTGACTCGGATCACCGATCGGTGCATCGACGGGAGAGCTTATTATTGATGTGCCCCCCACGTTAAGGTTCTGTGCCTCGAAGCCCACAAACCAGAAGGCTTTGTCTTTAATAAGCGGGCCGCCGGCAGTAGCGCCGTATTGCTCGACGGAGAGCGCGGGCTTTGGCAGGTCCGTTGGCTGGAAGAAGTTCTTCGCGTCCCACGCGCCATCACGGCCAAACGCGTAGGCCGAGCCATGGAAGTCGTTAGTGCCCGACTTCAACCCAATGTTGACTTGCATGCCGGGTTTCCAGCCAAATTCCGCTTTCGGCAATTGCTCGGTATTCACTTCTTGGATGCCGTCCACGGGCAGAATCGTAGCCGCATCGCCCGCCAGCGTATAGCCATTAATGATTTCCTGGCCTGTGGCCCAATCGTAGTTGTTTATACCGTCTACCAGATAAAAATTATCCAACTCTCGCATGCCCATAGCGGTCTGTTTGGTAGCTCCCGCGCCGGGCGCGTTCACGAATCCTGGACGCAACGTCAGCAAGTCGATGTAGTTGCGGCCATTCAGCGGAAGGTCATTGATCGTCTGGGTAGAGAGAGTGCCCGTTAAAGTAGCGGTGGTGGTCTCTACCAGTGGAAGCGCCTCGGTTACAGTAACCGCCTGGGTTTGCTCACCGGGTTCCATCGTGACATCGGCGCGCGCGTCCTGCCCAACGCCTAATTGAAGGTTCTCGCGAGTAAACGTCTTGAATCCCTTATACTCCACTCGAAGCCTGTATGTACTAGGATCAAGATTCGGCGCCACGTATTCTCCCGCAGAGTCGGCGGTTAATGTGCGCGAGACGTTCTTCTGCACGTCGGTGACGGTCACAGTCGCGCCCGCTATCACGCCTCCGCTTTGGTCTGTTACCGTACCCGAAAGTCGCGCCTGATTCACTTGCGCCCGCAGGAGATTAGGAACTACGCATGTGGCAATCAACATGCCAACAGTTCCAGCGACTCTGGACACACGGGCCAACAACAATGCCTTCAGGATTGAACGCCTCATGCCGCCTCCCTCAGATCGGGATTTGATTGAACAACGCAGAGCAAGTCACAAATTGCTCGTCGCTTCCAGTCATCTGCGAGCAGCGCCAGTGACGCGGCACGGTTGATGACCAGCCCGTGGTCGCCGCGAGTGTAGTTCAGCCAACCTGAAAGTTGTCTGAACCGACTGATAAATCACAAAGGGTTGCGCTCATTCTTCGTGACGTAGAAGAAGGGCATGACAGACGGACCGATCCTGAATAGCTCCCGCTAAACGCGCTTATGGCCAGTAACCGAGCCAGTTCCCAGGATAGTCGGCCACCCGGAAGTTGAGATTCGGAGCGTAGGGCCGCGATTGCGGATGCTGACCCTGCGGGTCTTGAGCGCCAGTGTTGACACCACCCGCCGTGCAACATAGACTTCGATTCGACATTTTGTAGGCTTGGGAAGCGGGGAAGGCTGTGAGAATCGGCCACGGTCCCGCCACTGTGATCGGCGAAACGCCGTAAGTCAGGACACCCTCCCAGCCGACGAAGCCGGCACCCTTCGCGAGAGAGGGCGGGCGCGATTGGCCTCGTGTTTCTCGCGAGGCTTTTTTGTTTTTGTGGCTGCGAATTCATTGCCGCGAACCGAAGCGATGGCGATCGAACTCACCTTGCGCGAACCGAACGGGGGTAAAGCCCGCTGGCGAAAACCGCGGCTTGCTGCGCCCGCCTTCTGGGTCGGACCTACCCTCCTCGTCGCGCTTTGTTGTGCGGGTTCCACCGCGGTGAAAGCCGGCGCCGCGCAGAGCGCCGCCGAGCAAAATGTCCACGCGCCGGCGCGCGAGCTGACGGACGAAATCGGCAGAAAAGTCCAGCTCCCACAAGAAGTGAAGCGTGTCGTCTCGCTTGCGCCGAACCTCACCGAAATTGTTTTTGCTCTGGGCAAGGGAATTCGTCTCGTCGGCGATACCGAATATTGCGACTACCCGCCGGAAGCAGAGCAAAAGCCGCACGTGGGCGGGCCGGTGAATCCCAATTTGGAAGAGATCGTTGCGCTAAAACCCGATCTTGTTCTCGCCTCGAAATCGATTAACCGCCGCGAGACGGTGGACGCGCTGGACCGCATCGGCGTACCGGTATTCGTTACCGATCCGCACTCCGTGGAGGACATGATCGCGTCCGCGGAACATATCGGCGCGGCGATCGGCGCGGAAAAATCAGCCGCCGAGCTGGCCCAGGATATGCGCGACCGCCTTGCTGATGTTGAGAAGCGCGTCGGCGGCAGAGGGCCTCGCCGCGTGTTTTTCGTGGTGTGGACCGATCCCTTAATTTCGACCGGCGACGACACATTCATTGCCGACGCTCTGCGCCGAGCGGGCGGCCGGTCCGTTGTCGAAACGAAAGGCGAGTGGCCTCACATCAGCCTTGAAGAAATCGTCCATCTCCAGCCGGAGGTTCTTATTTTCGCCAGCGCTCACGGCGGAGAAACGCATCGGGAGATCGACGAACTTCGCGACCGGCCGGGCTGGAGGGATCTGACGGCGATGCAGCAGGACAACTTCGTGGTCGTGAGCGATGCCATCAATCGCCCTGCGCCGCGCATGGTGGACGTGATCGAGCGGCTCGCTCGCGCGCTTCACCCGGAAGCGTACTCCATCGGTGCCGCGCCTTCTTCAGATTCCGGCCACACGTCCGAAGAGGTCTGCGCATGCGCCCGCTAACGGTTCGGCGGTTGCTGTGGACCTGCGGGGGCCTCGCCGCGTTGCTTCTCGCGTGCGTGGTGCTCGCTCTGAAGTTGGGTGCCGTGCCCGTCTCCGTCACCGACCTGGTCCTTGACGTCGGCCGCATTGCACTCGGCAGGACCAATGAACTGCCCACCGAGTATCGCCTGATTGTTTTTGACCTGCGTCTGCCGCGGATTGTGCTCGGGATACTGGTCGGCGCGGCTCTTTCGGTAGCGGGCGCGAGCTATCAGGCGCTTCTTCGCAATCCGTTGGCGGACCCCTATGTATTGGGCGTCTCGAGCGGAGCGGCGGTTGGCTCGATCCTTGCGCTGCTCTTCGCGCGTGGATTCGCCCTGGCCACGCCGCTGGGCGCTTTTTTCGGCGCCGGCGCGACGATCGCGGGAGTCTATTATCTCGGCCGCCGCGAAGGCGAGCTCGACACAACGACGCTCTTGCTCGGCGGCGTCGTTTGCATGTCTTTTTTTTCCGCGATGATCATGTTTTTGACCACGACGCTTGTCGGACGGGATCTTCGTGGCGTGACGTTCTGGCTGATGGGCGACCTCTCGACGCCGGTGTCCGCGCCGATGCAGTGGATTTTTACGGTGGGGCTGCTCGCGGGCATCGGCACGATCTACAGCACCTCCGCGGATTTGAATTTGTTGCTCACGGGCGAGCGCGAGGCCGCGCACCTCGGCGTGGACGTGACGCGCGTCAAGCTGGTCGTATACGTCAGCGCGTCGCTTCTCACGGCGCTGGCCGTTTCCGTGAGCGGCGCGATTGGATATGTCGGCTTGCTCGTCCCGCACATCGTGCGGCTCATTTTCGGATCGGACTACCGGCTGCTGATTCCGGCATGTGCGCTTTGCGGAGCGATCGCTATCGTTCTGGCGGACACGCTGGCGCGAACGATTGTGCCACCGACGGAGTTGCCGGTGGGCGCGATGACGGCGATGGCCGGAGCGCCAGTGTTCATTTATCTCCTGCGGCGAGGGCTGCGATGAGCGCCCCGGAAACATTTGCGCGAACGCACGGCGAGTGGCCGGGGCGGATCGACCGCGACTTCGCCGTGCGCCTCAAAGTCGAGCAAGCCAGCTACGCCTATGCCACGAGCGCGCAATGCGCTCCCACGTTCACCCTGAACGCGACGAGCTTCGAGGCGCGCGAGCGGGAAATCGTTGCCATCCTCGGGCCCAACGCGAGCGGGAAATCGACGCTGCTGCGCCTGATCGCGGGGACGATCGCGCCGCTCTCCGGACGGGTGGAACTCGACGGCGTGGAAACCAGCCGTCTGGACATGCGAACCCGCGCGCAAAAAATCGCGGTGGTGCATCAGGAAAGCCCGATCCTCTATCCGGCGCTGGCCGGAGATTTTGTACTGCAAGGGCGCTACCCGTACGGCCGCGCGCTGCGCTTCGCGACCCGCGAGGACATCGAGATCGCGCGCAACGCCCTCGCCCAAGTGGGCGGTGAGCATTTGTCGAAGCGCCTGATCGGCGAACTCTCCGGTGGAGAAAAACAGCGTGTGATTCTGGCGCGGGCGCTCGCGCAGCAGCCCCGGCTGATCTTGCTGGATGAGCCGACGCTGCATCTCGACATCGGCGCGCAGGTGGAGTTGCTCGAGCGCCTGCGCCAGCTGGCGAAAGAGAATCGCTACGCGGTCGTGGTCGTCACTCACGAGCTGGGGCTTGCCGCGGAATTTGCCGACCAGGTTGTGCTGTTGCAATTGGGGCGCTGCCTGCGCGTCGGCACGCCCGCCGATGTGTATCACAAGGAATTATTGGAGCAGGTGTTTGAAGCGCCGCTCGATGTCGAACTCGGGCCCGCGGGCCGGCCGCGCGTGAATCTGCGCGTTCGCCGCGGGCACGAAATTACGTAGTGGTTTGGTAGCACTAACTGAACAGGCTGCGGGAAAAGTAGATCGTTTTGTCATTCCGAACGAAGTGAGGAATCTCTCTTGGTTTAGACGCAGGAAAAGAGAGATTCCTCGGCGCGCAGCGCGCCTCGGTTCACCGAGAACGTTCTCCGTGAACGGAATGACAAAAAATTGAGTTTTTCCGCAAGCTGTGAAGTCAGTGCTACTTGAAAAGCAGTACCACGCAGACTCCGTGCCGGGAAGACGGTGCAAAACCGTCGCCGCCGCGCGACTGTAAGGCGGGGAAAATTCCGCGCGTGCCACTGCCCTGACGGGTGCGGGCTGTACTTACAGCCCGTCTAAACCTTGTCAGGGCGGGAAGGCCGCGCGGCGCTGTTCCGCCAAGCCAGGAGACCGACGGAGTCCGCAACCGCGAAAGCCGGAATCGATCCCGGATACGCGGAGAACCTATCTCCCGCGCGAGTCGGGAGAGGAGGCCCTCCATGCGTTTCTCCCCTGGTATTTCCTGCTTGTGTCTTCGGAAAGTGTTGAGTTCGGTTGTTGCATCGCTGTTCGGTCTGTTCTTGGGAGGGCCTGCACTCGCTCAAACGCAGTCTGCGACGGTTTCAGGCGCCATCACTGATCCGGTCGGGGCGGTGATCGCGGGTGCGCGAATTGTCGCGACACAAGTCCCAGCTTCGGGCGAGTCGCAGCAGACTGCTTCGGGCAGCGACGGCCGGTTCGCGATGAAGCTCGCGCCGGGGCGGTATCGGCTCACTGTTTCCCGCGACGCTTTCGGCCCATGGCAGCAGGAAATCATGGTCGCTGCTAGCGAGATACGCGATCTACAGATTCGCATGCTGCTCGAGCCGCTTTCCTCGAAAGTGGACGTCACCGCGCAGGCGCTGCCGCTCGATGCGGAGTCCTCGCCCGCGCCGCTCACGATTCTCACGCGCGCGCAAATCGAGGAGCGTCTCGCGACTTCGCTCCCCGATTTGCTCGAGTCGCAGCCCGGCTTCAGCCTGGGACGTACGGGCCCCGAGGGCGGCTCGACATCTCTGTTCCTCGACGGCGGCAATTCCAACTACACGAAGGTGCTCGTGGACGGCGTGCCCGCCAACCAGCCCGGCGGGCTGATCGATTTCTCCAATTTCACGGTCGACAACATCGACAAAATTGAAGTCGTTCATGGAGCGGAGAGCGCGCTGTACGGTTCGGACGCCATGGACGGCGTGATTCAGATTTTCACGCACCGCGGCGCGACGCGCATTCCCGAATTCACCGCCTTCGCCGACGGCGGCAATTTCTCGACGGGGCACGGCGGCGCGGAACTCTCCGGATTGCTGGGCCGATTCGATTATTCCGCCGCGGCTTCCGATCTCGAAACGAGCGGGCAGGGCCCCAACGACGCGTTCCGCAACCGCACGCTCTCCGGAAATTTCGGCTGGCGCGCGTCGGACACGGCGCGAATCAATCTCTCGCTGCGCGATAACGACAGTGAAGCGGGCACTCCGGGACAGACGCTTCTGCAGTCCGCAAATCTCACGGACACAATCTCCCTGCGAAATTTTGACGCGGGCTTGCGCGCGGACTTTACAACGGGATCCCACTGGCGCCATCAGTTGAGCGGCGCGGAAACCTATTACCGCGATTTCAACTTCGATCCGTTTTTTCCGACGTTCTATCAATACAATCGCGCGGGTTTCGCGGCGCAATCCACGTACTTCATCAAGGGATTTGCAATTACCGCGGGGTACGAGTACGAAATTGAAAACGGATTTCTCAGCACCGCGGCGGAATTGGGCGCCATCGACTCGGTGACGCATGCGCGGCGCAACAATCAAGCGGGTTATCTCGATTTCCGCTGGCAGCCGGTGGCGCGGCTCAAGTTGAACGCCGGCGGGCGCGCCGAGGACAATTCCTACTACGGCACGCGCGTCATGCCTCGGACCGGCGCGTCCTACGCTCTGCGAGTGGCTCGGGGCGCGTTCGGCGACTCGCGTTTGCTTGCGTCCTATGGACAGGGAATCGTCGATCCCCGATTCGATCAGACGTACGGTTCCGATCCCTGCTTTCCCGGCAATCCCAATCTGCTCCCCGAACAAAGCCGCACGATTCACGCCGGGGTAGAACAAAAATTGGCGTCGGACCGCGTGCGGGTCAGCGCCGACTACTTTGACAGCCTTTTTCACAACATCGTCAGCTTCCTGAACGTTACGCCGTCCGGCGCATGTCTCGCGGGCGGCGCCCCGTTCGGGCAGGGCACGTATTTCAATACCGATCTGGCGCGCGCGCGCGGCGCAAATTTCTCCGGCGAGGCGCGCATTACGCCTTGGCTCAGCGGAAGCGTGAACTACACGTATGACTCGACGCGCACGCTATCCGCGCCGGGAAACCTCGATCCGAATTATTTTGAGGGCAGCCGCCTGCTCCGCAGGCCGGTGAATTCCGGGAACGCAATGCTGAACGCGAGCTTTCTGCGGATGAACTGGAACCTCTCCGGATATTTCACCGGCCAGCGCTTCGACTACAACTACCCGGGGCAAATTATCAATCCGGGCTACGCGCTTCTCAACCTCGCGGCGACGTATCGCATCGCGCGCGGATTCAGCGTCTACGGCCGCATCAACAATCTCGCCGACAAACAGTATTCAGAGGTGTATGGATTTCCGGCGCTGGGGCGCGAGTTTCGCGTCGGCGTGAAATACACGACTCGCCATGAGTGACGCTCGCTCGCCGGAAGGCGTGCTCTTCTGCTGGAGCGGTGGCAAGGACAGCGCGATGGCGCTGCACGCGTTGCGCGCGGCGGGCGATCGCCGCGCCGTCGCGCTGCTCACCACCATCACCGACGAGTACGACCGGATCAGCATGCACGGTGTGCGCCGCGTTTTGCTCGAGCGGCAGGCCGAATCGCTCGGCCTGCCGCTTCACCCCGTGCTGATTCCGCCGCAATGCGTGAACGCAATCTACGAAGCGCGGATGAAGGCGGCGCTCGCGGAACATTTTGCGAGGGGTGTGCGACGCGTCGCGTTCGGCGATATTTTCCTGCAGGACCTTCGCGCCTATCGTGAAAAGAATCTGGCCCAGGTGGGCATGAAGGCGCTCTTTCCCATCTGGAAGCGAGATACGCGGGAACTGGCCGAGCAATTTGTGCAGCTGGGTTTTCGCGCCGTCACGGTTTGCGTCGATCCGCGAGTTCTGGACGACTCGTTCGCCGGGCGCGAACTCGACTCCTCGTTCTTCGCCGATTTGCCGCCCGGCGTCGATCCCTGCGGAGAGAATGGCGAATTCCATACCTTCGTTTTCGATGGCCCCATTTTCAAAACGCCGATTGCTTTTCGCACCGGCGAAAAAGTGCTGCGCGACGGATTTTGCTTTTGCGATCTCCTGCCGAAGTGAAAGGACAGATCGATGCGACTGGAAAAAGACAATGGAAGCTGGCTTCAGCCCCGGGCGATTTTGATCGTTGGTATTGTCGTTACAGCGGCCGCCCTCCGCATTATTCCTCATCCAGGGAATTTTGCGCCGATTGGAGCCATGGCGCTGTTTAGCGGGGCCTATTTTTCATCGAAGCGCGCCGCGGTTTTCGTCTCACTACTCGCGCTGCTGGCGGGCGATGTCTTCACGGGTTTCCACTCGCTGATGTTCTGGGTCTACGGCAGTTTTCTGGTGAGCGTGGCGATCGGTTTCTGGCTGCGCCGCAAAAAATCTGCCGTGCGAATCGGCGCAGCCACCGTGGCCGGCGCCATACAATTTTTCCTGGTCACAAATTTCGCCATGTGGTTCTCAGGGATCGGAACCTATTCGAAAACTTTGGCCGGCTTGGCGGACTGCTACGCCCGAGGCTTGCCGCTGCTGGGAAACACGCTCGCGGGGGACGCGCTCTACGCCGCGCTTCTCTTCGGAGGGATGGCGCTGGCGGAGAAACGGTTCCCGTCGCTGCTGGATCCGCTCGCCGCCATGGCCGGCCAGAACTGACCGCTCGAAATGCGGGCGGAAGCTTGTTACTTCAGTTTCTCGGCAACTTTCTCGATGCCCGCATTCGCGCAGGCTTCGTCCTTGTCGCCGCCCGGAGCGCCGCTGACGCCGATCGCACCGATGGTCTCTGTCCCTGCTTTGATCGGAACGCCGCCCGCCATCATGACGGTGCCTTCGACGTTCGGCGGAGGTGTCATTGCTCCAAACGCTTTGGCAGTTTCTGCCGACGTTCTCCGAAAAAACAATGCCGTGTAAGCCTTGCGCCGGCTGAGGTCGGGCGTGCCGGCGCCGGAGCCGTCGTCACGGAGAAAGGCCTTGAGCAGGCCGCTATTGTCGATGATCGACACGCTGACGCGATAACCATTCGCGCGGCACTGCGCAACGGTTGCCTGCGCCATAGATTGCGCCATTTCCATGGACATCACTTTTTGCGTGAGCAGGTCCTGCGAGAGCGCGGTCACGGAAAACGCGCCCACAAGCGCGCATGCTGCAATCGCCAGAGCGGAAAAACGAATCTGTGACATTGAAATTGCCTCCAAGTGTTGATCGTGCGATGAGAGCCGCATCCTATAAGCATCGCCAAACCAAGTCAACGGAGGGACATCGCGGCGCGTCTTGTGGAAAACATTTGCCCCGGCGCAGGTACATAGATTCCATCTGCGGTATTATCTCTCTCTCACCGTAATAAGCGAGCAGTAAATTGCCTTGCATTCTTCGCTTTAAGGCATTACATAGATTGAATATGGCTCTGCGGGTGTGCTCTACTGCGTTCCTGTTGGTCAGTTCCCTCTGGGGAACTTCGGCCAGCGCCCAAACTCCATCTGGAACGGTTTCGCCGGTTGCCGATCATTCCAAGGAAGCAGCCGTGGTGGAACTTATGTCAGTCAAGGCCACCTTTGAAAATGATGGAACATCGACGCAAGAAGCCACGTTCAGGGCGCGCATCCAGTCCGATGCGGGAGTGCAACGTTATGGGTTGCTGACGTTTACGTATCAAGGGGCAACCCAGACGATCGAACCGGAGTACATACGCGTGCGCAAGCCGGACGGGTCGGTCGTCGTGACTCCGCCAGACAATATTCAGGATCTGGACGCCGGTATCACTCGCGAAGCGCCGTTCTACAGCGACCTCAGGGAAAAACATGCAGCCGTGAAGGGACTTAGCCCCGGAGACATCCTGGAATACCAAGTTCGCTGGCAGACCACAAAACCCCTGGCCCCAGGCCAATTCTGGTACGACTACGAGTTCGAGCATGGTGGTGCCATCGTCCTCGACGAGCAACTTCAAGCCAGCGTACCCCGGGACCGGCCCATCAAAATAAAGAGCGCATCCGTCAAACCCGTTGTCACGGAAGCGGGGGGCCGCCGCATTTACACGTGGAAGTCGTCGAACCTCGAGGATCATTCCAAAGGCAACCAAGTCAGCAAAGCGATCGATGCGAAACTTGGCCGGTTGCCTCAGCCCGACGTGCAAATCAGCAGTTTCCAAAGCTGGGACGAAGTGGGGAAGTGGTACTGGGGCCTACAACAGGAGCGAGTTCAGCCCACGCCGGATATTCGAACCAAGGCCGCGGATCTCACGAAGGGCGCGACCGATCCCAACGCTGTCCTGCACAGTGTCTACGATTTCGTCAGCACCAAATTCCGTTACATCGGCGTCGCGTTTGGAATCGGGCGGTACCAGCCCCATTCCGCGGACGACGTTCTTGGCAATCAATACGGTGATTGCAAGGACAAGCACACCCTCTTCGCGTCCCTCCTGAGAGCAGCGGGCGTTACCGCGTATCCCGCGCTTATTAGCATGAGCCTTAACCTCGATCCGGACGTGCCATCCCCGGCGCAGTTCGACCACGTGATTAGCGCGGTTCCTCAAGGACAGAGTTATGTGTGGTTGGACACCACCGCAGAAGTCGGACCATTCGGGTATCTTCTGCCCCAGCTTCGCGACAAACAAGCGCTCGTCATTCCGGGCGACAAGCCGGCGATGCTGGTCACGACTCCAGCGGACCTGCCATACCCAAGTAGCGATACGTTCACAATCGACGGCAAGCTCAACGACGACGGCACCCTGGAATCCAAGATGGACTACTCTTCCCGTGGCGATGCTGAAATTGCGCTGCGAGCCGCTTTCCGTCAGGTGCCGCAGCCGCAATGGAAGGACTTGGTTCAGCAAGTATCTTATGGCTTGAATTTCGCGGGGACGGTCACCGATGTAAGCGCCAGTTCGCCTGAAAACACGGCCGCGCCGTTTCATTTTTCCTACAGCTACAACCGCAAGGATTACCCTGATTGGAGCTCGCACCAAATTACTGTTCCCGGACTACCGTTTTCCTTGCCCCCGGTCAGTGAGGAAGACGCTCACGCCAAGGATCCCATTTGGCTTGGCCCAACTGTGAAGTTTATCTCCGACTCAAAAGTGGAATTGCCAAAGGGATATTCGCCCGAACTTCCGAACGATGTGGTCGTGATTCGAGACTACGCGGAATTTCGCGCAACCTACCGGGTGGAGCGCGGCGTCCTGATCTCACACCGGGAATTGCAGATCAAGGCGAGCCAGATACCCGACGCCGAAAGGGAAGATTATAAGAAGTTCGCGAAAAACCTTGGGGACGACGTCAATCGCTATGTCGTCCTCACATCGTCGGCTCTTCGCGCCCCAACTGCGCGGGACCCGGGAAGCGCAAGTTTGGGCGCCGCACTCCGCACACTTCCTGACAGCAGCGACCCCGAGGCGCAGAGGCTCGAAAAACAGGCCTTTGAGGAAATGGGGCCTGATCAAGCGGCTGCCGTGGGCACGTTAAAGCGTGCCGTGGCTGCCGATCCGAAATTTACGCGCGGCTGGGTTGCTTTGGGATCGCTGTATATGGCCAAATCCCAAACAGATGCAGGGCTCGATGCATTCCACAAAGCGATTGATTCTGAACCCAAACAGCCCGTTTCATATCAGGTATTGGCCGCTGCCTTTATGTCCTTACATCGGGTGGATGACGCGATCAACGTGTGGCAGGCACTACTCAAGATAGCGCCAGAGGATCGCAACGCAATCAAGAATCTTGGCGAGCTTTTCTATGTGGACAAGCGGTATGCAGAGGCCGTGCCGATCCTGGAGGCCGAGGTCAAGCTCAATCCATCCGTCATAGAGTCCATGTCGCGGCTGGGTAT
>Ga0210410_10000966_pt1 | contig 27982 bp, 24 predicted proteins | sample IncBWC4MmetaG_FD_161058 | JGI IMG/M metagenome (GOLD analysis project Ga0210410, IMG submission 161058) | Forest soil microbial communities from Barre Woods Harvard Forest LTER site, Petersham, Massachusetts, United States - Inc-BW-C-4-M | ecosystem: Environmental > Terrestrial > Soil >... | reverse complement strand
GATGGCTCGAAGCCTTCGAGCTTAATTGTGGGCTCCGACGGCAATTTCTACGGCACAACGTTTATCGGAGGGAATTCCAATTACGGTACCGTTTTTCGAATCACTCCTGCTGGCGCAGAAACGGTGCTCTATTCCTTCCTGGGTGGCAGCGATGGTGAGCTCCCTTCCGCATCATTGGCTGAAGGTAGCGACGGCAATTTCTACGGGACAACGCCGTTCGGTGGCAGCAGCCGAGATGGCACTATCTTCAGGATTACACCCTCGGGTGACGAGACGGTGCTCTACTCATTTCCCGGTGGTACTAAGAATGGAGCAAATCCTTACACTGCCCTCATCCAGGGCGACGATGGCAGCTTTTACGGCACGACTCAGGCGGGCGGGAACGAGAACAATAATCCTTGTGGTGGTGGCTGCGGCTCGCTCTTCAAAATCACACCAAACGGCAACGAAACAACGCTCTACCTATTTGCTGCAAGCACGATGGATGGCGCATTGCCGGCTGGCAGCCTAATTCAAGGTAGCGACGGCAATTTCTACGGGACCACCTCGGGGGGTGGGCAGTTTGACGGGGGCACAGTATTCCAGATCACGCCCGCCGGCGTATTGACGGTGCTTCACTCATTTACGGGCGCCCAAAATAGTCAATAAAGCGACGACACTGCCCCGAAGTCGTCCTTCGCTCTATTTTTCAATTGATGGGCGAGGTAAGCGCTACGCACGAGCCCTTGGAGCCGTCAACGCCTACCGTTCGCGGATTTTGCCCTCCGGATTGCGGTCGTTCGCGACCGGCAGCAACGGGTCGACAAGCGACCCCCTGCCGCCAACACTTGGATTTTGGCAATGAAGGCGTCGATGATTTGGATAAATCAGCATCGTGGTGCGACAGCTAACTCGTCGGACCGGAGAAACGACCAGACGAGAAAGTGCGGACTGAGTAAACTAGTTAGGATGGCGTGAGGCTGAAGCGGACAAGGGAAGTCGGAATGAACCGGGGTTGCCAAATCCAGAAGACGCCAGCGTGAGGGAAGACTTGACGCGCAAAATGCGCGTGTTTGCAGCCTCGTTGATGCTGGGCGCGTGTGGCTTTCGTCTTGCTGGGAGCGATCCATTGCCGACGATACTTGCGCATCCCTATCTTTCGCTCAAAGACCCGTACACAGATTTCTCGCGAGTTTTCGAACACCGACTCAAGGTGGCAGGAGCGGCATTACAATCCAACAGCGAAGGGGCTTCGGCGACTATTGAAGTGACGCGGGATCAGGTGGACCAACGCACTTTGGCGGTTACCGGCAGCACGCCGACTCAACCGGCCAATATTCCCACGCTGTATGAATTGACTTACACGGTGACTTACAGAGTGCGGGGACCCGACAAAGAGCTGATTGCTAATCGTGATTTTGGTCCCATTGGCGTCGCCGCGAGGTGCGATTGGCCCGGAGTCCACGGGCTTCCAACGCCGTCGAACGAAGGGTGGCCGGTACTGGCGGTTCGCCTATCGCTTTGAGCAGAAGCATAAGGCGCTTGCTTTGGGAACATACCCCGAGGTTCCTCTCGAGCGGGCCAGGTCTCGTCACGAGTTCGCTCGCAATTTACTCGCCCACGGACTTGATCCGTCGGCGTTGAAGGCCGCACTCGGAATGCACATCTTCGTTGTGACGATGCGGGAGTGGGAGATAGCACGAACTCGCATGTCGGCTAAGCCGCACTGCGCCCGCGGTCGCTCTCAATGGATCTGGAATACCGTTCCACCGTTATAGCGCCCACCTCCGGTAGTCGTACCGAAAAGATGCCCGTTCAGGAAAAGTAGAGGCCCAAATTGAGGTGATGAGCCGTCAAGACAATTGGCGAGCCCGCAAAAGCTGTAAAGTACCGTTTCCGCGCCGTTGAACGGTATCTCAAATACCGTTCCGCCATTATGAGCCCCGCCCGAGGATGTTGTGCCATAAAGGTTGCCGAGAGAATCCACTAGAGTGGAAACGGGAAGGGTACCGTCGAGACCGACACCAAAATTATGCAGCACTGTTTCCACCCCTTGGTGCAGTGAATACAGGGTCCCCTTGCCATTAGCTCCACCGTCTTCTGTTGTTCCATAGAGCAAACCATTGGCGAGGATCACGCCGCCCGTAGGTGCCAGACCGTCCGCGCAGCCAGCGACGGGGCAAAAGCTGTACAGTACTGCTTGCGCGCCGTTTAACGGTATCTCAAATACAGTTCCGCCATTGTGAGCCCCGCCCCCACGGGTGGTGCCGTACAGATTACCAACCCGGTCAACGCTAAGACCCGTGGGATCTGAGCCGTCCGCGCAATTCACCCGTGAGCAGAACCGATAGACAACCGTTTCTGTCCAAACACTAGGCTGCGTTTGCAACAATTGGAACAGCACGCCATGGCCACCAGTGGTCGTTCCGACCAGTTTGTTCGAGCCAAGGATCGCTAGCTGTCCGTTCGGATATTGTCCGTCCGCGCACTTGGGTAGTGAACAGAATTTATATAGGGTATTGAATGTCCATGCGCCGCCGCCAGCTGGTGACAGTTCGAAGACAGTTCCACCGCCTTTGCCGTAGGAAGAGGTCGTCCCAAAAAGGTTGCCACTCGAATCGAAAACAAGAGCCCCGCCGTAGGGCGCAGCACCGTCCGGGCACCCTTGTTGGGCGCAAAAGCTGTACAGGGTCCGCAAACCTCCGCCCACCGGAATCTCGAACACGGATCCCTGTCCGTTGGCACCACCCGCTTCCGTCGTCCCGTAAAGGTTGCCCGCGCCGTCCGCGATGAGACCGCCATCCGGAAAATCGCCATCAGTGCAACTGGAATTCACACAGAAGTTCCAGAGCACAGTTTCCTGCGCAACCACGCGGCTAGCACCACCGAGCAGACCAGTCACCAATATCGCCATGGGGAAAAGTCTACGAGTCCATCGAATGTTGTTCATGGTCCTTTCCTCTAATAGAGCGTCAAGTGCTATTAAGCGTTACCCTGACGCGCTTGTCAGTCATCCGAATGCATGACAGAACCGACATTTGAGATGTCATCTTTAGCGGCCAGATGATCTAATCTCGCTAGCCGCCGACGACGGCAAGCGCTAAAGTTGCGCCAAGGTCTCATTCATGACCCTACAAATCGCGGTGCTCGAAGATGATGCCGTTCTGCGTGATCGCTACGTGGAGTTGGTGACTTCAGCTCCCGACATGAGCTTGCTGTGGGCCGTAGGGAGCCTGACCGAGGCGCGGCGCGCGCTCGAATCGGGGGCGCCGGATGTTTTGCTGGTCGATCTCGGATTGCCGGATGGCAGCGGCTTGGAGATCTTCGGCCAGGTCAAGAAGCAGTTTCCCGCCTGCGAGGTTATGGTGGTGAGTGTGTTTGGCGATGAGGACAATGTCGTCGCCGCGATTGCAGCCGGGGCGAGCGGGTACTTGCTGAAGGACACGCTCGCCGAGTCCTTCTTAGAAACAATCCGGGAACTGCACGCCGGAGGCTCGCCCATCAGCCCGAGCATTGCCCGCATTCTCTTGACGCGGGCGCGTCCGGTTCCCGCTGCCGCGATCGAATCGGTGGCGGGAGGGCCGGAGCTGGCTGAGCGCGAATCGGAGATCCTTCACCTGGTAGCAAAGGGATTCAACTTCGGCGAGATCAGCCGCCTGCTCGGCATCTCGACGAACACCGTTCGAACACACATATACCGCATTTATCGTAAGCTCTCGGTTCATTCGCGCGGCGAGGCCGTCTTTGAAGCTAAGAAGCTCGGGCTATTGGATTTTTAGGGCCGGCCTGGGCCTGCTGGCGATGACGCTGCTGCCGCTGCAGGGGCAGACTCAGGACGCCGCAAGTCTCAAGGAATTCAACCTGACGAGGCTGGAATTCCTCGAGAATTACTCCGGCGGCATGCCCCCGGCCGACAGCGAGCCCGGCAGGATGCTGACCTTACCGATCGAGGATGATGGTCTTCACAACCTCGAATCCGTTCCCAGTTGGTTGCGGACCAGTTTTAATTTATCGTCCGCGCAACGCGCCGGCTACGCCATCTACTTGCTGCACGCCTCTCCGGGAGCTGCGATCTATGTGAATGCCGTCTTGGTCGGCGCCAGCGACGGCTTTCAAGACGCCAAGACCGATGGCTGGAATTATCCCCTGTATTTCACCCTGCCGGCGACTCTACTGCGCGAGGGTCGCAACGACCTGCTGATCAAACTTGCCCCCAAGAACTCTCCGAATCGAAGATTGGACTCGGTGCTGATCGGCCCGGAGCAACCCCTGCTTGCGCTGTTTCAAAGGCAATTGTGGCTGCGTGTACTCGGCGTCGAAATCGGCAGCGCGTGTGTTGCCCTCATCGGCTTGTTTGCGGGAGTGCTGTGGCTGCGGCGGCGCGCCGATGCGGTTTTTGGACTATTCGCACTCAGCTGTGTGCTATGGATCGTGCGCAATGCCAAATTCTTTTTGCTGCATTCCTGGATATCGCGATCCTTATTCGACCTGCTGACGGATGCCTCGCTATTTTGGCTGATAGCAGCGCTCGTCACCTTGAGCTTTCGGATATTGGAGCGACCGGCGCGCCGCATGGAAATCGGTTTGTTTGGCTTTGCGTCGCTGTTGACTGTCGTCATGCTGGCGTCGCCGCCGCACGCCGAACTGACGGCGGCAATCGGCAATGGCGTGCTGCTGCCATACTCCGCGGTCTTTCTCGCATTCTTGACGTGGCGCGTAATCCGGCTCGGCAGCGTCCTCGGATGGCTGTTGTGGCTCGCGGTAATTGTCACCTGTGTGTCTGCAGCACATGACTACATGCTGCAATTTGGTTGGCTGGCGGCGCCCGCTCCGTATTTGATGCCGTACAGCGCGCTCTTCTACTCGATCACCGTAGGCTGGCTGCTGATCGATCGCTTCGTACGAACCCACGCTGCGTACGAAGGATTGAACGCGGAGCTGGAGGCGCGGCTGCGCGCCCGCGAACAGGAACTCGCACTGCGCTATACGCAGATGGCGACGCTCGAGCGCGACCAGGCGACTGCGCTCGAACGTGATCGGATTCTGCGCGACATGCACGACGGATTGGGCCTGCAGCTCATATCATCTCTGCGCCTGGTCGAAAAGCACGAATTGTCCCGGGAACAAACCGCGGCGCTGCTGGTGGAAGCGATGGACGAGATGCGCATCGCGATTGATTCGGTCAAACCCACCGGACAGGATCTTCTCGTGATGCTCGGGAATTTACGCTACCGGCTCGAGCCGCGGCTCGCGAGCGCGGGCATCAGTCTGCACTGGGAAATCGGCGAAACCACCGGCATCGGTCAGCTCGCCTCGCATCAAGTCACCGGAGTGACCCGCATCGTGCAGGAAGCCTTCACAAACGCAATGAAGCATTCGCGCGCGACCGAGATGCGACTGTCAGTCAGCACGTCTGGGGAACGCGGCGTACAGGTCTCGATCGCCGACAACGGCCGCGGCTTCGATACGGCCGCTCAGCATCGCGGCGAGGGGCTCAAGAGCATTCGCAAACGCGCGGCAACAATCGGCGCGAGGCTGGATGTTCGTTCTCGCCCGGGTGAAACTTGCATCGTGATCGGATTGTTGTCGCTATAGAAGTTCGTGCGCTCATAAAATCTTAGAAGAATTGGGCTCGTGGGAATGAAACACAATTTTGCATTGGGCTTGCTCGCGCTTTTGCGTAATATGGCTCCAGAGAACTAGATTGCGATTAAAGGCCAGATTATCGAGTTTTTGGCCTGGCGTGGTCTGTTGGCTCATATCACGGAACCGAATCTCCCGAGCGTGATTTTAGACGATCCGCCGGTGTCGACCCTTCTGAGACGTTCGTGACCGACAACATTGACGAAGGCACAATTCACCCTCATGTCGGGAGTACTCCCACATGATCATGCAGTTCGGGAGGCGCCCATGGAAATATTCGGAATAACACCCGTGGCGGCCATCCTATCGCATTCTGCCGTAACACCCCTGCGCGCAGCCTTAGTGCTTGTGGTCGCGTTCGTGGCTGCGGGTTTCACGCTGGCAGCCGCTCAGCCGTCCGCAAGCCGTCTTGGTCCCGGCTACGACATCGAGATGAGCCGCATGATTCCCATGCGCGATGGCGTGACACTGGAAGCCTGGATCTTCAAGCCCTCTCAGCTAAAGATAAAGGCGCCTGCTGTTCTGGAGCTCACGCAATACGGCATCGACGGCGGCCGCCATCAGGATTTCATTACCTTCATCCAGCGCGGCTATGTCTTCGTCCAGGTGGAGGTGCGCGGACGTGGCCGCTCCGGTGGCGAGAAAAGCGACACTCTCGGCCTTCAGGTCGGCCGCGACGGGTACGACGCGGTGGAATGGATAGCATCCCAGCCCTGGAGCGACCGGCATGTCTTCATGTACGGCGGCTCGTTCGTGGGCCTGACGCAGTGGCGTACCGCGGCGCAAATCCCGCCCCATCTTTCGGGCATTGCACCCTATGTGCCGATCTATCCGGGATGGGACGTACCCAACACCAACGGCATCCCGCAGGCTTGGACGGCAGTGATCCTGGGCTATACCGCCGGGCGCACGCTCAACACCGAATTCATCGCCGGCAATTACTGGCAGAAGAAGATGCTCGAGCATTACGCGCAGCAGAGATCGTTCCGCACGCTGGACGAAAGTATCGGCATTGCGCCGGACGATTGGTGGATGGTGGACAGCCGCGGGAAGAAACTTTCGCTCATGAAGATGTGGCTCGATCACGTGGGTGACGAGGCGTTTAACCTTGCCGCCGAGCCCAAGCCCACAGATTTCGCGAAGATGGATTTCCCGATACTCACAGCCACCGGCTTCTTCGATGACGATCAGCCCGGCACGCTACATTACTACAGCCGCTATTCAGAATACGCTTCAGCCAAAGAGGTGAGCGATCTACTGCTCATTATCGAACCTTGGGATCATCTGGGCACGCAGCATCCGGACAAGACGATCGAAGGGCTGCCTATCCCTGTCAACGCTGTGCTCGACATGAACAAGCTGCAGGCCGATTGGTACGATTGGGCGCTTGGCCGTGGGCCTAGACCTGAACTTCTTCGCGACCGTGTGACCTATTACATGATGGGCGCGAACGAGTGGCGCTACGCGCATTCGCTGGAGGGTGCGTCGTCTGGCAAGAACTTGTCGCTCTTCCTGAGCGATCCGCGTGGCAAGCCGAAAAATCAGTCTGGTCCCGGTGTCCTTTCTACTTCACAGCCGGGAGCGGAGCCGCCGGTCATTATCGTCAGCGATCCACGCATGCTGCCGGAGTTGGAGGTAGCGAGCGAGCTTGCGGGAGAGAATCTGCTGAGTCAGTTCCGTGCCAAGGAAAAGGATGCCCTGGTTTTCCAGTCCGCGCCGCTAGAGCGGGATACGGAAGTAGCGGGGCATATGCACCTGAACCTGATCGTGCAATCGGATGCGCCAGATTTCGATCTGTGGGCGCAGGTACAGATGCTCAAGGCGGATGGCTCCGCGGTAACGCTGGGGCAAGATATCCGCCGCGCCCGATTCCGCGACAGTTTCTTCAAGCAGGAGCTGCTGAAGCCCGATCAGGTCGTCACCATTCCGTTCAACTTCTACTGGCTGGCATGGCGCATTCCGGCCGGCGCGCGGCTCAGGCTCGTGCTCATGCCGCTCAATTCGCCGAACTATCAGAAGAACTACAATACTGGCGGCCGCATCGGCTACGAAGACCCGAAGGATGCGCGCGTGGCGCACATCAAGCTGTTTCACGACGGCAGTCGCTCAAGCGTCCTCTGGTTGCCTTTGGCGGCCGACAATAGGTGAACGAGATTAACTTGCGACGGGCTTCGTTTTCTCCGCGCTACTTGAGGGCGGAACAGAAGCCCGCTGCCATCAATCCGCTTTCGCGAAAATGGTTGCCTCGGCGCCCGGATGTTTTCCAGTCGCCGCCGACGGCTTCGAGTTGGGGGCGGATAAATGTCCGCTGTGCGGAGGCCCAATTGAAACGCGATGACCGCAGTTCGGCCGGGTGAAGACCGATGCGATTGGAATCGTCTGCGAATTTACCCTCTATCGCCGCCAATTCGGTGCAATATGCAGAAAGTCCACTGTGAAGCAAAACTGGCATGCGCGACATTCCACTATTGTTCAGTCGGCTTTTGACACAAAGGAATAGGGAATGACTATGGCAAAGGCTTCCGTGTTTGCCTTGCTGGTAATGACTGCAGGCTGTAGCGACCTCAAACCCATGGAAGCGCGAATCGCGGATCTGGAGGCACAGGTCAATAAACTGCAGACGGACCTTGCGAAATCGTCGAGCAATGCGACGGCGGCCAACAAGGCGACTGCAGCGTCGGCGTCGGCGGCTTCCGACGCCGCGAGGAAGGCTTTGTCGATCGCCGAGTCGAATACCGCAGCCATCGACGCACTCAACGCGAAGATTGATCAGATGTTTAAGAGGCGTCCGTCGAACTAGCCAACCGTAAAGTGCGCTAGCCGAGTGAACAGCATCGCAAGCGGCGCATTGGCCCGGGGTCCACGGATGTCCAACGCCGTCGAATAATATCTGGCCGTCGAGCGGGGTGACTTTTCGGGTAACTTGCCTCAATTGACTTGATAAACGCTTTACGGCGATCCGGCGCTAACCAGAGTTGTGGAGAGCGGCCGCTACTTCCAGGTAGCCCATATTCGCCGGCGCATCCTCTGTGGCGCCGCGGGGTCTATCTAGGCGTGGCGTTGATGAGCACAGAGGATGGATACCGAGTCTCACTCGCGACGGCGCGCCCTCGGCAAAGCGCAAACTCGCCGTTCTGATGCAGGGTGTCCAGTGTGTAGCCGGACAGGTTCAGAATCTCACCCCCCGCGACAGTGTCGTACGTACATCCGGGTCGTGATGAGCCGCGCGAAAACTCAAAGCGCAGGCGCTACTTACGGCAAGGTGCAAGGCTGGCGCGCTTGTGTTCACGGCTCCTATCTCCTCCCGCCTCGATTTCATCACGCCCAAGAGCGCCGGTCCATCAGACACTAAGCTCCGGGAGACGCTTCCGGCTGGCTCTGCCGTCCATTCGCGCACCGCCCACTTGGTTGCAATCATCATTATAGATCGCGGTCACGCTGCCATCGGAATGTCCCAGCACCTTCTTCAATTCCTCTCCGACTACCGCTGCCCCTAATCGAATCGCATCAGCGCCCCGCCTTCCTGAAGTTAGTTCTCATCCGAATGTAAAGTCGTACACGCTCACACCGGGGATGAGAAAATCAATTACAGATTCCCGATCAGCGATCTTTTCCGACTGTCGTATCAATTGATACATCCGTGCCCCGCTGACGGTGCCGTATCCCTGTTCGTCAATATCCGCACCACGCGCAGCGCCTGGCGGATGGCCATCGATGAGCACGCGAAAACGAACCGGCGTGCCCGGAATGGAGGGAGCCATCACCAAATTGAGATCTCGGGCATGAAATCGGTAGACAATTTTCCCGTTGGCTTCTTCGAGCACCGCCGCTTCCCTTCCGATCGTCCAGGATCCCGACAGTGCCCATTGATTGAGCGATAGACGACTGGGAGCCACATATTCGTGACGACGGTTCGGCACTGCTCCGCCTCGCGAAGCAAACCTCTCTGCCATCTCATAGCCGACGTAGCTTTCCGGCGATCTCAAATTCCGTAGATCCGCGGGGACTTCAGCGCCGAGTGGCGCAACTACGGCAAGATGGTTTGAGGGATGGCCGCCATGCTCGGCCAGCAACTTCTGAATCTCTCGCTCCGTGCGTCCGTACTCACCTTCGCCGAATTGCTGATAGCGGACGTGTCCCTGAGCGTCGAGGAGATAAAGAGCGGGCCAATAAACGTTATGGAAGGCATTCCAAATCACGCGTTTGTTGTCAATCGCAACCGGATAGTCAATGTGCATCTCACCCAGCGCGGACCGGACATTCGAGACGTTCTCCTCGAAATCAAACTCTGGAGTGTGTACACCAATCACGACCAGACCCTGCTCACGGTATTTTGCATCCCATGCGCGCATATACGGGAGTGTTCTGCGCCAATTGACGCAGGTGTAGGTCCAAAATTGGACGAGAACTACCCTGCCTCGCAAATCGTTGGGAGTTTGCGGTGAAGAATTGAGCCATTCAGTCGCTGCGGCTGCTGGCATAGAAATATCGCCGCTTTTCGCAGGCGTGGTCTTTGGCGGCAGTGCTATGGCAGCCAAAGCCACGAATAGCGGTGCGATTGCTTTCCAAGATAGCTTCATCGTCCTCGTCCCCCGGCCAGCACACCTGACCGCAGAAAATTCATCAGTACCCAGCCACTTCGACGATCGCGTCGGCGAAAGCATGAGGAGCTTCCTGTGGCAAATTGTGGCCGATGCCGCCCGTGATGATGCGGTGCTTGTATTTGCCGGAGAACTTCGCGGCATAGGAACTGGCATGCAGGTGCGGCGCACTATTGGCATCGCCTTCAAGGGTGATCGTGGGAACGCCAATGAGCGGTCCTGTGGCAAGTTGCTTTTCCAATTCGTCATACTTCGACTCGCCTGCAGCGAGACCAAGGCGCCAGCGGTAGTTGTCGATCACGATGCTGACGTGATCCGGGTTGTCGAAGGCCGCTGCCGTGCGATCGAAGGTCGCATCAGTGAATTCCCATTTTGGTGATGCGATGGTCCAAATGAGCCTGGCAAACTCGCGTCGGTATTTCTCGTAGCCGGCTCGCCCGCGTTCCGTTGCAAAATAGTATTGGTACCACCATTGGAGCTCAGCCTTGGGTGGCAACGGCAGTTTGCCGGCTTCCTGATTACCGATCAGATATCCACTGACTGAAACGAGACCCTTGCAGCGCTTCGGCCAAAGCGCCGCGACGATATCCGCCGTCCGTGCTCCCCAATCGAAGCCGGCAACGATGGCCCTTTCGATTTGCAGAGCATCCATTAGGGCGATCGTGTCCACGGCAAGCACCGACTGTTGACCATTCCGCAAGGTTTTGTCGGAGATAAAACGTGTTGATCCAAACCCGCGTAAATACGGGATGATTACCCTGTAGCCGGCTGAGGCTAAACGCGGGGCAACGTCGACATAGCTGTAAACATCGTATGGCCAGCCGTGAAGGAGAATGACCGGCGAAGCATCCACCTGCCCTTCTTCCGCATATCCAACATTGAGGACCCCCGCGTCGATCTGCTTTAAGCGGCTGAACGACGTATGAGTGCCCGGTTTCATCTAGCCTGACTGGCAGCTACACGAAAGGTCGGCTCGCCGGTGATCTCCCTCAGACGTTGATTCTGCACGCGCGTTGCCATCACGCGATCTCCTTAATTTTCCCTACCATCCAGCACGCGTTGCAGGACTTCGGCTCAAGAGGACCCGGCTGATGACCACGATCCATACCAGGCCGATGAGGGGCGAGACGAAGCGCGAATAGGCGCCGTCCGGTGCCCAGAATCCACCACTCAGCCAAGTGGTGCCGCTCAGCAAGACAAGCAACAACGCCGCGACGCCCGCCGCGAAGCGCGCGTTTGAGAACAGCCCTGCCCGCCAGAGCCCGAACGTCCCAGCCATGATCAGCATCGCGCGCGGGAAGGAACTCAAGACGACGCTTGCCCACAGAAAATCGTTCAGAGCCGATGTGAGCACGTCATTTCCTGAACCGGCGATCGAATAAGCGAGGGCTGCAGCCACCGTGATCATCAAGAGGAACACCCCTCCGAGCGCTGCGCTGGAGGCGGTCGCTGCCGCGCCCCAACCGTCTTGCCCCGCATCCGCCAGAGTGGTCCTAAGCGCTGCCGCGAACCACATGAGGTTGAGGACATTCAGGCCGGCGAACACTACAGCGATCAGGATTCGCACGCGATCGCCGTGGTAGAAAGCGACGAGGGAGTCGGTCGACGCACCGACCTGCGGCTGATTGCCGTAAATTAGGTACGAGAGAATGAAGAACCCGACGAACTGGAGGCCGGCCGTGCGCCACAAGCGTTCCCAGAACTCACGAGTGGTGTACACGCTTGCGGACGAGGTCATGGCTGTGGTGGATTCGCTCATGGAGAACTCCTCTCTATATCAGTGATTCTTATCGCAGCGATTTGAAGTTCTCGCGGACTTCGGTGACGAAGAATCCGGGTTCTTACCACGCTGCATTAAAAAATAGAAATCCCCTTGTATTGTGCTGCTCTGCGACAAAAACGACCGCGGCCCTTTGCAAATAATCCTTGCACGACCCACGCGGCGCTGCAACTATCAACTCGCGAACGGAGATAGCCATGAATCTCGAAACAATCAAAGTGCGTCAGGAAAGGGCCGTTTTGTTCGCGGAAATGTCATCCCCGCCGATGAATCTTTTAGGGCCTGAACTGGTCCGCGATCTGGTCGCCCTCATTCAGCAAGCCGAGGCAGACCATACTTTCAAGGTCCTTGTGTTCAAGAGCGCAGATCGCGACTATTTCATTTCCCACGTCGACGTAACGCGAATCAAGGAGTATCGGGCGGAGGCGGCAAAGCTGACAGGCGAGGCGTCAATTGCCATGTTGTTTCGCTACTTGAGCGCAAGCCGTCTCGTCACCATTGCACAAATCGAGGGTCGCGTACGCGGCGCGGGCAGCGAGTTCGTGCTGGCGTGTGACATGCGCTTTGCCTCGCGCGAGTCGGCGATTTTCAGTCAGATTGAGGCGGCATTCGGTCAGCTTCCTGGCGGAGGAGCCACCCAACACCTCACGCGCCTTATGGGTCGGGCCCGGGCGCTCGAAGTCATATTGAGCGCGGAGGATTACGACGCGGAGATGGCTGAACGCTACGGTTGGATCAATCGAGCCTTGACTGAGAACGCGCTCGGTGACTTCGTCAAGGCGCTTGCACATCGGATCGCGAGTTTTCCGGCCGCCGGGCATGTCGTGGTCAAGGACCGGGTCAATGCAATCGCGCTAGCGCCCGCCGAGGACTTCCGTCGCGATTCCGATCTCTTCGCCGAGGGCGTGCGTAACCCAGAGGCCCAAAGCCGGATCCAAGCCGCGATGAAGCGCGGCTTCCAGACACGAGAGGCAGAAATGACTCTCGCCCAGGTGTTGGGCGAGTTGGACGGTCCGATCGCACGGGTTCTCTGACAATGCACTCAGTCGAACAGCATCCGCACCACGACTTAATTGAAATGGACGTCTCGCATCAACTGTTATCGCATCGCTTGCAAGCGCTCCGCAGATATCACCCTTACTACTTTTGAAGGAGACATCGCATGAGACGTATTTCTCGTATTTTTCTCGTTGGGGTTTCGGCTGTGACGCTCGCCGCCTTAGTCACCTACCTAGCGGCGGCAGCTGAACATGCAGATGGAGAGGCCGCACCGATCTTCGGAATCAAGATCTTCGCCGGATACCGCGACTGGAAACTGATCTCCGTGGCCCACGAAGCAGGAAATCTAAACGATATTCGAGCAGTCTTGGGCAACGATATTGCGATTAAAAGCTATCGCGAGGGCAGGCAATCGTTCCCGGACGGTGCTGTAATCGCCCGACTCTCTTGGAATTACGTACCATCCGAAGAGAACAACAAAGTATTTGGCCGCGATCAGTCCTTCGTCGCCGGATCGCCTCCGGTTTGGTACCTGCAGTTCATGGTCAAGGACTCAAAGAAATATGCTTCAACCGGCGGCTGGGGGTACGCTCAATTCGACAAAGACGGCAAGCCTGCTGACGAAGCGAAGCATGGAACCTGTTTCCCCTGCCACGTGCCTGTGAAAGATCGCGACTATGTCTTCACCCATTACGCACCTTAGCAATGAGAATCTTTCGGCCCTCGGCTGATCAGAAAGGCGGGTCCGACGGTGGGGCAACCCCGACGTCGCACAGCGCCGCGGTAAATTAACCAATAGATAAAGGAGCCGCATCGATGTTTCACAAAAAAGTACCGATCAGTATCACCTGCGCGTTTATTCTCGGCATCTTGGCTACCGGAGCTGCCATTTCCGCCCAAGACAGGTACAGCCTCAAAGTGCCGGGTGGGCTTGCGTTCTCCGAGTTCAAGGGATACGAAACCTGGCAGACCATTTCTGTAAGTCACAACGGAGATGTGCTCGCCGTGATTCTCGGGAACCCCACTATGATCGACGCATTCAAGTCAGGCATTCCTGAGAACGGCAAGCCCTTCCCCGATGGCGCCAAGATGGCAAAAATTCATTGGGTAGAAAAGAAAAAGGAAGCTTATCCCGCCCAGCCTCTCGTGGCAGGCGCTTTCCACGATGTGGACTTGATGGTGAAGGACAGCAAGCGATTTGCGGAAAGCGGCGGCTGGGGATATGGAGCCTTTGAATACGATACTGCTTCCGACAGTTTTCGGCCCGCGAATGCCTCTGACCAGCCACCGCAAGGGAACGATGCCAAATGCGGAGCCGCATGCCACACGGTTGTCAAGAGTCGGGACTATGTATTTACCGAATTTCCAAAGCGATGAAGTCCTGGAAATCCTGACCCTCTTTGTGGGTGCTATGCGAGTAGGTTGTGGCAAAGCGGTGCTAGGACGCTGCATCCAACCGTGGTGGTCGCTCTCGATGGCGTGCGGCTAATGACGGGACGACTGCGGAAATGACCAAGTCTGGCAAGCGACCGTCACCCGACAACATCCGGCAGCGTCCGGCATCAGCCACTTTTGACAGGGATACTTTTGGGGGTATCCCGCGGCATCGGAATTCAAAAATGCTGGAATTCCCAGCGTTTTATTGTTGATTGGGGTTCCGTCGTGGGAACCAGTTATTTAATAATATCATCGTATTACGTGATATTTATCTATTTAACATCAATAGTTTCGATGTCCGCGACCATTGCGATTTCGAATCCGTCAGACTGGTCCGAGCTGTCGCGTTAAGTATCTGTTTTCGCGATTGCTTTATCTAGGACTCCGTGTGGATACCCCCAAATGTTCGCCGCCAGATCGGTGGCTGCTCGTGGAAGTACTCAGAAACCAATCGATGCGGGCGGCGACTCGAACAAGCCGTCAGGCCACCTTGATGTTTGGATCTCCCGGGGTATAACTCACATCGGCGGCTGATGCGCATGTTTCCTTGCGCATGATGACGCTGTGTCGGAATTGGAGTCGTCAATGAGCAGTGTACAAATCGGGCAGAAGAGCTATGAGATGCCCCCGCGAGAGGGGATCAGTATCGCGCATTTTCTCGCCGTCGCCGACATCGAGCGATCGGCTCGATACTACGAAAAGGTCTTCGGCGCTCGCGTTCTGAGCCTGGGTGACGGCAACGCGCCAGGGTACCTTCAGCTTGCGAATATCTGGATGATTCTGAACGTTGGAGGCGGACCGACCCCGGATAAGCCGACGGTAACGCTCAGCGTCCCTGACCCAACTCACATCAACAGCTTTATGAATTTCCGCGTTGCTGATATTCAAGCGTGCTATGAATTATGGAAGAGTCGAGGAGCGGAGTTCATCACAGAGCCGATCCCCAAGTACGGCGAGACGCGCTGCTATATCCGCGATCCTGACGGATATATTATCGAGGTCGGACAGAGCACAGACCTTACATACGGTTAACGCTCGGCCCGCAAACAGCATCCAGCGAGGTTTCGACATGATCACTGTGACTATCAATGGCGAACCGCGTAACGTCGACGTGCCGGCCGATATGCCGCTGCTTTGGGTTCTTCGCGACGTACTCGGTCTCACGGGAACGAAGTTCGGTTGCGGCATAGCGCAATGCGGTGCATGCACCGTGCATCTGGAGGGCGAGCCCGTACGTTCCTGCCGGCTGCCGGTCGGGTCGATCGGGAAACGTCGTATTACAACTATCGAAGCCATCGGTTCGACCGCCGTGGGAGCCAAGGTGCAAAAGGCCTGGCTCGACCTTGAAGTCATTCAGTGCGGCTATTGCCAGTCCGGACAGATCATGTCCGCCACGGCGCTGCTGGCATCGACTCCAAGTCCCGACGACGCGGACATCGACGCGGCAATGGCCGGCAACATCTGCCGCTGCGGCACCTATGTGCGCATTCGCGAAGCAATCAAACAGGCGGCCAAGTCCTAGCGCCTCCGAGAGGTTGATCATGACTAAAACAGCAGCGGGTTTGAATTCTGGCACGCCGGCGTCGCGCCGTGAGTTTCTCCAAGCCAGCGTGACAATCGGCGGCGCGCTCGTGCTCGGCTTTCATTTCCCGTTGGCGAGTGCTGCGGCCGCGACGCAGAAGCAAGCACCGTTCGCTCCGAACGCCTTCATCCGTATCGACTCCAAAGGCGCCGTCACGTTCATCATCCCGCAAGCCGAGATGGGTCAGGGGGTATACACCTCGATCGGAATGATCTTGGCTGAAGAACTCGATGTCGCGTGGGAACGGGTGCAGGTCGAAGCTGCGCCTCCGAGCGACAAGCTCTACGGCAATCCTGTTTTTGGACTCCAGGCGACCGGCAATTCCAACTCCGTCCGTGCGTTCTGGATGCCTTTGCGTAAGGCCGGCGCCGGCGCGCGTGCCATGTTGGTGGAGGCCGCCGCGCGCCGCTGGAGCGTCGATAAGAATGCCTGCCGCACCGAAAACGGCGCCGTGATTCACGCGACGAGTGGCCGCAAGCTCGCCTACGGCGATCTGCTCGGTGACGCGAGCCAGCTCATGCCGCCGCAGGATCCGCCGCTAAAGGCACCTGCCGATTTCAAGATGATCGGGAAGCCGCTGAAGCGGCTCGATACGCCGGACAAGGCCAACGGTAAAGCCGTTTATGGCATCGACGCCATGCCGCCGGGTGTGAAGTTCGCCGCATCCGCTGCCTGTCCTGTGTTTGGCGGAAAGGTCGCGCATATCGATGACGTGAAGGCAAAGCAGATTCCCGGCGTGCGCCAGGTACTAGTGTTCGATAATTTTGTCGCAGTGGTCGGTGATCACATGTGGGCGGCAAATCAAGGCCTTGCGGCGCTCGCCATTGCCTGGGACGAGGGTCCGAATGCCCATGTCACATCAGAAGCTGTCTGGAAACAGGCTCGAGCGGCCAGCGAAAAAAGTGGGGTCGTGGCCAAGACCGCTGGTGATGCGGCCAAGGCGCTCACCGAGGGCGAGCGCCTGGACGCAGCATACGAGATGCCGTTTCTCGCACACGCGCCGATGGAGCCGATGAACTGCACCGCGCACGTGCGAGCCGATTCGTGCGAGGTCTGGGTCGGGACTCAGGTGCAGACCCGAGCCCAGGCGATCGCGGCCAAAGTGACCGGCCTGCCGCTTGAAAAAGTGATCGTGCACAATCATGTTCTCGGCGGTGGATTTGGTCGTCGACTCGAGGTCGACTTCATCGAACAAGCCGTGCGCGTAGCCAAGCAGGCCGGCGTCCCTGTAAAGCTCGTCTGGAGCCGCGAAGAAGACATTCAGCACGACTTATACCGGCCGGTTTATCGCGACGTGCTGGCGGCTACCTTAAGCAACGGGAAGATCTTAGGCTGGACGCATCGCGTCACCGGTTCATCAATCATGGCGCGTTGGCTGCCGCCGGCCTTCCAGAAAGGCATCGACATCGACGCCATCGACAGTGCTGTCGATATTCCCTATGACATCCCGAACCTGCGCGTGGAGTACATGCGCGACGAACCGCCCGCGGTGCCGACAGGATTCTGGCGGGGCGTCGGGCCGAATAACAACGTGTTCGCGGTCGAAAGCTTCATCGATGAACTGGCGAAGAAAGCCGGCAAGGATCCGGTCGTCTTTCGACGCGACATGCTTGGCAACAACCCGCGCCTGCGCGCGGCCATCGATCTGGCGGCGAGCAAGGCTGGCTGGGGGAGCGCCCTGCCGCCACGAAGCGGACGCGGCATCGGCGCGCAAGTCGCCTTCGCAAGTTTCATCGCCACCGTGATCGAAGTGGCAGTGGATGAATTCGGCGAAGTGCATCTGAAGAAAATCGTCTCTGCCGTAGACACCGGCATCGTCGTAAATCCCGATACCGTTGTCGCGCAGCTGCAGGGCGGACTCATCTTCGGCCTGACTGCAGCGCTGTATGGCGAGATCACGATCGACAAGGGGCGCGTGCAGCAGAGCAATTTCCATGATTATCGAATGCTGCGCATCGACCAGGTGCCGAATATCGAAGTGCATCTGATCCAGAGCGGCGAGGCACCAGGTGGCATCGGCGAGACGGGAACAACCGCGGGACCACCGGCCCTGGGCAACGCCATCTACGCTGCAACCGGTGTTCGCCTGCGTCGTATGCCGATCGATCGCGCTGCACTGGCTACGAGGAAATCCACATGAAGGCGCACTCGTGGTTGAAGCGCGCTGGCTTCGTCCTCGCGCTCATCGTCGTGATCGGACTGGGCGCGCTCGGCTGGTACGGCACACGTCCCGGGCCGTTGGCTTTCGTCGCGGGTAAGACCGTGGCGTTGGACGGCTACAGCGGTCATCTGACCGGCGTCCCCGCGGACTTCAGCGAAAAGGACATCATCGCGCGCGGCCGCTACCTCACCAATGCAGCCGATTGCGAAGCCTGCCACACCGCCGACAATGGCAGACCATTTGCCGGCGGCCTGGCCTTCAAGACTTCCTTTGGCACGCTGTATTCGCCGAACATCACAAGGGATATGGAGACCGGCATCGGTGCCTGGAGCGATGCGGATTTCCTGAAGGCCGTGCACGAAGGCATTGCCCGCGATGGCGAGCGCCTGTATCCGGCGTTTCCCTATGCCGCTTATACCTATCTCACCGATGACGACGCGCTGGCAATCAAAGCATATCTATTCTCGCTGCCACCGATTAAGTACCAGCCGCCCGAATCCGACCTGCGCTTTCCGTACAACCAACGCTGGCTGATGGCATTCTGGTCCGGCCTGTTCAACCCGAAGCAGCGCTTTCAGCCGGTGGTCGATCGAAGTCCCGAATGGAATCGCGGCGCGTATCTCAGTGAAGCGCTGGCCCATTGTGGAGACTGCCACACGCCTAGAAATCTGCTGCAGGCACTCGATAACCGGAACAAGTTCGCCGGCGCGGCTGCCGAGGGCTGGCGCGCTTACAACATCACGGCGGACTCGAGCTCCGGCGTCGGCGGCTGGAGCGACGCCGATTTAGCTCAGTACCTGTCGACCGGCCACGCAACGGCGCGCGGAACGGCGTCAGGGCCGATGGCGCAGGCGGTTGACCTCAGCTTTCAGAGGCTGACGCCGAGCGACATTCGAGCCATCGTGACCTACCTGCGCAGCGTACCCGCCATCGCGGCCTCGGACCTCCCAGCGTCCAGAAGTGAGCCTGCGCCCCCCGACCCGAAACAAGGTGTGGCCGGGGTGGTTGATCCTCGCGGCAAACAGGTCTTTGAAGGGGCTTGCGCGAGCTGCCATGCCTGGACTGGCGTCAGTCCGCTCGATTCCCGCGCGACGCTAACAGGCAGTCGCGCAGTCAATGATCCTAGTGCCATCAACGTTGCGAAGATGGTACTGCGGGGATCCGATCGACGGGAAGCCGATGGGACGCCGGCGATGCCGAAGTTCGCAGCCGCCTATGACGACCGGGAGATTGCGGCAGCGGCCAATTACGTCACCGCGCGCTTCGGCGCCAAGGTTTCAGCGCTCAGTCCTGACGACGTGCGAAGGCTTCGCGCGACGCAGTAGATCGCCCATCTGAACGGTGCCGCGGCGATCCGACAACGTCCGGCAGCAGCCACATTAGTTGGGGATACTTTTGGGGGTATCCCACGCAAACCGAAATCAAAAAACGCTGAAATTCCCAACCCGGCTGAAATCTTGAGATAAGGTCTCGTAAACAAGAAATCCGATTCCTCAAGTGGGCACCAGTTGATTCGGCCTTAGATGGATTTTTTGAAATTCAGGACACTTATTTTGCCGGCGAAAAGACAGCTATATTTTTCTTAGCGAATTCTTCCGCGGACATAGGTGGACGACCAACCAACTCTTTAAAGGTGGATGTCAGTCTGTCATATCTGTTCTGACGATGAAGATCAGCCATAGCTATAAGATGGTTCAGCAAGTGTGGGGGTAACTCCAAATCGCGAAGTTTTGCTTCAAAGACTTGTGGTGGGGTATCGACAAAACGAATCGTCCGCCCCAATCCTCGACTAAAAGCTTCGGCGTAACCGGTCATCGTCATCGATTCCGGGCCCGTAAGCTCATAAACTTTACCAATATGAGGCGCAGGATTATCTAAAATTACTGCCGCGGCGGACCCAGCGTCAGTTCCAGCAATCGGTGAAGTTTTTCCTTCTCCGAATGGCAGCACGATCGCATTTTGTTCACGGATGCCTTTGGCGGCGGGCATGAACAAGCCATCATAAAAGGCGGTCGGTCTTAGATAGACGACCGGCAGCCCTGACCATCGCAGCATTTGCTCCGCGAGCCAGTGTTGTTTTTGTTGAGTACTGTTAGTGGTAGCCGTCTCGCTCATTTGCGATACGGTCATCTGCGATAGATTGACAAATGCCTCAACTCCGAGATTCTTCGCAACGACTGCCAAGTTCATCGCCGCTTCCAGATAACTAGCCGAAACCGACATAGTAAAGTAAACGACTGCGCAGCCTTGCATGGCATCGCGGACCGCAATGATATCGAGCAAATCGGCTACTACAACTTCGGCACCCATTTTTTTAAGCGATTCGGCGCGTTCGTCCACCGCGCGAACCATCGCGCGAACTCTACGGCCTTTTGAAAGGAGAATGCGGATTGCTTCGCGAGCAGTTGAGCCGACACCACCGGCTGCCCCAGTAACAAGGATTTTGGAACTCATAAATGCTGTCTCCTATACGGTGATCGCGACGCGCATCGCAACCTCCGTTGTTCACCAAGTGCTGGCCGCAAGAATTGTGCGTCCGTGGCTTTCACTCTCGCCATGTGCCCTGAACGACGTATGAGTGCCTGGTTTCATCATGCCTGACATGGCGACTTCTTCTTTGATCGAAGTCAATTTCATGGCATTCACCTGACATTGGCAGCGCTGCTGCGAGTCGACATGCCGTAGATGACGCGAAAGGTCGGCTTGCCGGCGCCTCCTTAAAATATTATTTTTACTTATTGAAAAATAAGGTCTTAACTCCCACGGACGGAAGCACAACCAGCGACAAAACATCGAGAATTTCTGTTTTGGCGGATACTGCGAAAAATACCCCCGCGCCAGGCCCTGCGCAATAGAGTCGATCTGGCGTACGATACTCGGCGCTGAATCAATGGGATCGTTCTGGGTCGGTGCTAAACGGTGGCCCGGTATTTGGGACACCCCAACCCTTGCCGATCTCGCGCGGCGCCTTTGATCGCGCGACCCCACAACTTTTGACTGCCACCGGTGGATATCTCTCGGGTATCGAGCGGCATATGCGGATGCATACTCCCAAGGTTCACGCCCCAATGTCACTGACCGACATGGCGGCAATCGCGACAGTTACCGGTTGCGATCTGCGCATGTTTTCACGGATACACTCAAGGGCCGAGTTGTTCACCGACCGTGATCGGACCCCAAAGCGGACCAACCCACCCCAGTGGCTCGAAAGTCGTTATCCGCTGATACATGTACAATCGACTGGGCGAGCTGCGACTGGCGAGATTGGGTTCCACATCCCGCGTACAAAACCGGAGAGGACGAAATGAACACCCTTATCAAGACACTTGCTGTCATTGCGACTGGCGCCCTGCTCGCGACGAGCGCGTACGCCCAGAGCGCGGCCACGGCCGTTAACGCACAGGACAAGTACACTCTGCGAGTGCCGGACGGACTCGCGTTCTCTGACTTCAAGGGCTACGAAGACTGGCAGCTGATCTCGAGTTCCAAGACCGACGACCGGTTGAAAGTGATCCTCGGCAATCCAACGATAATTGCCGCTTACAAATCCGGCGTTCCGGGCAACGGCAAGCCGTTCCCCGCTGGTTCCAAGATCGCGAAGGTGCAGTGGAAACCGAAGAAGAGCACGGAAGCCCCGTTCGCCGTGGATGTGCCGGACACGCTGGCAGACCTTTTTTTCATGGAAAAGGATAGCAAGAAATTTCCGGCCACCGGCGGATGGGCATACGCGCAGTTTGACTATGACCCGACGACGGCCACTTTCACGCCCAACAAAGGCGGCACAGTGAATTGCGGGGACGTATGCCATAAGGCGGTGAAGGCAAAGGATTACGTCTTCCACCCGTATCAGAAGCGCTGAACTACGCGTGTGGCCCGGAGTCCACGGGCGTGCCTCTAGGTAGGCGTGGTTCGCACTTTTACGGCGCGGGTATCCGACCGGTCGCAGCAGCTGGGCAGCTTGCGCAGATGTTGCCGACTTGGTGTCGCAGCACGCGGTTCGCTAGAATGGGGTTGCCCCACCGCTTCACTCTCACAAAAACCGAGGAGTCTGAATGTATGCGCCGCCTCTCCTGGCACATTGCCGTCGGGACCGCATCGTTGCTCGCGTGCTTCGCGACGCAGCTGCTCGCCGAAGATGCCTCCGATAAACTGACCGTCAATGACGAATTCCAGATTCAGCTCCCGATCGATCCGCAAATATCGCCCGACGGCAAAAAGATCGTCTACGTACGCCAGTTCGCCGATCCGATGACCGACAAACGCTACGCCAACCTTTGGATGGTGAATGCGGCTGGCGCGGACCACAGACCACTGACGTCCGGCAATCATTCCGAATCCTTGCCGCGCTGGTCGCCGGACGGAACCCGCATCGCGTATATCTCGACTGCGGACGGCAAGCCGCAACTCTACGTACGCTGGATGGATTCCGGACAATCCGCGCGCATCACCAACCTCGATGAAGCTCCGGCAGACATCAATTGGTCGCCCGACGGTAAATATGTTTCGTTTTCATCCTTTGTCCCGACCCGTACTCCCAAACTCGCGGATCTGCCGAAGCCACCCGCCGGCGCTAAGTGGGCGGAGCCGGCGACCATCTACGATAGTCTCGTTTATCGTTTCAACGGTGCGGACTATCTCAAGAACGGATTTCGTCAGATCTTCGTCGTCGCCGCCGACGGTGGCACGCCACGGCAAATCACCACCGGCAACTTTGCCAATGGCGGCGACTCATTCACTCCGAACCTCGCGGTTTGGACGCCGGACAGTAAGTATTTGATCGTATCCGCCAATCAACATCCCGAATCCGACATGGAGTTTTTGGATTCGGAAGTCTACGAGTTCGCCGTTGCCAACGGCGCGCCGCGCGCCCTCACGCATCGCAAAGGCCCCGACAAGGAGCCGGTGGTATCTCCCAACGGCCGCTGGATTGCCTACACGGGTTTCGATGACCGCTACCAAGGACACCAGACTACCAAGCTGTATTTGATGAGCCGCAACGGCGACGGATCTCGCGCGCTGTCCGATTCCCTGGATCGAGACATCCAAAACCCGCAGTGGTCGCCCGATAGCTCGGGTATCTATTTCTTGTACACCGATTCGGGCGACAACAAGCTCGGCTTCTTCTCGCTCGACGGGAAGTTCAAGAAGATCGTCGATCACGTATCGTCCACCACCGGTGCCTCCGGCGCGCCGTATTATTCGGTTAGCCGCAGCGGCGCCCTCGCGCTGACCATAGGCACGCCCGCCAACCCCGGCGATATCGCGCTCTGGTCCGGCGGCACCTTGCAAATGCTGACCGCCTTGAACCAGGAACTATTGACGCAAAGAAAACTCGGCCGGGTAGAAGAAATCCACTACGCATCATCGAAGGATCATCGCGATATCCAAGGTTGGATCGTCTATCCACCGGACTTCGATCCCGCCAAGAAGTATCCCTTGATCCTCGAGATTCACGGCGGACCCTTTAGCAACTACGGCGATCGCTTCGATTTCGAAAAGCAAGTCTGGGCCGCGATGGGCTACGTCATTTTGTACGTCAATCCTCGCGGCAGCACCAGCTATGGCGAAGAGTTTGCCAATCTGATTCACCACGCCTATCCCGGAGATGATTTCGCCGATCTCAACAGCGGCGTCGATGCTGTGATCGCAAAGGGTTTCATCGATTCGAACAATCTGTTCGTCACGGGCGGCAGCGGCGGCGGCGTGCTCACCTGCTGGGTGATCGAGCACACCGATCGCTTCCGTGCGGCAGCATCGCTCTACCCCGTCATCAACTGGTACAGCTTCGCACTGACCTCGGACATCCCCTTCGTGACTCGCTATTGGTTCCCCGGCAATCCCTGGGACAATACCGAAGAATACATCAAGCGCTCGCCCATCAATCTCGTCGCCAAGGTCAAGACACCGACATTGTTAATGACCGGTGAAGCCGACCATCGCACGCCCATTTCGGAAGCCGAGCAATTCTACGAGGCGTTGAAACTCCTCAAGATCGAATCGGTATTGGTCCGCGTACCGGAGGAGCCGCACGGCATCCGTAATCGTCCCAGCCACCACATGACCAAGATGCTGTACGTCGCCGGCTGGTTCGAACAACATAAGGCCAAGACATGAAGCGTACGCACGACCTGCACCAGGCTAGCACCAGGTTCTTTTCGATCGTACTCTTGGGCTCTCTAATTCGAGCTGGCGGCGCGATAATAGAAGGCGACCTCTATTCGGGGGTCGTATTAAGAAACTGTTTTAATTTGGGGGGACACATGCAAACGATATTCAAAACTTTGCTCGTCGGTGCCATTCTGGCCTTGGGAACGAATGCGGCGCTTGCGGCAGACGCGGCAGTCGGAACGTGGAAGCTGAACGTCGCAAAATCGACTTTCTCTCCCGGACCCGCACCGAAGAGTCAGACTCGCTCCTATGTCGAATCCGCACAGGGTCTGACGATGACGCTCAAGACGGTCGCGGCCGATGGCAAGGAAAGCACGTCCACGCTGACGGTTAAGGATGACGGCAAACCCTATCCCATCACCGGTAACCCTGACTTCGACACGGCATCCGTCACACGAGTCGATGCGTTGACCGTTCACAGCACCCAGATGAAGGCGGGCAAGGCCGTCGGCACCGGGGTCCGTACGGTGTCCACGGACGGCAAGACCCTGACCTTTTCGTCGAAGCGGACCGATGCGAACGGCGTAAAACACGACGACGTATCGGTGTACGACCGCCAGTAGCCGAAAAACTCTGGCACAACCAGTCGTCATGCCGCGCAAGCGTTTTTGCGTTGCGCGAGCATGGTGATTGGTTGGTTCGACACCAACTGCGCCAACGCCTGCTCGACCGCATCCGTTGATGGCATTGCCCGATACCAGACGTTCGCCAACGGCGGGTCGGGGCACATGGCGGTCGCTCTAGGTCGAATAGCCCGCTTCCCGTTGGTGACGAATGGCGAGCACTAATACAACGTCTTGCCTTTGCTCATAGCTATAGAGCGCCACATAGCCACTCTTGCCGTAGGAGATCAAGAGTTCCCTCAGTCCCTCCTCACACGGTCGGCCGACAAAAGGATGTCGCTCAAGAATCTCGATTCCGTCGCGAATTACGTCGATCGCTGTGACAGCCGCCTGTGGTGCATCCTTAACGAGAAAATCGGCCAGCCGCTCCAAGTCGGCAAACGCGTGTCGGGAGTAAACTACTTCCGCCACGTCCGCACTTTCGGTCGCTTCGCCCGGTCGCCGCGAACACGAGCAGCGAAATAACGATGCACATCCGCCGAGGTGTAACCGTCGCCGCTCCTGAGAGCCTCGGAACGCGCTGCCACCGCATCGGCGACAAACGCTCGGCGCTGTTCGTCCAGTCGAGTCTGACGCTCAATCGCCTCCAGCATAAATGCGTGGGGCGATTTATCAGCCGCTTTGGCTGCCGCTACGACCCGTCGTTTGAGGTCTGCAGCAATCTTGAGTGTTGTTGCTACGGGGCTAGTCATAATTGCTCCAATAGTGGGTATTACTAAAGTAACACCTATATAATCGTTGTTCAAGGCGCCGGCGACATCCATCGCAATGCGCTTGAGTTGGGGGCCCCGATTGCGGCCATTGGCGGGCAATGGTTGGGAAATGAACGTTCCGGACAGCCAATTCGCAATAAATTCGATGGCCGAAAACGGCGAGACATCAGGGCGCCGCTCAGTGATCATAAGCGCTCCGAATCTCATTTCTGGTGGGTTATGATCTCATTTCAAGTGATCGGCCTTCCGTTTGAAAGATTCAGATCGTTGTTCCATCTTTCAGATTCAGCGGTCGCGGAGCGCAACATGCGCCGCGTGATCGCTACTTCAAAACCTGTCGTATTCGTTTGATGTCTGTGCGCGTGTATGACTCGACGCATCTTGTGACTGACGCCATGGTGCGGGCAGCGATACGGCGTCCATGGAGCCCTCATGAACGATATTGCGGAAGTACTGGCGCGAGCCCAAAAGCATGCCGTCGATTACTTGACCAATCTCGACCAACGACCACTCAATGCGACAGCGACGCTGACCGACCTTCGGCGTCGACTCGACGTACCACTGACGGGTGCCGGCCTGGGCGCGGGCAGAGTGATTGACGATCTCGTCACTGCCACGGAAGGAGGGCATCTGGGGTCGGCCGGCGGACGTTTCTTCGCATGGGTCATCGGCGGAGCACTGCCGTCGGCGCTTGCTGCCGACTGGTTGGTGTCGACTTGGGACAACAACGCCGCGCTCTACGCCTGCGGTCCTGCATCTGCCGTCGTTGAGGAGGTTGCAGGTCGTTGGATTAAGGATCTGCTCGACTTGCCCGAATCCGCATCCTACGCTTTTACGACGGGCTGCCAGATGGCGCATCTCACGTGTCTAGCAGCGGCACGTCACGCATTGCTCGGCGCCCGTGATTGGAACGTAGAGGACAAGGGTCTCTGCGGCGCTCCGCGCATCCGTGTACTGGCAAACGAGCACCGTCACGGTTCAGTGACCCGAGCGCTTCGGTTTCTGGGCCTCGGTTCTCGTAACCTCGAACCTCTCCTCACCGATTCCGACTCCAGGATAGCTCCTCATACGTTGGAGGCAGCGTTGCAACAGTCCGAGGATCCAACCATCGTCGTTCTCAATGCCGCCGATTTGAACGTCGGCGCGGTCGATCCCTTCCTCGAACTTATTCCGATGGCGAAGGCGGCGCGAGCTTGGGTGCACGTGGACGGAGCCTTTGGGCTGTGGGCACGAGCAAGCGCGCGACATCGGCATTGGGTGGAGGGAATTGAACAGGCTGATTCCTGGGCCACCGACGCTCACAAGTGGCTCAACACGCCAAAGGATATAGGGATCGCGATTGTCGCAGACCCCGCGGCGCACAAGGCCGCGATGGCAATAACTGCGTCCTACATATCATCTGCCGGCGACGCACGCGATCAAATCGATTGGACGCCCGATTGGACGCGCCGCTCCCGTGGCTTCCCCGTATACGCGGCCCTGCGCGAGTTGGGACGGGACGGTCTGGCAAACCTGATCGACCGCTGTTGTGCCTGTGCTGCTCAACTGACAACCGGGCTCGCCGCTTTGCCCGGCGTGGACATGGTGGCTTCACCGACGCTAAATCAGGGTCTAGTGCGATTTCTCGACAGCCGTCCCAACGCGACTGCGGCAGATCACGACGCGAAGACGGATTGGGCCATCGAGACAATCAATCGTGAAGGCACCGCGTTTTTTAGCGGAACGACCTGGAACGGGCACCGCGCGATGCGCATTAGCGTTGTCAATGCGCGGACAAGTGCTCAAGACGTGGAACGCACGCTCAAAGCCGTCGCAGGCGTACTTGCGTCCGACCGTATGCAGTGACGATTGCGGCAGAACGGGCACCGGCATCCGCGAGAGCAATGTGCGCGTTACGCCGCCGAGGAGGAGCTCCCGCAAGCGGGCGTGGCTGTAGGCCCCAAGCACCAGTAGATCGGCCGCCTGCCGGTCGGGTTCTCCTAAATACGACGATGAACCTGCAGGTGATGATTTGGGTTGTGCTGCGCGCAGTATCCAGGATCCGGTGATAGGAACGTGCCGACGAGGGTCGACATCATCTACGAACAAGGTTGGAGTCAAAGCTCTCAACCAGCCAGTCGATGAACACCCGCATCCGGCTGCTGACGTGGCGGTTGGGCGGGTAGACCAGATAAAACGGGTAATCCGGCGGCTGCCAATCTTCCAACACCGGCACCAACTTGCCTTTGTCCATGTAGTCGCGGACGGCGATGACAAAAGTCTGTATCAAGCCCAGGCCTGCGAGGCCGGCTGCCAC
>Ga0210410_10000965_pt1 | contig 27993 bp, 35 predicted proteins | sample IncBWC4MmetaG_FD_161058 | JGI IMG/M metagenome (GOLD analysis project Ga0210410, IMG submission 161058) | Forest soil microbial communities from Barre Woods Harvard Forest LTER site, Petersham, Massachusetts, United States - Inc-BW-C-4-M | ecosystem: Environmental > Terrestrial > Soil >... | reverse complement strand
ATGAACGGACCTGCGTAGCCTCAAAAGTGTTGCGGCTCTGGTGCGAGGAAAACAAAGACCGTTATTACATTCCAGAGTGGTTGCTTGCAAGATGGGGGATGACCGTGACTCCAAGCTTAGCGCCGGAGCGCAACGACTCCGCCGCCTAGCACCCCGGCATATTCGTGGACGCGAGTGGGCAGAGTTCCTCTTTTGACAAAAAGTGAAATTTGGGTCGAATCAGATCCCGTTCCAAAAGCTATGGCAAGAATTGCGGGCGATCAATCTCTGGGACAAAAATTACGAAGCCAGCGAGTCCCACGATTTCATTGAACGGGCCTCCTGTGCGGCACGACATAGACGAATGCGCGAGATTGTTCTACTTCGGCCATCGCCTTGTCTTTGCACAGGTGCCCCAGCTCCTCCTCCACCGGCCTTGACGACTCGCGCGAACTTCTACACCCCTCCCTCGCTCCATTCAATTTGCATAAGTCCCGCGTCCGCCGCGCCAGCGGCTTCCTTCTGACGGCTTTTTCGAACGCGACGCCTCACACCTTCTTTCAGCCTTGAGCATTCATCCCGGCGTCGCGTCCGAAAAAGCACTAGCGAGACTCGGGCAGTTCAAGAGAGACCTCAAACGGCTCCGTGGCTCGAAGGGCTCCTCGACTCATTTGTGATTGGGTGGTCAGGAACTGCTAGCTGATCGTTATTGAATAACGCTATTCTTTGGGAAGATCGATCATCCCGACCTCCGAGTTCTCACGCAAGCGGTCGAACACGATTTGTTTCCCGTCGCCTGTGACGTCGAAGGTCCGCATGGTGGCACGGCTTTGAAGCTGAGTGAGTGGGCGCGACTTCATGGAAGCGAGATCGAGCAGCCAGAAATCCTGTGATGCGAGCAGGCCCTGCATGTAGATCAGACTCTTGCCATCAGGCAAGAAGCGCACGCGCTCGCCCAAGCGCCGCAAGCTGATCTGGGGCAATTCGACGCTGGTACCGTCCGGATGTACGGCAAGGAGCGGAGCGAAGGTGCGCACATTCGTACCCGCAAATACGATCAAGCTTCCATCCGGCGACCAGACTGGATTGAGTGCCGGCCCAGCGACCAAGCGAACTGGCGATCCGCCCTCCGACGGAATCTTGAAAAGCCCGGGACCAGTGGCGCTGCTGCCGCCGGTGACGATCCATCTGCCATCCGGCGACCAGCAACTCGTACCTTGGACGTCAATTCCCTCCGCGATCGGCTGGAGTTCGGCGCCATCTGAAGAGAGGACATGCAGTTGCCGTTTCCCGCTCCGCCGTAGCACAATGGCCACGCGACCTCCATCCGGCGAAACAGCGGGCGTCTCCAGCAGCGCACCATCGGCGCCCTTCCAAATCTCAGTCGCCTGTCCGTCCCGAAGGCGCCACAGTCCGTCGCCCGTCCCGAGGGAAGATAAATAAAACAGCGACGATCCGCCAAAACGGGGCGCCACCGCCCGCACGGTCGGCACTGTAAACGGTTTCACGTCCTGTTCTTTGGCGATTCGATTAAGAATCGGGACACTCCAAAGGCCAGCTGCTGGGTTGCTGATGGTGGCCACCAGCTTACGGCCGTCCGCGCTGGCGTCCACCGACGTATATTGCTCGAGACCGATGCTCGCGCGCCGCGAGTCCTTCCGTTTCAGATCAAACGCCCATAGCCACGGTCCTGAACCGTCTCCGTCCCTCGCCACGTAGAACACTGTGCGGTTCCCGGCCGGGGAAGGATAAGCGACATCTGTATTGCGTTGCGTGAGGCGCTCTGGGGTCCCGCCGGCCGGGTCTATGCGCCATAAATCCATCTCCTTCGTCGCCGGCGTTCCATGAACGAAATAGATCCAACGGCCGTCAGGCGACCAAGTGGGAAAGTGGTTGTGAACTCCCGGCCGGTCCCCGAATATCCGCCGCGCATTGGCGCCAGTGCGATCCGCCACGAACATAGGGTCGCCATTACCGAATGTATGATAGACAATCCGCTCGCCGTCCGGTGACCAAGCCAAGTTGACGGCCTCCTCGCTGAGGAAATTACGTGGCGTACCTCCCGTCAAGGGCATCAGCCGCAGCCGCATACCTACATCACCTCCGCCGAGCCAAATCTCCGAGCCGTCTCGCGAAAAACCGACGCTTCGTAAGGGCCCGGGTAACGGGCCTGCTTTCCCTTGTGTCAGATTAATCAAGCGTCCGGTACCCACCTGGCTGAGCCATACATCGAAGGGGCCGTCATGATCGGAGATAAAAGCCACGAACCTGCCGTCCGGCGAGATCGCGGCCTCAACACTCTCGAAGTCGGTCACGCGTGTGAAATGTGCTTTTTCGAGCGGGTTGGCCGGTGCAGCCGCCGACCGAAACGTCTCCCAGACCGCAGTTCCCACCAGCAGACCGGCGGCTATGACCCATGGCATCCATACGCACCTTGACTTCGGCTGCGGCACGCTCTTCGCGGTCGACGTTCCGCTTAGCGATTCAATGGCAAACGCCAGATCACTGGCCGACTGGAATCGTCGCTCGACATTCTTTTCCAGGCATCGCGCAAGAATCCGTTGCAGTGCCAGAGAACCTTGCCAGCCGGTGTCCTTCAGATCCAGTGGCTCCTCGCGCAAAATCGCGGTCATCGTTTCCGCGGACGTCTTGCGTTTGAAGGCGCGTTTGCCGGTGAGCATCTCGTACAACACTGCACCGAAACTGAAAATGTCCGATCGCGCGTCGCTCGGCTCGCCCCGCACCTGCTCCGGCGACATGTAGCCGACGGTACCCATCACCATACCCGGCAAAGTCGCTGGACTCGTTAGCGTCATTTCAGTTTCGGGGCTTTCCTCCGGCCTCATAAGCTTCGCTAGCCCGAAATCCAGCACTTTAACCCGTTCGTCACGAGTCACAAACACGTTCTCCGGTTTCAGATCCCGGTGCACGATTCCCTTCTCGTGTGCCGCCGCGAGTCCCTGCGCGATGCCGAGCGCGTATTCGATCGCGCGCCGCACCGGCAGCCGCCCTGATTCGAGCTTCTGCCGTAGTGTTTGTCCTTCAAGAAATTCGCTGACTAGAAACGGCACACCGTGATGTGCACCGACATCATGGATTCCCAGGATGTTCGGATGGTTCAGCGCCGCAATCGTCCGCGCTTCCTGTTCGAAACGCCGCAGTCGATCGGCATCATTAGCCAGCGCCTCTGGCAGCACTTTGATCGCGACATCACGCCCGAGCCGCATGTCTCGTGCGCGGTACACCTCGCCCATGCCGCCTGCGCCCAGCGGCGCGACGATCTCATAGGGCCCGAGCTTCGTGCCTGAGCTGACAGCCATTCGCGCGCGTAATTATAGCCCGCGCAGCCCGTTACTGATCGCCCGAGCCCACCCATGTGAGTCGGGCCGTTCCTTACAGACTATAATGACGCAGCACGGATGGCTCTCACTTCTGGCATGAAACTCGGCCCGTATGAGATCATCGCCCCGCTGGGCGCAGGCGGCATGGGTGAAGTCTACCGTGCCCGCGACACTCGCCTCGACCGCACCGTCGCCGTCAAGATACTGCCTTCTCATCTCTCCGATAATACTGAAGCCATACAGCGCTTCGAGCGCGAGGCACGCACGATCTCCTCGCTCAATCATCCGAACATCTGCACTCTGTACGACGTCGGGCACCAGGACGGAGTTGATTTCCTGGTGATGGAATATCTAGAAGGTGAAACCTTACAGCAGAGAGTGCTGCGTGGGTTCCTACCGCCGAAGCAGGCGTTAGAGCGTGGGATCGAGATCGCGGAGGCGCTCGATCGTGCACATCAGGCAGGGATTGTTCACCGTGACCTGAAGCCGGGGAACATCGTGCTCACCAAGACAGGGGCGAAGCTTCTGGACTTCGGCCTGGCCAAACCAGTAGCGGCGATCGCAGCTGGAGGGCACGGCGTTGGTTCGTTGACGCCGTCCACGCCAACGTTGAGCGTGGCTTCATTGACGGCACACGCTACTCCCCTGACCGAACTCGGGATGGTGGTAGGCACGTTTCAATACGTCGCGCCGGAAGTGTTGCAGGGCAAGGAGGCGGACGCGCGCAGCGATGTGTTCGCGCTAGGCGCCATGATGTATGAGATGCTCACCGGGAAGCGCGCGTTTGAGGGGAAGAGTCAACTGAGCATCATGACGGCGATCCTTGAGAAGGACCCGGAGTGGAACGCGGCGGTGCCGGCAGCACTGGAGCACGTGGTGCGTACCTGCATGGCGAAAGAACCGGCAGAGCGTTGGCAAACCGCGCATGAGGTGGCGCGGGAGCTGCGGTGGGCAGCGCAGAACAGCAGCACAGCGTCCACGAGCGAGGTTCGTGCAGCGTCGCGACGTTGGCGTTCATGGGCAAGCGGGCTCGCTATCGTGCTGGGCGCTACGGCACTGATACTGGCGGCGAGGTACCACGGAGCGCGAGCTTTGCCTCGATCCCCCTTGATGGTTTCGGTGGTGCCTCCGGCGGGAGTTTTTCCGGACGTCGCCGGAAGGAATGGACCGCCGCAGATTTCTCCCGACGGGAGCAGGCTGGCGTTCGTTGGATGTAAGACTCCGACTGCCTCATCATCCATGGCCGGCGGCCGGCTCTGCTCGATCTGGACGCGGTCGCTGCACTCCACGGACGCGCATGAGGTTGCCGGGACCAGCGGCGGCTACTTTCCATTCTGGTCGCCTGACGGAGGCGACATCGCTTTTTTTGCGGATGGCAAGCTGAAACGCGTGGCAGCAGGCGGCGGTCCCGTCCAAATCGTTTGTGACGCAGCGGACGCGCGCGGGGGAAGTTGGAGCGGTTCGGGCACGATCATCTTTGCCCCGACGCGCAGCAGCCCGATCCTTCGCGTTCCCGCCAATGGCGGTTCGCCCGTCGCGGTCACGCACGCTGCACCAGCCTCGATGCTGTCCGACGTCGGCAGCCATCGCTGGCCGTATTTTCTCCCCGACGGCGAGCACTTCCTCTATCTCCATTCACCGAATGGCGCATGCGGGGACCTGACCCAGTTACACTTCGCGTCCCTGGATGGCAAACAGGATGTGTCGCTGATGCATACCTGCAGCAGCGCAGCTTTTGCAGATGGACGTCTGATCTTCTGGCGTGACGGTAATCTGATGGCACAGCCGCTCGATCCGCGCCGCGGCGAGCTGAGCGGGACCACTGTCGCCGTCGCTGACCATGCGGCATTCGACTCTTTGTTTAGCTTTGGGGAGTTTTCCGCATCGACGGACGGCAAGCTGGTTTACGTGGCCGGCGAAGGGACGATGAGCGCCCAGTTGGTATGGTACGACCGCACTGGCAAATTGCTGGGCCCGGTCGGTGAGAACGACCAATACGTGAGCGTTGCGATCTCTCCGGATGGCTCACGTTTCGTTGCCAATACCAACCCCATTAACAAGCAACGCATCCTGGTTCTCGAGGCCCGGGGACCCAGAACCTTGGTAACGCTGCGCAGCAAAGTTGGCGGTTTTCCAGTGTGGTCCGCAGACGGCAAGAGAATTTACTTTACTTCCAACGCAAATGGGCCTTTCGACATTTTTGTGAAAGCCGCAGACGGTTCTGGCGGTGAAGAACCCTTGCTCACATTCGAAAAAGGCCAGTTCGGAGCCGTCTTCCTAGCGGCATCGCCCGACGGAAAATATCTTGCGTACGCAACACTAGATCCTACGACGAAACTGGACATTTACTTAATGGGGCTTGCCGGCGACCACAGACCGCAGCCTTTTCTGCAATCGCCCGCGAATGAATCCGCACCGTCATTCTCTCCGGATGGGAAGTGGCTGGCGTACGAGTCAGATCAGAACGGCAGAGGCGAAATTTTCGTTACCCCTTTTCCTGGGGGCGGCGCACAGTATCAGGTCTCCACGAATGGCGGGGAGAGGCCGGTTTGGAGTCGCGATGGCAATCAGATCTTCTACCGCGAGAGCTTGAAATTGATGGCGGTCGCGGTGAAAACTCAAGGTCGCGCCCTCGAACTCGGAACCCCAAGCGAACTGTTTGAGGTAGCGGTGCGCAACCTCAGCGGCCGCTGGTACGACGTCTCGCCGGATGGACGATTTCTGATGAACACGTCGCCCCCCTCCGCGCAAGTGAAGAGTTTCGAGCTGGTGGTCAACTGGCTAGCGGAGCCGAACAGGTGAGCACCGCGCGCCGCCCGCGAACCTCGCGAGCATTTACGCGACTGGTCGACAGACGTTCGTCATCAAGACCCGCGGCGACGGGCCCAACCAGCGTTTCTTTCTGTCATTGTGATTGGATCATCGCTCTCGGAATAGTTTCCGAGTCCGAGCAAACCGGAAGGAACCAAATTACTTCTCGTTTGCGGGAATTATCGCGTGGCGGCTTGAATTATCAGACGAAGAAACCTCACGCGATCTGATTCTCCTTCTTGTACTGATCGAAGCTTTCTAAGTATTGGTCGATCTGGCGGCGCTGGACGTAATAAGCCATGCACAGGCGTACCGTATTTGGAATACTCTCGCGGGCAAAGGTTGGGATGACCCTAAGCTGCGTGCTCAGCGCTTCCAGCAATTCGGCACGTCGAGCGTGGCGTATCTATGAGGCCTTCGAGCCGCGATTCAGTTCGCCAATCAAATTGGCATCGACCGCATTGAGCGCCGCCATCGTCAACTGGCTGACTACGTGCTGGGCGAAATAGATAAACGGGGCATTGAATCATGGATCTCGTGTAACCCTATCATGCGTTGCGCGATCGTCACAGTGAGCCCACGTTGCGTACGCCCTCGCGCTAATTGCGATGGCAGGATTTGAGGTCATCGAGATGAGAACCTGCTACCTTCCTGGACCGCACCCAAGGACCTTCACGTACCCGGGATTCGCTCGGCCGGTGGTAGGCTAGACATCAAATTTCTGGATCTCGCCAGACGAGCGGGCGGCTTCAAAGAGAGGATTCAGCGTGGTATGTCCAACGATATTTTGAGTCCCTTAACTTGGCTGAACCATAGAGCAGAGGAGTATCGCCGAGGCTAATGAAGACCACGAAACAAATTGCAACGATCACGCTGACCATACTGCTGGGCGTCATCGCCTATGGATTTTTTCGAACCAGCAAGCCGACGACATTGCAGACAATGGCCGCAAGCAAGACCTCCCAGGTAGCGCATGGGTCCGTTGTCGACCAGGCTTCCCTGTATACGGCGCGGCATTTTGTGCAAATGCCGACCAGCGCTGATGAATTGCCATTGGCACAGGAAACATTGCGCCTCGGTGATCGCGAGATGGATCTGGCGTTCGCGGCAGGGGTGCGCGAGGCACAAGACCACCCGGCCGCTTTGAGTGCCGAAGCCAAAGAGGCTCAAACCAGGTCGCAGCGTGCACAGAGCTCCCTGGACCGCGACAACTCACAGGTCGCACAACTTACATCGTTGTTGGCAAAGGCGACCGGTGCTAGAGCGGACAGTCTGGACAATCAACTGCAACAGGCGAAAGTTCAGGTGGAGCTTGATCAGGATGAGGTCGACAACGCAAAGCAGGAATTAATTCTTGCCGGTGGTGATGCCCAGGGTCGGATTGAGGAGTTGATGAAGGAGCACGAAGCGGCCTCGCGTATCGCCGACAGCACGAACGTTAATACCGCTACTCCGCCCGATGCGCACGGTCTGGTTCACCACTATCTGCAATGGTCGCAGCTGCACAATAAGACGTTGGAACTACGGCAGGCCAGACAAGATGCAGAATCGGCAGCGGTCGCGTTCACAACAAAGCGGGATGCCCTTGAGTCTAGCCTAAAAACCCAGCGACAAGAAAACGCGGGAACATTTGGCAGCGAACCCGCGCCTTCCCCGGGAGCAAGTTCCGCAAGCTCTACCAGCGGCACTTCGGCTGAACTCGTCAGTGCTACGAAACGCCGGTCAGCCGTCCTGAAAGAGCTTACCAACCTGAACGAGCGTATCGAGGATCAGAAGCAGCTGGCGGAAACGTACGGAAAGTGGATCGAAGTCGTCGCCGCAAAGCAAAGATCGGTAATTCATGACGGGTTGGTCGGTACTGCTGTCATTGTAGCTATCTTGTTGATCGGCATTTTCTTCGACAGCTTGCTTAAACGTCTTCTCAAGAAAGTCAGACTAGACCAACGTCAGGCCGACACCCTCCACGCGGTAATAAGCGCGGGATTGCAAATCCTTGCCTTGGGTTTGATTCTGCTAGTGATTTTCGGCCCGCCCACTCAACTAGGAACTTTCTTAGGACTTGCTGGCGCAGGTCTTACGGTGGCGCTGAAAGATTTCATCGTGAGCTTTTTCGGGTGGTTCGTTCTCATGGGACGAAATGGGATTCGTATCGGGGATTGGGTGGAAATCAATGGTGTAACCGGGGAAGTAGCGGAGCTCGGAATGTTTCATACGGTATTGCTGGAAACTGGCAACTGGACCGACTCTGGTCATCCGACCGGGCGCCGTGTTACCTTCACCAATAATTTTGCCATCGAGGGCCACTACTTCAATTTTTCCACTTCCGGACAGTGGCTTTGGGATGAACTGACACTGGTTTTGGATTCCGGCCAGAATCCGTACCCGATCATGGAGGCCATTCAAAAGACGGTGCTGGAAGCGACCGCAGAAAGCACGGGGCAGGCTGAAAAAGAATGGCAACATGCCACGCATTCCCGGGAGATGCGTGCGCTATCAGCCGCCCCTGCTATCAATGTAAAGCCGGTCAGCGGCGGGGTCGAAATCGCTGTACGCTACATCACTCGCGCCAACGAGCGCTACCAAATGCGGTCCAAGTTGTATCAGGCCGCCATGAATTTAATCCGTAAGAAGGATGCCAAAGAGCCCGTGTCCGTGTCCGAAAAACAAGATCCAAGACTTGCCTGAACTGTAACCCCTGTGCTGGTATCAAACCGGCTGTGTTGTGAGTCCCCTACGAACACACGAGCGGGATTTGGTTGAGCGCGCTAGCACTCGCCGACTCTCCCTCGGCCATGGGGTGCTGCCCTGTGGCCCATGAAGAATGCGCCCTCGTTGGGCCTGACCGAGTCGAACGGAACATCCATTACTATCTCCGAGACGCGATCTCATCGAACGGCACATCCGGTGGAATGTTGTTGCGAGACATTACATCCCGCATGCGCTTTTCCATAGCTACGACTTCGTCTCGGTTGTTGGTGCGACGATATTCCAGCCAGCGCGAGTAGTAGATGTCGAACTGCTGCTGATCCTCAGCCGGCAAAACGATCTCGACGCTGGCCGTAATGGCCACGATCGCTATCCGCCGCCCCAGCTCTGAAGGGCATTCCATTATTTTCAAGATCGAACCGCGATTTGCAGGCTTGGCGGTCCCCCGGACGGTGTTCTTGGCAGCCTTTGAGTGGGAGGGCCCCCGAACCGCCAGTCCATTGCGTAGCTGCTTCTCTAGTGATCAGGGAGTGTCCGTGTGGCTCGCCCGGTAACTGTCGATTGGGTGGCCGTTCGTAATTTGAAAGTAACTAAGAGGAGTAGTTGAATCGGATTTGCCCGCCTCTTCAATGTGCAGCCACGGCTGTTTCCAGGATGGAAGCACGCCGCTGACAAAAACCCTGGCCCAATTGGAACGTGAGTAGCCATGCTTCCGCTAAAGGGAACAATTCTGTGCATTGACGACCACTGGAGCGGACTCCTTGGTCGCAAGATACTGCTCGAAGAAAACGGCTATGAAGTTCTCGAAGCGACCAGCGGAGACGAAGGATTGAAGCTGTTTTTTTCGCGCGCCGTGGATGCAGTGGTCCTAGACTACCAGATGCCCGGTATGAACGGGGACGTGGTTGCTGCGAAAATGAAGCGCGCTAAGTCGGATGTCCCCATCATGCTGTTATCCGCTTACGGACCACCGCCCGAAAGTAAGCTGAAGGCCGTAGATACCTTTTTATCCAAATCCCGACCACCGACGATTCTCTTATCTACGCTTCAGCATTTGCTGAACGGTCGCTCAAAGCCATTCTTCCACCGTTGGCTCGATCACTGGAGACTCCGCAACGAAGCGGTGACGCGATAAGCCCTTGGAAGCGGTTCTCCGCACGTGGTTGGGACGTTGAGGCGCACTCAAAACGACGAACAGGATGGATGGAAGGTAGAACGGCTGGGGGCAGGCAGCCAGGCTGACTGGCAACAACCGTTTTGAGGCCAAAACAGCGGTTAAGAAAACGTCCCAGACGTGAAACGCTTAAAAAACACTTAAGTAACATTGACCGCCTTAGAGCCACTTGCAATCCTGCCTACTATGTCGCGGAAGATTGACAAGACTGGTAAGCGCCCCCGACCACCACGCATCCGCGTGCCCAACCAAGAACGGGCAGTCTTCACGGTTGATAATCAGAAGTTCGTCGGTATCGTTCAGCGCCTCTCCGTAACTGGCGGATCTGCTCTGCTTGTTAAGGGTCCTATTCCCAAAGGAACGCTGGGCGAAATGGCTTTGAGTACCGTTTTTGGGAGAGTGAATGCGCACATTGAATTTCTGCATACAGGAGCTGATGGTGTACCGCTCGCACAGGCATTCCGCTTCCTTGCCATGGGTGCCGTAAGCACCAAACGCTTTAGCGCTGCCACCAAGCAGATGCAGAGTGCAGGTTTCGCTGACGTCGAACAGAAACAAACGGCTCTGGACGGGACGTTCGAAAGCTTGCGCAAGCTGCGGGACAGCCTCCGCCAGCTTTCGGGGATGCTCACTTCGGGGCGACGGACGAGATCGAAAGTGTGACCGCCCAAACTCAACAACCATCTCACAGATGCCGCAGTAGGCAGCCTGCCGAGATGGAGCATACCGAGAAGATCCTCGACATATCGTCCTTAACACACAACTAGCCTTGGGAAATTATAGAAGCACGGAAACAGTCTCTCAATCCCTCGGCGGTGGCCTCCTGGTATGTGCGTTCCACCCCCTGATCGAACCGGACTGGAACGCGGTTTATTCTCCGCACGTTGTTTGGGTTCCCCGTGCTTCTCGACTAAATCAAAATATTCAGAGAAGACTCCTGGAGCAGACTGCGTCCGCCGCAAATTAAGCCATCTCCTCTCTAGCCTACGTGTATGAGGCCACTCCTGGCCGATTCGTTAGACTTGATCGGGGCAGACGAGCCGGCAGTAAACTTCCGTAACCTACGGATGAAAATCGCGTAGTTCTAAAATCGAACGAAGTGATTGCAAAGTTGCATAACCACTCAAAATTTTTGGTTCCCGTGGCTGTCTTCCTCACGGCAGTGCAGGCGGTGGCGTTCAGGCTGATGCCTCGCGGCCTTGCTCGTGCAGCGGTTAGCGATATTGTCTGCGCTCTCCTGATGTTTTCGGTGTTGCTGGTTGTTACTTTGAACGGAATATCAAGCACGGGACGAAGCCGCCTGTTTTGGATCCTTCAAGCCACTGGTTGGGGACTCTGGCTGATGGACCAGCTACTGTGGATTGTTTTCGACCTTGTGCTGCAGCAAAAGATGCCAGCGATGTTCTCTGCAGACGCTCTCTTATTCATGGCGGGCGTTCCTATGCTGGCTGGCGTTTTGCAACGGCCGCACATGCGGCCTTCGGAGCGCAGTGCTAGGTTAGGTGCTCTGGATTTTTCGCTGCTGCTGTTATGGTGGCTGTACCTGTACGTTTTTTACGTGGTTTGTTGGCAATTCGTCTCTCCTGATCTGGCCAGCTACGACCGAAACTATGACCTACTCTATGCAGCGGAGGCGCTCGTGCTCGCGTCTGTTTTGGGAGTGTTCTGGCGCCGAGACTCGGGACAGTGGAGGAGATTCTACGGTTATTTTTGTGGAGTCGTGTTGTTGAATAGCGTGACGTTCTACCTTCTCAATCGCGCAATAGAAAAAGGAGTGTACTACACCGGTAGTTGGTATGATCTGCCCTATTCAGCATCCTTTGCGGTGTTTACCGCCGTCGCGCTGGCAGGAAGAGGTTTATCATCTACCGCGGAAACTCTCGCTGACGAGACATACGATTCCTGGATCGCAACGCTTGCGATGATAGCGGTCTTGTCATTGCCTGTAATGGCCGCATTCACGCTTTTAAACCATGACATCCCTGTCCCAGTTGCACGTTTTCGCGTACTCGTAACGCTAAGCACAATGTTTGCCATGGCGTTTCTCATCTTTTTCAAGCATTACTGTTTGCATGAGGAGTTGAAGCGTACCAATAGCGTGCTTGAAGAAGCGTCTCTGACGGACCCGTTGACCGGTGTTCGCAATCGCAGGTACTTCACGGCAATCATCGAAGGAGACGTCAGTCACACTTTGCGCTCCTACGCGGAAAATCGTGATCAGCGAACTCGGGATCTAATCTTCTATCTGATTGATGCCGACAATTTCAAAGAAGTCAACGACTGCTATGGACACGATGTGGGGGATACGGTACTGGTGGAAATGGCACGTAGGATCAGTTCGTCCATCCGGCATTCCGATGTCCTGGTGCGATGGGGTGGTGAAGAATTCCTAATCCTGTCGCGCTATACGGATCGCGTGGAGGCGCAAATTCTCAGTGCGCGAGTGCTCGCAGCGGTCGGCGACACGCCGTTTATGCTAGCAGACCAGAATCAAGCGATTTACAGGACTTGCTCGATTGGTTGGGCTGCATTCCCTTGGCTTCCCAAGCATCCCGAGGCTGTCGATTATGAGCACGTCTTGAGCCTCGCTGACCGCGGCCTTATTGAGGCTAAGCGGGCCGGGAAGAACCAGGCTGTCGGAATCCTACCTGCAGACGAGCAATTTGGGGCAGCCGCGAGTGACAGGGTGTACTCCCACTATGTAAAGGCTCACGTTCTGGCAACTCTCGGGCACCAGGGACCAGAAACCTTGGGACGGCTGCGCCCGTCTGGAAACTCGGGGCCTGAATCCGCTTGACCGGACCCGCCGGCACAAATAGAGTTTTTCGCCGAGAGGACTCCCCCCATGCCTCCGCCTCCCTGCGATAGGCACAAGAGCTTGAGATGGTTCCGCTGGGCCAGACCCTCATAGATGTGTGCCCCGTTCCCAGTTGCGGTCGTTACCACGACGACCAAGATTATTTCGAAGTAGTCGAGGGTCAGCTTGTCCGAGGGCAGATCGCCGCGCCAAGCAGGTCGTTTATAGCAACGGAGAGAGTCGTGAAAGCCATCCGCGCGAGAGCCGGATTCTATGCGCTCTTCCGTCGAAACTAGCCCTCACGCACCCTCGTCTCATACCGAGGGCAAGTTCAACGCGATTGCTCACGCCAACCTTGTTGTAGATGATGCCGAGATAATTGCGAATAACATGCTGGCTCATGCCCAGCTTCTTCGCGATTTCCCGGTTCTTCAGACCCTTAGCCACTAGTTCGATAACATGCAGTTGGCCCGGGCTTGGCCTACGTTGTCCTCGTGAATAAGTATCCCTCCTCTTGACACTTCGGGCGGGAAGGGCTGTAGAACGTTGGGGAGGTGGGATGGTGAGATTGCAGCAGAGTTAGACCAGAGTCACCTGAAAGGGAGGCACGGCTCAGCTACTCCGCCTTTGCCAATCATGGATCAGCCAGGGCTTGCTCTCGAGGGTCAGCAGTCGTTCAAGTTCTGCTGCAATGGCTTTCAACTTCTCAGGGTCCTTTTCGTCAGCGAAGACTTTGATAAGGGCGCGAATACGCTGTTCGTGCTCGAAAGCCAACACAGTGCCTCGATTCGAGCAGCGTTTGGGGGGACAGGGAGGGGATGTGTAGAGAATAACCCGAATAGGTCACTAAATGGAAGCACAACTCAGCAAGCGCAGTTGTAGACCCCTGCCATGGCTGGCATGAGATGGGATCTTGGCGTCGAAAGCTCTCTAAGGCTGGTTGACGCGAGCCATCACACGACTACCAGCCCAAAGCGCAAGGACAATGAGGGCAGCAATCAAAAGACCCGTCATGCCAATCAGCGTACCGTGGATAGGCCGGTTTGTCGAACTCACTAGTGCAGGTGCGATGGGGCTATTGCGGATCAGCCCGACAGATCTTGGAGATATCCAAGTTGTAGGCGATACCGGGGACATCGGCGCGCAGGTAGCGATCAATGAACGACTGCAAGGCAACGACAGATCCTATTACCTCGATCACCTCCTAGTTTAGCGACGATGCTTCCCAGTGTTCCACAACTGTGACTCTGTCTCCCCGATCGACGCAAAAAAAGGCCCATCGGTACCCGTGCCCTGTTGCTGAGTGGATGACTCGGTCTTCCGCTCAGGCAGTTGCGGATCATCGGTGAGTAAAGGAATTACGAGTTGAAGAGCCTCGATTTCGCGTTGGAGGCGGGCACGATCTGTTTCTTTCTGCCGGAGCACATCGCGAGCATCTTTCATTGGTAAACCTCGCAGAAATCAGTTTTGGGGTTCCGGGCCTTGGGAAAGAGTGCGTTTCACTCAAGCAAAGGGAGAGCCTGAAACGCTTCAAATCTTGCTCCGCTGAGCGTCTCTGGGTGTCTGGAGCACTTCCCCAAGATGGATAAGCATTTGCCGTGCCAAAGCTAAAGAGGATTCCGCTCAACTGTTCCTTGAGGGTTGTCGTGTAATTTTGGCAGGCAATGAGGTACCAAAGCTGAAGAAGCCCGACAGGGTGATCGGGCCATGCGTGCGCATCTCGTTTGTTCAAGAACTAGAACGAATCGTATTCAAGAATCAGCGAGTCCCACGATTTCATGGAACGGGCCTCCTGTGCGGCACGACGTAGACGAATGCGCGAGCTTGTTCTGGAGCTCATCTCCCTAAATTCGCGAAGCCAGCCTGAGCCTCGGCGTTGGGCCTGCCCGCGAACTTTTACGCTCAGCGAGACCGCAAGCGAGGCGGCTAAGCTGCTCAGCAAGCTGCAGCCCGCCGGAAGCGGGTTCGAGCGGTGGATCATACAGAACGCTTCCCTTCCGATCGCATAAATAATTCGCGGTTCTTCGAAAATCCATCTCCCGCCGCAATATGGGTTTACATGCAGGCGATTTCCGCATTTGAACAACAGTGTCGAAACCCGCTCGATTGCGAGCCAGCCTGGGTGGCGATGGCGGAATTCAATTTGAACCTCGGTTGGTGGAACTCCCTGGCAACAGGGAAAAATATAGGGAATTTCGCACCATACTCGGCATCAAATGATCCCCATGATCGCTGCAACTGCTGGAAGCGCTTGAGTCTTCCGCGATTTCGGACGCAGTCTTAACACAACACGATAGGGAACTTCGGCACAGGATCAGGGAATATTGGTTCGCAGAACGGTATTCGCAGAGCTCCGAAAAGCGACGACTGCGCAATTGCTAACTTGGTTTTTAGCCCCGATCCGCCAATGGAAGCATGGGCGGCAAAACCACACCCTGCCTGGACTCGGGAAAGGGCCTTGCGCGGGCTTTTCGCTAGTTCCTTGATGATTTGTTTTCGGGGGACGACTTGTCCAGCGTCGCAATAAGAGTCTCCGCACTTGGCGGCGCAGGTACTGTGCCCTCTTTCACGATCTCTTTTGCCGGTATTTCTTTCCCGTACAGATGTTTGTTTGCGTCGTTGTCGGGCCGCAGTGTAGAACCCTCCAGAGAGACACCGGCGAACGCTCCACGGGCACGCGAATAGGTTAGTATCTCGGCCTTCAGAGCCACATCAGTTTCTGCTGAGGCCGTTCGTCCAACTGGACCCGCCGCCGCTGAGGCGTCCCCACCGAGCTTTACCTTGCTGCTTAAAATGCTGGAGGCAGAGCGTGAGGTCATGAGCAGTAGCACGAAATCGGTTGCTTCTCCTCCCAATTGCAGGCCGAAACTGCCACCCTCGAGCGCCATCATCGTAGGCGTGCCCCATTTTCCCTTAAAATCCTGGCCGCCACGGCAGGTCATTACACCTCTTCCATAGCTGCCGCCGACTCCCAAGGCAAATTTCTTTACTGATGGCAGCACCACGACGCAGTCCGCTTTGTCCAGCACGTTCTGCGGTATGCCGTCCGGTACGTTTAAGATCTCCTTCACGACCTTACCCGCCTCTTCAACCCGTTCCTCTTCCTTTTTTTGGGCCATAACTGGAAGTGCAACCCCGATCAACAACGCGACTACGATCCACTTCTTTTTCATACTGCCCCCTTTTCCACGGCCTAAGACAAACAAGCGTAGTGCAGCGAGAGAGACTCGAAGATAAACTAGGTTCGCACGGCAGCGATGCTCGCTTGAATATCTAAGTGTTCGGGGGCATTAACAATACGGCATTGACCTCAGAAGTCCGGGAATTTTCGTGGGCGGGCACAGACGAAGAGGAGGTCCTGAGGTATGCCGCGAACGTGTTCGGTTTTTCAAGCCCTGGGGTATAGCGATTGATTACGGCTCTCACATCAACTATTCCTCTCTACGATGATAAGCACGCACTTTATCGTTTAGGGCGGCTCCGTCTCAGTGGTAATCAGTTCACCCAGTCAGCAATGCGAGCCAGGGGAAATCGAGAACGAGATCGCGTAGAAAGCAATCTGCCGTGAACACCCTTTTTCATGTTCTCGCTGAAAACAAAGAAACTGGTGGCTTCGTTTCCTAGTCTTCGCTTCAGGGATCGCCACAAATTGTTCCTACGAGAACCCGTTGAGTTAAAGCACAGGAACCGAAAGCGACATTGGGTTCGCCATTTCTTCGATGTACCATTTTCGCTATCAAGAAGAGATCTGCTGCCCAGGTCTCGCCGTAGATCACCTCAAACACTAAACATGAAGATCCCGGTGTTGCTCGTCTGGACAGCACGTAGCGAGCTCAACGGTGCCTCTTCAGGAGTTCTGTCAATAAGACGTAGATTGTCGCCGGTGCCAGAGCAAAAAGAGTCGCCATCTGCGTCATGACTAAAACAACCCGCAGCGCGAGTGGGCCAGCCTTGGCACGCTCGTAGGAAGAGTTGCATATCTCTTGCGGCGCTGGCCGCATCACGCGAACCGCCATTTGCAGTACTCGTGATGCGGCTGAGTAGTTCCGGGCAACCTAAGACGCAATTAACGACCTGACTGGACCAGCAGAGAAAGCTCCTCGCCGGAAGTTCGTTTTTGGATCAGCTTCTTCTCCCTGCTGCTTGGCAACAACTGGCGGTAGTCATCGCCACCGGATAGGAACACTTTGTTCAGGAATGTCCCGTCTCCGTATCGCGTAAATATGAGCTTAGGCTGATTATCTTGGTTAGAGGCTTCTTCGCCGACAGTCAAGACAAACTGGTGGTCCTGCCCGTCGTTGCCGTTGAAAACAAGAATTCCGGACTGCAGTTCCTCAACCTTGTAGTTGCCCGCTCTCAGTAGAGTACTTCCCACCGAGAAATCGAAGGGTATGTCTACCACAACGCGGTTACTACTTTGAGCATGCGCTGATGTGACCAGCGCTGCCCCAAACAGAACTGTCAATGCAACAAACACAAACTTCATCAAGCTCTGCATTCTCTTCCTCACTTTTTTGAGATAATTCACGATAAGTCGTGATCACACCCTACTTTCTTCCAGGTTGATAGCTCGACCACACGCAGCCCTGTCCGCGAAATGTCGAACGTTCATTCCAGAAATTACCAAAGCAGTGTGTATACAGATTTGATTCAGTGAAGCAGAACTCGATTGGTCGGATTTGTCAGAAGAGTGTCAAGTGATTGTACGGTGAAGGATGACAACTTCACCGAGTCCTTGCAGACAGCAACTGTCGGTCGAGCGAAACCTCGAAACACGAGTGGGCAGAGTTCCTCTTATAAAAAAGAATATAAAATTATGCCGAATCAGCTCCAGTTCCAAAAGCTATCGCAAGAATTGCCGGCCATGAATCTCTGGGACAACAAGAATTACGAAGCCAGCGGTTCCCACGATTTCATTGAAACAGTCGGGTGGGCGTCGCGACGTATGATCGTTTTCGCATTGGCTATCTCGAACGGTTTCGTGGCACTGTCTGGAACATTGTTGGCACAATACCAAGGCTTCCCGACGAAGTGCTCGGACACAATGGTTGAATCTCGATCCGAACAACACCTCGCTACGATGTGCCTTAGGCATTGAAGGCGATTCGAGAGAATGCTGAAAGCGTTCAGTTCTAGCACCCACGTCGATACCCGCCGTCGAGGACTTCAGCTCAGGTAATGATCGGTGGGAGAGACCATCCAAACGGGGAGTATCGCTTTACGATATATATCCCTGTCACCCCTTCCTGCACCATATCATTACGCAGGGGCTTGTCCGAAGGGCCCATTTACGATTTGGATAATGGCAGCAACGGAGCCAGCTCCAGACGCATTAGCACCGCGATGTCTTGGATAAGGTCAGCGAGAGAAGCTCCAGACGACTCGAAACTTCGAGTTTGTCGAAGATGTGGGAAAGGCAGTTCTTCAACGTAAGGTGCCCGATCCCAGCGCGCTGTGAGATTTCACGATTGGTCAGGCCCTGAGTCAGGTATCTCACAATCTTAAGCTCACGCTGGGAGAGACGGCTTGAACCCTTAAATACTGGCAGGTGCGTGTCCGAGCGGAGACGATCCGCCTCGCACATAATCAAGGACTCGCTACGAAGGGCTTCCTGCAGAGACTCGAGTCCGACTGTCTCGTACCCTGACCTGAAGCTCCACAAAATTGTCGGCTTTTTCTCGTAGGCCCAGAATATGTCGGTGCCATAGGCCGTTAGACTATCCAGGTAAGTCATGAGTTCCACGTTGCCCAGTTCAAGTTGGACAAATCCTCCGGACAGGAGGCTCTCAGGCGATAACACCAGGGTCTTGGGATAAGCGAACTGGGCGCGCCATCCACTTTGATGTTCGATGACATTGCCCCAAAGGTATACCTCGCCACGGATGCCCCGCCTTGAGTAGCCTTGATCCCGCAGATGATCGAAACTCTTGGCTGCGTAAATGCCGCATGTGCATGTTGCTTGCGGTGCTTCATGACGCCCATGCACCACCTCGGCACCTCTCACAGGCGCCCAACCAAAAGATGCGCTACAGGTGGCGGCTAGCGCATGGCGAGGCGACCACCATTCGTTATTGAATGACTTGAGCGGAGCAGAGTGCGGATTCCATCCCCCGCAGTTCCATTGCCAGGCACGGTATCCAACTATCGGAGCGACATAGTCGGGGATGTTCATACCGATGCCGGTTCGGGCTCCGGCTGAGGTTGCTGCGGTTGCGGTTCAGGCTCCGGCTCGGCGGTCGGGACGTTCACCGGCAGCTCAAGCGGTTCAACAATGATGGTACGAAGCGGTTCTCCGATATTCATCGCGTACTCCTTGGGAGGTGGAAAAACCAACTCTTATTCCCAATTTCCTAGCCTGTCAAGACGGACGACTCGGTCCTCGCAGCTGTCTAACGGCATGTCGTTCTGAGCAAAAGCGGCTAGGGTAGGGTCCCGTCTGAAGAGGCAGCTGCTACTGAGTTGGCGAGAATCGCTCGTCAATTTTCTGCATGATCCGCTCGGCCCACTGAATACTCGCCTCGATGAGCTTGTCTGTCCGGGGGCGTGCGACGAAAGCCATGCCGCCTGAATGTCGGGATCGTTCTCGGAGATGTTTGGATTAACTTCGAACTCTCGTAGTTCGTCCAGCAAACGCCAGCTGCGCCTGCGAATGTGTTTCGCGAAGTTCTGCGCGTCCTCGTCCTTAGCAGGCCACTCCTTGCAGTCGAGGTGAACATCTTCAGTTTGCCTAGTCAGAGCCCTAATGGCCTGGACAGTTCGGAGTTGGTTGAAAAGTTCTTCGCCGCGGCTTGCCATGGTGACCTCCACATTCGAGTTTCACCCTTACTTCGTAATACTGTCTACGCTTCTCATCCGCGCGGCATCAGACACGACGTTCGTCTGTCCAGTTCCCAGGCCACGACGACCGAGGACAGCGCGCCGCACCTGAACAGGATATTCTCGACAAGAGAAATCTTGATGACCATTCCCGCTAGAATAGCAGTCTAGGCAGTCTTTCGCTTTTTCCGCCCGGTATGGCTCTGCTTGACTGGCTTGGGATGCTCGCTCTGGTGGAAGGTCAGGCATGATGGACAGAAGCTCTCGCCGCACAGTTCGGAGCGTTCGGAGTGCACTGCGATTCAGCCGAGCGCCCGCATGTCGCGCCGAGCGCACCTTCTAAGCTTCTGACCTCGACGACTCCGCAATAGTTCATTGCCCCTCCGAGTGTCTAGTTCCATTACTTTAACGAAAGGCACTTTTCGACGGGACTACGTCCAACACCAGATTGCCACTAGTGCAGCAACTGCGAGGAGAATAAGAGCCATTCTGTAGCCGACAAAAGGAGAGAGCGTTGATCGCCTGTTAAGCTCCCGACGACTCTTATGCCCGAGATCGCAAGCCGCTAATTCTTCCAATCTTTCGGCTGTGCGGGACTCGCGGTCCGCGTTGTAGGTAAGCCAAAGAAAGACCATCAATGCGAGGATAATGACTGCGATCGAGACAAAGATCTTCTGAAGGCGCTGTAGCGTAGTCCCGAGGACAAGAGGACTACCAGCGATGGCGACGAGAATTGCACTATTCCAGGTAAAAATGCTCCCCTGTTTGCTTCGCCTGTATTCCAATTCAGACTGGAGCACCTTAATTGTGTGATCGTTGGAGATGGGGGGAGTCGCCATCATTTGACCTCGGAGGTCAGGCCTTCTTCTCTCTCCTCCATTTTGCCCACCGCGCCCGCTGCGCAGCACGGATGCGGGCAAGCGCGGCAGCCGACAGCGTTCTCTTTCGTCTGGCGATGGAGACGACCTTCCCCTTAGCTTTCGCCCAGCGAGCGCGCTGTGCTGCGGCGATCCGAGCACGACCTGCGGCGGAGATGGCTCTACCTCTCCGGGTGTTGCTCGCGCCAGTCAGCGCCGAGAGCGCCTTGTTAAGACGTTCGAGCTGGACTGCGAGACGGGTGCGTTCCCGTTCTAGTTGATTGAGTACCGAGGTGATATTTGGCATAGCCGTGAAGTGTACCAGTTCTATCGTTCTATCTAGTCTTCTTGTTGAGTCCGGTCATAATTTTGCGGCAAGCACGGTGGGGGTCTCTGCGCAGGCCAGATTCATGCCTGGACCGCTCTCCGGGCTTCGCGCCGCAGGTAGGACAAAGAAGAGAGGGCGCCGCCTTACGGACCGCTTTCTTAATTGGAGGCCTGTACATTGGCATATTTCAATTGAATCGAGGCTGGGTCGGATACCCGGAATTTCTCCCTCTGAGAAAGGAAGGACCCTCCAGCCCCGTTGTTACGTGCTTCGATTGATATTCCACCTTCGCTGGGCCGTCAATGAACGCGACCGTCCCAGTAATACTCAGAAGTGCAGGGTTCTCCCGCCTTTCAGACTTCGCTCGTCAGGGCGCACGGCAGTCACCCGTTGAGAGCGAAGCCCGTGCGCTCCGTCCCGCTCTTCGACACCAACATCTTCGGCGACGCGCAGAGTGGCAAGATTCCGCCGAGCGAATGGAAGTATTTGCTTCGCCATCGTCCGGGCCACGGGTGGCCGCTTAGCATCGTCACGCTGTTAGAACTGCTGGTCGATCTCGACAATGTTGGCGAAGCGCGATTCTCTGAACTCAAGCGTCGCCTCGATCTTGCTGACCAGCTCTGCAAGGGCCGAGTTGCGGACGAGGCGCGAGTCTTGATCTGCAGAGACCTCCTCCGCATTCCGTTTCCGACTGAACTGATCCCACCTCCGAAGCAAGGCCTCGTGAACTACATGCAGCTGCGAACTTACTGCAAGAGATTCTTGACGGGCGCGTTCGAGTCGCGCGTGGCTGGGCTGGACTCACGGCCACGGATGCACCGAAGAACGTCGTCAGGGACGTGAAACAGCAGTGGATTCGTCACGTGGAGGGGATTGCGGATCACCTGTACCCCACTTGGCGAGAGCACTTCGCCAGAACCGGGAAACGTCTTCCGGCTGCGGTGCGAAAGGAACTCAACTACCGAGCGGATTTCGAAGCTCACTCCGAGGAATTCGCCGGAGGCCTGCTTGACTGGCTGGGCGCGAAGAGCGAGCCCAACCTCATGTCGGACATGAGCGTGCGGCTCGACGCAGTGTTGCGATTAACCGCTTTTGTGGTCAGCCAGTTTTTGGAGGGCAACTACTCTCTCGAAAAGAATGACTCCGAAGATGGTCTCGGCGGAAGGCGCCAGCCTTCCAGGGGTGGCACGAGCCGTGTGACCGGAGACGGTCAAGCACGGATCTGTGAGAGGCTCGGGGCGAAATTCCCCAGGCCTACTCGGCAAGAGGAAACAGCACCATGCCAAACCGGACTGCGGCGGCCAGGTGAAAACCTGACCAATCGCCACCGGGAGGCTAACGTCACTGCGCCTCTTCTCGACTCCACTCAAAATGCCCTGTTCTGGGCGAAGAAACGGCGCAAACTTGTGAGAACGCTGCTTACTACAACTGTCAGCACTAAACATCGCGGAACACGAAGAACCCCACCCCAAAGGCGACGATTGCGAGCAGCCAAAAGGCAAGCGAATGCACCACGTGAGCATGGCTGCCTGCTATTGCAATCCAGTCAGTTCTGTCTTGCCCTTCAGCGAATGACGCAGCTTTCGAGTGCACCCAAGTGAGAAAGCAAAGGTAGTTGAGTGCGGAGGCGCAAAGGCCGGCCAAAATTGGTTTCAGGTTGGCCATGCGCGGATTCTCCGCCTGGATTTATCTTTTGCGGGAGATGGGATCTCTCTGCCAAGGCCGGGGTTGCCTTGGCCGACTCGTCCAGGCTTCTTGTCTTCTGCGTTTTCACTATTCGTGAACTCGGTCTTGAGGTTCTGAGGAACGCCTTCAAGTTCTGCCGCAAGCTGAGACTTGACGCCGCGGCTTGCCTTCTCGAAGTCAGCTCTCATCTGCGCCACGTGTTGCAACACCGTGTGCAGCCGTTTCGGGCCCAACACCACGAGTCCGAGGATAATCATGAAAAGTACTTCCGTCCCAAAACCCATGATTCAGCCCTTTACCTGGTCGTTGACAATGATCGCCTCTGTGGTTGCCGGCTTGTCTTCCTCTTTCATCGCTGCCTTGAAGCCGCGGATACCTTCTCCGATTCCCTTGCCGAGTTCGGGAAGCTTCTTCGGTCCGAACACAAGCAAAGCAATTCCGAAAATCACCAGCAAATGCATCGGTTGAAACAGACCTTCAAACATAAGTGCTCCCTAAGTTGGGCGATGAGCGCAAGTGAGCTCAAAGCGGCCAGTGGTAATAATGCAGGCGCTGCGACCGCTAACTAGTTACAGCGCCCGCCAGTGGAGCAAAGGAGAGAACACACAACAATCAAAACCCGCGTTCGACCGAGTCCGCGGCGACGGCCAGCTGCATCGATAACTGAAGAAATGCAGCCGATTGACCGATAAAAAGCCCGTCATCAGTGAAAGCTTTCACCGTTGCCACCGCGCCTCCCTGCTGCGTGGAGGTCGGTCGGATTACCGAACAGCGCGGCAGGCTCTTGCTGATGAAATTGCATGGCTCAGGCAGAATCTTGTTGGTCTGAGTGAGCTCGGTTGCAGGGTTGTTTAGATCGGGAAATGTTAGGCCGGTCACGGGATCGACCACACCGGCTAAGGGTTGAGATACCGCGTTGGCACCCTTATCGTGCCACAGCCCGAAGTGATCAATCTCGACTCCGCCAATACTGACCAGAATCTTCAGAACGGTTGGGTCGGTTGCCTTGAAGGCCAGCGTCGGGTAGAGGCTCGCACCACCCTGCTCAATGAACGCAAAGTGAAATCCGGCGGTGTTGGCGATCGCCTGTATGCGCTCGGCATCTCGGCCCGTGATGGGAACTGTGGGATTGGTTGCAGGGGGAGTGTCCGTATCGTTTAATGGAATCGCGGGTTGGTTTGTGATGACGAAGGGTCCCTTAAACGCCGCACCCAAGTCTGGGTTCTTTCCACTGCGATACCGGGTGTACCAACTCATGTCGACGTTGAGGTTCATGAGGTTGGTAATCCGCTTGATTTGCCGTGCCCCAGTCGCCTGACTGCTCGGCAACCTTCGAAATGGTTCGAGGTCGACCGGCACTACTCCCCTGGACTTCAAAAAACCCGTGAGAAAGGCTGAATGGCTCAGTTCATCATCGGTGTTGTCTGTAATGTACTGAGGCATGTCGCCATCCAGGTTTTGAAGCGCCAGAGCGTAGGCTGGATTTCCTCCGATGAATCCCTGGAATTCTTCGCTCGCCTGAGCTGCTCCGCCACCGGAAGGTCCGACTCCGCCAAGTTCCGCGTATTGGGTCCACAGATCACTCTCGACAAGTTCAGCCCAGAGTGCGAACTGAAGAAGCGCGATATCGCCCTTCGAGAGCTCGCGCTCGCCTGATGAGGACTGTGCTCTGCCTTCAGACGCCAATAGTGTGCCGGCCGACAGCGCTGCACCGGCCATTCCGATGCCTTTCAGAAAGGAGCGTCGCTCAACGACGCGCTGCCAGCGGGAGTCGAGGTCTTCCGTTGGGGCTGTGGCCGTGGTTTCAATTGAGACAGATGTGGGGAGATTCTCTTTTTTCACGTGTTCTACACTCCGATCCTGGAATAGTTTTGTGTACCCGTGCCAAATGTGAAACTCCGAGCGGAAGATATTCCCCAAGTCGAGAAATATCTCCCTGAACGAAGTGGACTCCTGACCACATCAAGGCGCCAGCGTTTGAATGCCGTACTGAGAACTGGGTCGCTTAAGCCTTAATTTCCGAAGTTGCAGCATCTAGCCGGTTTCCAGGGGTTAGATTCAGCGATCACGATTCTGATACGGATCAGTTGTAAAGTGATTGTCAGATAATTGTCTCGACTGATGGGTTATTTCGGTCCGGGCGTAGTGCAGCTTCCGACTGACTGTTTTGTTCCTTGACCTAATTAGTCAGTCGTTGCAAAGGAAGCGCAGAACAGGTTTGTGAGGTGGCGCCTCTTGGCCGGGGCGCGGCGGTCAATGTCCAAGCGATGTGCTGGATATCGAGAACAACGCAAGCCGAGGAAACCGCCAAATGTCTGCTTTACAAGCGAGACAGATTCCCGGCGTTTGCAAGAACATCAGCCAAGTCGAAGTATCCTCAAATCGCGAAGAGCACCGGCAAGGGTGGAGTAGTCCCTGCCTTAGTTTTTCAGCTTGTGCCGCTCGCATGCTTCCACGGTTTTGGACGGATCTACCGCTGCATCCCCGACCTGCTCGTGAATGATCGTCCCTGACTTATCGATGAGAAACGTGGCGCGCCGAGCCGACTCCATCGGTACTCCCTCGATATCAAACTTCTCGGTCAACCCGTACCTGCGCGTCACTGGGCCTCCCCAGTCGCCGAGCATAGGAAAGGTGATTCCGCTCTGTTGAGCGAAGGCAAAATTCGAAAACGGACTGTCCATACTCACACCCAGAACCTGGGTGTCGGCACCCTCCAGCTTCACCAGATTCTGCTGGAAGGCTTTCATTTCTTGCGCTCAACCCCCAGTAAAAGCAAAAACGAAGAATGCGAGGGCGACGTTCTTCTTTCCTCTGTAGTCGCGCAGCGAAACTTTCTTAAGATCCTTGCCATCGAAAGCGAGCAATGTGAAATCGGGAGCGATGTCGCCTACTTTCAGCTCTATGGGAGGAGTCGCCTGTTTCTCGCTGTCTTTTTCGCTTCGGGCTTTGCTTTGCGCTTGAAGGCGGATGAACGAGGGCGGTAACAGCAGAAGCACCAGAAGCCCCCAAGCGGCAAACCGTTTCGAGTATTTTGTTTTCATCGCTTAGTCCTCAGCGTTGCCATCTCTGGAACAATAATCCTACAGTGATTAAGCCCACATCGGCGGTTGATTATTTTCGGAATATCAGCCTGAATTTGCACTGAAAAAAGCCTAGGCACAATCTTGCGCAGCAGTGCTAGCTGCAAGGTGACTTGGTCACTCACCTATTTTCTGACCGGCGTGTCTGTCGCATTTCCCTGACACGGCGGACTTGCGAACACAAACTGTCAGGCAGGAGCACCACCTGTTAGGTCGCCATTAGGCGGCCAACCTCCTCTAAGGAGTTGGATGCTGATTACACAGGAAAGTGGTGTTCAATCGCTCACGATTCTTTTTTTCGTAATCACAGGTGGTTCAGGGAATATTTCCCTTGCTTCCTAGTTCTTGATAACTGTGAGAGCGGGTGGACGCTGCTGATGTGTCGCACGACCAGCTCTGCCGCTCTTGTCCAGACAAAACCAAAATACAAACAAAGAGGACAAGGCCCTATGGCAAAGACGTTGATTACGCTAGCATTTCTGTGTGCCAGTCTTTCGGCCCAGGTCACCGGGTCAAGTGTTGCTTCGACGGTTGGCGAAGATCAGAATCCAGGAGGATCCTCAGCCCAATCGGCTAACCCGGTTGTGCAGTGGAACAGAACACTTCTCGTGATTGTTCGCACCCCTGGTGCTCAACCTGCAACTGTTCACACTACTCGCAGCTTTGCAATCATGCACGCAGCAATCTATGACGCTGTCAACGTCATTGACAGCACACACAAGCCTTACCTGGCAGAGCTCTCAGGTGTACCACGAAGTGCCTCGCAGGATGCCGCTGCCGCAGCGGCGGCCCATGAAGTTCTGCTCGCGTTGTATCCGGCGTTCCAAACGGCCCTCGATGCCGTACTGCAACAGTCCTTGGCCCAAATTCCAGACGGAAAGGATAAGGTTCAAGGTGTCGCCATAGGACAAACTGTTGCGGATCGTATCCTGGCGCTGCGCAGCAATGACGGATCGAACGCTATACCAGCTCCTTTTGTCTTCGGCAACGCCCCGGGAGATTACCAGTCCACCCCACCCAATTTTCCTAAGCAGCCTCAATTCACACATTGGTCCCGCGTTACTCCTTTCGCCCTCGAACGTGCCAGTCAGTTCCGTCTCGGTCCTCCGCCAGAGTTGACCAGTGATACATACACAGACGCATTCAATGAGGTTAAATCGCTGGGGATCGTCAAAAGCACGACCGCTTCCGCGGATCAGGCGCTCACCGGCCACTTTTGGAATGGGGCAATTCAGAACTATTGGAATGAGGTGGCACAAACGGCGTCGGTGGCCCATAACTTGACCACTGCGCAAAACGCCCGCCTGTTTGCGCTGCTTAATCTGACACTCGCCGATGCTGTGATTGCCTTCTATGATACAAAATACACATACAATTTCTGGCGACCGGTGACCGCCATCCGGGCCGCGGACACGGACAACAACCCCGATACGGCAGCTGATCCGAATTGGCTTCCACAAGTGGGCAATACCACGCCAGACCCCTCCTACCCGGGCGCCCACGCGGTTATTAGCGCTGCTGCGGCTCGTGTCCTGACTTCGTTCTTCAAGACGGACCACTTCAACTTCAATGTCACCTCTGAAGTTCTGCCGGGAGTGCAGCGGTCGTTCTCGAGAATCTCGGATGCTGCAGAAGAGGCTACCTTGAGCCGCATTTTCGCCGGAGTCCATTTCCGCTTTGACCTTACTACTGGTCAACGATTGGGCCGCGAAGTAGCCGATTTTGTTGTTGATAACCTCTTGACTCCGACCCACGAGGAGGACAACTCGCACAACAGCAGATGACCCGAGGGGGGCAAGCGCTCCCAACGCAAAGTTGCTGAGCGACATCACCGAACTTACAGGTGGGCGCGCATTCTCGATCGACAATCCGAACGATTTGGCGGACGTCGCCACAAAGATCGGGATCGAGTTACGCAACCAATATGTGCTCGGATATCGGCCAACCAATCCTGTCCACGATGGCAAGTGACACAAGCTACGGGTGAAATTGGAGCCGCCTAAAGGGCTGCCACCGCTCCGGGTCTATGCCAAGACTGGATATTATGCCAGTTCAGAATGACTTGTTTCACTGCTTTCCGTGGATACAGGAACGGGGCTGTGCAGCGCCGCTCGGAGTGAGTCCTCAGGCGGCGCGCAAAGCCTTGCCATTGCAATCCGATACGGTCTGCGAGTTAACCACCTGCGCTGGTGCTGCATTACAGATGGAGAACCACGGGCCGATATCTAGACATTCGGCCTTTCGCGTGTTTAGCCCCACCGGGTTTGCAGCGATTCCAAAGGCTCTCTTCAGCTACGAAACTCCGAGGGTTTTGGGAATAAGACACGATCTCGATAGTTACACGAACAAGAAGTCGAATCGCTGAAACGATGTGAGGCCTCACGTTTTGGATGACGGTGATTCGCAGAGCACAGG
>Ga0210410_10000964_pt1 | contig 27996 bp, 25 predicted proteins | sample IncBWC4MmetaG_FD_161058 | JGI IMG/M metagenome (GOLD analysis project Ga0210410, IMG submission 161058) | Forest soil microbial communities from Barre Woods Harvard Forest LTER site, Petersham, Massachusetts, United States - Inc-BW-C-4-M | ecosystem: Environmental > Terrestrial > Soil >... | reverse complement strand
CGAACTCCGCCGGATCCACGCCGGACTTTTGAATCGCTGCTTTGCTCGCATGCGTGCCCAACTCAATTGCCGACACTTCCGAAAACGCGCCCGTATAGCGCGCCATGGGCGTGCGCGCACCCGCAACAATCACCACATCCGTTGGAAACATGATTTTCCTTTCCCCACTTGAAGGTTTGTCATCCTGAGCCTATCCGATAAGGATAGGCGAAGGATCTCAACGTCAACAATTTTCCTAGATTGTCAGCTGAGATCCTTCACTCCGCAAACGACGCTCCGCTCAGGATGACAACGTATTTGTGCTTGGAGCGAAAAATACTCACCGACGCGAACTTCGCCTGCTAAAGCTTGGGAATCTGGGAAAGCACGATGACGTCCCCGCCGCGCTTGCGGGCTTCCTCCACGCTGAACTCCGCGCGATTGATCAGGTCGGTCACAATATCCTCGCTGTCGAACTCCTGGCGTGCCGCCGCTTCCACCACTCCGGCGCTCAGCGTGATCTGCGTCGAATCCCACGGAGGCCGCACGCCAGCCGCGGCGCGCTTCAATTTATCTACCAGGTTCTGCGCGCCGGAAAGATTCGTGTCCGGCAGGATAAACGCCAGAGCCCACGACGTATATTTTACCGCCATATCGTTCTGCCGCACGATCGGCTGCAGCGAACGCGAGAGCTGCTCCAGAAATTTCTCCAGCGGCACTTCGCCCTGCTGCCGCAGCATGTCCGCGCCGCGGTCAATCTGCAGCACGGCCAGCGAAAGCGGCGTGCCCTGCGTCCGCGCGCGATCGGCTTCGTTCAGCAGGCAGCCCACGTAGGAACTCCGGCTGAGCAAGCCGGTCTTCTCATCCGAAACGCCCATGCGGCGCACCAGGCTGCGCAGCCGCGTATGGCTGACGCTCATCATCATCTGGTCGCCGATGGCCTGCAGAAAATAAGTTTCGTTCGGCTTCCAGTGGTGCGCCTTGTCGTGAGCCACAATCAGCATCCCCGCCGGCGCCTGGGTTTCCTTATCGGTGATCGTCACGCCGAGCGCCGTCGCCAATCCCAAATCCTTCAAAATGGATTCGTCGGAACCGTCCACGATCAGCCCGCCCAGTTCGTCGGGAACCGCCTTTTCAATCTGAGCGAGCAAAAACACCATTTGCGCTGCTGGCGCTGGCCGCAATCCCGAAGTGCAATGCTCCGCCGCCATTTCCGGCGGACGCCCCGGCGCGCCAATCACCGAAAACGTGCGCGCGGCTTTCATATAAGCGCCAACTTCATTCACCGTGGTATTCAACATGGCGCGCGGCGTCTGTTGCCGGAAAATCTTCTGGTTGATCTCTGAAATTTTTGTCAGGTCGCGCAGCGTCTCCACGGTGTAGCTACCGGTCCTGCCGGTTGGCGGCGTAGGCTTCTCTTCGACCACAGGCGCTCCGCCGACAGGCTTTCTCGATGCCTCGGGCTTAACCGCCGCCTTTGGCCACCAATTCGCCGTCTGGTACAAATTCTGCAGCCGCGGGTTGCCCGCCTCTTCACCGGGAAACATCGAAGCAATTTTCTGCAGACGTTCAACCGCTTTCGCTTGCAGGGAATACTGAAGAAAAATTTCCGTCTGCACGATCAGGTCGTCCAGCGCCTGCGTCTTGCGACCCTCGTCGGTTGCCGGGGGTGGCCCTTCCAGTTGCGCGCTGGCCTGAGCCTTGGGCGGCGTGGTGTTTCTCGATTGTACATTGGCCGTCCGCGCCATGCGCCCGGAAACCCGCTTCAGGAAAGCCTCGTCTGCGTGGCCGTGCAGCCGCTCCAGTCTCTCCTGGCATCGGTAATCGTAGGAATCGATGTCCACCAGGCGGTCCAGCGCTTCGCAGGCTTTCGGAAAGATCCCGGAATTGAAATTGGCGTCAAACAGCCGGATCAGCACTTCGAAGTATTGCGATTCTCGGTTCAGCTCGTTATAGAGCGCCGCCCAGAATTCCAGGATGGGAGTGGATTCCGGATGCTTGGCGCCCAGCGATTCGAGTTGCGTGGTGAACTCAACAACTTTCTTATCGGCGAACAGCCGGCGCTTCAGGATCTGCAGAACCTCCACCGATTTGGCGTCTTCATCCGCGTTGGCGTAGGCGTCGGCAAGATCGAAAAGCCGCACAATTCCTTCATTTTTTTCCTTCAGCAGCTTCTCAAGAATCGCCCGGGAACGATCCAGTTGCCCAGACTGCAGCAAGGCATCCGCGAACGCGTCGAGAAAAGAGACATCGCTCTCGGTGGCCGCGAACGGCTCCAGCAGAGCGGCAGCCTCCGCGGGCTCTCCATTGCGCAGCTTGGCCTCGGCGTAAAGCAGCGCTACGCTGCGCTCGTGCGGCGCCAATGCATAAGCCCGCGCCAGCAGCTTCATCGCTTCCGCGGGAGAGCCAGAGGCGCTCGAAAGTTGCGCGGATCGCAGAAACGCCCGCGCGGCCAGCGCATTCTTCCCCAACTGCGCGGCGATCTCCGCCACCTTCAATTGCCGCGCCAGTTTCTCCGGGTCTAGTTGGGCGGTCCGCTCCCAGCAGAACAGAGCGTCTTCCCCGCGTCCGGCTTCGGAAAACATTTCCGCGGCCTTGGTGTACTGCTCGATGGCCTCTTCGCCGCGGTTCTGCTTTTGCAGCAGGAAGGCGTAGCGGGCCATGCGTTCAGGGGATTGAATCGCCAGCGTGTTGCGCAGGAAGCGGTTATAAATCGCCAGCGCCTTGGTCTCGTCCTTGGGATCGATCAGCAGGTCGAACAGGTGGCCGTAATAGACGGCGGCGCGATCCGGTTGCTCCAGCCGCGCGTACAAATCGCCCAGCGCCTGCGAAGCCTCCAGGTTCTGCGGGGCGCCGTCAAGCACGGCAAGATATGCCTCGATCGCGTCCTCGACGCGGTTCTTCTCAAGAAATTTTTTCGCCCGCTCCAGCTGTTTGCTGACGTCTGCGGCCATCAGGGATTTGCCTTAGGTTTCTTGCCAGGTTTCTTGCCAGGTTTCTTACCGAGTTTCGCGCAAGGTAGCGTTCACCGCCACAAAGGGCGCTCTGAACGCCAATTCCACTATATACCCGTGGTGAGACGCCGCCAAAAGCAGAGTGGCGGCGCGTTGGGCAATCCGGCAAGAGGGGCGTTACGGCAGGCTCAGGGATTGCAAAGGAGCTGAAGAAAAACGCACCCCACATTCGAACCGGCGCTTTAAACGCTCAGCAAGTGGGGCGCGCTAGATACTAAGGCCTCTGCCGTTGTCTTAGGCAGAATCCTTCGCTAATCAGCTCGTCCATCTCAATAAATAAGTTCTCGATCCGTAATGGTCCGGAACGGAAGCGACTGTGACATGTAATTGATCCAGCAGCTGTCGTATTGAATGGTCGCATTACCACCGCCGTTCCAGGCAATAGTCGGTGTGCCAGGAGGATTGTTTGAACCCAAGGGAATGGGGTGCGTCCAGGTGCCCGGGTCGCTGTACATGTTAGCAACGAGCATCGAACCATCCAGCGTGCCATTTCCTCCGCCATTCTTCTGGACGTTCCCTTTCCCGATTACCAAAATCACCCCGTTAAAGCTGGGATTCCCATTCATGGTCAGAGTCCCGGTGACCAAGAGAATCCCCGAACCAGAGGACGGCAACGTATAGTCTCCGTTTGCGACATTGATTACAGGATTTGGAGGTGGCCCAATGGTACCCGGATTCAGCGTAGATGGACTCGGGAGTGGACTGTTCCCATAGACGTTGGGACCTGCCATGGTGGTGACCGAGCTGACCAGACTGTTCAAACCATCTACCGTGGCCAACGGTCCTAATTGGGGGCTTACGTCCGCTATGCCGGAGGGGCTGCCCGCGTAACTGCCGGGCCGGTTGACCTGGTTCTGCAAACTGGTTGTGCTGGCGGCGTTATAGCCTCCGAGCGCGGGCTCGTTCGCGGCCGCAGGACATCCTGCCCCGCCGTTCGGACCGGTGTGTGTGTCCATGCCAGTCACTCCGAATGCGGCCGAGTTCGGATTGGTGGTAAAGTCCGGGGTTGGACCGTCAAAGACAAGCGCTCCGGGTATCGGGGGAAGAGCGGATTGGCTGATTTCGTATTGAATCATACGGCGTGAACCAGATTTCGTTACCGCCAAAGCTGTCAGCTCATACACCGGCTTGTCCGGGCAGCTCGTCGCCGCCGTTGTGTGTTCATTTGTACCGTTGAAACAAACACGATTACCGTTCATCAGACCATCAACGGAGGTGACGCGAGCCAAACCCGTGTCTGACTTGTTCGGCTTAATCATGACGCGAACCCACTTCCAAGAGAGGACCGGCACAGCAGCATAGTTGTTGCTTGCCGATTGCGCAGGCAGAGCCCAGGCTCCGGTGGGTACGCCGCCCACACAGGTCACTTCCTTACAGATCTCGTCATCCGGGTAATTGGTTCCATTCGTCAGCCAGGGAGCGACCGTTTCTCCATTGGTTGGGTTTATGACATAGAGAACACCGCTGGGCGCGCCAGGCAGCGGTGCGGGTGAGGTGGTGAAATAAGTGGTTGCGGAAAGGGGGTTTGTGGCGGTGGGTCGCAGCCGGTCGCGGACTTCCTCAATCCCAGCTCTTGCGGCGAAGAAAGCCGTTTGCTCATCGCGAAAGTTCGAACTGATGTTGGTTTCCGAGTTGGACGCGACGATCATGCCCATCAGCATGGCGCTAAGCAACAGCAATGTCAGTAAAGCGACGATCAGGGCCACGCCTCGTTCGGACGATTTGGCTTTTGTTTTTTGAAGTCTCATCATGAATGTTCTCCTAGCAGGACATCGGCTGGCCCGAGGCGGCCATCGAACAATTGTTCAGGGAGACTTCTCCCTCGAATGAGGTCTGAATTACTTGGTTTGTCTTGATATCCCTGACTGTGGGGTTGCTGATCAGGAGGCTGATCTTGATTGTTTTGATGGAGGCGAGGGTCTGGGCGCCTGCCTGGGTGCCGATGTCCAAAGGCAAGGACGCTGACGGGATCTGAGTTCCATCAGCCCTGAAGTAAGTGAAGACAATGGGGTTCAACGCGTCGTTGACTTCTGTTCCCCAGTTTGGCGGTTGGGCGTTCAATGGGTCACCCGCGACTTTGTCGACCTGGCTGCGTTGCAGGCAGAGCGCGCAGTTTCCATTGCCGTTGATTGCGTAACGAACGCTTTGGACGTTGCCGTCGCCGTTGGTATCCGCCTCAAAGCGAATCTCGGTGTTGTCTATTCTCACCAGGCCGATCGCCACCCGGTTGTCATTGGCGTATAGGTTGTTCCAGGCGTACGTTGGGGGCGTAGCGAGCACGGGGTTCCACGAGCCGCTGGTGATATCCACCATCCGTACGTTCGGATAGCCGATCTCATTGATGTCGCGAAAGAACTGGTCGACGAAGTCTCTCGCTTCCTGCATGTTGTCTAGCTTGATCCGCTCGGTATAGGCGCGCTGCTGGGCCTGATCCATCTGTGCAAAAATCCCTGCGATGATGATGGTGAGAATCCCCACCACGATCGTAAGCTCGATCATTGAAAACCCGCGCTGCCGGCTGTTCCGCAATTTTTTCTTCTTCATGTTAACTCCCCTGTCCGGCCATGGAGCGAATGGTCACCGGCAGAGAGAAGTACTTCAAGTCAGTGCCGCTTCCTCTCAACTTCGCTGAAACGGTTATTAATTTGACGTAGGTGGAGGGAGCCTGAATGTTCCACCGGACGTCGTACACGGATTGCCCGCGGGTAGGACCGCACGCGGTATAAAGCACGCTGTAACCTGCCGGAGCAGCCGCGTTGAAGTTCACGTCGCCCGACGGCAGGAGAGTTGCTCCAGACCCCGCCCCTGGGGATCCAAAGGTGTTGACGTTGTAGGCGTTAGGTAAACAGTCGTTAAGCACGAGGACTGGAGAAGTGCCGGCAGGCACGCTCAATATTTTTTCCATCACCATCTGTGCGATAACCGTCGAATTGCTCTGTTGCCGGTTCCTAGAGTTTGCCCCAATCGCGATGGGAATCAGAGTCGCGACTCCCAGAACGCCCACGATAAGCACCAGGCAGGCGATCATCAGCTCGATGAGAGACGTCCCGCTTTGTTTTGACCACTTATTTCGTTTTTTTAGTTCCATTTTGTGCCATCCCACATTACAACTCTTGTCCTTCCACCCTTGGTCACAACCACCGCCGCCCAGCCAGGCCTGCCGATTCGTGTGTCCGTCAGGTAATAAACGAAGTAACTGGGTGCCGGAGAGGAACAGGCCGGCGGGTTGGTGAAATCACAGGGCAAGCCTCTTGACGTGAATGCAAGAGTGTTGCTGTTGTTGAACGGCGTCCCAATGCTGCTATCTCCCACCAGAACATACGGCGTCGGTTGACCTCCGGCGCCGCTTGGTGCTCCCGTGGCAGGAGTTACCGATGGGCTGAAACCAACTATGGGTTCACTCACACCTACGCCATTGATGGATATGCTGGGATTCCAGACCCCGTCGTCGTTCATATCCACATACGCAATCTGCGCACCGTTTTGCACGGCGAACCGAACGGGGTACACAGAGGGATTGACTGGGTTGTTCTTGGCAGCCAGGATTCTGGCCTGCTGCATCAGCCCGGCAAGATCGTTGCCCGCGCCGCGCAATTTCATGTTGGAAACCGTTAACAGGATATTAGGGACTGTGAACGCCGCGATAATCGACATTATGAACACAACGAGCATGAGTTCAACCAGGCTGAATCCCCCTGTGTGGCCCCACTGCTGACACCCTTGCTTACAATCGTTTTTCATAGATTTCATTGCTGCTCGCGATCGTTTTGTTTACACGGATTGGGGCTGTGCCTGGCCCATCGGTCTTGCTGACAGACACGGGCTGCGGGTGGCCGGAACCCAATGACTATTTCACAGGTTTGTTGTGTTTGTTCCTATAGGACGAAAGTCCCGGTTTGATTGAACTACCAAGACCTGTCCTCCATTTAGTTGCGGCGGCAAATGCTGTCCAGTTGGCCTGTGACCCAGAATGGAACGGTCGCGAATCGCTAGCGCTGAGCGCTGTGGCTCTAAAACGCTGCAAGTGAATGAGCTCGCCGCCCGGGCTGACGCCCTGTGCCGTTTATGGCAAACTAGATGTTTACGCGGCACGCTTTCGAGCAGGGTGAGCGGCACTCATCTGGCAGCAAGGCCCGCCGTCGAACACTCAGAAACACCCTCAGGAAAAATCCTGGCGGTAACGGACACGAATGGACCCAAAGTTCATACGCAATTTCTGTATCATCGCGCACATTGACCACGGCAAATCCACGCTTGCCGACCGCCTGCTGGAAATGACCGGGGCGCTCTCGCAGCGCGAAATGCACGAGCAGGTGCTGGACTCGATGGATCTGGAGCGCGAGCGCGGCATCACCATTAAGGCCAAAAGTATCCGGCTCCATTACACGGCCAAGGACGGAAACACCTATCGCCTGAACTTGATAGATACCCCCGGCCACGTGGATTTTTCCTACGAAGTTTCGCGTGCGCTTTCTGCCTGCGAAGGCGCGCTGCTGGTAGTGGATGCCAGCCAGGGCGTGGAGGCTCAGACCGTCGCCAACACCTTCCTTGCCGCTTCGCACAACCTAACCATTCTTCCGGTCATTAACAAGATCGACCTGCCTGCCGCGCAGCCCGATTTCGTGAAAGAGCAGATTGAAAATGTATTGGCGATTCCCGCCGCCGATGCCCTGATGATCAGCGCGAAAAGCGGCATCGGCGTGGAAGATGTGCTGGAGGCAATCGTCCAGCGGATTCCGCCGCCCAAGGGTAGCGCCGATAATCCGTTTCAAGCGCTGGTCTTTGATTCTTGGTTCGACATCTATCGCGGCGCGGTGGTGCTGGTGCGCGTGATGGAAGGCCGCATCACTAAGCACATGAAGATCCGGCTGGTGGCCACGAATGAAGTGTATGAGGTGGAGCAACTCGGAACGCTGACGCCGAAGCCCGTGGCGTTGGACGAACTGGAAGCCGGCGACGTCGGCTTCATCGTCGCGAACATCAAGCGCGTAGCCGATGCGCGCATGGGCGACACCGTCACCGAAGCGTTGCGACCCGCGCGCGCCCTGCCCGGCTTCGAAGCCATCAAGCCGATGGTGTTCGCTGGAATTTTTCCGGTCCTCGCCGACGAGTACGAGCCGCTGCGCGATGCCCTCGGGAAACTGCAATTAAACGACGCGGCCTTTTTCTACGAGCCCGAAAATTCCGTCGCCCTGGGCTTTGGTTTTCGCTGCGGATTCCTCGGGCTGTTGCATCTCGAAATTGTACAAGAGCGTCTGGAGCGAGAGTTCGGCCTGAATCTGATCACCACAGCGCCCAGCGTGCGCTACCGCATTACGCGCGTCACCGGCGAAGTGATCGAGGTGGACAGCCCGGCCAAATTTCCGAATCCCAGCGACATCGAAAAGATCGAAGAGCCGATCATTAAGGCGATGATCATCACCAACGACGAGTCCGTCGGCGGAATCCTGCAACTCTGCCAGGACAAGCGCGGCACGCAGAAAAATTTCGAATACCTCTCGCCCACGCGCGTCATGCTTACGTATGAATTGCCGTTGAATGAAATCGTGCTTGATTTTTATGACCGGCTAAAAAGCGTTTCGCGCGGCTATGCTTCGCTCGATTATCACCTCGCAGGTTACAGCGAATCGGATTTGATCAAACTGGACATCCTTGTCGGCGGCGAACCCGTGGACGCCCTGGCGCTGATCATTCACCGCGAATTCTCCGTCGAACGCGGCCGCGACCTGGTAACGCGCCTCCGCAAGCTGATTCCGCGCCAGATGTTCGAAGTCCCCATTCAGGCCGCCATCGGCAGCCGGGTCATCGCCCGCGAAACCGTCGCGGCCATCCGCAAAAACGTTCTCGCCAAGTGCTACGGCGGCGACATCTCCCGCAAGCGCAAGCTCCTCGAAAAGCAAAAAGAAGGCAAGAAGCGCATGAAGCGCGTCGGCCAGGTGGACATCCCCCAGGAAGCCTTCCTCGCCGTCCTCAAGGTCGACGGCGGCGAAGAAGAATAAACCGCAGTCTCTATTCTTTTTTTCTAACTTCAGAGATCAATCGGCCACGATGAAGTTGAAGGGTGAAGGCGTCGCCGATCTGTACTTGGTTGGCATCGCTCAAGACTTTCCCGGCGGCGTCGGTCGCAATGGCGTAGCCGCGCTCGAGAACTTTTAACGGACTGCGCTCCTGCAATTGCAGTGTCAGGCGTTCCCAGCGCTCGCGTTTCAATCGCAGCAGCCGTTCTTCGCGCACGCCCAGTTCTTGTGTCCGACGCTGCAATCGCAGCCGCAGCACGCCAATCTTTGCACGGAAATCAAACGACGCCACGCGCAGCCGCGCGTTGTTCAACCGCTTGCGCGAATCTTCCAGCCGCGCGCGTAATCCCAAAGCCAGTCGCGCCGTGAATTCGTCGGCGCGTTGCCGCTGCTGCCGCAGCAGATCCTGCGGCCGGCGAAAGCCGCTGCGCCCCGTCAGTGCGTGCACGCGCCGGGAAAGTTCCAGCAAACGGTAGCGCAGCGACCCCTCGAGCCGTCCGCGAAGATCCATCACCTGCTTGTCGAATTCGCGCCGCGTCTGCACCACCAGTTCCGCCGCGGCCGAAGGCGTCGAAGCGCGCATATCGGCGACAAAATCCGCGATCGTGAAATCCGTTTCGTGGCCCACGCCCGAAATCACCGGAATCGTGGAACCGGCAATCGCCCGCGCCACGCTCTCCTCGTTGAACGACCACAAATCTTCCAGCGACCCGCCGCCGCGCACCACCAGAATCACATCCACGGGCAGCTTCTTGTTGAAGTAGCCCAGCGCCGCCACGATCTCCGCTGCCGATCCTTCCCCCTGCACGCGCACGGGAAACAGCGTGAGATGAACATTGTGAAAGCGCCGCCGCAGGATGCGCACCACGTCGCGGACCGCGGCGCCCGTCGGCGAAGTGATCAATCCGATGCGATTCGGCAGCAGCGGCAGCGGTTTTTTCCGCGCGGCGTCGAATAAGCCCTCGACTTCCAGCCGCTTCTTCAGTTGTTCAAACGCAAGCTGCAGGGCGCCCCGCCCCGCCGGCTCGATCGACTCCACATAAATCTGATACTCGCCGCGCGCCTCGTAAACGCTCACCGAGCCCCGCACAGTCACCTTGATTCCGTCTTCGGGCAGAAACTTCATCCCGCGTTGCTGCTGCTTGAACAGCACGCAGCGCACCTGCGCGCGTTCGTCCTTCAACGTGAAATAGTAATGACCGGATGAAGCCGCACGGCAGTTCGAAATCTCTCCCTGCACGGTAACATCCGTGAAGTTCTTCGCCAGCAGCTCGCGGATCCGCGCGGTCAGGTCGCTGACGGAATAAATCCGCCGCTCCGGCTGCAAATTGAATGTCAGTTGTGTTTTTGACCCGTCCACAACCCTACTCTAGCAGGACATGGAGTTTGCGCAACTCAACGGCGGAGCCGGGAGATGAGCCACAGCAGCAGGCTGAGTCCTACGCTGAGCAGGATGCTGGTCGTCAGTGGAAAGTAAAACGTGGTGTGCTCGCCTTTATGGACGATGTCTCCGGGCAAGCGGCCCAGCCGGAACGGGAGCTTTCCGCCAAAATAAAAGAAGGCGCCAACCAATGCGAGCAACACCGCCACAACAAGCAACGCCCTGCCGAGTTCGCGAAATGGTTCCATGACGCCGAGCCCAAATATAGTCGCCGGTCTTTAGACCGGCCACTACAAGCCTGTATCTCGAACCGCGGGATTTAAATCAATTCCATCCCCGTGAAAAAATAGCCAATCTCAAACGCCGCGGTCTCCGGCGCATCCGAACCGTGTGTGCAATTGTTGCCGATGCTCGTGCCGAGGTCATGGCGAATGGTCCCCGGTGCGGCCTTCTTCGGATCGGTGGCGCCCATCGTGTCGCGCCACTTGCCGATGGCCCCGTCGGCTTCCAGCACCATGGCAAAAATCTTGCCGGAACTCATGAAGTCGGTCAGTTCGCCAAAAAACGGCCGCTCCTTATGCACCGCGTAAAATCCGCCGGCTTCCTCTTTCGTCAAGCGCATCGACTTAACAGCCACAATCTTGAATCCAGCCTTGTGAATGCGCAAGAGAACTTCACCCTGCAAGCCCCGGCCCACGGCGTCCGGCTTGATAATCGCAAATGTCCGCTCAATTGCCACAAAACTCTCCTCAGACTTGAAATAACAAAATGTAGCGCTGGCTTTTATGCCAGCGCGTTCGATGCGAAGACCTACTTCAAAGCCGCTGCGACAGTACTGCCCAAATCGGCAGGCGTCTCGACGGTCTGAATTCCCGCTGCATTCATAGCTGCATACTTATCTTTAGCGGTTCCCTGCCCGCCGCTGATGATCGCGCCCGCGTGCCCCATGCGTCGCCCCGGAGGCGCGGTCTGCCCGGCGATGAATCCCACCACCGGCTTCTTCACATGCACCTTAATCCACTCCGCCGCCCGTTCTTCAGCGTTTCCGCCGATTTCACCGATCAAAATGATGGCGTGCGTGTCCGGGTCATCGTTGAACATCTTGATGCTGTCCAGAAACGATGTCCCGATAATCGGATCGCCGCCGATGCCGATGCACGTGGACTGCCCGATGCCAAGCTGCGTCAGTTGGTGCACCGCTTCATAAGTCAGGGTCCCGCTGCGGCTGACCACTCCGACGTGCCCCTGCTTGTGAATGCGCCCGGGCATAATTCCAATCTTGCACTTCCCCGGCGAAATGATGCCGGGGCAGTTCGGGCCAATCAGCCGCGTCTTCGACCGGCTAAGAACTTCCGCGACACGAACCATGTCGAGCGCCGGGATGCCTTCCGTGATGCACACCACCAAAGGCAATTGCGAATCTGCGGCTTCCAGGACCGCGTCGGCCGAATATGGCGGCGGCACAAAAATCACCGAAGCGTCCGCGCCGGTAGCCTTCACCGCCTCAGCGACAGTGTTGAACACAGGCCGCTCCAGATGTTTCGTCCCACCCTTGCCCGGCGTCACGCCACCGACAACGTTCGTCCCATATTCAATCATCTGCTGCGCGTGAAACGTTCCTTCGCGCCCAGTAAACCCTTGTACCAAGACCCGCGTTTTTTCATTCACCAGCACGCTCATCGCGCACCTCCCGCCAGCGCGACGACCTTTTGCGCTCCATCCTTCATTCCATCCGCAATCGTGAAGTTCAACCCGCTATCGCGCAGAATCTGTTGCCCTCGCTCCACGTTGGTTCCTTCCATGCGCACGACCACCGGAATGCTAACGTGCAAGTCTTTTGCCGCGGCCACGACGCCCGTCGCCAGCACGTCGCAGCGCAAAATTCCCCCGAATATATTAATAAAAACCGCGCGCACGGCAGGATCGCTCAGCAGTATCCGAAACGCATTCTTCACCTGCTCCGCCGAAGCGCCGCCGCCCACGTCCAGGAAATTCGCCGGTGAGCCGCCCGCATACTTAATAATGTCCATCGTGGCCATCGCCAGGCCCGCGCCGTTCACCATGCATGCCACGCTGCCATCCAGCTTGATGTAGTTCAGCCCGTACTTCGAAGCCTCCACTTCCAGCGGATCTTCCTCGTCCAGGTCGCGCAGTTCACGCAAATCCTTGTGGCGGAACAATCCGTTGTCGTCGAACGTCATCTTCGCGTCCAGCGCCACCAATTTCCCGTCGCCCGTCACGACGCACGGATTAATTTCCAGCATCGAAGAATCCGTATCAATGAACGCGCGATAAAGCGCCTGCAAAAACGGAGTAGCCACTGCCGCCAGCTCGGCCGAAAGCCCCAGGCCAAACGCAATTTTCCGCGCCTGGTAAGGTTGTAGTCCAACAGCCGGGTGAATGTGCTCGCGCAGTATAGCGTTGGGATTGTCCTTGGCCACTTCCTCAATTTCCATGCCACCCGCGGCGCTGGCCATAAACACCGGCCGCCCCGTTTCGCGATCGATCAAAATGCCCAAGTACAGTTCGCGCTTGATATCCAATCCCTCTTCAATCAGCAATCGCCGGACTACGCGTCCCTGCGGCCCCGTCTGCGGCGTCACCAGCGTCATCCCCAGAATGTGCGACGCCAATTCCGCCGCTTCATCCGCCGAGCGCGCCAACTTCACGCCGCCGGCCTTTCCGCGCCCGCCGGCATGAATCTGCGCTTTCACGACGACCACGGGGGTCTTCAGACGCTGCGCCGCTTCCCGCGCCTCATCCTTCGTGAAAGCCACTTCACCGCGCGGAGTGGTAACCCCGTAACGCGCAAGGATGGCCTTTGCCTGATATTCGTGGATCTTCATTTGAGGTTCTGCCTTTTTGGGCAGCTCCGGCCCAGCTGGAGCCGCCATCTTGTGCGACGATGGGACAGTGCACCGATGTTAGAATTTGAGGCTTCGCAAAACAGTTAATTTTACTTGACTCGCGCACCACGAGCAAGGCGAGCGAACTCCTTGGACGAACAGAATGAGCAACGCGTCGCAAACATTGATAGAAAGAGCCGAAGCCAGTCACAAGCTTTCGCGCGCGGAAGCGGAAGCATTCATGGAGGAGCTTCTCTCCGGCCGCATCGCAACGCCGGAAATTGTGCGCATGTTGCTGGCGCTCAATCGTCGCGCGGTGAGCGTTGACGAATTAACTGGATTCGCCCGCGTGATGCGAAAGCACGCTGCGCCGGTGTTTCCGGCGGATCAGCCGCGGCCAACGGGACTTGTCGATACCTGCGGCACGGGCGGAGACGAAACGGGTACGTTCAATATATCGACGGCCTCCGCAATTGTTGCGGCAGCCGCAGGCGCGCGCGTTGCCAAGCACGGCAACCGTTCCGTCAGTTCCCGCAGCGGGTCCGCGGATGTTCTCGAAGCACTCGGCGTGCGCATCGATCTGACTATGACGGCGGCCGGCCGCTCCGTCCGCGAGATTGGCATTGGTTTTCTGTTTGCTCCCGCGGCCCACGCGGCGGCGCGCCACGCCGGGCCCGCGCGCCAGCAAATCGGGAAGCGCACCGTTTTCAATCTTCTGGGGCCCCTCACCAATCCGGCCGGCGCCGAAGCCCAGGTGCTGGGCGTTTTCTCAGCTGACGTCATCGACACCGTTGCGGCGACTCTCTCGGAACTCGGCACCCATCACGCTTACGTCGTGCACGGCGCCGGCGGCCTCGACGAAATTTCACTTTCCGGCGAAACGCAAATCGCCGAAGTCCGCAACGGCAGCGTTCGGAGATTCATCGTCGCACCCGAAGACTTCGGCGTCTCCCGCGCCCCGCTCGAAGCCATCCGCGGCGGCACGCCCCAGGAAAATGCGAATCTGATTCATTCCCTGCTCGCAGGTGAGCCCGGCCCGCGGCTCGACATCGTCATCGCAAACGCCGCCGCCGCGCTGGTGGTCACCGGAATCGCCGAAGATTTCCGCAGCGCCGCCGAACTGGCGCGCCGCGCAGTTTCCTCAGGCGAAGCCCGCGAAACGCTCGAAAGCCTGAAGAAATTCTCTCACCGTAAAGAGTAGTCGACCGTTCCTCCGCGTACTCCGCGCCCTTTGCGTCCTCTGCGTTATTTCTTTTACTTTATTCTTCGTCCTTACTTCGTTGTTTCATTACTTCGTTACGTCATCTTTTCACGGCTTCGCCGGACTCTCCACCCCATTGTTCGCATCAATCAAATCGTGAATCCCCCACGCGGCAAGTCCCGCGCCTGCCCCGCCCAGAATGAAATAAGCCACTTTCGCCCTCGTCGTCATCGGCAGCTTCGTTTTACCGTCGCCCTCATCTGGCGCACCCCGTGGGTCGTCCTCCGATTCAAGGTAAATCCGGTACGTCTGCCCCTCCGGCAAAACGCGGAATTCCTTCCCATACGAAAAATCAACGCTTCCCACACGTGTGGTGACTTCAAGAATCTTCGGGTCGAACACCCGGATCTGCGATTGCATGTTCCCCTTTCCATGTCCCCGCAACGTCGCCCCCTCCACATGCGCTTCCAGGGGATTGCTTTCCGCGGACCAGAGATACACGGACCCCGCGTCCAGATCTAGGTGCGCCCCATCGCCGGTTCGCTGTAAAGTGGCTGCGCTGCGTTCCGCCAGCGTAATCACGCTACCCCCGATGCGCAGACTCAGCTTACCGTTTGGATCCGTGGATACGCGTTCCCCGTCAAACACCGACGACCCCGCAGACGCATCCGAAGCGTTCAGGTGCGCGCCATACGCCAGCGTCAAAATGCCGAGCGGCTTTCCGCCCGCGTAAAGAGGAAGGTTGTAAGCACAGAGGGAGACACAGAGAGACAATGCGAGGACACCGCGAAGCGCTTGCATAACTTACCTCCGAGGGCGAGTAAAGAGGAGGGACAACCCGCGGCAGGTACAATACACACGTAGTACCACAACGTCAATATACTTTATGCTGTAATACTTCATTATTTTTGCCACTGGATATTACCTTGGAGTTACTACTTTCTTCCCAAAACGACACTTCGGAGCCGGCAAGGCCGCCCCGAGTAGCGTCCACCTTCAGGTGGACGCGAACGGACGACACCAAATTCGCCCGCCCCATAGTCCCGTTCGGGGAGCAAACGACGCACCTCAGAAGGCGGCCGCTACAAATGCTCTCGGTTGTCTAGATTGAGAGGAAATTCTTCAGCAACTGTTTGCCCGAATCCGTCAACACAGACTCCGGGTGGAATTGCACTCCCATCAACGGATACTTCCGGTGCTGCATCCCCATAATAATGTCGTCGTCCGTTTCCGCGGTAACCTGCAAATCCGCGGGCAGCGATTTCCGTTCGACAATCAGGGAGTGATAACGAGTCGCAGTGAACGGATTCGGCAAGCCTCGAAATACGCCGCTGCCGTCATGCCGGATCTGGCTGGTCTTCCCGTGAAACAGTTTCGGCGCGCGGATAATTTTCCCGCCAAACGCCGCGCCGATCGCCTGGTGGCCCAGGCAAACCCCGAGAATCGGAATCTTCCCCGCCAGCTTCTGAATCATCTCCACGGAAATCCCCGCTTCCTGCGGAGTGCACGGCCCCGGAGAAATCACAATCCGCTCCGGCTTGCGCTGCGCAATCTGCTCCACGCTGATGCGGTCGTTGCGGTGCACTTCCACCTGGCAGCCCAGCTCGCCCAGATATTGCGCCAGGTTATAGGTGAACGAATCGTAGTTGTCCAGCAGCAGAATCACGATTTGCCCTTCCCTTTCCCGGCCGCGCCATGCGCCGCTTCCAGCGCCCGCCGTAGCGCCATGGACTTGTTCACGGACTCGTCGAATTCGCCCTCAGGCGTGGAGTCGGCAACAATGCCACCGCCTGCTTGAATGTGCGCCACACCATTTTTGATGACCATGGTTCGCAGCGCGATACACGAATCCAGATTTCCCGCGAAATCCAGATAGAGAATGCCACCGGCATAGATCCCCCGCCGCGTTTTTTCCAGCTCCTCAATGATTTCCATGGCGCGCACTTTCGGGGCGCCGGAAACCGTGCCTGCTGGGAAGCACGACATCAAGGCGTCAAAGCAATCCACATCCTCGCGCAGCCTGCCGCGCAAACTGGAGACGAGATGCATCACGTGCGAATAGCGCTCCACCGTCATCAGTTTTTCCGGTCGCACGGAACCGTACTCGCACACGCGCCCCAAATCGTTCCGACCCAGATCCACCAGCATGATGTGTTCCGCGCGTTCTTTTTCGCTGGCCAGCATCTCGCGCTCCAGCCGCTGGTCTTCGGCGTCGTCCTTCCCGCGCCAACGGGTCCCGGCAATCGGCCGGTAAAAAACGTCGCGGCCCTGCACCTTCACCAGCATTTCCGGCGAACTTCCCACAACGTACACATCATTTAACTGCAGGTAAAAAAGATAGGGAGAAGGGTTCAGCGCCCGCAACTCGCGATAAATCGAAAATGGATCGGCCTTTGTCTTCGCAGAAAAGCGCTGGCTCAAAACCACCTGAAAAATGTCGCCCTCGCGGATGTACTGCTTGGCCTTCTTTACGATCGCCAGGTACTCGCCCCGCTTCACGTTGGAGGCGACTTTCAGCGGCCGCGGCTTGCCCCGCGACGGCTTTCGCGCCTTCTCGTCCGCGGCCGGTTCTTCCAGCATCTGCCGCGTCCGCCGGATCTCTTTCACCGCGGCATCGTATTTCGCGCGCAGGCTGTTCGGCCCGTCGGTGTAGACGTTGCGCACCACCCACAAACGGTGCTGCACGTGATCGAACGCCAGGATGCCGTGATAGAACATCAGCACCGCGTCGAACAATCCGATTTCGTCGCGCAATCGCTTCGGCAAGCGCTCGATCAACCGCACCATGTCGTAACTGAAATACCCGATGGCGCCGGCAACCAGCGGCGGCAACCCCGGCAAGCGCACCGGCCGGAATCGCGCCATGTGCTCGCGCAGAAAAGTGATGGGATCCCGTTCTTCCCAAATGATGCGCTCGCGGCTCTCCAGCACGCACGCGCCGTTCGCGTACCGGAAAATTTCTTCGGGATTCGCGCCGGCGAAGGTGTAGCGCGCGATCTTTTCCCCGCCCTCCACGCTCTCCAGCAGAAACGAATACCGCGCTCCCTGCGCCACCCGAAGGTAGGCGCTCACCGGCGTCAGCAGGTCCGCCGAAAAAGTTTCGTAAACGGGAATCAGGTTCCCGCGTTTGGCAAGCCGCTCGAATTCCTGGAACGAAGGCTGAATCATGGCCTTTTATCACTCCGCGCAAATTGAAATTTTCTTGAACAGCGAGAACCGCTTCCGCTCATCCGGGGAGGATGGGTCACCAGCGCGTGTTTTCTTCGTTTTTCAACGCGCGCAGCACCGCGTTTCTCATGCTGGACTCGGGTGCCTTGCCGCCCATCCAGTGTTCCCATTGCGCGATTCCCTGCGCCAGAAACATTTCCGCGCCGGACACGCAGGCGATCTTCCGCGAAGCGGCGAGCCGCAGCAGTTTGGTCCGGATGGGGCGATAAATGATGTCCATGACTAGGGAACAGTTTAACTCGCCCGCCGCCAGCGGTGAAACCTTTTCCTGCGGAAACATCCCAACGGGAGTGGCGTTCACAAGCGCGTCAAATTCCAGCGTGCGCAGATCGGAACGGAGGACCGGTTCGCCGCCCACGGCTTCCGCCAGCTTGCGCGCGGCTTCCGGGCGCCGCGCACAAACGAAAACCTGTGCTCCCACATGGGCCAGCGCAAATGCCGCCGCGCGCGCGGAACCGCCCGCGCCATAAATCACCACGCGGCTGCCGCCAAGCTTCATTTTCTTTTCCAGGGCGCGCAAAACTCCCACGTAATCCGTGTTGCTTCCATAAAGCGATCCGTCCTTGCGCACGGTCACCGTATTCACGGCCCCGATTTTTTCCGCCAGCGGTTCCACATCGCCGAGGTGCGCGAAGATTTTTTCCTTGTGCGGCAGGGTCACGCTGAATCCTCTCACTCCAAAATCTGGCATCGCTTTCAAGAAGTCTTTCAGGTTTTCCACCAGGAATGGCAAATACACCGCGTCTTTGCCGGCCGTGATGTAACCCGTGTTATGCAGCAGCGGTGAAAGCGAATGGCCGACCGGATTTCCTATCACGCCGAACACCCGCGTCGCCCTCGTCAATTCATGCGCGCGGTAAAGCGTCTTCAAATCGCGCAGCGGAATCTGCCCGGGCGCCGTCGCCACGGCCACTGGACCATAAGCGAGCGCGCTTCCCTCGCGCAAAGCAAGCACCCGCGCCGGAAGCCCAATTTCGCCCATCGCCACCGCGACAACGTCGCGCGACGTTCGCGCCAGCCTCAAAACGCGCGCGCTGTCCCCCAGGCTCCGCGCCATCGCCGCCACTTTAACCGCTTTAGCCCCGCCCTTGGCCGGCACCTTCAGCTTCTTTGGGAACGCCGGCGTCCGCCGAAAATCGTGCATCGAAAGCAAAACTTTTTCCGGTACCGCATAACCGTTCACGCTCTGCCCTGGCAGCTCTCGCAGCGTCTCCACCTCCAGGTCGCACCACGCGCAACCTGCTTCCCTTGCCTGCATCAGCCAATAAAGTTCTTCGCCAGCGTCACCTGTGAACTCCCCGCCACCCACGCGCCGCCGGCAAGTCGCTATCAGTTGCGCCTTTCGCGGGCCACGCGTCTTCAACCACTTCAGAAAACTGCGCCGCTCTCCGTCATTCTTCAACCAATCCAGGCGGATCTCCACGGTGGGCGTTTCGCGCAGAGCCAACGCCAGCAGACGCCGCAATTCATGGGCAGTCGGGGCCGCCACTACGCCGCAAAGCCGCGCGATCCCTTTCCCAAACGCTCCGGACACGGGAACCCACCTCCAATCCATTGAAAATACGGTATCTAGGCTACCTTTGCAAATATGGAAAGTGCCGCCACCAGTTTTGTTGACGCCACCCGGTGCCCTTGTTAGTTTCAAAGGTGCAAGTCCCCGCACGGCCCTTAACTGGCGTGAAATGAAGGAGTGCTGAACATGCGCGCAATCGCGACTGCAATGTCATTCGCCACCCTGATGCTGGCCCTTGGCGCTTCGGCTCAGACCACCGCTCAGGTGCAGGTGGTCAACGAAACCCGTCCCGTTTCCGAAAGCGTATCGCCGGACTACTCGGCGGTGTATTGCTCGGGCTTCGTCACTGATGAAAAGGTGCATTGGGAAGTGCAGCTGATATCAGGCGAAGAATCGGCCGACAAAATCGTTTTTACCAGCGGCGACTACGTCTACATCAACCGGGGTTCCGCGCAGGGAGTTCGCGTCGGCGATCGCTTCTCCATCGTGCGTCCGGACTGGGATCCCAACGAGGTTCAGTGGTTCAAGTGGCAGGGAAAACTTTTGAAGGCCATGGGAACCCAGTACAGGGATGCTGGCCAGGTGCAGATCACCACGGTTCATCCAAACGTCTCGATAGGTATCGTCAAATTTTCGTGCGACTACCTGCAGCGCGGCGACATCGCCCTGCCGATGACCGAACGCCCGATGCCTCCCTTCAGGTCCGCCGAGAAGTTTGACAATTTTGCGCCCGTCAGCGGCAAGTCCGTCGGCATGCTCGTCGCCGGACGGGAATACACCCAAGTCTACGGACAGAACTCCACGGTCTACGTGAATCTGGGCACCAATCAGGGCGTAAAAGTGGGGGACTACCTTCGGGTGTTCCGCTACCAGGGTTCCACCTCCGCCACATCGCAAAATTTTCCGGACTTTCAATACAGCATGTATGGTTTCGGCAGCACCCCCGTGAAATACAAGTGGAATGACATACCGCGCCAGGTCATCGGCGAAGGCATCGTCATGAACGTCACCCACAATGCCTGCGCCGTTTTCATTACCTACAGCAGGCAGGACATGTACTCCGGTGATTACGTCGAAATCGAATAATCCCTTTTCAAACTTTCCCATTCGGAGCCCGCGCTTCCCTATTGGCGCGGGCTTTGTTTTTCCGCAAGCGGGCTGCTCGCCTCGGCGATAATCTCGCACTGAAAGCCGTATAGCTTCGTTTCCGGATCCTTCCACGCCTCGCGCGGAAGGCCCGCTTTCGCGCAGGTTTCCGACAAAAATTGTTCCCTTCCCAGCCGGTGCTCCAGCGCCACCTGGGGGAGCAGCAATCCCCGTCGCGTTCCCCGTTCCACCAGCAGCCCATGAACGCCTATTTCAACCTCCTCTGGGCGGATTGGGTGAGGCGGCGTGAGCAACGATACCTCAACGTCCAGCGCGTCCATTTCCTCCGGACGCACCCGCGAAAAGCGCGGGTCGTGCAGCGCGGCGTCCGCGGCGCACCTCGCCAGAGCTTCCCCAAGATTCGTGCAACCTTCAATCACCCCGATGCACCCGCGCAATTTCCTGGCGACGTACAGGGTCACGAACAACCCGCGACGCTCCGCGAATATGCCTGTGGTTGGAAAAGCGGGAAGCGGCCGGTCTTGCCACACCGCATGGTGAACACCCTGGCGTGCCAGCCCCAGGATCGCATTTCGATCTTCTTCAGAGAGGGATGGCATCCTGTTGCTTCTTCTGCGATTCCAGCATGCTCAGCTTGCGTCGCTGCTTTATCCGGTCGTCCAACTGGTTCCAGAAGCGGTGGAAATATTGCGCCGCGGAGACAAGCGCGCTGATCACCACCAGCCACAGCAGGACCGTGGACACCGGCCGGATCGACGGGTGGCGCGTCCCGACAATCAACACCGCCACGGCACTGACCTGCAACACCATCTTCGTTTTTCCCAGCGCGGATGCGGCGATAGTGAAGCCCTCCGCCGACGCAATGTTCCGCAAACCCAAAATCGTGAACTCCCGCCCGATGATGATCACCACCATCCATGGCGCCACCAGGGAATGGCCGCCGGTATCGCGCATGCCCACCAGGGAAATAAACGCCGCCGAAATCAGCAGCTTGTCGGCGATCGGGTCCAGCAGGATCCCCAGCGTGGTGACCTGCCGGTTTCGCCGCGCGAAATATCCGTCCGCCCAGTCGGTGGCCGCCGCGGCCAGCAGAATCAGCACGCCCCAGACCTCAAAATGCATAGGGAAGCCCCATAGCACCACGTTCGGGCTTCTCGTCAACAGCACCACAATCAGCACTGGAACGAAGAAAATCCGCAAGACGGTAAGGGAGTTCGGCAGGTTCATAGTCGGGGCGCCGCAAGGCCACTTTCCATGCCTTTCGGAACCACATCGGCCACTATAAACTCCGCCCAAGGATGCGTCAACGTACTGCGAATTCATGCCCTTCGCGGGCGGGGCGGTACTTAGATATAACTAGCGGAGTTCGGCTGCGACCGGAATTATAGATACTCTTTCGTAACACCGCTGCTGCAAACCTGTGCAAAAGCCCTTTTCAGGGATCGCCGCATTTGCGAGATTTCGATAGTTGCCCATCGGCCCAAATTCACATCAAGCCATTTATTTACATACACTTATAGAGGCAATACTGGTCGGGAGTCCGGCGGACAAGGTAATACTTTCCGTAGCCACCAGCCGGGGCAGCGAGAGTTTCCACAAACTTTTCCACAACCCGGGGCATGCCCTGTCCTGGGGCAGCCAGCCCCAAAAAGTGTCATATTCCTTTAACATTTGCAGGAAATTGTGGAATTACTCGAAAGTGACTATGCTTCGCCCTTCGCCTTTTTCAAATGGCGTGCGGTCCGCGCAAAATCCTCACCGGCAGGAAGAACAGCGCCCTCAGAAACGCCAGAACGCCATGCACCGCGATTCCCAGAATCCGGAAAGGCAGCAAAATCAACCACACGAATGGATAGGCAATCAGCGCCAGCAACGCAATCGGCCAGCAGAATACCAACAGCAGGCACCACACGAAGAAAGCAGCCATGATCAGTTGACCTCTCTTGCTTCATGATACGCAGCGCCCTTCTCGAATGTTCCCGCCGCTGCGAAGCTGTTTAATTTCAGTCGCCGCGCGATGCTCTGTGGCACTTCGGCTTCCATATCCATGTGCGAGTCGCTGACGTGGGAGTGCAGCACCCGGCCCAGCGCGTGGATCAGCGCCAGCGAGCGGCCCTCGCTCAGCGGCATGTGCAGCGACAGCTTCACGATCGGGTCGAGTGGCAGTGCGGCGTCAATTCGCCGCAGCAGGTCGTCGAGTCCCTCCCCCGTCAGACCGGAAACCAGCACCGGCGGCTCATCCCCGTTTCCATTCCGGCGGCCGGCCGCTTCCAGATTGTGCCGGCGTTCCGCGTCCAACTGGTCCACCTTGTTGTAAACGCGAAGCCGCGGCGTTTCCTTCACGCCCAAATCATCCAGAATCTTTTCCACTTCTTCTTCCAGTTCGTCGTGATGGGGATTCGAAATATCGCTCACCTGCAACAGCAGCGCCGCTTCCTGCACTTCCTCCAGCGTGGCGCGAAACGCCTTGATCAAGCCTTTCGGTAACTGGCGGATAAATCCCACGGTATCGGAAACCAGAATCCGCCGGTTCGACGGCAAGCGAATCGCGCGGATCGTCGGGTCCAGCGTGGCGAACATGCGTGACGACACCAGGACTTCCGCCTGGCTGAGAGCGTTAAACAAAGTGGACTTGCCGGCGTTGGTGTAGCCGACCAAAGCGACGGTGCCAAGCGGGACCGCGTTCCGCGCTTCCCGCCGCAGCGCCCGTTGCTTGCGCACCTCATCAATGCTCGCCTCGATCTTGTGCACGCGGTCGCGAATGCGCCGCCGGTCCGTTTCCAGTTTCTTTTCACCCGGGCCGCGAACCCCGATGCGCCCCCCTCCTCCGCCCGCACCGCCAGCGCGGCCGGCGCCCTTGCCGCCCTGGCGCGACATCTGCGCTCCGCGCCCGGTCAGCCTCGGCAAGAGGTAATTCAGTTGCGCAAGTTCCACCTGCAACTGGCCTTCGCGGCTGCGCGCGTGCTTCGCAAAAATGTCCAGGATCAGTTGCGTGCGGTCAATCACGCGACGCTCGGTGAGCTCCTCGATGTTGCGCTGCTGCACCGGCGAAAGATCGCTATCGAAAATAATCAGCGCCGCTTGGTACGCGTTCGCGGCCGCGCGAATCTCTTCCAGTTTTCCGCGCCCCACCAGCGTCGCCGGATCCGCCGAGTCCCGCACCTGAAATAATGTTCCCGCAACTTCGCCGCCCGCACTTTCCGCTAGCTCCACAAGCTCGGCCAGCGATTCCCTGCCCTGCTCTCCCGCAGGCATTCCGGGAAAACGGGGCGCACGCTTCCAACCGACGCCAACCAGCAACACACGTTCCGCCGAAGAAATCTTATGCTGTGTTTTCATGAGTGGTCTTGCGCCATCGCTTTCGCGTTGAAGGCCCGCCGAGCGGAGAGGACCCAGTTCATCGCCCCAATTATACGTCCATTCCGGCGCCCCGGCGTAGCAGCTGTCAGACTATCCGTGGTGGGGTTTGGCCAGACTGGCGAGGAAGTTCCGCGGCAGGCCAATGTGGAGCTAACAATCCAAATTATTGCTCTCACACTGTGAGTTGTTGCGCGATGCGGGTGTTGAGGAAAGCGAGGTGCTGCAATGAGTATTGGACAAGCCACGGCGAGTTTGCCAACGTTGGACGAAGTGCGCGCGGCGGCGGAGTTGGTCTACCGCCTGATGCCGCCGACGCCGCAGTATCGCTGGCCGCTGCTCTGCGAGCGCCTCGGCACCGAAGTCTGGGTGAAGCACGAAAACCACACGCCGATTGGCGCGTTCAAGGCGCGCACCGCCATCGTCTACGCGGAAGAGTTGCTGAAGCGCGAACCCCGCACGCGCGGCTTGATCGCGGCCACGCGCGGGAATCACGGCCAGTCGGTGGCGCTCGCGGCCCAGCGCAAGAACCTCGATGCCGTAATCGTTGTGCCCCACGGAAACAGCGTCGCGAAAAACGCGGCCATGCGCGCGCAGGGCGCGAAGCTCATCGAACACGGAGAGGATTTTCAGTCCTCGCTGGAGCACGCGAAGAAATTGGCAGCCGAGCTCGGGTATCACCTGGTACCGCCCTATCATCAAAATATCGTGCTTGGCGTAGCGACCTACTGGCTGGAACTTTTCACCGCAGTGCCCGAGATTGATTTGGCCTACGTGCCGATCGGCATGGGGTCGGGAATGTGCTCCGCCGCGGCCGTGCGAAATGCATTGGGGCTGAAAACAAAACTGGTGGGCGTGGTCTCCGACCTGGCGCCGACGTACGCTCTCTCCTGGCAGCAGAAGAAAATCGTCGAAGCTCCGGCCACAACGAAGCTCGCCGACGGCCTCGCCTGCCGCCGCGGAGACGAAGAAGCGCTCGATGTGATGCTCGAAAATGTGGACCACATCGTCCGCGTCACCGATGACGAAGTTGCCGACGCCATGCGCGCGATGTTCACCGACACTCACAACGTAGTCGAAGGAGCCGGTGCCGCAACATTAGCCGCCGCCACAAAAGAATCGGCCGCCCTGAAAGGCAAGAGTGTCGCCCTCATTGCCACCGGCGGCAACGTGGATCAATCCATCTTCGCCCAGGTGCTCGCCGGCAAATAGCCAGGAACCTGCATCGGCCCCTCCCGCCCCCTCATCCAAGCCCTCGAGAGGTCGCCATGAAACACGAGTCTTCGCTCCATCCGTCCCAGTTGGCTGCGGCAACAAATTCCGGAAAGCCCGGCGAGCGCGTTACCCGCCGGCGGTTTGGATTAGCAACACTATCCGCCACCGCCGGACTCCTGCTCCCGCGCAATTCCTTTTCGCTTGCGCCCCAACCCGTGCCGCTCCCAGCCCCCGCCGCCGCAAGCAACATAGTTTTGGTTCACGGCGCGTTCGCCGACGGCTCCAGTTGGAGCAGGGTGATTCCCTTGCTCGAGGCCAAGGGCTTTAACGTTACCGCGGTCCAGAATCCGCTCACCTCTCTGGCCGAAGACGTCGCCACCACCCGCAGGCTACTCGCTCAGCAAACTGGGCCAACCATTCTCGTCGGCCACTCCTACGCGGGTTTCGTGATCACCGAGGCGGGCAATGTCCCGAACGTCGTCGGCCTCGTATACATTTCGTCCTACGGCCCCGCGGAAGGCGAGTCGCACGATGATCTGGTCAAGCGTTACGCTGCGCCGCCTGGCAGTTCAGCAGTTCGGCTGGACGAGAATGGTTATCTGTGGATTGCGCGGGAAAAATACCGCGAAGCTTTCGCGCAGGATGTGGATCCGCCGCAGGCAGCCATCATGGCGGCGGTTCAGAAGCCGGTTTCGAAAAAGAATTGTTTTGGCGCGCCGGTATCCGCGCCGGCATGGAATTCGAAACCTTCCTGGTTTCTTGTCTCGACGGACGATCACATGATCAATCCGGAGTTGCAACGATTTATGGCGAAGCGCATGAGCGCTACCACCGCTTTCGCACCGTCGAGCCACGCTTCGCTGGTTTCTCACCCCGTGGAAACCGCCAACCTGATCGTCGAGGCAGCCAGCCACAAAGCCTGAGCCGCGAACCGAAAGCCTGGGCCAAAATAGCTCAGCGCGTTTTATGTGGTGATTTTTTAGAACAGAATCGTCTACTTCTTCGAATCAAGGCAGGGGAGCGCCGCGATTTTCGCTTCCGGCGTATCCTCGATCACGGCTCCGTTCTCGTTCTGCATGGACAGGAACACCCAGTCGCTCTTTTCTTCCGCCGTCCGGCTGAAGGAGATCACCAGCTTTTCCTGGCCACCGCGTTGATACGTGATGGTCCGCATCACCACCGGAAACACTTCCTTGCTCATATCCTCCGCTGCCGCGCCGCAGCGTGCCAACAAATGGTCCGGCGTCAAAGTCGCAACCGCGTGCAGTTGCCTGCGCTCTCGCGCGTTTTTGACCCACTCCGCCGCGCGCGCCGTCAAATTCACCAGCGCCACCGCCGCGATAATGATGCCCGCCCCCATCAGCCAAACCCGCTTCGTGTGCTTCAGGAAAGCCGAAAACTCCTCGAGCGTCGTGGGCAAGTTGGTGGTGGCAAATTCCACGAAGCCGGCAAATCCCGGCGATTGCGCCGCCGCGTGCGGTGCGCCCGCAATTCCCGCCGGTAAAGCTGCCGCGCTCACATCCGCCGGAGCCGACACAGGCGCCACCGGCGCCCGTTCCCCCGAATACGCGGCTTCCTTCGGTTTCATCTCGTCCATAATTTTCCTGCCTTTGCCCTGACCGGCTTTTCTCAAGTAGGGCCCGCCGTCCGCCGTGGGCCGTTCTTGCCGTCGTAGCGGCCACCTTCAGGTGGCCAAGCCTGCGAAACATTCTTGCCCTTGTAGCGGCCGCCTTCTGAGGCGGGCGCCTTATGGCATCCCGAATCGCGATACCACGCGGTCTTCAGTGCCCAGCCGGCGCCTGCAACCAATTCATAACCCGCCGCCGGTATGACACCTGCGCTCCCCCCATCGGCTCCCGCAGCCAATGAAGCGTGTGCTTCCAGCCGGCAGCGAACAAGCCCGGCCCACGCTCGGCGACCTCCGCCGCATTAGCCGGTGAAGCCGTCGAAGGCGGCAGCCAATACGGGCTACCCTCCGCCAACACGTTTCTCGATGTTGAATTCGCGGATTGCCGTTCGCCCGGCGTCGACGTGATCGAAAGCTTCAGCAGCGCGCCAATCTGCTCCTGAAAAGCCCTTATTGTTCTTAGGAAGTTGCGCGCAAACCAGACCGCTGCCACCAGGAAACCCATCTCAGCAATGAGGCTTCCGAGCGCGTACCAATCTTTGATAGCCAAGGAGCTGAAATCGTTCATAGTTCCACCTTGGGCCGGTACTCAGCAATCTAGGCGCAGTTATATTCGGTGGAAACTGGCAAATGGTACAAGAAACGGGCAGGTGTGCTATCCCTGCCCTTCCGGCGTGCTCTAATTTCCTAGTATTCCGTTGGGGGAGTGGACCGGCGCAAAAGCGTAATCGAAAACACCAAAATCAGGATGAGCACTCCCAGCAGGCCAAGCTCCATCATACTCGCTCGAAATATGCTCACCACCTCGGTCGACCACGCTCCATCCTTCGTGAGGGTGGCCGCCTCCAACGTAATCACTAGCATGCGTCGAATCGAGGCAATCAGGCCCACGACAAGAAATGGTTCGGTAACCAGAATGTGTGACCGGATAGAGATCCGCACCGTGTGCAGTATCTCCACAAGCATCAGCACCACCAGCAGTTGGTCCAACACCCGCAGTATGTGCGGAGCAATCGGCCAGCGGCTAAGGCCCTCCCACAGCAACCTTGCGGCGTCTGTAATCGAGACGAGCGCGGTTACAAAAATCAGCACGGCAAGGACGGAATAGACAACCACCTCGGCTTTCTCCAGATAGACGTCAAAGTGGTTGCGGAGCTTTGCTTCGGCCATTGGGGGACACTCGTAGAATCGTCCTGGTTCGCCCCTGTTTCACGGACAGCGTACAACCACAAGTTGGCTTCCCGAATAGCAAGATTGTATCGAGCGCCAATTCGGAAAGCCCGCGAATCGCCTACTTGCCGCGAAACAGAAAGAACAGGTCGACAATCAAAATGATCACGACCGCCAGCTCCAGCACAAAGCTACGGGTCTGGTTGAACTGGTCCACCATGAACCGGTAGAGTTCGCCGGCCGTGCGGAGCTTCTGGTCTACCAGCCGCCTGTAGTCCGGCACTCCCACTTTCGCGGCGGCCAAACCATACAGACGCGCATAGAACATATCGCTCAGGAAT
>Ga0210410_10000963_pt1 | contig 28095 bp, 24 predicted proteins | sample IncBWC4MmetaG_FD_161058 | JGI IMG/M metagenome (GOLD analysis project Ga0210410, IMG submission 161058) | Forest soil microbial communities from Barre Woods Harvard Forest LTER site, Petersham, Massachusetts, United States - Inc-BW-C-4-M | ecosystem: Environmental > Terrestrial > Soil >... | reverse complement strand
GGGCCGGCTGGATATAATTGGATAAATACCGTAAGTCATTCATATTAATAGACATAACTAGATACAAGGTCCGGGCTGTGCCTTGAGGGTTCCCCCCTCACACTCCTTTTCGAGCATGCTTTTAAGGAAAAAATTTTCACATGCCAAGAATTGGTGTTCCCCCAACCCAAGCCCCAGACCCGTCTCCAGCCCCGTTCGGCCGCTTCTAGGCCAGATGCACCACTCTTAAGCAGTTGTGGTCAAGGGGACACACGCATTGCAGCCCTTTAGGTTATTGATTATAAATACTTTGCTACACGATTCGTTGGGCGAGCGCTAGGTCAATAATCCAAACCTTGCCGCCCTGAAGGGGGCCGTGGCAAACAAAATGCAGAGCTCAGGTCGAAACCGTCGCATCCCGTCGTCTATGGAGAGTAAGCATTGAACGTCTGCGAGGAAAGATTGTTTGAGAAACCACTTGCTGTTCGGCCTGCTGAAAACGCAGTCGCGACGTATTTTGGCAACAACGCCCCCACTTGGAATGCGATGTACACCCGGCGGGACTTGTGGGGCGATATCCATCAGCAACGGCTTGCCAGGTTTCTTGCTTGGGTCGACCGCTTAAATGTCCCTGTGGAAACAGTTGTAGCAGATATCGGGTGCGGCGCAGGCCTAGCGACTCTCGCTTTAGCCCAACGCGGTTTTTGTGTTGAAGCGACCGATGTAGCTAACGCGATGATAGAAATTGCGCGCCAAAACGCAGTCGCAGCGGGTGTACAGGCAAGAGTCCGCGCGAACGTCGGTGACATTTACCATCTGGGTTTTCCCGAAGCAGCGTTCGGTCTAGTCCTTTCCATAGGCGTGATCCCTTGGCTGCAGTCACCCGGGGAAGCAATCGCGGAGCTCGCTCGAATTGTCAAACCCGGCGGTTATCTATTGTTTACGGCAGACAATCGCTCCCGGCTCGCGCACTTGCTCGATCCTGCGACTTCTCCAGCCCTCGGCTGGGCTCGAAGAGGCTTGAAGACCATCCTGCGGCGTTCAAATCCTACGGTATCTTCGCAAGGATCCGTGCGTTCCTATAGGCACTCGCTGGGGGAAGTCGATGCATTTCTAAACCAAGCTGGTCTGGAACGAGTGCACAGCGAAACGCTGGGGTTTGGTCCATTTACGATATTTCACCGAAAGCTTCTTCCCACGAACATGGAAGTGGCCGTAAACCACGGGCTTCAACGGTTAGCGGACATGCGCTGGCCCTTGTTCCGGGCTACCGGCGCACAATTTTTGGTGTTAGCGAAGAAACGTTCCTAAACTATTGGTTTTGAGAATTAGAGCGAGATAAGCACAATGCTGCACAATGAGCTTTGAGCCCCAGTTGAGGACTGCCGCATGGCACGGGGATGCTGCAATTCGCTTGGAGTTTCCATCCGGATGGAACATAACCACGCATTGGCCCAGAACGCCAGCGCCTCTGACCGATGGACAAATTCTCGAACGCCTGGAGAACCCTGTCGGGCAACCTCGGATACGTGAACTTTGCAAGGGCAAAAAGCGACCAGTTATTTTGGTCGATGATGTGAACCGCCCCACACCCGCCGCTCGCATCATTCCCTCCGTACTCAAAGAATTCTCGGCTTCCGGCATACCAAGTTCTAGCGTCACCATTGTGATAGCGCGCGGCTCGCACGGTGCCCCAGCTTCGGAGTCGATGCTCCTCAAAGTCGGTCAAGAGGCAGCCAGTTCTTGCCGTCTAACGCTGCATGATCCATACCGCAATACCGCGAGAATTGGCCGAACATCGTTTGGCACGCCCGTTCACGTAAATCGTGACGTTCTCAATTCAGATTTCGTCATGGGGATTAGCGGAGTGTACCCGAACAACACCGCGGGCTTCGGCGGGGGCGTGAAACTCGCCCTCGGCGTCCTCGATATCAGGGTAATTTCTCAGTTGCACCGAAAGCACAAAGGCGCGGGTTGGGGTGCCCAGGATGGCGAGAATAATTTTCGCAAGGATTTAGACGAAATAGCGCGAATGATTGGTTTGCAAACAATGATTACTGGGCACGTCGACGCGAATCGCGAGCTGGTGCGGGCGACAAGCGGCGATTTCCGTTTGTACTACAAGAGTGAAGTAGCCTTCGCGCGTGAGGCTTTTCGAGCGCCCAAACCCACCGGCGCCGACGTTGTAATCTCCAATGCCTTCCCAAACGATCTCTCGCTTACTTTTGTCCACATGAAGGGCGTCTATCCACTGCGTCACGCCCATCCCGAAGCCTCGCGTATCGTATTGGGCGCCTGCAGTGAAGGAGAAGGTTTTCACGGCGTCTACCCGATCGTTCGTATGCCCCTGCTTCACGAACAGCGCGACCGGCTGCGGCGGATATCTCTAATGACTACCGGGGAAATGGCGAAAAAAATAGCGGGAAAGCTGACGAGAGTATTTCGCCCAACTCGGCCCGAAATATCTGATCCTTCCGTGGCCGGAAAAACGATGGCGAGGAAAGCGAAAAATCCTATTTGGATGTATCGAACAGGAGTCCACCGAAACGGATTGCCCCCGACCCTGCGAGGAATGCGCATTCTCCACAATTGGGACGAAATTCTCAATCGAGTGCGCGAAGAGCAGGGCGGCCGAGACAATCTCAACGTGGTGGTCTACCCTTGTGCTCCTCTCCAGGTAATCGAATAAGTGGATATTTCGGAGGATCGCTCGTCGATCATTTGGAGCTGCGCTCAACCGAAGTGAGAAATAGGGCCAACTTGAGCACTGGACTCAAAAATCGGTTGAAAGATGCATTGATCGACAGCCGTTTCATTCAGATGGCGGCTCGGCTAGTGCTGCAGCGAATTGCCATTTTGAAGTATCACTCTGTACAGGATGAGCCTGAACGTTATCTGAATTCGCTGGGCGGCGGAATCGTCAGCTCGACCAGCACTTTTCGCAAGCAGATGGAAATCGTCGCGCGCAAGTTCGACCCCGTCAGCATGGACGACATCTTGCTGTTTCTCGACGAAAAAAAACAGCTCCCTCGGCGCCCCGTGGTCGTGACTTTTGACGACGGGTTTGCCGATAACATCGAGATCGCCGCACCTATCCTGGAACACTTCGGAATACGCGGAGCCTTTTACGTGACGGTGGATCCAGTCGAAAAAGCTGGTGTGCCTTGGTTCTGCCGTCTACGACATGCGTTTGGCACAACACAGAAACAGCATTGGGCCGATTCGCTAGAGGGTTGCAGCCGAGATATTACTGGAGCATCCGCTCGCAAAGCTGCTTTCTTGATAGCTTCCGAACGCTGCGCGCGTCGCAGAGGGGAGAGCCAGGAAATTGCGCTAAGGACAATCGAAGAAGAATTGGCAGTTGAGCCTTTCTCCGACCCGCTGATGATGACCTGGGCTCAAGTTCAGAGTCTGCAGCGCATGGGGCACATCGTTGGATCGCACACCGTAACACACCCAAACATGGCTTACATGGGCGCTGAGGATTTGCGCATTGAGTGTGTCGAGTCCAAAAACAAATTGGAGAAGATACTCGGTACGACAGTCCTGCACTTCTCGTATCCCTCGCCGATTTTGTATCCCCACTGGAGCAAGGAAACCGTGGAATGCACGGAGAAGGCCGGTTATCGGTGCGCCGTCACGAGTACCGCCGGACCCGCCCGCAATGACCAGAATCCTCTTTCCCTGCAGCGAGTGGTAGTTCCTGAGGACACCGATGAATTCCGGTGGGTCTTGGAGAACACGATGCTTGGGCGCCGATTCCCGTGATTTGGTTCATGGGCTCGGCAGCGCCTGACTCCTATTAGCGGTCGATCGGATAAGCCTGGAAGCGCACGTTCAAAGTAGCGGGGTTAAATCGTGAACGCAACCGCAACGGATACACCCACACAAGATGCCAATCTGTCAGCAACGGACACCGCTGTGGGCGCTTCGGCCTGGCGCACCATTTTTCGGTTGACTGCTGTCGTAGTCGCCGCATTCCTCACCTTTTCCGCGCGCCACAGCTTGACTGTAGACGGGCTCTCGTATTTAGACATAGCAAACGCGTACTGGCGGCGCGATTGGTCAACGGCGATCAATGCATATTGGAGTCCTCTTTACTCTTGGTTGCTGGGTCTAGGCCTTTGGATTCTGAAACCCTCGTCCTACTGGGAGTTCCCCGCTATTCAATTTATTAATTTTGCCATCGCCATCGCGGCACTGTTCTCCTTTGAGTTTTTCTGGCGGCAGCAAGTCAAATTTCAATCCCAGCGGCTTGGCGACGGCCAATTCACGGCTCTTCCGCACTGGGCGTGGCAGGCTTTGGGATACACACTTTTCATTTGGACGATTGCCCGCGCCACCATTGTTTCGGCCGTGACTCCGGATCTCCTCGTCGCTGCATTTATTTTTCTCGCTGCAGGCATCATTGTTCGCATTCGGGCCGGCCGCGACAGCTTCGGGACATTTGCATTACTGGGTCTCGTTCTGGGCCTCGCATACCTGGCTAAGGCAGCGATGTTCGTGCTTGCGTTTATATTTCTCGGCACAAGCTTGTTTGCAGCAGGAGATCGCAGGAAGGCGATCCCGAAAGCAATTGCTGCGTTTGTCGTTTTCGTGATGATCTGTGCGCCGTTTGTCTTTTGCATTTCGAAAAGCAAAGGTCGCTTTACCATCGGCGACACCGCCAAAATCAATTACGCTTGGGGCGTAAATCAAAGCGCTCCGTTTTTTAATTGGCAAGCGGGCGACCTGAGCGCAGGGACTCCCCGGCATTCAACGCGAAAACTTTCTAGTTCTCCGGCGCTGTATGAATTCGCTACGCCGATCGGAGGCACTTACCCCCCGCACTACGATCCCTCTTATTGGAATGATGGATTAACTCCTCGAATCAATGTAAAGCAGCAGCTACGAGCGTTGGTGACCAGCGCCTACTCTTTCTATTCAGATTTTTTCGTTCCGCAGTCAGGCCTGATCGCAGCCACGGCCATCGCTCTTTTCCTCAGCGGTAACCTGCTCATGATCATTGGCCGACTCTCAGAACAATGGCCTGTCTGGTTTCCTGGATTCGCCGCCATCGGTATGTATGCTCTGGTTACTCTGGAGCACCGGTATGTGGGACCCTTCGTCGTACTTATCTGGGCTGGGGTCCTCGCCGCCATTCGACTGCCGAATTCTCGGGAGTCGAAGAGGCTTCTGACTTATGTCACACTAGCCGGTGTCCTTACGCTCTCTCTCTCCGTCATCGAACAGATCGGAACCAGGCTCTACGAATGGAAGGATCGCGCCACTCCGCGGCAATGGCGCATTGCCAACGATCTTTCCAACTTCGGAATCCAGCCGGGTATGCGGATCGTGACAATCGGATCTGCCTACCACGCTTATTGGGCTCACCTTGCCAAACTTAAGGTGATCGCTGAAGTCCCGTCGGGCGACGTCGAAAGCTTTTGGGCCGCCTCAGCTGAAACCCGCTCCGAGTTATATGGAATTTGCTCGCGCATTGGCGCCAAAGCGATTGTCGCCCCGGAACTGCCAAATGGGCCATCACAGCCGACATGGCAAAGAATTGGCGAATCTGGGTTTTATGTCCACACTCTGCCCGAATCTGAAACTTCCACAACGACAAGACCTTAAGAACACTTCTCTCTCTAAATACTTGATAACGCTTGCTTTAGGGTTCTAGTGTCTCGCCTTCGATGGGAGTGTTCCAGTTTCGCCGCCGATTGCGGAAAGTTCATTCTTGACGTGAGAACTCGTTTTCCCTACCTTGCCCACGTCAAGCGTCCGTCGGTGTCACCCACCCCGGGTCATAAGGCCTGGCTATTCTACTAAGCCGTTTAACTTAAACAACTTACAAGAAAAGAGCCTCTTTGTCGGCTGACGGTATTTACTGGTCGAAGTGCAAAACTTTGGCACTTCGAGTGCGAAACTCATCTCGCTAACGCCGCCACCCCAGAACTGAGCCGGCATGAAACATTGGATAGACGGCCGGGATGCTTGGGCGACGACTGGAATCGACTGTTAGGAGGCCAATAAATTGACGACCCGCAACCTAAACACCGCGGTGCTTGAGACGCCAGAAGCAACGACAGAAGGAAAAGTCCACACGAGCGACTACCTCCGAAAAATTGGCGTTCCAGAGATAGCTCCGGCCACCAGCCCCTTTGACCCTGGATACGACCCGCTAACGCTCGAAGGCCACCTCGAGCAGAGTTCCCATCTGATGTCGCTTCTGAAGATTTCCATGGCCTGCTGGATCGTTGCCAAAGAGTCTGCCACTCGCCGTAAGGTGGCTGCTGCGAAAAAGCATAACGTCCCAACTGTGACCGGAGGAGGCCCCTTCGAAGTGGCCGTGGCTCAGGGAGAACTCCCAGCCTATCTGGACCTCTGTGCGGACATCGGCGTAACCCGAATCGAATGCGGCGAAGGCTTTACGGACATGCCGCTCCCAGCCTCCGATGTGATCAAAATGGCGCATGACCGCGGACTCGAAGTGCAGTTTGAGCTCGGCAAAAAGCACACCGGCGCCTTTACCGAGTCTGTAATCACCGAGCTAATCGAACAGGGCAAACGTTGGTTGGACGCCGGCGCTCTCCAGCTCGTTGTGGAAGCGCGCGAAAGTGCCAAGGGAGTTGGGCTTTTCGATGACAAGGGAGAATTTAATCCCGCATACGCAGACCGTTTCGCCCAAGCCTTTGGTTTTCAGACCGTGATCTTTGAAGCGCCCAATAAGCCTAGCCAATTCGCACTCTTGGATCATTTCGGTCGCGAAGTCCACCTCTGCAACATTCGCTTGGAAGAAGTACTCCGCGTCGAGATTTACCGTCGCGGCTTGCATTCCGACGCATTTTCCAAGGAAAACCTGCGTCCGCGTAAAAAAGCTTAAAAACCGAAAGCGATTTACCCCCGGGGAGAAAATGAACTCACAAGCGCCCAGAACCGTTGTCATCGATTGTTTTCCGGAGAACGTCGCGCGTTATCGCGAAGCCGGATACGTGATTGTAGCTATTGACGTGATTCGTGCCACCACTACCGCCGTAACGGCCGCGTTTCTCGGCCGAAAATGCTATCCGGTCGACACGGTGGACAATGCGCTCGCGTTAGGCTCCGAGTTGAGCAATCCCCTGATGGTCGGTGAGCAGGGTGGCGATATGCCCGCAGGTTTTGAGATTCCCAACAGCCCAGCCCTTGTCGCCGAGCATAAGGACGTCAGTCAGCCCATGGTTCTGCTGTCCACCTCGGGCACGAGGATTATCGCCGCCGCCAAGGGCAGCACGGCTTGCTATGTCACTTGCCTGCGCAATTTCACGGCGCAAACGGAGCACCTCATCCGGCATCATTCCAAAGTAGCGGTTATCGGCGCCGGCACGCGAGGCGAGTTCCGCGAAGAAGATCAAATGTGCTGCGCGTGGATTGCCATAGGCCTGCTTGACGCCGGGTTCATTCCGGAGACCGAGGAAACTCTCGCGATTGCCGAGCGTTGGCGCAACGCGCCCGTTGATGCCTTCCTGGTCAGCAACAGCGTTGCCTATCTTCGCAGAAGCGGTCAACTCCGCGACTTGGATTTTGTGATGGCGCACATTGACGATATCCCTTACGTCTTCGAACTTCAGGGCGAAGAAGTTGTCATGCTCTCTGGCGAAACAGATATCCTTAAAGGCTCACAGACTTACTTGGATGCCAGCACTCCAGAGCCTCAGCTGAATGCCAACGTTTGACACCTCAGTTCCTGTCGTCGTCCTCCGGCCCGATCACCACGGTTCGCTGTGCCTTATTCGAACTCTGGGACGAATGGGCGTTCAGGTCTACGGCGTAGGAAAATTGCCAGACTCGGCGGGAATGCTCTCTCGCTATTGCCGCGGGAAATTCATCACTAACCCTGATTCGTCCCCCGCGCAGGTTGTGGAATTTTTATGCGACGTCGCCCGCCAAATCGGGCAACGCCCTATCCTGACATGCACCAACGACGTTTCGAGTAACTTCATCGCTGATAACGCGGATGCTCTGCGGGGCAGTTTTCTCTTCCCCGATATTTCCGCGGACCTCGTTCACGCTCTGTGCGACAAGAAGCAGATGTACTTTCTTTGCAAGAAGTTTGGAATCCCCACCGCGGAAACCTCGTTCCCGCAGTCCCGGCAGGACGTTTTGGATCTACTGTCAGCCAGTGCGGTCAAATTCCCGGTCATGCTCAAGGGAATTGACGGCGCGGCCCTGGAGCGTCGCGGTAAACCCCGCATGGTCATCGTACGGAGCTCGGAAGAACTGCTGCGAAAGTATGACGAGATCGAGGATCCCGCCAATCCTACTCTTATGCTTCAGGAGTACATCCCAGGGGGCGACGACTCCGTCTGGATGTTTAACGGCTACTTCAACCGGGATTCTGAGTGTCTGCTGGGTTTCGCAGGAAGGAAGATCCGCCAGCATCCCGTCTACACGGGAGCGACGTCTTTGGGAATTTGCCTGCGTAACGACTTGGTGGAAAACACCACAAAAAAGCTTATGAAGGCCGTTGGATACCGCGGCGTGCTGGATATCGGCTATCGTTTCGATGCACGCGACGGCCAATATAAGGCGCTCGACATTAATCCTCGCGTCGGCGCCACTTTTCGTCTTTTCCTGGCCCAAAACGGTATGGACGTGGTCCGCGCCATGTATCTCGACTTGACCGGCCAAGCGGTCCCGGTTGCTCCCTGCCGCGAAGGCCGCAAATGGGTGGTCGAGAATGGCGACTTGATCTCCTTCCATGAGTATCGCCGCGACGGAAAAATTACATTTCTTCAGTGGATTCGCTCTTTCCGTGGTGTAGAAGAGGGAGCATGGTTCGCTTTGGATGATTTAGCACCTTTTCGCTCAATGCTTTCGATCTTGTTCCGCCGTTTCCTGCGTTGGTTCGGTGGCAAGTTAGGTTGGTTAAAAGAGGAAAAAGCACCTGCTTAAACGATTGTGGTAGCGGACAAAGGTTCCAGGGACGGGAAGGTTACACTTCCCGAGGCTTTCTATTGCGCGAGACTCACTTTCTGCTACAGTTACGAAAAAGAACTGTCGGATCCATCCGTCAGCAATACAACCGCTAGTGCTTTAACGACTGCAACAACTGCGGGAGCGCCACGATGCAAACGCTAACCGACCGCCATGGTGATGCAATCGCCGCGAGCGAGCGCAATGTCTTTGGCGAACGTACCGCTTTGTTCCAAGTCTCCCTCCTCGTACTCTTAATAGGCGTTATCTACTACAAGATTCTTAATGGCCTCGTAGCGCAATGGCTGCAGGATCCCAACTATTCTCATGGATTCTTTGTCCCCTTTTTTTGTGGTTGGGTGTTATGGAAGAGCCGCACGCGCCTGCAAGCGACCACCGCGCACAAGAACCGGGCCGGACTGATCATAATAGTTCTCTCGCTAGGTATTTTGATCCTCGGTGTGCTCGGAGCCGAGAATTTTCTATCGCGAACCTCCTTAATATTTTTGCTCGCGGGTTTGATCATTTATTTCCGCGGCTGGCAATGGTTCCGGATCCTCTTCTTCCCCTGGGTTGCCCTGTTCTTGATGATTCCGATCCCGTCAATCATATTTAATCAAATCGCCCTGCCTCTCCAGTTTCAAGCTTCGGCGCTCGCCAGCAATTTACTTGGTTTTATCGGTATTCCCGTACTGCGGGAGGGCAATGTAATTCATCTGCCCTCTCTAACGCTTGATGTGGTCGAGGCTTGCAGCGGACTCCGTTCGCTCGTTTCGCTTATAACCTTGGCTGTGATTTACGGTTACTTGTTCGAATCGAAAACGCTCCGACGGGCATTGTTGGTGGTTCTTGCCGTGCCTATCGCGGTCTTTGCCAACGCATTTCGCATCATGGGAAGTGGAGTCCTCGGAGAATATTGGAGTCCCGACAAAGCCGAGGGCTTCTTTCATCTCTTTTCCGGGCTCCTGATATTTGGCGTATCTTTCAGCCTGCTTCTGATACTTCACGCCACGATGTCACGAATCGCGCCGAGACCCACATCGGAGCCTGCATGATGCGGCCGCTAAGTTCATGGCAGTACTTCATTCCCGTCGTTCTCGTCCTTGCCGCGACGGCAGCTCTTCTGCAAGCGCGCGATCGCGCGGAAATTGTGCCTCCTCACGACGATCTAGCAACGCTCCCTCTCCAACTGCAGGACTGGCGCGGCAGCGATTTGCATCTGACGCCGGGTGAACTCGACGTCTTGGGGCCGGGGCAATTCTTGATGCGCAACTATGACTCACCCGCATCCGCGGTGAATCTCTTCATCGCTTTCTTTCCCTCGCAGCGTTCCGGCGACACGATTCATTCTCCAAAGAATTGCATACCGGGTTCGGGTTGGGTGCCCACAGAGTCCGCCCGGATGTCCATCCCACGTGGCGATGGCACCGATATCGTCGTGAATCGATATATCGTGAGCAAAGGAACCAGCCGTGATCTCGTGTTGTATTGGTATCAAGCTCACGGCCGAGTTACGGCCAGCGAATATTGGGCCAAGATCTTCTTGGTCACGGATGCCATTCGATTGCAACGCACCGACGGTGCGCTTGTGCGCGTTGTTACTCCCATTGAAGGCGCCGGAGGGCAAGCCGCCGCGCAGTCGGCGGCCTTGCAATTTGCACACGAACTATTGCCCTTACTTGATCGCTACATTCCCCGCTGAGTATCGCGACCGCCGGAATGCGTAAGGGTAGTCGCTTCGCTTTCATAGCCGGGACTTAACTACTGACGTTGTATCCCGGAGCAAGCACAGAAATAAGGCTTAGTGGTTGATACCAGCGGCTAAGACTTGAGGAGAGCGTATGGGGAGCTCCGAGCAATGCATCCTACTCACTGGCGGTGCTGGATTTATTGGGTCCCACCTGGCGGAAGCGTTGCTGGCGCGTAATGCCCAACTGATCGTGCTTGATAACTTGAACGAATTTTATCCTTCGTCTCGAAAGCGCGCTAACCTCGAGGAAGTCCGACGATCCGGCACTTTCGTTTTCGAAGAAGCCGACATTCGAGATCGTGCAAAGCTACATGCCATCTTCACTCGTCACAGGCCAGAGGTTGTCATCCATTTGGCAGCTCTCGCCGGTGTACGCCCTTCCATTGAACAGCCTCTCGAGTATGAAAGCGTCAATATCGCGGGCACGGCCAACATTCTCGAACTTTGTCGTGAATTCGAAACCCGAAAATTGATTTTTGGCTCTTCCAGTTCCGTGTATGGCGCTACCAGTGTCGCCCCCTTCTCTGAAAGTCACATGGAGTTGCGCCCCATTTCTCCATACGCCACAACCAAGCTGGCTGGCGAGCTCATGTGCTACACATACGCCCATCTTTTCGCGTTGCCTTCCATTTGTCTGCGCTTTTTCACCGTCTATGGCCCGCGACAGAGGCCCGATCTGGCCATTCACAAATTCACCGCTCTGCTGGAAACTGGTCGGCCCTTGCCCGTCTTCGGGGACGGTTCCACCGGGCGTGACTATACATATGTTGAGGATATTGTTGACGGAATTCTCAGGTCACTCGAGTACGCCCCGAAAGATCCCGGGGGCGCCCCCTTTGAAATCTTCAACCTGGGAAATTCTCATCCGGTCACATTGACGAATCTTATTGAACGCCTCGAGCATGCTACGGGGCACAAAGCAGTTCGCGAGCAAAAGCCTGCGCAGCCCGGAGATGTGCCTTTGACCTGGGCGGATATTTCGAAGCCCGGCCGGTTGCTCGGCTATCAGCCAAAGACGGATCTTACAGAAGGATTACGGCGCTTCGTGGCCTGGTTCCGCGTCGCAAATCGCTCGGGGGCAAGTTAAGCGCGGTACTCTCACCCGCGAAAGTATTAATCCTCCACCACGTGCGTTTCGAAAATTTTCCGGTACTCTCGCCATTTCTTCCAATCAAATTTCCCGTTCGTTCCCAGACAGTCCACCGCGGCGTTCGCCATGAATAGCGCATGATGCGTGTTGTCGTGTGCAAAAAGGCCTTGGCGGCCGAAGGTCAGCAGGCCTTGCAGCTTGCCAATCCAATTGTCAATTGCCGTGAAGTGTTCCTCATAGCCTGCGCGGTAAGTCGGATACGCCTGCCGCAGCCGCCGAGTCACGACTTTCCTTACGCGAGACCGCACAGGAAGACCCGTCTGCCCAAGCCAGGCGCACATGGCCTTTCCCAATTCCTCATCGCTCATACCCCACTCTGGTGAATCGGGATTTGCAGGCAATTCGGCGCACAGGACGGTGCAATCCGCGGGCGTGGCCGTTCCGCTGTAATTCTTCGGTTCCGATAGCCGCGAAATTGGAATGCTTTCTTCCGGAAAATAGTGCGCATCGTATTCGGTAAACTGCTTCTCCTCGAGCACAAGGTAAATCAAGATCATGCCTCGAAAATCAATTTGCGACGCCGCTGAAAGTATCTCTGCAGGCGCTTCCGGGCGAATTAGTTTCACTAGTAACGTCAGGGGCAGGGTCGATAAGAACAGCGACGAGCCGATTCGATAGTCCTCGCCATTGCGCTCGTAACGCACAGCCGTAATTTGATCTCCGTCCCGCTCTATCGCGGTAATCTTCGCGCCAAACAAGAAATCGGTGCCCGCCTTCTGCGCCACTTCATACAGTCGTTCGCAGATCTGTCCAAAACCCCGCCGCGGGTAATAAAAGCGCCCCGCGCCAGGAGGTTTTAGGCCCGGCACTGAAGACGCAATCTTCCGAACCATCTTCGATAGGGAATTCGCAGACACTCTTCGGCGGGCTTGCGTGACAGAAAGCTGCTCCGGTGGCAGCCCCCATAGCTTACGGGCATAAGGAAAATAGAAGTCTCGGCAAATCGTCCGCCCGAGAGAGCGCTCCAGAACGGTTGCAAACGTCTCGGGCGAATTGTTCCCCCCCGATGCAAGTTTCCTCGCCATGTCGGTGGTGACCCCGAACGCAAATGACTTCGGCAGGTGCAATAGCAGGTCTAAAGGCTTAAGTGGAAAATGAATCCAGCGGCCGCGCAGCCGAATACGCCCATGTCTTGGGCGCAACAATAGGTCGTCGCCGAGCAGCGCGCGAAGGTCTGTCAGGATTTCGGGATCGCAAGCGGGATGCAGCCGGTGGCTGCCGTAGTCGACCCGCACGCCTTCCAATTCAAAGCTGCCCGCATTTCCACCCACCGTTTCGCGCTGTTCCAGAACCACAGCTCGGCGCGTCCCCACTTGCGCCAACCGGTAAGCAGCTCCTGTCCCCGCGGGACCTGCGCCTAGAATCACTAGATCCGAGTGCGACTCGCGACTCACCGGGTTTCCTTAGTTGTTTGGATTGGTTTCTCCACCGAATGACTTCAGATCGTTAACGATAGGACCAGCGTCTAGTCCCGACGCCCCGCTCCTTGCTTCACCTCTTCTTCGGGCTCCGCAGGGAGCAGAACATCAGGCTTCACCCCTACAACCGCGTTGGGGTTCAGGTGGCCTAGCCGCGTAGCAATCGCGTCCCCCAACATTCCAATCAATAGAATAATAAGTCCGCTCATCAACGCTAGCTGCGCCGATGCCGAGATGTTGGGCTGGTGCGAAAGATCTATCGCCATTTTCGCGAAACCTACCACCAGCGCCAGCAGAACCACCGGCGAAAACACGCGGAGCGGCCGGAACAACATCGCCGTCCGTAAAATCAGCACGAAGAAGCTGGCCGCGTCCCACGGCACAATCTTTGACTTGCCCTTTCGTTGTCTGTAGTCAATGGGCATATAAGAAACTGCATATTTGTCGCAGTGCATTGCCAGCGTAATCGTGGTTGTAAAGCTGAATTGATCAGGCAGGATCGGGAAATATTGCATGACCAGATCTCTGCGAAATGCGCGCAAACCGCTGTTGAGGTCGGGAATTTTCGCCGCCGTCATATAGTTCGCCACAGCGTTTAGAACCATCTTGGCGGGGCGTCTCACTAAGGGAATTTTGACATTCGAACCGATGCGAGCCCCCACCACCATGTCCGCGCGTTCCAATTTATCCAGCAGTTGCGGAATATATTCAGCCGGGTACGTCCCGTCCGCATCTGTGATCAGCACACATTCGTGCGATGCCGCTGCAATCCCGGTCTTCAGTGCAGCGCCGTATCCGCGATTGCTACGGTGCCGCAGCACCTTCGCGCCCGCCGCCGCAGCCATCTTCGCTGTCGCGTCCGTTGATCCGTCGTCCACAATAATGATTTCCGGTTCAGTTCCATGCTGATGCAAAACCTCGCGCACTTCGCCGATCACTGTCTGGATCGCACCTTCCTCGTTGAATGCCGGAATCACGATACTTACTGCTTCCACAAGCGCACCACACTTTCGTCCCCGGTTACTTCCGGGACAAAATTCAATCTCACCGATTCTAATCGAACGCTCATTCTCCCACTACACCACAAAAGGAATGAATCGTTTTGTTTTTTGGATATACAGATCGTAACCATGCAACCGGCTAGCAAGCAGCTTTTCTTCCTTCACGGCTCTCGTGAACACCACCGGAATCAGCGCCACGGCCCCCAGTACCAACCACGAGTGCAATGCCAATTCCAGCCCTAACAGCAACAACAAGTCGCCCGCGTAAATCGGGTGCCGGATGTACGAGTACACTCCCTGCGTCACCATCGGCGCTTCCTCGCCCGCCCTCGGCGTCTCTATATCGGACCAACTATCGCCGAGGTGGATCCGGCCCAGGATCGCAATAATCAAACCCAAGCTGTAAATGATCACTCCGGCGATTTTGAGTTGCGGCCTTCCAGCCGCCGGCAAGGGAAGAATGTCCCAAGGCAACACAGTTTGCAGTAAGATCCCCATCAAAATCGCCACCTTGACAGCTTTTACCAGGCGCAACTTGAGTGATGGCTTCGGGGTTTCTTCCGCCAGGCCTGCTTCCCGCCCTCGCTTAAGTACTTCCCAGAGTACCTTGTGAGCCAGCAGGCCCAGGAAAAGGTAGGCACGCAAAAATAACATCTTCACCCCTCCGAAGGGAGTCGCTCAGTTTACGAAAGAGCGAGACGGGAATCTTACATCCGTGCTTGCAGTTCAAGAACCGACTCGTTCGCAGGATCGACTTTGATGTATGTTACCGACTATTCGAGCAGAAAACACCGTGAATGCAAGTTTAGTGTCCCATTCGTGCGCGGGAAACGCCTTCGAGTATGCAAAAGACTTTCCGGAAACAGCATAATGTTTCCGACGCCGCCGCGAACACCCTTGACTTGCCGCCTCTGTAAAAATTATAGTCTTTATTATCAATAAGATACGAGAATTGGCCTGACGGCAGGCTGGCACCCCAAGTGCTCCCCTTATCCCGAACGAAAGCGCGACCGATGCGAGAGATCGATTGGGAGACTGTCTGCTGCCGTCTAATCCAGCAAGAATACCGGCTAATCCCTTCCCGAGCGCCGCGCCTAAACTCTACAAATTCTGAACGATGGAGTTATATCAGGTGAGAATGCGAAATCTCCTGCTCGGCTTCTTGGTGCTCTTATTTGCCAGCCCGGTGTGGGCCAATTGGTCCGTGGTCCAGCAAACGGTCAGCCCTCAGGTGCAAGCTAGTACTGTTTTTGTGCAGTTCCCTACTAGCGTTACCCCAGGCGACTTGATCCTCGTCCATGTCATCACTGCTTCCACCAACAGCGCCACGGTTTCGGATACGCAAGGGAACACCTATTCAAGCGCCGCATTCGCGCAAACCAGCACCAGTTCGCTGCAGATTAGCTCGCAAATCTTTTATGCCGCGAACGTTAGGGGCGGACAAGATACGGTCACGGTAAGCATCCCCACCTCCACGTTCCTTAACTTTATGATTTATGAGATTTCCGGCGGCAATCCGGTCAGCCCTTTGGACGTAAGCGCCATTGGCGTCGGCACTGGACTATCCCCCTCTACGGCCTCCGTAGCAACCACTTCACCCAATGACTTCGTTTTTGTCGGCACAGCCCATCATTATGGCTACGACACCGCCGGCTCCGGATTTATCGGCCTCCAATCGACGCCGACTGGCATTAGCGAGTACGAAACCGCTGCGCTGACGGGAACCTCGGTGGTTGGAACAGCCGGAATAACTGGTATGAACAACAGCTTCCCGTGGGCGATCGCCTTGGCGGCGTTTACGGTGAACTCCGGTTCCACCACAACAGGGCCCAGCCTCACTTCTCTTCAGGTCTCGCCTTTTAGCCCGACCCTTAACATGGGGCAGACCCAACAATTCTCCGCTACCGGCACGTTTAGCGATGGCAGCACGCAGAACATTACGAACAATGTCACCTGGAGCTCGAGCAATTCCACAGTTGCCGCAGTGAGTTCTTCCGGCCTGGCAACCGCTTCGGGTCATGGGTCAACCAACATTACCGCCACTTCTGGAACCGTAAGCGGCAGTTCGCCACTCACCGTCGAGGGCGTACTAAGCTCCATCCAGGTGTCGCCAGCGGGCAATTCCATTGTTACCGGAACCGGCCAGCAGTTCACTGCGACCGGCGTGTTCACCGATGGTACCTCCGAGAATTTAACTTCCTCGGTGGCTTGGTCCTCCTCCAATACGAGCGTTGCAACGATCAACTCGTCCGGTGCCGCCACTGGGGTCTCGGCTGGCAACGCCAACATTACCGCGAGCTCGGGCGGAATTGTCGGCTCCACTGGGTTAACTGTCACACAGCCCGTCGTTACCACCCCGCCGCCTACTTCCGGCGCACCTCTTGTTCAGACTAATTATCAGTGGCTTTCGACTTATTTCGCTCAAGTGCCCCCCACTTCGGGTGGCTCTTCCTGCTCGCCTGCGCCTTGCATCGCTCAGACTTTTCTGAACCCCAACACTGCAGGCAATATGATTTTCGTGTGGGTAAGCTGGAATACCGGCAGTTTGGCCCTTTCGAGCCTTTCGGATTCCGCTGGGAACACCTACACCCACGTGCCCGGATTTCCGGGCGTTGCGAGCCTCACCGATGACTTCTGGGTGGCTTATAACGTGAACGCAAGTCCAAACAATAAGGTGACCGCGTTGTTCACAGGAACACCGGTGCCTATCTACCTTCAAGTCTCAGAATACTCTGGCCTTGCGACATCCAATGCATTCGATGGTTCGTCGAGCATTCGCAAACAGGTCCAGTGCATAGCGCCTTGCACACTGAGTACGGCAGCAACACCCATAACCACCCACGCCTCTGACTTGCTTATTGCGGTTTTTGACGTTGGCAAGGGAACTCTCACCACTGGCAGCGGCTGGGTTCCCGACGGCAGCTGCGCGGCTTGCTTGGGTTGGGAGACCGACGTGAGCGGAAATGTGCTTATCGAGCACAAATTGGTATCTGCAACCGGTTCCTACACTGCAACTGTCAATGATGCGCTGGCAGGCTGGCCAGGCTATGACGCCTATCTGTTTGCCTTCAAAATGGCTCCCTGAAGTCACATTTAAGTTGCTATTTTCTTTCTGTAAGGAGGCAGCGCAATGCTGCCTCTTTTTTTTCTTCCGGCTTACATTCGGCGCCATGGCGGGTGATTTCGGCAGGCGAGGCGCCCGGAAGGTCCTAATCAGATCTCGGGTGAGAAGTCAGGTGTAACAGTCGCCGATTAATCGGACGAAGCGCCAGCAGCGGCCGCGGAAGTTTTGGTGGGGTAGGATATTTTACGCTGCCTGGTCGGCGGAAGTCCGACTTCGCGAAGCTTATATAGCAGCGTTCGATAACTAATCTTGAGGGTTTCGGCCGTTCGACGGCGATTCCAGTTGTGACCTTCCAGCGTTTTCAGAATTACGTCACGCTCTAAGTCGCGCCGTGCTTTATCCGCAATACGTTTAAGCGGAATCGCGCCCTGGCTTCGCTCCCCTGCCTCTCCATCCGTTCCAGCTTCGCGTAAGTACGCGTCCAACGCCTCGTCAGGCCCCAGAATCACGCACCTCGCGATGCAGTTCTCAAGTTCTCGGATGTTCCCCGGCCAAGCCCTGCGCTGCAGCAGGCGAACTAGTTCTCTGGAAAGCTTAGGCATGTCTTGCTGAAACCGTGCGCTCGAAACACATGTGAAGTAGTTCGCCAGCGAGGGAATATCTTCAAGTCGCTCGCGAAGTGGAGGCAGCTTTATGTGAATGACGTTAATCCGGTAGAACAAATCGGATCGAAAGCGCCCGCTCTCGATTTCCTGCTCTAATTGCCGTCCTGTCGCGCAAATGATTCGCGTTCGGACCTGCTTTTCCTCTTGCCCGCCGATTCGGCTGAAATGCCCGTCCTGTAAGAACTGCAGGAGCTTGGCCTGTAAACTTAGGTCAAGTTCCCCTATTTCGTCCAAGAATAGGGTCCCACCGTCGGCCTGCTCCACCCGGCCTGCCTTGGCCGTATTCGCCCCGGTGAAAGCTCCCTTCTCATATCCAAAGAGTTCACTTTCGAGCAGGGGCCCGGGGATCGCCGCGCAGTTAACCTTGACGAACATCCCATTTCGCCACAGCGATCGCGCATGCACCAGCCGCGCCAAGACCTCCTTGCCAGTCCCGTTTTCCCCCTGAATGAGCAGCGGCACATCCGTATTTGCCACCTTCTCAACCTTATGGCGCACCGCGAGCATGGCCGCTGTTTGTCCGAAGTACACCTCGTCCGGTGGCAGATCGCTTCCAGTTGTCGTTAGGTTGCCAAGCTTCGCCACGTATCGTCTTTCTGGTTCGCTGTGTCGGCGGAGCAAGCGCTCCCGCCCGGGTTCTCCTAAGAAGCACTCGAAGCTCCAACCTCCACAAGCTTAAACAATCCATCATTAGTACCAGAACCATCGTATCCTACTGAAAACACATAGCTTCCTGGTTGTCAAATGTCACTGCTCGGTAACCGAGAGAGTCCGCCACAGTTTGCCCATCCAGAGGAAAACTATTTGCGTATTTGTAAAATTCTTTGCCGTAAAGGTGGCGGCGTCTCAGCTCAAGTTGGATTGGTGGATGAAACTACGGCGGACCGCTTCTACGACTCTCAAGGAGATGCGATGACGGTTTGTCGATTGGAGCTCGTAGGGTGACGCGCTTTCACCAAGTAAGGTGTTCAGGATAGATCATCTCAACGGAGAGATTTATCGCAGGTCGACAATTGCGAGGGAGCGGTGCAGCTCAGCCTATATGTCCGTTTTCGCCGCGGATTATGTCGTATCGCTCGATCACGGCAGCCACGCCCATCCGGGCGCTTCCGTCTTCCATGCGGCGTTCCACGCGCACCACTTTTCCCATCGCTCGCACAAATACTTCGGAGCCGTGAGTCACTTCCGCCGGCAAGGTCAATGTAATGTCAAGCTCGGACCCTGCCTCCAAATCTTGATCGAGCACGAAATACATCCCGCGTGTCGATACGTCACGCGTTTTCCCTTTTTGGGTGTCCGCCACGCGCTCCGTCGGCATACGAATGATCACGGGCAGCGATAGGTCATAGCGGCGAGCGGTGCGCCTTTCCGTCATTATCCCCATCCTCCACTCTGCCTGCGGCTGACGCCCAAACTAGCCGCGCCCTTTCCCAATAGTTCATACCTAAAGGCCTGACGCGAATTTACCCGGATTGTATCACCATCTACACGCGCTCGATAGTTAAGTCGTCTGGACCAGACGGGTACCTCATGTCGAGAAGGCACTTCGTCCGGCAATTATATTGTGGACGAAAACAGGAGGGGGCGTCTGCCCTACGGCAGACGCTCAACGATCAAGTAAGACTGGCTAAGCCCGCTATCAAAATCGAAGGCCGTGCAGAACAATCACCTTCACACTAGCAAACGAAGTCGCGGCTATTCGTTCCGAACTGCGGCGCCCACTACTGCCGGCTCAGCTCCCGGCGTTGCAGCGGACCGCCGCGTTCGCGGTGTATCCAGGTTGAATTGTCGCATTTTGTACAGCAACGCCTTATAACTGATGCCAAGCATTTTCGCCGCATCCTTGCGGCACCACCGCGTCTTTTCAAGCGCGTCCGCGATCGCTTCCATTTCGGCCTCGTCCTTCAGGCCGCGCACCAAGGCCTTTAGTCCCTGCTCGCGAGGAAGGACCGGCTCTTGCCGAGGTGATGTCCTCTGCCGCGTGGCAGACATCTCAATCAATTCGCGCAGGCTACCCTCGTCATCCTCCAGGATCACGTACCGCTTCACAAAATTCTCGAGCTCACGCAGATTTCCTGGCCATGGATAATTCACGGCCGCATCCAGCAGGTGCTTGGACGGCCCGTGCGATGGCTTCCCGAATTTTTCGCTGTATTTCTCAAGGAAATGGCGGAACAGCAGCGGTATCTCAGTAGTTCGTTCGCGCAGGGGCGGAACCAGAATCGACAGCACGTTCAATCTATAGTACAAATCCTCGCGAAACCGCCCCGTCTTCATTGCTTCCTGTACATCCACGTTTGTCGCCGCGAGCACTCGCACATCCGTATCGATTAAGTGCCGCCCGCCTAGCCGCGAATATTGATGATCCTGCAACACGTGCAAGAGCTTCGCCTGCAAATGTGTGCTCATTTCCGCAATTTCATCCAGGAAAATAGTTCCCTTGTTGGCCAATTCGAACTTTCCAGGCTTGGAGCGAACCGCCCCGGTGAACGCTCCCTGCTCAAACCCGAACAGCTCAGACTCCAGCAGTTCCCCAGGCAGCGCAGCGCAATTCACCTTCACAAATGGTTGATTGCGCCTTTTCGAACGCAAGTGAATCATGCGCGAAACAACTTCTTTTCCCACGCCGCTCTCGCCGCAGATGAATACCGGCACGTCCACTGGCGCGATTTGCAAAATTTGCTGCCGAATTCGCACCATCTGCGGACTTGCCGCCAGGAAACTCAAGTCTTCCGTCACCTGATCGCAATAATCGCGCAACGCCTGATTTTCTTGCGTCAATTGATTCTTCTGACGCGACTTCAGCATGGCCGCATCCAACTCACTTTTCTCGAAAGGCTTGGTCAGGTAATCATGGGCGCCGATCCGGATCGCTTCTACCACTGTGCCAACCTCGTTCGAGCAGCTCAACATGATCACGTTCAAACTGCGGTCCAGTTGCATCAGTTCTTTCAACGTGTCCAGGCCGTTCATCTCCGGCATCAAAACATCGAGAATGATGAAATCCGGCCGTTCTCCCGCATTTATCTTCCCAAGTGCCTCTTTGCCGGAGCTCACCGTCTCCACGTCGAAGCCATCAACCTCGAGCAGTGTTTGCAGGTATTTCCGAATGCTCGGTTCGTCATCGACAACCAAAATCTTTTCTTTAACAGTAGCCATGGAAATCTCCTTCACGCTCAATCATCCGAATCTCTTTCTATGCCGGCCGAATCAACTCTGATCCATCGGCAACAGAAACGTAAACTTGCTTCCGCCCATCGGTTCGCTTTCCACCCATATTTTTCCGCGATGCGCCTGGATCAACCTCTTCGCAATCGCCAGGCCCAAACCCATACCTGTGGTGTTGCGGTCGACGCGCACAAAATCCTCAAAGATTTCCTGGTGATGTTCCGCGGGAATTCCGGGGCCAGTATCCGCCACTGAAACCTCCACGCTGTTCGGACGCGGCAGCCGAAACCGTCTCCGCTCCTGGATTGGCGCAACCTCCGCCACGCGCCGTTCCCAAAAATGCGGTCCGGCATGCAGTGTCACTGTGCCGCCGGTTGGAGTATGTTTCAACGCGTTATCCAGCAAATTTGCCGCCGCCTGTTGCACCTTCTGATAATCGAATCGGAAATTGGGTATCGAAGGATCGAAAGACGCCTCTAACTTCACCCCCTTGCGCTGAAATGCCTCTGACCATCGCTTCGCTACTTCATCCAGGCAATCACGCAAATCATTCTCACGAAGCTGCAGCACCAACTTTCCACTTTCGAGGGCCGAGTAATTCAAAAACATCGATACCAACCGAACGAGTCTCTCGCAGCTTTCCTTGGATTCCTCCAGGATGTCTCTTTGCTTATCCGACAATTTTCCAAGCGAACCGGCCAGCATCAAATCGTAATAACCTTTAATCACGGCTAGCGGCGTCTTCAGTTCGTGCGCAGCAGAGGCAAGGAATACTGTCTTCTGTCGGTTCACTTCCTGCAGTTTTAAATACGCAGCCAGCAAATTCCGGTATGTGATTTCTCGCTCTTGCAGAAGCTCCTGAACGGTGAGCTGCGTCGCCGGGTCTGGTCCCTTTTCGTCCTGCCTTACAAATTGCGCCACGACCCAGTCCGGCTCCGGTATCCACTGCACGCTGGCCAAGAATTTCTCGTCGCCACGCGCAACCTGCAACCTCAGGTCATGCTTTCCGCCTTCGATCTCCCGAAAAACTTGCGCCGCTTCCGTCTGTAGTAATTCAGTAAACAGATTTGTTACGGAATCCTCGGTGAGTTCGATGCTCAGGGACTTGCGCGCTCGCGCATTTACGAGCACAATGCGTCCGTCGCGCTCCGCGACAACCAGGGCAGTTTCTGCAGCATCGAGAAGGCTTGCGACCGTGCCTCTAGAAAACTCTAAGAGGGCACGCGAACCGGCTACCGCCGGATTTGTAATTGTTCCGCTCATTCTTTTTGAGGCCGCTCCGAGGTTATGGGAAAAAGTTTTCCTCTTTTTCGTGTCCGTCATACTCCCAAACAGGTACTCACCTGTCAATGGGAAAAGCGGTCCATTTGCACATTTGAGGAAGTCGCTAGCCGTAGAGTAACCCGTGACAGGCACCTTGATCCGCAGGATTGGGCTAGCGTGCACGTGTTAACTCGCTGTGTGTATGTCACTTACAGTTATGCTCCGCGCTCCGATGTCCTGGCATCGAATATGCAGTACTAGGTCGCGGGTACCGCCGGGGGGCGTTTGGAAATCCAAATCGACAAAAAGGCCGAGCTACTATCTGCGCAGCGCCGCGGCTCACCGCGTATCCGCCTGCAAGTTCCTGTTTTTCTTCGGGGCGTCGATAGTTCTGGCGTAGAGTTCATGGAGCTTACCAAGACACTCAACATCAGCGCCACGGGCGCTTGCATCGCCTCAACTCACGTCTTGCGCCCTGACCAAGTGGTGAGCATCACCGTGCCAGCGCCGTCCCCTACCTCTTCTTCCAGCCTCGTTCCTAACGAGACTCCACCCATTGCTGCTAGGATCCTTCGACAGTGGGCCGCTGGCGACATCCGTCTATTTGGCCTGGAATTCTTAAGGCCAATTGAGTAATTACCTGCTCTTTTGTTTCACCTGCTATCCCGGGGTATTTTCGTTACATTTCTAAGTGTGACCCGGCCAGAGGTTTGCGATCCCCGCGAGTTTCTAGCTATCTTTATTGTTTGCCATGAGATAGCATTATGAGTCGAACTTGTGCCTTCGTTGGATTGGGACGGATTCGCCTTCCCCCGTCTTAGTACGGATGGACCGCAACTTGCTTCCTCTCCAACTGAGAAGTTTTGTTCTCTCCCCATACCCCGCGGGGATCAGGCAGAGGTTAGGTAACCACCCAGCATGCCCAGCCCCGGCGCTCCTGTGCCCCCACGTCTGCCAGTAGAGGATTCTTATCTCGAGCTACTTGCCGACACGCTCGAAAGCCTCGATCTGTCTGCACGCGGCCAATTCCTGCAACGGTATATTCGCGCTATCACTCATTTGGACCTGCGCGAAACTCAGTGCATCCAGTTGTGGGACGAAATGCTTCTACGTCGTCGCGAACTGAGTGAAAGTCTCGGCCGTCCTGTCGCTCTCAAAACCGCACTGATGGACGTTCTCGCTTCTGCCGGACTTTTCCGCGTTCCGATTGTTATCGAATATGACGAACTCAAGATCCTGCAATTAAACGCGGTAACAGATCCGCTCACCGGTCTCTACAATCGCCGGCTCTTCAGTGAAACGTTTGAAAAAGAGCTCAATCGCAGCCGCCGTTACGGCTCGCCATTGGGGCTTGTAGTTCTCGATCTCCATCGCTTCAAGGAAGTGAATGATAGGTACGGGCATCCGCGCGGCGATGAAGTTCTCCGTGCCGCCGCAGCTACGCTCAAAAAGGCTCTCCGCACTTCCGATTTTGCGTTCCGGATTGGCGGCGATGAGTTCGCGCTGCTATTGCCGCAAACAGACGCCGAACAAGCGCTGGCGCTTAGCCGCCGCGTGGAAACAGTTTTCGCTGAAGTGCTTCAGCCCTTGCAGCTGACCGTCGGCGTGAGTATGGACCATGGTGTCGCCACTTTCCCGCAGGATGGCGAGCAAGCCGATCAATTGATTCGTGTTGCCGATGAGCGGCTCTATCGCCTTAAACAGGCAAATCACGGCAAATCCGGAAACGGAGGAGCTCGCGCTCAATCGGAATCCACGCCGTCCGAAGCCCATCCATCGCCGGAACGGCCCACAACCCCGCCTGCGCCGATTTCGATTGAATCCGGTCGGGTCCCGGAACGGTCCGAGCCTCAACCCGAACCTCTCCCGCAGTCCGAGTCCGCTCCGTCGGAATCGTCAATGCCTCCCCAAGCTCCTTCTCCACGCGCCTATGCAGTTCAGCGCAAAGCAGAGCGCGTCTCGATGGCCGGCACCAACGCGTATGCCACCCTCGGCGATCAGGGCACACGTCGCGCACGCGTTCTCGACCTTGGTTTCGGTGGTGTTGCCATCGAGCTTGACACACAGGAAGATTTTCCGGAAAACATCTTGGCCGTACTGCACGTCCCGATTCTTCCGCCTGTGCGTGTCAGCCTTAAACCGGTATGGTCTCAACGCACCACGCAGGGTAATTTCCGCATCGGCTGCGCGTTTGTATCCTGAATCGCGTCGTAAATACCGCGCAGATTCGCCGGTCTCGACAAAATCGTTCCCTTTTCTCTCTGCAAACCACGAAAGGAATTCATAGTTCCACGCCTGCCTGCTAGAATGCGGGTTCCACGCCCTCTGCGAGGCGTTCCATGCCTGAACCTAAATCGAGCCACTCGTATTGGCCAGATGCGCTGGACAAACCCACTGACCCTTCCGCACTCAAACCATGGTCTTGGGCGATCGAGCGCCTCGAGAAATCTCACAATTATTGGATCGCAACATCCCGCCCTGACGGGCAGCCACATCTCATGGTGGTCTGGGGCATTTGGTGGCAGGACGCGTTCTGGTTCAGCACTGGATCTCGCACGCGAAAGGCGAGAAATCTCGCCGCCAACCCCCGCTGCGCCATCGGCACGGAAAAGGCCGACGAGGCCGTAATTCTCGAAGGCACCGCGCAAGAAGTATCCGATCGTGCGACGCGGAAACAGCTAATTGAGATCTACAATCGCAAGTATGGCGGCGATCTCGAACCTCTGCTTGAATCTTCGGGGAGCTTCGTTTTTCGCGTTACGCCACAAACCGTGTTCGGCCAGGACGAACATGCAGAAAACTTCACGGAGGCCGTCACCCGTTGGACGTTCACCAAATCCTGACTGTGCTTTTTTCCGGGACAGGTTACCGTGCTGACTGACACTCCCGCAAAGCCTGGCACGAAATCACTGTTCAAGAACCCGCTGCTTTATTCTTCGCTCCTTGTGGGTACCGCGCTTCTTGTTGTGCTTTGGATTTTTTATTCCCGCTGGCAAGAGAACCGCTCGATTGAGCGCCGAACCCGGGAAGAAAGCGCAAGGAAACAACTGGAAAATGACCGCACCACTTTGGAGCAGTTTGGAGGGAAAGAACTTGCTATCCAGAGTTTCTACGCAAGTCCAGGCGCCATTCACAAGGGTGAAAGCGTGCAGCTCTGCTATGGCGTCGCCAATGCGAAAGTTGTGAAGCTCGAGCCTCAGCCGAACGCGGTCTGGCCTTCGTACGCACGTTGCGTCAACGTCTCGCCGGCAAAAACCACCACCTACACGCTGACCATCAGCGATGCCTCAGGAAATACAAAGTCACAGTCGCTTCAAGTAAGTGTAAGGTGAACCAGGGTCCTGCGTTATTGGTTTTACATGCCTACGCTGGTAATTTTTCTTTCGGTGGATAATGATGCTGCTCTCGCCCGACGTTTCCGTCGTATTTCGTTGTCGTCTTGAAAAGTTCGTACCGCCCATCCGCGGCTAGCGGACGGACCCGCTCACGCAACGCCACCATCTCCCGCTCGCCAAACGGCTGAAACCCTCTCGCCACTTTCAAGTTTTGTTCCAACACCACCATCGAATCCATTCCGCTAATCGTAGTCGCCACGGGCAGACTCATGGCATAACGCAGCCCCTCTTCCGGCGTAACCGCCCCGTTCACCGCAATCTCGCCGCTTCCGCCCAGGCTTTTCATGCCCAGCACGGCAACTCCCCGCTTTTTCGCTTCCGGCAATACCTGCTGCTGAAAACTCCGAAACGTTGCGTCCAGCGCGTTCAGCGGCATCTGCACCGTATCAAATGGAAAATTCTGCGCGAGCATGAACAAATGAATCGCCGGATTCTTGTGACCCGTAAATCCCACAAAGCGCACCTTACCTTGTTGCTTCGCAGCCAACAGCGCCTCAGCCGCCCCATTTGGCGCAAAAATCAATTCCGGATCATTCCAGTAAACAACCTCATGAATCTGCCACAAGTCCACATGATCGGTCTGCAATCGGCGCAAAGACTCTTCCAGTTGCTTCATCGCCACATCCTTGCCGCGCCCGTGCGTACACACTTTGGTCATCACAAACGCCTTGTTACGTTTGCCCTTCAACGCCGCACCGAGCCGCTCTTCGCTCACCCCGTCGTGGTACTCCCAACAGTTATCAAAAAAATTGATCCCTGCATCCAGCGCTCGCGCCACCAGCTCGGTTGAGTCCTTCTCTTCCCTAATAGACCCGAGGTGATAACCGCCGACGCCCAGGCATGAAACAAGCGCTCCCGTTTTTCCCAAAGGCCGGTGCGGCACGCCGTCCGCGTCGCCCCCTTGGCTCGTTCTGCCTGCTAACCCTGGCCGAACCACAAAAGAACCTGTCACTACTGCGGCAGCCGACTTAACAAATTTGCGCCGCGTGAATTCTTTCCTATTCTCCATCTGCGTTCCCGATCTATGGTTGTGGCGGCTTTATATCCGGAAATGGATGTCCCGTATTCTCGGTGGCCTTTAGCATTTCCTTCACTTCCGCGCTTTGCTCATCGAGCGGGAAATTATGAGCAAGGCGAGCCTCCGGGTTATCGAACTTCAGCGATACCTTGTACAGCTCATATCGACCGTCGCCCGCCACTCGCCGCGTCCGTTCCCGCAAAGATTGCATCTCGGCCGCCGTCATCAACTTGAATCCCTGCGCAATTTTCAAGTTCTGCCGCAAAATCTCCGGCTTATCGATTCCCGTGATCGTCGTCGTCACCGGCAGGCTCATCGCATACCGCAGCGCCTCTTCCGCGCTCAATTCGCCCTGCTCGATGGGGTCACCGTGCCCGCTCATCGGCTTCATCCCCAACACCGCCATTCCCCGACGATTTGCTTCAGGCAGCACCTGCTCGGCAAAACTGTGAAAGTGCGCGTCAAACGCGTTTAGCGGCATCTGCACCGCGTCGAATGGGAAACCGGTCTCTATCATTTTCAAGTGAATTGCCGGGTCTTTGTGCCCCGTAAATCCCAGAAAGCGCACCTTGCCTTGTTCTTTTGCCCTGCGCAGCGCGTCGGCTGCACCATTCGGCCGAATAAAAAGATCGGGATCATTCTCAAAACTCACTCCGTGAATTTGCCAAAGGTCCAAATGATCCGTTTGCAGTCGCCGCAAAGACTGCTCCAACATCTGCATTGCCAGCATCGCTTCCCGCCCGTGCGTACACACTTTCGTCATCAGGAATATTTTGTCCCGCCGACCCTGCAGCCCCCTTCCCATCCAGTCCTCTGACTTCCCGACATGATATTCCCAGCAGTTGTCGAAAAACGTGATCCCGTTGTCCACTGCCTCCTGCACCATGCTAATCGCCACCTGTACGTTCTCCGCATCGCCCAGGTGATGTCCGCCAAACCCGAGCGCCGACACCTTAACCTCATGGCGCCCAAATTTGCGCAGAGGTATCCCGCTGCTTGGTTCTTGCCCAGGTGCTGCAAGCGGGATTGCCCTTTCAGGAATCACTTGCCGGGGAATGTTCGGCGATGAAAACGGATCTTGCAGCAAGTCCATGGTGCCCTCGCCTAACGCCGCTGTTAAACACTGTTTTGATGAATGCAGCCGCGGAAAGTTGCTGGTAGCTCGGCTTTTCGTTGCGCTTTTGCCACCAATCGACGTATCTTGTAGCTATTCTTAGCCCTCCCTCTATAATTTGGTCGTTACGCAGGTATAATTAAGAGTTTGTGGGGCGCGTGATCGAGTTCCCT